>Ga0105091_10001426_pt1 | contig 10465 bp, 7 predicted proteins | sample PPLLak1March2015_FD_87022 | JGI IMG/M metagenome (GOLD analysis project Ga0105091, IMG submission 87022) | Freshwater sediment microbial communities from Prairie Pothole Lake near Jamestown, North Dakota, USA - PPLs Lake P7 Core (1) Depth... | ecosystem: Environmental > Aquatic > Freshwater >... | reverse complement strand
TTTCTTATTTTATTCTCTTTATTTCTTATCCTTTTTATTTCTTATTATCACTACTAATCCTTACTTAATTGTTGTTATAAATTTATAGTCTCATAAATTACATGCTCCTTATTAACCTGATTTTTTTCAAATGGCTTTTTTTCATGCTCCTTTTTCTCTTTTGCATTTTACATCCTGCTAATTAGTCTTATTCTGTTTACTGGAAAATGATCAACCAGACAATTTACAGAATTATCCGTTTAATTGCAAAAAAAGTTTTACGGAAAAAGTATTTTTCCATAAGTTAGGCTTATAACTGAGTTTATATCGGATTTTTAGCACAACTCTATGTTTTTCTATGATTCAGTATTGATCCTATATACCGTACTTAGACAGGATTATCATGTTTTATTTCTAACTTTAGCGTTGTATTTTCAAGATACATTTATATATCACCTTCCTCTATATAGTTCCTTCAAGATTAATTAGAATACCCTCAGGGGGTTTACTTATTACCAAGGATAAAAGAAAAGTTCAGTTTACCGGAAATTCTACCTATATTGTGTCCCTCCCCATAAAATGGGTCCGGGATATAGGGCTTGAGGCCGGGGACACCCTTACTCTCACACCCATGCCTAACAGAACCCTGCTTGTTTCTTCCAGTGCGACTTCAAAGGAACATTCCGCCCTCAAGGCAACAATCGATTATATTCACTCAGACAGTGCAGAAAATAATCTCAGGATTCTTATTTCTCATTATCTTGTTGGCTATGATGTTATCAGGCTGACTACCAAAAAAGGCTTCAGTGCGTATGACCGAAAGTTCATCAAGGATTCCGTGCGTCAGAAGCTGATAGGGCTTGAACTTATAGAAGAATCCAGGAATGAGCTGGTCTTCCAGTGCCTTCTGAACTACAATGACCTTCCCCTTGCCCGCGTAATTAAAAACATGTATGGGCTTGTGCTCTCCATGCTTGAAGATTCCATGGCTGCTCTCAAGGATCATAGCGTGGAAATTGCTGAAGATGTCATCCAGAGAGACGACGATGTGGACCGCTTTTACCTTCTTTCCGTCCGCCAGCTCAAGGCTTCAATTGAAGATATCGAACTCTCTGAAAAAATCGGAATTCGGCATCCCAGAGAGTGCCTGGGATACAGACTGATCACAAAAAGTATTGAGCGTGTAGGAGATCACGCTGTAAAGATAGCAAAAAGTGTCCTGAAAATGGACTCCGGAATCAGCGATGATGACCCCATCTTCAAGATGGCTGAACTCTCCCGCAAGGTTTTCGAAAGCTCAATAGACTCAATGACCGAAGAAGACCTGCAGGCTATCAACAAGATTGTTGTAGAAGCCAAGAAAGTCTCCCAGTTCGGGGTTTCTCTAGAGCCACGGAACGAAGGTTCAGGTAATATTGAACTCAGCATGATCCTGGAAAGCCTGAGACGGGTTTCGGAATACAGTGCTGATATTGCGGAAGTCGCAATCAATATGAACATTAAGCAGGTCTGAAATTCAGAGATAATAAACGTATTAGGTGCAGGAATAGAGGTTATTATAGATTCAGAGGTTATTATAGATTCTCGAAGTTCTTTAAACACAGGAATGTAATGTAATCCTGTGAGCCTGTTTAAGTCAGGAATCAATAGTAGACTCCTGAAGTCTCCTTACTTATACTATCTCTGTTTTCTTTCCTTTTATTCCCTTATCCCTTTTTGAGTTCCTGTCCGGTTTCTCAAAAAGTTTAAAGATTTTCGAGCATGTTTTAAGCTTTCTCTTTTAAAAATACAACAAAAGCTATATGTCTATCTAAAACCGTAAACCATGCCTATGGATTTCCAGATCTTGGATGCTGATTATGAAGTCGTTAGTGACAGCAGCCCCGTCATCCGCCTCTTTGGCAGGGGAGCGGACGGCAAGAGCGTTTGCTGTTTTGTTCCCGATTTTGAGCCTTACTTCTATCTCAAGGCTTCTGGAGACCTTCATGCCGCAGCCAGGCTTATCAAAGATACTTTCGCGCAAGTTAAAAAAGTTGAAATTGTTGAGAAATTCGAGCCCATTGGGTATCAGAAAACAAAAAAAGAGATGCTCAGGGTTACTACCCATCTGCCCAGAGATGTGCCCGAGATCAGGGACGATATTCTGAAGCTCCAGGAAGTAATGAAGGCTGAAGGCAGCAAATGGGAAGTCTATGAGACCGACATTCTCTTCAGAAACCGTTTTTTAATCGATAGACATCTCGGGGGTATGGTCTGGGTATCTGCAGAAGGAAACGCAGTTGACCCTGCAAGATATTTCCGGGCAGGTAACTCAGGCAGTTCTCGCTGTGAAAATTTCGCATGCGATTCTTCAATCCTTGCGTCCGGGTTTAAAAAAGTTGAAAATCTTACCATCGCCCCTCTGAAATATCTCTCTTTTGACATAGAGTGCCTGCCTCTTGATGGGGGAATGCCCTCTCCGGACGTTTCACCTATAGTCATGATCAGTTTCTCCTTCGAGCCGGAGTACAGAGGGCACAAAACCCTTGTGCTTCTGGCAAGACCTGCGGAAGGTATGAATTCCGATGTTCTTCCCTGCAAGGACGAGACTGAGATGCTAAACCGATTTTTCGAGATCCTCTGCGAGTACGACCCTGACCTTGTAGTGGGATATAACCATCAGGATTTTGACATTCCCTACATAACGGACAGAGTAAGGGCTCTGGTTGCAAAAGGGGAAGCAATAAATCCTATTGTCGGGCGGGACGGCAGCAAGATAGGTTACAGGCGATTCGGGCTTCTTACCCGCACCGAAGTGAAAGGCCGTGTGGTTGTGGATGCTCTTCCTCTCGTAAGAAGAGCTTTCAGCCTCAAACAGTATACCCTGCGCGCGGTTTCAAAGGAACTTTTGAACCGTGAAAAGCTGGATGTCCCTCCTCTTGAGATGGAAAAGTACTGGCTTGATACAGGGGAAAAGTTCAAAAAATTCGTTGATTATGCACGCAGGGACGCAGAGCTTGCCCTGGAACTTATCCTTAGTTTGAAACTCCTTGACAAATATATCGCCCTTGCCCAGGTAAGCGGAAGCCTGCTTCAGGAAATTGTTGACGGGGGCCAGACTTCGATGGTTGAAACGCTTCTTCTCAGAGAGTTCGGACTCCGCGACAGAGTCCTCCTTCCAAAACCTGATGACGGAGTTTCGGCCGAGAGATATGAAATGAGTTCCGATCTCAAAGGTGGAGAAGTCCTGGAACCCAAGAAGGGCCTTCTGGAAAATGTGCTTATTCTTGACTACAAGTCCCTTTACCCAACTATTATGATGGCACATAACCTGTGCTATACTACAGTAGTTACAGGCGACAGGCCCGAAGAAAGGACTATCAGGCCTCCGTCCGGAGGAGAGTTCGTGCCTCCCGACGTTTACAAAGGCATCGTGCCTTCTATCCTCGAAGATTTACTTAATCAGAGGACGCAGACAAAGAAAAGGATGAGACGGGCCTCTGACGAAAATGAGTACAGAGTACTTGATGCTACTCAGCTCGCCGTAAAAATCCTGTTAAATAGCTTTTACGGTTATTCCGGGTATGCCCGGGCAAGGCTCTACAGCCTGACGCTTGCAAACGCCGTGACAAGTTTCGGAAGAAGCAATATCCTGAATACCCGGGAAATTATCAATAACACTATAGGAAAAATTGTTCTCAGGGGTGAAGCAGCTCTACTCCTTGATGAAGCCGGAGAACTCTCTCCCCCGGATAAGGTAGTTGAGCTGTCGGTTGCTTACGGAGATACGGACAGTGTCTTTGTCCACTGTAAATCCGGAGGAGACCTCTCCCTTGAGGAGGTTAGCCTTGTAGGTAACAGGCTTTCAGATATCGTTTCTGCCTCCCTGCCCGACCCAATGGAGCTTGAATTCGAGTCTGTTGCGAAACGTGCTCTTCTTATCGCAAAGAAACGTTACGCTCTCTGGCTCTTTGAGCCCAGGAATTCAGGCTGGGAAAATAAGATTAAAGTAAAAGGCATGGAAACAGTCCGAAGGGACTGGTGCGAACTGACCTCGATAACTCTTAACAGGGTTCTTGAGCTTGTGCTTATAGAAGGTAATGTTGACCAGGCTGTAGAACATGTCCGCAAGGTGGTCAGCGAAGTCAGGAATCTTGACCCGGCAAGAGACTCCGAAATTGTCGAAAGCCTTGTTCTCACGCGTACCCTTACACGGAGAACGGAGAGCTACAAGAACAAGCAGCCTCACCTTACAGTCGTGGAAAAACTGAAGGAAAGGACTGGTGTCGTACCTTCTATAGGAACGAGGATACCCTTTGTCATTACTGCAGGAAAAGGGCTCTTTGTCGATCGGGCTGAAGACCCTGACTATGTCAGGGAACATAATATCCCGATAGATGTCGACTACTACGTTAAGAAACAGATTTTGCCCCCTGTAGAGCGTATTCTTGAAGTTTTCGGGGTTAATATCTCTTCACTCGACTTTGATTCCAAGCAAAAAGGACTATTTGATTTTGAAGCTAAGAAACCTGAAGGAAAGAAACAGGAAAAACCTTCTTCCGAAAGGGAAAATAAGATGAAGGCTCAGGAAGAGAATTTATTTAAGGAAAATGGGCGTGCAGAGCAGAGTTCCCTTTTCGATTTCTGAGTCTGCCTTTTTCTGGTTTCTCGTCTCTTTTTTGTATTTATTTTTCTTACTGCTATTTTCCTTTTTGTCTATATTTTATATAGGACATATATACTATACTACTTTATTTCATACTTCTGGCCTATATATACTTCTCTATATTATATAAAGCGAATCTTTATATATTCTTCACTTTTATTGTGCATTATACTGGATACAACTTAGGTAAATATAATTATTAGTTTATTATTTAGAGGAGTGTTTCTAACATGGCAAACAGGTTAAAGAGATATACAATTCTCATATTGTTGATGGTAGGGCTTGTGTTCCTGGGAATCGGATGTACCGGAACTGAAAATGGTGAAGGTCCTTCTCCGGCAGAAGAAACTCCTGCAGGCGAATCTGAAGACATCTTTTTAAAAGGGTCGGATACGGTTCTTCCTCTTGCACAGGCTGAGGCTGAAGTGTTCATGATTGAAAACCCTGAAAAAAGTGTAACAGTCACTGGAGGAGGGTCCGGGGTTGGAATTGCAGCGCTCATTGACGGTGAGGTAGATATTGCCACTGCATCCAGAGAAATGAAAACTGACGAAATTGAGGCTGCTCAGGCAAACGGAATCAGCCCTGTGGAGCATACTATTGCTTATGATGGGATTTCCGTAGTCGTAAACCCCGATAATCCTGTATCTGAACTCACCTTTGGCCAGCTGCGCGGCATTTACAACGGAAGCGTCAGCAACTGGAATGAGGTTGGAGGCGAGGACAGGCCAATCGCAGTAATTTCCAGAGACAGCAGTTCAGGTACTTACGAATACTTCAAGGAAGCTGTTTTGCTCGGGGACGAATACCGGCCTGACGCCCTTACCCAGCCTGCTACAGGCGGGGTTGTCGGTGAAGTTTCCCAGAATCCTAACGCAATAGGATACATCGGTGTTGCATATCTCGATGAAAGCATAAAGGCCCTGAGCCTTGACTCAGGAAACGGCTCTGAAGCCCCAACTCCTGAAAACATCATCAGTGGCGCATACCCGCTTTCCAGGCCTCTTTATTTCTATACAAATGGGGAACCTGCAGGCCTCACAAAAGAATTCGTTGACTTCGTAATGAGCGAGAATGGGCAGAGCCTTGTAAGTGAAGTTGGATACTTCCCTGTACAAGAATAAAGACAAAAAAAATTTATAGGGAAAAACATGTTTAACAGGAAGTATAAGGAAAAAGCAATCGAATCAGTGCTTTTTTCCGTAAGTACCCTTACGGTTGTAATTCTTTTCCTTATATGTCTATTTTTATTCAGGGACAGTTTACTTCTCTTTAGAGATGTCTCTCTTCTGGATTTTCTCACAGGCAAATTCTGGTACCCTACATCCGTAAACGCGCAGTTCGGGTTACTACCTCTATTTTTCGGTTCACTTCTTGTAACTGCCGGAGCAATTCTTTTTTCAGTCCCACTTGGCATTGCTTCTGCGATATATATTTCTGAGATCGCACACCCGAAAGTTGCGGATTTTTTGAAACCTTTTATTGAGATTCTGGCAGCCATCCCTTCTGTAGTATTCGGGTTCTTCGGGCTTGTAGTACTCGTTCCTCTTATGCAGGAAACTTTCAACCTTCCGACCGGACAGACTGCTCTCACAGGTTCGATTATGCTCGGGATTATGGCACTTCCTACAATTATCACTATCTCCGAGGACGCAATAAGTTCGGTTCCCAGTACTCTCAAGCAGGGTTCACTTGCTCTCGGGGCTACAAGATGGCAAACCATATACAAGGTCATAGTTCCTGCGGCTCTGTCGGGAATCTCAGCGGCGGTAATGCTTGGCGTAGGAAGGGCTATAGGGGAGACTATGGTCCTTATGATGGTAACCGGAAACACTGCAGTAATTCCTTCTTTTCCCGGTGGTTTTCTAGATTCTGTAAGAACAATGACCGCTACAATTGCGCTTGAGATGGGAGAAGTTCCTCAGGGCAGTAATCACTTTTATGCCCTTTTTGCAGTAGGGTCCGTACTTTTCATTATAACTTTCCTGATTAATCTGATTGCAGATTCTATTAAAAAGAAATATCGTTTTAAGGTGGACTGATCATGGGTTTGAGTTCGAAAACAAGTGAAAAAATCGCTTTTTCCCTGCTGACTCTTGCCACACTGACAGTCGTAGGTTTTGTGCTGGTAATTCTGTTCTACATCATTTCAAACGGATATGAGGCAATTAGCATTGAATTCCTTACCGAAATGCCCCGCAGGATGATGACTGAGGGCGGGATCTATCCGGCAATCGTAGGTACTATAGCCCTGATCATAGGCTCCATGCTTGTAGCCCTTCCTGTAGGAATTATGGCTGCCATATACCTGAGCGAATATGCAGGAGAATCCCGCACTACCTGGCTAATCGAAATGGCGATCAACAACCTTGCAGGAACGCCGTCGGTGGTTTTCGGGCTTTTCGGGCTTGCACTGTTTGTAAAATACTTCGGTTTTGGCCCTTCCATACTCTCGGCCTCTCTTACGCTTGCTCTCCTGATTCTGCCGGTAATCATCCGTGCTACTGAAGAAGCCCTGCTTACGGTTCCTAAGGAATATAGGGAATCATCCCTTGCACTTGGGGTCAGTAAATGGCAGACAATAAGGCACGTGGTACTGCCAGCTGCCATACCCGGAATTGTTACAGGGTCAGTCCTGAGCACAGGGAGAGTTGCAGGGGAGACCGCTCCGATTCTTTTCACAGGGGCTGCTTACTTTCTGCCAAGGCTGCCTGATTCCATCTATTCCCAGTTTATGGCGCTCCCTTACCACCTTTTCGTGCTTGCAACGGCCGGGACAAATATTGCAAAAACCAGACCTATTCAGTATGGTACGGCTCTGGTTCTGTTGCTTATCGTCCTGGGTTTGAATCTTGTAGCCGTTCTGATTCGCAGGCATTACAGGAATAAACTGAACATCTAATTATAGTTTTATTAATAATGTATCAGGCTTTATATGATAACGAGGTCCCTAAATGACTGAAGCTGTTCAAAACGTATCTCAACCTCAGATAGAAGTAGAAAATCTTAATCTGTGGTACGGGGAGAAGCAGGCGCTTAAAAATATTTCCATGCAGATTCCCAGAAACAGCGTAACTGCCCTTATAGGCCCTTCAGGCTGTGGCAAATCCACTTTCATCCGCTGCTTAAACAGGATGAACGATCTTATTAAGAACTGCAGGATCGAAGGTAAAGTTTCGATAGAAGGCAAAGATATCTACGGGCCAGATGTGGATGTTGTTGAGCTTCGAAAAAAGGTGGGAATGGTTTTCCAGAAGCCCAACCCTTTTCCTATGTCGATTTATGATAATGTCGCGTACGGGCCGCGTATACATGGCGCAAACAGGAAAGACCTTGACGGCATTGTTGAAAAGGCCCTTCGTTCGGCTGCCATCTGGGAAGAAACCTCAGACAGGCTTAAGTCTTCTGCCCTCTCCCTCAGTGGAGGGCAACAGCAAAGGCTTTGCATTGCCAGAACCCTGGCAGTAAACCCCAGAACAATTCTTTTCGATGAGCCCACAAGTGCTCTTGATCCCATCTCTACTTCAAGGATTGAGGATCTGATTATGAACCTTAAAAAAGATTATACCATAGTAATCGTAACTCATAATATGCAACAGGCAGCGAGGATATCAGACTATACCGGATTTTTCCTTATGGGAGAACTGATTGAGTTCGGCCAGACCAGGCAGATTTTCCATAATCCTCAAGAACGGAGTACTGAAGATTACATCACTGGCAGGTTCGGGTGATTGGAATGGTTCGAGAACGATACTTAAAACAGCTGGATCTGCTCAAGGAGTCCGTACTCTCGCTTGGAGAGATGGTTGAACTGGTTTTCAGGGATTCCATGACCTCAGTTATAGATCTCGATATCAAGCTTGCCGAAAAGACAATTGCCCTTGAGCCAGAAGTGGACAAGCTTGAGGAAGATATTGAGGCTTCTGTTTTTGACCTGCTCGCGCTTCAGCAGCCCATGGCCAGCGATCTCCGGCTTGTCGTATCTACTCTCAAGATCTCGGCAGATCTCAGGAGAATTGCGGGATTATCAATAAATATCGCCAAAATTCCCGGAAGAATGGAGGGTGGGCACGTAAAACCCCTTACCGATACGAAAAGAATGGCAGATATTGCCGCATTTATGCTTGAGAATTCCCTCAGGGCTTTTGAGACCCAGGATGTCAAACTTGCAAAAACCGCAGCAGCAATGGATGAAGAGGTCGACAAACTCTTTTACGCAGTCTGGGTCGAACTGATAGAAATGATGGCAAAAGATACAAGTATCATTTCCAGAGCCACAAATTTGCTTTTCCTGATTCGTTACCTGGAAAGAATTGCAGACCACTGCTGCAATATCTGTGAAAGTGTAGTCTATCTTGCTACGGCTGAAAGGATCAAGTTGAATTGAAAAGGCTTTTGGTCTTTTCTTTTTATTTTTTATTTCTCTTTTTTATTTCTATTTTTATTTCTATCTTTTATCCAGCTTTTTCCAGTATCCAATCCCGAGTCTGGTTTTTGTTTAGCTTCATGATGGCTTTTTAAGGCTTTTGACTATTTTTTCTGATAATTTCTTTGATTTTCTCTTCTAACCATTTCCTGTTCTCTCTGATGTACAGGTTTTAAGTACATTTATAAGCATATAGACGCCCATGCCTGATATTCTTATCAAAAATACACGGATTTATTACAATAATTCGCTCCAGCCTGCCGAGATCATTATTGAGGATGGCAAAGTTACTAAAATAGGAAAAGATCTAAGGGTCTCGAGCTCGGATATGATAATAGATGCGGGTGGGGCTCTTACCCTGCCTGCCGGGATTGACGTACATGTGCATTTCAGGGAACCCGGAATGACCTCAAAGGAAAACTGGTATACGGGCTCCTGTGCGGCAGCTGCCGGAGGAATTACCACTGTCATAGACCAGCCTAATACAGTGCCTCCCACGACTGACAGGCGGGCTTTCGAACAAAAACTTAAACTTGCCAGGGGAAAGTCTATTATTGATTTCGGGATCAATGGTGGGGTAACAGGCAATACCGAGAAATTAAAAGAACTCTGGAAACTGGGGGTTACGGCTTTTGGGGAAATTTTCATGGCCGAGTCCACAGGCGGGCTAAATATTAATGAAGAAACCTTTGAAGAAGCGCTTGCCGAAATCAAACGTCTCGGCGCGCTTGCGACCATCCATGCCGAAGATGAGAAAATGCGTCTTGAGCTGGAAGAGCTGTTAAAAGGGGATACTTCCTATGAGTACCATTCAAGGGTACGCCCCAATGCGTGTGAAGCGGTTGCGGTCCAAAAAGCCCTGGAGCTTGTTTCCAGACTGAAAATCAGGGCGCATCTTTGCCACATGAGTACGCTTGAAGCTACAGGTATGATACGAAAGGAAAAATACCTTGCAAGAAGGAAAAATAAAGAAGCTCTTTTTACCTGTGAAGTTACTCCTCATCACCTTTTCCTCTCTACACGAGATTGGGAAAAGCTCAGGTCTTTTGGAAAAATGAATCCTCCCCTCCGGGGAAGCCACAGTATTAAAGCTCTCGTAAACGGGATTAACGATGGCACTATTGACATGGTAGCTTCGGATCATGCCCCGCATCTGGAATCTGAAAAAGATGTTGATATAAGAGTTGCTCCTTCGGGAGTGCCCGGGGTCGAGACCCTTATGCCTTTAATGCTTGCTGCTGTCCGAAAAAACATCTTGCCGCTTTCACGGATGATCCTGCTTACAAGCTGGAATCCGGCAAAAGCCTTCGGGCTGGACCGCAGATCCAAAGGCAGGCTTGAGGTAGGTTTTGATGCAGACCTGATTATTGTAAATCCCCGCGAGCTCCGCCCTATAAAGGCTGAGTTTCTGCACA
>Ga0105091_10001425_pt1 | contig 10466 bp, 6 predicted proteins | sample PPLLak1March2015_FD_87022 | JGI IMG/M metagenome (GOLD analysis project Ga0105091, IMG submission 87022) | Freshwater sediment microbial communities from Prairie Pothole Lake near Jamestown, North Dakota, USA - PPLs Lake P7 Core (1) Depth... | ecosystem: Environmental > Aquatic > Freshwater >... | reverse complement strand
TTTCTAACCGCACGACCAAGCGAGAAAGGCAATGTCCGACTTGGAAGTCGGACTACGGGACTCTGCCCATCCGGGTCGTCGAGCGGTACAGAACCGCAAACGCAGCGCTTTTTGCGAAGTGCGCGGATTCTCCCCGCAAGCTGCAGCCTGGCTCCGACGTGGTCGCTCCCGGCTACAATCCGCGCACTTCGCAAAAGGCGCTCCGTTTGCGGTTCTGTGCGGCTCGGCAGCGGCTGCATCGTGCCCCGGAGCACGATCAAGATGTCGGACCTACGGAAGTCGGACCTGCTGTGAGCCGACTTGCCTTATAATCCGCGGCTCATGGACCATACACCCCGAAAGCCGAGTCGTCGTTCTATCCTCAGCCACGGTTCTTGCATCCTCGCCGCTGGCTCATTGTCCGCAACACCCGCGTTCGCACAATCAGAGGCAGCCGGTGTGACCGCAAGTTCGTTTTTCGACGTCCGGAGGTTCGGCGCTTCCGGAAAGCGGGAGGACAACGCCACCGCGTCGATACGGGCGGCTGTCGATGCTTGTGCGACTGCCGGAGGAGGCACGGTCTACGTGCCGCCCGGTCAGTACACAGTCGGAACCATACAGCTGAAGGACAACGTCACGCTGCATCTCGAAGCGGGCGCGACTTTCCTGCTCAGCCAGGCCAGCTCAGATTTCACGACGAGACCTCGAACGATGATCTTCGCCGAAAACGCGAAGAACATCTCGGTCGTCGGCAAAGGGGTCCTGGACGGGCTCGCCCAATACGTTTTCGTGGAAATGCGCGACCGGGATGTGGAAATCCTCGAGGAAATGGAGATCGCCCGCAAAGCCGGGATCGATATGCGACGCTACTACCGCACCGGCATGCAGACGTACATGTTCATTCTGAACAATTGCACCAACGTCTTGATGCGTGACGTCTCGATCGTCAACTCGCCGCTCTGGACCGTGCGTATGAACGACTGCGACCGGGTGTTCGTCCGAGGCGTTTACATTTATTCAGACCTGGAAAAGGGCGTGAACGCTGACGGAATCGATATCGTCTCGTCGCGTAACGTTACGATCTCGGATTCGGTCATCGTCACGGCTGACGACGCAATCGTGCTCAAGTCAATACCCCGCGGCAACGCTGACCACGCGAACCCGGTCGAAAACGTGCTTGTGACAAATTGCATCCTGGCATCGTCGTCGACCGCCCTGATGATCGGGACTGAAACCCACGCAGATATTCGAAATGTGGTCTTCAGCAACTGTGTCATCCGAAATTCAAACAAGGGGTTCGGGATCAACGTCCAGGACGGAGCCACGGTCAGCGATGTCTTATTCAGCAACCTGACCATTGAGGCGAACCGGCGGCACTGGAACTGGTGGGGCAGTTCCGAGATGTGTAAGTTCGTTCTCAAGAAGAGGGCCGCCTCCTCTCGATTGGGGACAATCAAGGATATTGTCGTCGACAACGTAGTTGCGCGGGTTCGTGGAACGAGTACCTTAACCGGTCACCCGGAGCGGCCTCTTCAGAACATCAGGATGTCCGGAGTGCAGCTGTTCATGAATCCCGAGAATTCGAAGGACAAGCGAGCCACGGATGCCATGAGGTTACAGGGGATCCGTGGCTTACTGCTCCGCGATGTTTCGATCGCCTGGGCCGAGGAAGAGTCCGAAGCAAAATGGCAGAGCGCGCTGGTCTTAGGGAACGTCTCCGATTTCGAGATCGATTCCTTCTCCGGCCGCCAGGGACTCAAGACGGGCGACTCACCTGCCGTCATTCTCGATCAGTCAGCGGAGGGGATCGTCCACGATTCGCGGGCCACCGAGGGTTGCGCGACCTTCATCCAAGTACAGGGGGCAGCAAGCAAGCAGATAGAAGTGAAGAACAACAGGACGAAAAATGCCGCGCGCGCAATAGCCTTCGAGAACGACGTCGTACGAAAGGCAGTGGACGTGGGGTAGCCGGACCGGTGCCTTCGACCGCATGTGCTGCAGTCCGACCGTTTTCGGACGTCCCAATCCCACTCTTGGGACTCCTCGGCCGGCTTCTGGGGTGGGTGGTCGCATCCGTGGGCATTGTTGATCGAATGCATCCATGCGCTGAGGCTCAATGAAGCGATATCGCGATCGGAAGGAGCCGCGCGCGACGGCGAGCTGATTTGGCATCCGCCGTGCTTCGAGTCCACTGGACGGGGAGGAAAAATGCGAAACCTGATCAAGGATCTTCGTTACAGTGTCCGCAGCATCTTCAAGAACCCAGGTTTTTCGCTATCTGTGGTTTTGATCCTGGCCATCGCGATGGGCCCGAATGCGGCCATCTTCACTCTGCTCGATGCCGTCATCTTTCATCCAGCTCCGTACAAGGAAGCGGAAAAGCTTCTGGTTTTGAACGAGACCGATAACCAAGGCGGTTCTTTGCTGCCTGTCAGCTACCCGAACTTCGAGGAGTGGCGCACGATGAGTCGCTCCTTCTCCCACATGGCAGCCTATCGAACCGACTTCTTCAACCTGAGGGAGGGCGAGACTGTTGAGCGACTTATGACCACCTCGGTCTCTCTCGATTTCTTTCCGGCGCTCGGCGTCGCTCCCCTCTTCGGTCGCACACTGGCCGCGCACGATTTCAAGCTCGGGTCGCCGATAGCAGTAGTCATCAGTCACGGTTACTGGAAACGAAGATTCGCCGCGCGTCCCGACATCTGCGGAACCGAGGTCGTGGTCGATGGCCAGCCCGGCATGATCGTCGGAGTCATGCCCCGTAACTTTCGCTCATTCTCGCTTCAGGGTCGCGGGGCTGGGATGTGGGTCCCGCTCATCGGCAGGGATGAACTGACAGACAGGTCAAATGCGTTCGTCGAGGTCGTCGCCCGGCCCCGCCGCGGCGTGCAGGCCGAAGCGGCTCGGGAAGAGATGGAAGTAATTGCGGCCAGGATCGCGTCGCAATACCCCGCCTCCAATTCAGGGAGAGGCGTCAGGGTGCAGACCATTCGCCAGCTCTGGTTGAGCACGGTCGGAGCAGGACCTCGGGTACTCGCGCTGCTGGTACTCGCTGTCCTTCTGGTCGCCTGCGCCAACGTGGCCAACCTGGTGCTCGCGAATGGTGTCAACCGGCGCAAGGAGATGGCGCTCAGGCGAGCGCTCGGCGCGACGCGGCTGAGGCTGGTCCACCAACTTCTCACGGAAAGCCTGGTCCTCGGCGTCGTTGGCGCCGCCGCCGCCCTCGTGCTTGCGTACTGGGCGCTGCAGCTGATCAATCGTTTCAGTGGAGACATATTCATGGGGTTGGGGATCGAGCGTTTCGAGCTCGATTGGACCACCGTTCAGTTTTCAATCGTCCTCGGGTTTGTCACGGCGATGGTTTTCGGCGTGATCCCAGCCTGGAGGACCTCGAAGGTCGACCTGAACAGTGCGCTCAAGGAGGGAGGCGCCTCGAGAGGGAGTGGCGTGAGAAAGAGCCGGCTGGCCAAGGCTCTGGTGGTTTCCGAGCTGACCGTCGCCTGCGTGCTGCTCGTCACCGTGGGGCTGTACATCCGAACGTACTCCCAGATAATGAGGCAGGTGGATGATCCGGGGTTCCGGGTTGAAAGAGTTGTAACCGGCAACCTGAGTGTCGCGGAACAGAGGTTTCCGACGCCGGCTTCCCGGGCGCAGTACTTCAGCCGGGTGCTCGGCAGCATCGAGGATGTTGCTGGTGTCGAGTCCGTCGGGTTGACGAGCACCGTCCCAGGCGTCTTTTCTCCCGCACGCGCGAAGCTGACACTCGGGATTGCCGACGATTCCGTGCCCGTTGACAAGCTTCCGGGAGACTGGGTTGATTGCCGGGTCGTGAGCCCCGGGTATTTCAAGGCGCTCCAGATCCCGCTGCTGACTGGCAGGGCGTTCAACGACTTCGATCACCATCTGGCGCCCAGGGTAGCCCTGGTCGGCCAGCAGGCGGCCTCCGCTTACTGGAAAAGTAAGAACCCGATAGGAGAGGTCATCAGCATCAATGGGACGCCTCATACAATCATTGGGGTGATGGGGGACGTGACGACGGCGTTAAGGTCGATCAATCGGCAACCCCTGGAAGTGGCCGTCTCATACCTTCAGGATTGTCCGACTTCGATGCAGTGCGTGATCCACGGCCCGCGATCGCCGGAATCGCTGATCAAGGATGTGCGAACCGCCGTCCACAGGATCGGTCCGAATGAGGCGGCTTCAAATTTCCAGACCATGGAACAGTTCATTGACCACTCTATGGTCGGCAACCGGTTTCTGACTGGTCTGATGGCCAGTTTTGCGATACTCGGCTGCCTGATCGCGGCGGCCGGTGTTTACGGCATCATGTCCCATTTCACGTCCCAAAGGACCGCGGAGATCGGCATACGGATGGCCCTGGGCGCGAGGCGAACCGACGTACTCCGTCAGATAATGCGCCAGGGCTTGAACTTGATCCTGATCGGCCTCGGGATAGGGCTTACGCTATCGGTGCTCCTCAGCCGCGTGCTGCCCACCGTGATGTTCGGCACCGTCACCGTCAGTCCGTTTATCTACCTGCTTGTGGTGGTGCTGCTCGCCCTGGTCGCGATGGCTGCCTGTTATTTCCCGGCGCGCCGGGCGAGCAAGGTGAATCCGATCGTCGCATTACGGGTTGAATAGGACCTGTATCTTGTCGGCAGCGCAACTCGGAACTACCGCGTCTCTTCGACCAGCACCAGGTCGAATCCTTCTGTGTCGAATTGTGCGTACAAGAACCGCCGCTCGTCGGACGACATCGAAAAACCCCACGCAGCGCGCTTGGCCAGGGGTGCAAAACGCTTTGTTTTCTGCGTCTCAAAGCTGAAGAAGTCGATTGACCAGTCGGGGGAGGGATGGGGGATGAAGTAGATGCCCCCGCTTGCCAACGCATAGTCGTTCCCATAGACAGTGTTCAGGACCTTGGTTTCCTCGCCGCCTTCCACCGGCATTCGCCAGAGCGAGCTGAAGTAGTGTCCCGACGTCTCTTTGACATAGTAAATATCTCGTCGATCGACTGACTCGGCGGGAAGGATGCCGCCATTTCTGGTCACCTGCACAGGCGTACCGCCCCCCGCTGGCATCTTCCAGATCTGTCGCTCCCCGCTCCGGTTCGAGCTGAAGTAGATCCATCTACCGTCTCTCGAGTAGCTTGGTCCCTTATCATCCGAGGAATCATCGGTCAGCTTTCGCACCTGCCCGCCCCGGGCCGGTACGAAGTAGATGTCATCCGAGCCCGCCGCGCGGGATCCGAAAACGATCGTCTTCCCATCCGGAGACCAAGCCGGCAGGTCGGTTTCCGGACCGCGAAACGAAGTCAGCTGGAAGGCACCCGAGCCGTCCGCCCGGCACACCCAGATCTCGGGGCTTCCGGAACGATAGGATGAGAATGCGATCATGCTGCCGTCTGGAGAAAACTGCGGCGTGTGATCGACATAGGTCGAAGAGATCAGGTTCACCGGCGAGGAGCGAGGAGACCCCGAATCCCCTACTTCGATTTGCCAGATATTGACGTCGGTGAGAAGCTGCGCAAACGCCAGGCGGTTTCCATCCGGGGAAAAAGCCGGGCCAAAGGAGCGGTGCATTCCCGGCAACGGCCGCCGATTGGCGGGATTGCGGGGATCCAAACGCCACAGCGCAGGGCTATGCCGCGAGCCCGAGACATAGAAGATCTCCTTGCCGTCGCGAGCCCATTCCGGACCGTAGCTGCGATGGTCCGAAGTAACGGGAACAGGCTCACTTAAAGCAGCGAGCTGATCGTCCAGGCTCAACAGGTGGACGTCTGACACATTCTCGCTGACATATCGGGCAAAGGCGAGGCTGCGGCCATCGGGAGAGAAGGCGGGGCCTGAATCGCCCGCGAAGTCCGGGGGTGGTTCGGTCAGACGCCGCTTCTCTCCGGACTCAACCGATATCAGGAACAACCCGGCCGGTCCGGCCTTGACGCCGCTATCCGGGACTACGAGCCATTTGCCACCGGGATGCCAGGCGACGTTTCGATTCCACAACAGATACAGTTGGAACCGGACCTCGGCGATTGCCCGCTCGCGTCCACCCAGCGGCGGTTTCAAAACAACCGCATATTCACCCGAACCGGTCTCTCGGATGAAGGCAATCGAACGCCCATCCGGCGACCAGGCAGCATCGCTGTCCCACCCCTCGTGGTCGGTCAGACGGGAATAACCGTCGGAATCAAGTTGCTTGATATAGATATCTTTATTCGCCTGTTTCTCCCCGTCCCAGTCAAAAGCGATCAGAGTGCCATCCGGTGAAAAACTGGGAAATGACTCCGATCCCGCATAGCTGGTGAGTGGGACAAAAGCGAGGGGCGCCTCCGAGCCGCCTTGTCGGTCAGAACCGAGAAAGACCAGCCAATAGATCAGGGCACCCATCAGGGCGATCGAGGACAATACGATGCCCCAGGTCGCCGCCGTCCCAAGTCCACGCTTCGAAAACGCCGGGTACGCGCCCGAATCGATTGCCCGCTTCAGACGGCTGAGGTCCAACAGCAGGTCGCCGGCTGACTGGTAGCGCAGCTCCCGATCCTTCTCGAGGCATTTCCGGATGATTCTTACCAGCTCGCTCGGGACGTCCAGCGGAAGCGGCTCTGGTTCGGCGTGCAGTATGTTCGCCATTGTCTGAGTCGCGGCGGACCCGGTAAACGGGCGATGTCCACTCACCAACTCATACAGCACAGCGCCGAGGCTGAATATGTCAGTCCGTGCATCCAGCTGCTGGCCGAGAACCTGTTCGGGGCTCATATAGTCGACGGTGCCCAGTACAACGCCTTGCTGCGTGGGCGTGGAGGTCGCCGCCCCGGAATTGACCCCCTGGTCTTCGCTCGGCCTGATCTTCGCGAGTCCGAAATCGAGTATCTTGACAACGCCGCGCGGGGTTACGATCAGGTTACCCGGCTTGATATCGCGATGAATGACTCCCTTCCCGTGAGCCTCGTCAAGAGCGTCGGCCAGGTGAGTCCCGATGTCCAGGATCGAAGTGATATCGCGCTGTTTTTCCGCGGCCCAATCGGACAGAACAGTGCCTTCGACGTGTTCCATCGCAATGAAGCGAATGCCTTGGGAATCGCCAATTTCATAGATGGTGCAGATGTTCGGGTGATTCAAGGCAGAAGCCGCCTTCGCCTCGCGGGTAAACCTGCTGGTCGCTTCGCGGTTGAGCGCACGGTCGGCATTGAGCACCTTTAACGCCACCGTTCGGTTTAGCCGAGTATCCCGCGCTCTGTAGACCTCTCCCATTCCCCCCGCTCCCAGCAGGGCAAGAACCTGGTAGGAACCGAGTTTGCGTCCTATTAGACCGGGAGACGAATCGCCCCCGTGGGTTCGGCTCTTTCGCTTACCGGTAATGATCAGCGGATCCTGCATTCTCCCCATTTCGGGTGATGTTCACTCCACAACTGGTGATTTTCGCTTCGCTGCGAATGGTTCAGGGTTATCCGCATTATAACAACCTCGCCGGAGAAGTTCCCGGCGACGAGAATCGGCTTCACGCGGCATGAAAGCGCCTGGATCCTCAGGGCGTCTGATCCGTCCCAAGGAGCCTCAGTGACCTCAAGGACCACAAGGACAACAAGGACTTAAAGACACCAGGCGCTGCCGTGGTTGTTGCCCTTGAGGTCCCTGAGGTCTATGCGGTCCTTGGGCGGGTCTTCCGAGCCTCCTTTACCCCTCGACTGCTCCCGCCGAGCCGCGCCAACGCTGGCGGCTTGACTGCCCGCACATCGATTCTGATAATAGTTTAGGCAATAACTTAGTTTTATTGATGAATCGTGAACTTCCGCTCCGGCGGAAGCGTATTGTATCGATACGGACGTTCACCAACCAGTTCTTAACCAACGCCGAATATCGCCAATAGCAAAGGTTAAATTGGCTGGATCGTGAGTCAGACGCTGCAAGCAACTACAGAACAGTCACTGGCCGCCCGATATGAGACCCTCATTCGCGTCTCGCAGGCAATCAGCGCGCACCGTGACTGCAAAGAATTGTTCCGAAATCTGGCAAGCGAACTGCGCTGTGTCGTTCAGTTCGACTACATCGCAGTCGTGATGTACGACGCGGCGACCCATAAGCTGTGCCTGAACTTGTTGGACGGGAGCGACCCCTATCGCGTGCTTCCGAAACCCGAGCTCGAGACCGAGGAGATGTTCGCGTGGTGGGTCTACCAGCACCAGCAGCCGCTCGTCATTCCTCAACTCAAAAAAGAAACTCGTTTCCCCCGTTTGGCGCGGTTCCTCATGAAGCACGGCATTCAGTCGACCTGTTCGATTCCTCTCACGACCGCGCATGGCCGGCTCGGCGCACTGGGCTTCGGCAGCATGGAGCCCTCCGCGTATTCCGACGAGGAGGTGCGCCTCCTGCGGATCGTCGCCGACGTGGTTGCCCTCGCGATTGACGGCGCCCGGAACTTCGAGGCCTCTCGCCGAGCCCGCGAAGAGCTGCAGCAAGAAAGAGACCGGCTGAAGCAACTTCTCGATGTGAATAGCGACATCGTTTTGGAACTTGCGCAGCTGAAAGATCAACTCGCTCAAGAGAAGTTGTACCTCGAAGACGAAATCCGCAGCGAGATGAACTTCGAGGACATCATCGGCGTAAGCCCGGCGCTCGGCCGGGTGCTGAAGCTGGCGGAGACGGTGGCGCGAACCGATTCGACCGTGCTCATTTACGGCGAGACGGGCACGGGAAAGGAACTGATCGCCCGCGCGATTCACAATCTCAGCCCCCGCCACGACAATTCTTTCGTGAAACTCAATTGTGCCGCCATTCCCACCGGTTTGTTGGAGAGCGAGCTATTCGGGCACGAAAAAGGTGCGTTCACCGGCGCCATCGTGCAGCGGATCGGTCGATTCGAGCTCGCCCACCGGGGGACTGTTTTCCTGGACGAAATCGGCGAGATCCCGCTCGAATTGCAGCCGAAGCTGCTTCGGGTCCTGCAGGAGCGCGAATTCGAGCGGCTGGGAAGCACGCGCACGCTTCGGAGCGACTCTCGGCTGATCGCCGCTACTAACCGGGACTTGGCCGCCATGGTGGAGAGGCAGGAATTCCGTGGGGATCTCTACTATCGGCTCAATGTCTTCCCGATACACATGCCTCCCCTGCGGGAGCGCCGTGCCGATATACCGCTTCTGGTTCGGCATTTTGCCGACCATTTTGCTCGCCGCATGAAGAAGTCGGTCGAAACGATCCACTCGGAGACGATGAAGGTATTGACGCAGTACCACTGGCCGGGCAACGTCCGGGAGTTGCAGAATGTCATCGAGCGGGCGGTGATTCTGTCCACGGGACCGGTCTTGAAAGTGCCGTTGTCCGATCTGAAAACCAGTGCGACGGCAAACGCTTCCACGAACGGGGGCACGCTTGAGGACGCCCAACGCAAACACATCCTGGCGGCTCTGGAGCAGACCAACTGGGTGTTGGGTGGCGCAAACGGCGCGGCGGCCCGGTTGGGGATGAAGCGCTCCACCCTCCAGTTCAGAATGCGCCGCCTCGGCATCTCCCGCCCCGCCAAGGGATAAAGTGGCTAAACCCTAAAGTGCGGCCCTCTGCCGCTGCAGTCCACATATTTCTGTTTTCCTGTCGATTTCGTGACCCGCCGTTCGATTGTTTGGCAGAGGACCAGAAGTCATGGTCGCGAGCAAGCAATCCGTCGTGCCAGCCGGTTGGCACACTGCCAGCCCGTTAGCATTTTCCCGTTGGCACCAGCGAGGCAACATGATCGACACGGCTCCTGTATCTGTCAGGCTGATAAAGCTTTTTGCGTCTGCCGGGGGTGCCAGCCAAGCTTGGCCCCCCGCTTGCAGCTACTGACGCCAAACAGGAGACGTAATGCTCAGAATCGCGATCAACGATACCGCTTCCGAACAGCGCTGGGTTCTCCAAGGACGACTCGCCGGACCTTGGATCCCCGAGTTGCAGCTTAACTGGGAGAAAAGACAAGAAGAACGGCGGGGACGCAAGTGCGTGGTTGATCTGAGTGAGGTGACGTTCATCGATGAAAGCGGGCAAGAGGTTCTCAAGGCGATGATGAAGGAGGGCGCGCAGTTCATCACCTGCGGCATGTGCACCAGGTATCTTCTGGACAAGCTCGGTCGGGCCCTCCGATCAAACGGACGCACCAGCTACGTCGTCAGTGACTGCGAAGATTTCAGCCGTGAGAATCGGTGAAAATCCGTGGTTGGACAACGGGCTTCTAAGTGATCGCGACGCAAGAAGTAAGGAGTTACTCATGGCGAAACGAATGATCCTGATGCTGGCTGTGACGGCCGTCTTCCTCGCGGCCCTCGGCTTTCTCAAATTCACGCAAATACAGCAGGCCATCGGGCAGGCAGCAGCCTTTCAACCACCCCCGGAAGCCGTGACAACCATCATCGCCCAGCAGGAGAGGTGGCCGAAGACGCTGAGCGCCATCGGCACCGTGGCTGCCGTCCAGGGCGTGACCGTCAGCGCTGATCTTCCAGGCATCGTTCAGAGGATCGG
>Ga0105091_10001422_pt1 | contig 10471 bp, 7 predicted proteins | sample PPLLak1March2015_FD_87022 | JGI IMG/M metagenome (GOLD analysis project Ga0105091, IMG submission 87022) | Freshwater sediment microbial communities from Prairie Pothole Lake near Jamestown, North Dakota, USA - PPLs Lake P7 Core (1) Depth... | ecosystem: Environmental > Aquatic > Freshwater >... | reverse complement strand
TGGCTCGGGTGCAATCGTCGGCTTCTTCACCAGCGCCTGCAGACCCTGCTCGGTGGTGGGATAGCGCATATTGTCCAGGCGATACAGCTTCAATGCCTGCGAAATCGAAGCAATATCCTGCTTTGCCGCAATAATACGAGCCTCATCCGGCCGCCCCATGATTTTAGGCACAATAAACGCACCCAGAATGCCGATAATGACAATGACGATCATGATTTCAATCAGGGTAAATCCGCGTGAATACTTGCTGAATGGCTTAAAAACAACTGTCATGTTTTTGCTCTCTTTTAAAATTGAATCAATTTCAATGACCTAGTTTGACACTTTATGAAGTTCAACACCTCACGTAATTTATATTTTTTGTCGCAACATATCCATAATCAAGCGGATTCATTATAGCTGACTGCGATTACTTGATAAAAAAGGAACTTCTCCATAATTTGCTTAATTATTTCAATAAATTGCATTACATTTTTGTGCCTCCTTATGCAATGGCGATTTAATTGCCAGCATTAGGCTATTTTTTAACATCACGATTATTCTGCCAGACAGTTGCTGTCTTATCTCAATTTAACTCCCATTCAAATCAATAATTCACTTTTCATCAATATGTTAGCCGCTGTTTTGAGCGGTTCGTTGTATACTGCGCACTGGGGAAATGAGGTATACATGCGCATGCTCAGAATAAATTGGGGATCAATTGCGGCGATAGGTGAATGGATTTTTACCAGCCTCTCGCGCCTGTCTTTTTATTGGCCTTTTTCCTGGCGTGGCTTGAGCGCAATCATTCTGGGTGTATTGCTGGCAAAGTGGGTGTGGGTCTTATTTGCACCGCATGCGATATTTACCGCTAACATACCCGAGCGAGCATCAAGCCAGGAGTTGGGACAGTTATTTGGCGTGACGCTCACCACTGAAGTTGCCAGCCAGGGTGTCGCCTTGCCGAATGTACAATTGCTGGGCGTATTCGCTGCCAGCGCCGGCAAGCCGGGATTTGCCATACTAAAACTGGATAATACGCGCCAGATGGGCTTGGCGGTAGGCGAGGAAATTGTTGCCGGTGCAAAATTAATCGATGTGCGTGCTGATCATGTGCTGATTGAGCGCGCCGGCGTGCAACAGCGGGTGAATCTGGAAAACAAATTTCCCGGCTCTCCCAATACAGCAGTATTGCCGGAGTATGGTTCAGCGACACAGCCAACACCGGATAATGATGTTCCGGGAAAAAATACAACCATCCGGACACGTCAGTTGCGCCGGTAATTTACATGATATTTATCTGCAACCAATTCCCGGAAAATTGTTTCGCTGTATATCAATAACGGAATTATTTATGATCTCCTTTAATAATTTTTTGGCTGCGCGGATTACTTTGCCAATATTTTTTCTGGCTGCATTACTGTTTTCCCCGTTGACCGTCGGCGCACAGGACGAAAAAGTATCGCTCAATTTTGTGAATGCCGAAATCGAGGAAGTCATCAGGGCTGTGTCGCATATCACCGGGCGCAACTTTGTGGTTGATCCCCGTGTAAAAGGCACCATCAACATTATTTCTGCCACACCTGTTGCAGCATCTCTCGCTTACGATATCTTGCTTTCCACCCTGCGCATGCAGGGCTTTGCTGCGGTTGAAGCCGGCGGCGTTACCAAAATATTACCCGAGGCGGATGCCAAGTTGTATGTGTCCGGGGTAAATGGAAAAGGTTCCGGTGAAAAACTGGTCACGCGTGTGTTTGCGCTGAAATATGAATCGGCAACCCAACTGGTGCCGGTACTTCGTCCCTTGATTGCGCCGAACAACATTGTGGTGGCTTACCCGAATAACAACACGCTGGTGGTCACCGATTATGCAAGCAATTTGAAACGCATCGAGGAAATTGTAAACACCATCGATCAGCCCGACAGAAGCGCGCCGGAAATTATTCAGGTGAAACGCGCTTCTGCCGTTGAGCTGGCGCAGACGATCACCCGCCTGTTACAGGATGGCGCTGCAGGCGTGACGGGCGCAACTGACTCCAGCCAGCGTTTTGTACTGTTGGCGGATGCGCGTACGAACAGCATTCTGGTACGCACCGAAAACAAGGAGAAGCTTGAACGCGTGCGCGACCTGATTGCTAAACTCGATTCTGAAACGGCCACGCTGGGTAATATGCATGTGGTGTATCTGAAAAATGCCGAGGCGGTAAAGTTGGCGCAAACGCTGCGCGCAGTGTTGTCGGGCGATACTTCGGCTACCGCGACTGCGGGTGCTCCTGCATCCATGCCCGGCTCTCCTGCTGGTGCCGTTATTTCCGCAGCTCCGGCAGGCGGCGGCATGATACAGGCTGATGCGGCAACAAATGCGCTGATCATTACCGCACCCAGCAACATCTACAACAATATGCGCGCCGTTATCGATATGCTGGACGTGCGTCGCGCCCAGGTTTTTGTGGAGGCACTGATTGCAGAAGTATCAGCAGACAAGGCCGCAGAATTCGGTGTTCAGTGGCAGGGCATGACCGGTGTCGACAGCTCTGGCAACCAGGTTGCAGGCGGTACCAATTTTCAAAGCGGGGGGAAGAACATCATAAACCTGGCTGGCAGCATCAAGGCTGGAACACCCACCCTGAGTCCCGGCCTGAATGTCGGCATTGTTCACGGCGGAAGTCTTGGCGTTCTGGCAAGTGCCATGCAAACGGACTCCAATGCAAATATTCTGTCCACACCAAATCTAACCATGCTGGATAACGAGGAAGCAAAAATCGTCATCGGCAAAAACGTTCCCTTTATTACCGGCTCGCAACAGGGTACTTCAGCAAACCCCAACCCTTTCCAGACTATCGAGCGCAAGGATGTCGGCCTGATATTAAAAATCAAACCGCAAATTTCCGAGGGCGGCACAGTGAAGATGATGATCTACCAGGAAGTATCATCTGTCGATGACAAGTCTACCAATCCGGGTGGTTTAATTACATTCAAGCGAACCCTTGATACCACGGTGCTTGTGGACGATGGCCAAACTTTAGTCCTGGGTGGATTAATTGAGGACAAAATTTCCTCTGGTGAGTCCAAAGTACCCCTGCTTGGAGATATTCCGCTGATAGGCTGGCTGTTCCGTTACGAAACCCGTACCAGCGCCAAAACCAATTTAATGATATTTATTCGCCCTACCATTCTTCGAACTGCAAATGCCTCGCAAGGGCTGACCCAGGATAGATATCAGTATTTGCGCAACCAGCAAGAGCAGAGCCAGATTCCCAGGCACCTGCTGCTGCCCGGCATGCCTGCCCCGGTTTCACCCGAGTTGAAGCCGGCACCGGCATTAACACCGGCGACTATTTCTTCTGCGCAGACCGCCCCTTCCTCCCGAAGCAGCCGCGCTGACGAGAGTGTAGTTAAAGATAATGCAACAGTTGTTGAAGCTGCTCCGGCAGCAGTTGCTGAACCTGCACCTGCTCCCGCATCTGCCCTGGCAAACCCGTAATCACGCCATCATGGAACAAAAAGCAGCTACGCTACACGAACACAAAGTCCTCAGAAAAATTCCCTACGCCTTTGCCAAGAGCAAAGGCATATTGCTGGCCAATTTCTCCGGCGAGTTTGCCGAAGTGCAAGTACGCAAAGGCGCATCCGCTGCCACCCTTGCCGAAGTGAGACGCGCGCTGGGCGTGCCACTGCACGCCACGCTGCTGTCACTTGAGGAATTCGACAAGGCGCTGGCGTTGTCGTATGCCCAAGCCGATGGCTCGGCGGCCTCCATGGTCGGCGATGTTGAGCAGGACATGGACTTGTCGCAACTGGTACATGACCTGCCGCAGACGGAAGACCTGCTGGATGCGGAAAATGATGCGCCTGTCATACGCATGATCAACGCCTTGCTAACCCAGGCCGTACGCGACAACGCTTCGGATATCCACATCGAACCGTTTGAAACCCGCTCGGTGGTGCGCTTTCGCGTCGATGGCACACTCAAGGATGTGGTAGAGCCACACCGAGCGTTGCACGCCGCGATGGTGTCGCGTCTCAAGATCATGGCCGAGCTGGACATCGCGGAAAAGCGCCTGCCGCAGGATGGGCGTATTACCCTCAGGCTGGCTGGCCGTCCGGTGGATGTGCGTGTATCCACCCTGCCCACCGGCCATGGCGAGCGCGTGGTGTTACGTTTGCTGGACAAGGATGCGGGTCGCCTGGACTTGGAAAAACTGGGAATGGATGGCGTTATCCTCGACCAGATTGATCAACTGATGCATCAGCCGCACGGCATCGTGCTGGTCACCGGCCCCACCGGCTCGGGCAAAACCACCACCTTGTATGCCGCGCTGTCGCGCATTGATGCGAGCGTGACCAATGTGATGACTGTGGAAGACCCGGTCGAATACGATCTCGACGGCATCGGCCAGACACAGGTAAATCCACGCATCGATATGACCTTTGCCCGCGCGCTGCGCGCCATTCTGCGCCAGGATCCGGATGTAATCATGATAGGCGAAATACGCGACCTGGAAACCGCGCAGATCGCAGTACAGGCCAGCCTCACCGGACACTTGGTACTGGCCACCCTGCACACCAACGATACCGCCAGTTCTGTCACGCGCCTCACCGATATGGGTGTCGAACCCTTCCTCTTATCCTCCAGCATGCTCGGTATCCTTGCACAACGCCTGCTGCGCTGTTTATGCAGCAGCTGCCGCGAGGCCTATGTGCCAAGCGCTGCCGAGCTTGACCTGCTGGAAGGTGCAAAACCTGCCATGCTGTATCGCCCGGTGGGCTGCCCCGCCTGCACCCACACAGGCTATCACCGGCGTACCGGAATCTATGAATTGATGCGCGTGGATGAGGGCCTGCGCCGTTTGATCCATGACCGCGTTGGCGAACAGGATCTGCGCGAATATGCGCTGCAGCAAGGCATGCACAGCCTGAGACAGGATGGCTTGCGACTGGTGACATCGGGCGTAACCTCGCTGGAAGAATTGCTGCGCGTTACGCGCGATTGAGCCAAACCCCTCCCAGCCTCCCCTTAACAGGGGAGGAGTGGCGCTCTCCCCCTGTTAAGGGGGAGTTGGAGGGGGTTTGGTTCTAGTAGATTTTTCAGGTTAAACTGGAAACGAAATTTATTGCGTGTAGGGTGCGTCCCGCTGACCCTATCAAGACATACGCAACATCTTGATTGTATTAAATATTTTAAATAGCAGCACTACCATGCATTTCAACCAAAGTATTCAGAACCATGTCTGCATTCCATTACGAAGCAATAGATAGCAATGGCCGCACCGCACGCGGCGTGATCGAGGCCGACGGCCTGCGTCAGGCGCGTGCACGCGTACGCGAACTGGGGCTGGTCGTGGTCAAGGTCGATGCGGTCACCCAGGATACGCTGCACACCGGCTCCGGCCAGCGCTGGCGCTTTCGTCGTGGCATTTCATCCGCGCAACTCAGCATGATTACCCGCCAGCTTGCCACCCTGCTGGAAGCCGGCTTGCCGCTGGAGCAATCTTTAAGCGCCCTGATCGAGCAAAGTGAAGATGAATCGGTGCACCAGATACTGGCCGGCGTGCGCTCTGAGCTGCTGGCCGGACACACTCTGGCACAGGCAATGGGACAATATAAAAGCGTATTTCCGGACATCTATCGCGCGCTGATCAAGGCCGGCGAAGCATCGGGTGAGCTGGGGCATGTGATGTTGCGACTGGCCGATTACACCGAATCGCGCCAGATATTGCGGCAAAAGGTCGTGCTGGCATTTGTCTATCCTGCCATCGTTACCGTGGTGGCGCTGTGTGTCGTGCTGGGTTTATTGATTTATGTCGTACCGCAAGTCGTGAGCGTTTTCCAGCAATCGCAGCAGACCCTGCCCCTGTTAACGCGCATGCTGATCGGCCTCAGTTCGGCATTGCAGGCATCCTGGCTGTACCTGCTGCTTGCCCTGGCAGGTGGCAGTTTTTTGGTGCGCGCGTTGTTGCAGCGCGAAGAAATTCGCTACCAGTGGCACCTGCGTTTATTGCGCCTGCCCATGATAGGACGGCTGGTACGCGGCCTCAATACCGCTCGTATGGCCAGCACCCTCGCGATACTGGCGGGCAGCGGCGTGCCTTTGCTGGTTTCGCTGCAAGCCGCGGCGGGTGTGGTGACCAACCTGCCTATGCGCCACGCGCTGGATGAGGCCGCCAAGAAAGTGCGTGAAGGCGCCAGCCTGAGCCGCGCCCTCGCTGCTTCCCGCCTGTTTCCGCCAATACTGGTGCATTTGATAGGCAGCGGTGAAAGCAGCGGCAAGCTGGACGCCATGCTGGACCGCGCAGCCACGCAACAGGAACAGGAAATTGGAAACTACACTTCAGTGCTGACTTCGCTGCTGGAACCCATACTCATACTGATAATGGGCGGTGTGGTGCTGACCATCGTGCTGGCTATTTTGATGCCGATTATTGAGATGAACCAGATGGTGCGCTGACGCAACCGTTTGTTTGTCGCCACTAAAGAAAAAAACAGAACATTGTAGGGTGCGTCCCACGCACCATTACTCCCTTCTCCCGCAGGCGGGAGAAGGGCTGGGGATGAAGGTCTGAGTGATTCAATAAATCTGTCTCAATTCAACGACCCTCACCCTAACCCTCTCCCGCCTGCGGGAGAGGGAACTAATGTAAAACCTGACAATAATTAACCACACATATAAAAACAAAAATTGGTAGCTAAAGCCGATGGTTTAACCCTTATGATTTGAAATAAAAAGCCAGTATTTTATTTCATCAATATTTCCGCGCTGCGGCAAACAGAGCCAATTCCATTAACGCTTTTTTGAATTCGCTATCAGGCAATATTTCCAGCATTGCACAGGCAGCTTCAGCCTCACGCTGCGCCTGCTGGCGCGTATATTCCAGTGCGCCGGTCTGCTGCACTACCTGCAGCACCTGGTCAAACAGCTTGATATCACCCTGCTCGATCGCTGTGCGCACCAATGTTGCCTGCTCCGCAGTGCCGTGCTGCATGGCATAAATCAGGGGCAAGGTAGGCTTGCCTTCCGCCAGGTCGTCACCCAGATTTTTACCTATTTCCTTGGCGTCGCCGGAATAATCCAGCACATCATCCACCAGTTGAAACGCTGTACCGAGATGCACACCGTATTGCGCCACAGCCTGTTCGCTGGCCTGATCTGCCTTGCAGAGTATCGCACCCAGACGCATTGCAGCTTCAAACAATTTGGCAGTCTTGCAATAGATTACGCGCAGGTAGTTTTCCGCATCCACACTCGCATCATGGCAGTTGAGCAGCTGCAGCACTTCGCCCTCGGCGATGATATTGGTTGCGTCAGCCAGCGTTTGCATCACGCGCATGTCGCCCACTTCAACCATCATCTGAAACGCGCGGGAATACAAAAAGTCACCCACCAGCACGCTGGCTGAATTGCCAAATAACGCGCTGGCCGTCGCCTGGCCGCGGCGCAGGTCAGACTCGTCCACCACGTCATCGTGCAGCAAAGTGGCCGTGTGGATAAATTCAACCACTGCGGCCAGATCATGATGAAATTTTCCGCCATAACCGAATGCCTTGGCTGACAGCACCACCAGTGCCGGGCGCAGTCGCTTGCCACCGCTATTGACGATGTACTCGCCCACCTGACTTACCAATGCGACATCGGAATGCAAACGGCTTCGTATGACCTGATCCACGGCAGCCATATCCGCTGCCAGCAATTGTTTGAGGTTTTCTTGTGACACCAATACACCTTAGGGTTGATTAGTTGCTGCTCTGCAGAGCTATTATTCAGCACTGTAATAGTGAGCAGGCACGTTCTTTTTGAGGCGCGCATTGTCGCATATAATTGCATCATCGTGGCTGGGGCTGCCTCCCCCAAGCCACGCCAGACCTGCCATCGCATGGAAACTTGCAGAAAATCCGCCATTCGTGGATAATTCGCCCCCTTATGCGTGCGTACTATTTGCCGCACCAATTACTTAAGCTAGGAAAACAAGATGAAAACAGACGCTCACCCACAATATTCAGAAATCGCCGTCACTTGCAGCTGCGGCAATGCTTTCAAGACCAAATCCACTATTGGCAAACCAACACTACACGTTGAAGTCTGCTCTGAATGCCATCCGTTCTACACTGGCACACAGAAAATTGTGGACACTGCCGGACGTATTGAGAAGTTCAACCAGAAATATAACAAAGCAGGTACGACAACTGCTGCTTAATCCAGAAGTTGGGTTAAGACTAAAAAAGGCAGCATAAGCTGCCTTTTTTTATTGAATTGCATTAAATTATTTGCCTCATAATTCAGCCATGAATTGTATCAGCGCCTATATATCGCTTTATTTCAGGAATGCCGTTTTGACAGCGCCTCACTGCCATCGCGCCAAATTCGCGTAAATAACACGCCCATATGCACGCTTACTCCTATTTCAAAGAAACGGCCATCACCCCAGCCAAGGCTTTGCTTTTGGCCCTGCTGTGTTTTATCTGGCTGGCTACCGGGCTGATTGGGCATGACCCGTGGAAACCCGACGAGGCTTACAGCTTCGGCCTTGTTTACCACATTCTGCAAAATGGCGACTGGCTGGTGCCCACTCTGGCAGGCGAACCCTATTTGGACAAGCCACCCTTGTTCTATATGACCGCGGCCGTTTTCGCCAAATTATTTTCACCGTTATTGCCCCTGCATGACGGCGCGCGTCTGGCCAGCGGCTTCTTCATCGGCCTTACCCTGCTGTTTACAGGCCTTGCCGGCCGCGAGTTATTCGGCAAAGACCGCGGCTGGGCGGCAGCCATCATTCTGGTTGGCTGCCTCGGCATGCTGGTGAATGCGCATTTAATGAACACCGATCTCGGCCTGCTTGCCGGGTTTGCAATGATGCTCTATGGCTATGCACTGAGCCCGCGCAACCCCCTGCTCGCGGGGCTGATACTGGGCACAGGCCTTGGCATCGGCTTTATGACCAAGGGATTTATCGCACCGACATTGTTTGTATCGATCAGCACATTACTCTTCGCATTCAGCAACTGGCGCAACCGGGCCTATGCCACCACGCTCGCCATTGCCATACTGTCCGCCCTGCCATGGCTGGCTATCTGGCCCGCACTGCTGTATCAACGCTCTCCGGAATTATTCACGGAGTGGGTATGGAAAAATAATATTGGCAATTGGTTGCGCTTTGCCAAAGAGACGAATGCGTCTTCATTTATCTACTACTTCAAAATGCTACCGTGGTTTGCCTGGCCAGCCTTGCCACTCGCTGTCTGGGGAATATGGGATGCGCGCAAAAAAATACTGCAAGAGCGCGAAGGGCAATTATTGCTGCTGAGCCTGCTGGCCATATTTGCCAGCCTCAGCCTTGTGCCCTATAGCGAAGAAATATTTGCATTACCGATACTCCTGCCTATCGTGCTGCTTGCCACAATGGCACTACCCAAGGTGCGCCGGGGAGCTGCCAACGCTCTGGATCGTTTCGGCATTATGACCTTCGGCTTTATCGCCCTGCTGCTGTGGTGGAGCTGGTCAGGTTTAATAACAGGGCAAAGCACCAGAGTCTCGCGCTGGCTAAAGGACTATCAATCGGAATTTGTGCCAACTTTCGACTGGGTTTCATTCCTGATCGCGCTCACCGTCACCGTGCTGTGGGTATTCTTTGTCTGGCGCGTGGGCCGCTCGATACGCCGTTCCATTATCAACTGGGCATCCGGTGTGACCCTGCTATGGGTCTTGGCCATGACGCTGTGGCTGCCCTGGCTGGATTTCAACAAAAGCTATCGCAGCATGGTCGTTTCGCTGGAGGAAGCCTTGCCGCAACAACACGGCTGCATCGCCAGCCGCTATCTGGGCAACGACCAGAAGGCCATGCTGCACTATTTTGGCAACATCCTGACCATACAGGGTGGTGAACTGAATTGCGACCTGCTGTTGACCCAGGGGAATTTATCCCGATATGACCAGCAGGAAGGTGACTGGAAAATAGTATGGACAGGCGGCAGGCGCGGCAAGAAGGGCGATCGTTACTATCTTTACCAGCGCGGCAATTCCTGATTTTCCATCAATTCCCTCTCCCGCAGGCGGGAGAAGGGAGAGAACTTGTAGGGTGCGCCGTGCGCACCATGGTGCGTAGGACGCACCATGCATGAGGCATCTCGTCTAACAGGCGGGTTCAGTTATATCACTTTGCCCGGAATCTTCGGCGTAGCGCACACCACATCCGCATTCTGCGCACGGTGGCGCAGGGCGTGCTCGATCAGCACCAGCGCCAGCATCGCCTCGGCGATCGGCGTGGCGCGGATGCCTACACAGGGATCATGGCGGCCATGTGTTTCCACCAGGGTCGGTTCGCCCTGCTTGTCGATGGAACGGCGCGGAATACGGATACTGGAAGTGGGTTTGATTGCAACGTGCGCTACAATATCCTGCCCGCTGGAGATACCGCCGAGCACGCCACCGGAATGATTGGATAAAAACCCCTGTGGCGTCAGCTCATCGCCATGTTCGCTGCCGCGCTGTGTGATACAG
>Ga0105091_10001421_pt1 | contig 10472 bp, 9 predicted proteins | sample PPLLak1March2015_FD_87022 | JGI IMG/M metagenome (GOLD analysis project Ga0105091, IMG submission 87022) | Freshwater sediment microbial communities from Prairie Pothole Lake near Jamestown, North Dakota, USA - PPLs Lake P7 Core (1) Depth... | ecosystem: Environmental > Aquatic > Freshwater >... | reverse complement strand
CCCGATGATGTTCGGAATCCGCTTGAATACAGATTTCAATTTCTACTGGATTACATGGGGACTGGTGGTAATCGTTACCATTGCGACCGTTAACTTGTTCCGCACGCATTTCGGACGCGCCTTCATCGCCATTCGTGACCAGGACATTGCCGCTTCCGTCATGGGCGTGGATTTGTTCAAATACAAACTGCTGGCCTTTGCGGTTTCATCCTTCCTGGTCGGATTGGCAGGCGCATTAACCGCCCACTACCGCAGCATCGTTACCTGGGAACGCTTTACAATAGACGTCTCGGTAACATATCTTGCTATGATCATCATCGGGGGCCTGGGATCGGTGACCGGGTCCTATCTTGGTGCAACTTTCATGACGCTGCTCCCGGTCGTGCTGACCAATTTGGGGCGGGCAGTCAAGACCTCCTTTCCAATCATCGACAGCATCATCCCTTTTATCCAGCAGGGCATGTTTGGTCTGGTCATCATCTTGTTCCTGATTCTCGAACCGGAGGGCCTGAACAAGATTTGGAAAAATATAAAGGATTACTTCCGTCTGTGGCCATTTAGTTATTGACCATTTCCAGGCGCTTATAGAACAAATCTTTATGCTTGAGGAGGTGTGCATTATCCAAAAAACTTGGTTTCGTCAGATCGTTCGTAATTCGCCAATGAACATTCAAAAGGAGGAACAGATGTCTCGTAAAGTCAAAAGCTTGTTGTTTGTGTTCGTGATCGCCAGCCTGGTGCTGAGCGCCTGCGGCGGCGCAGCCGGTGGCGGTGGCAATGAACCGATCAAAGTCGGTGCAATCTTCGACCTGACCGGCGCGACCGGTGATGTCGGCACGCCTTATTCTGAGGGCGTGAAAGGCTATGTGGAGTGGCTGAACGCTAACGGTGGCGTGGAGGGCCATCCCATCGAGCTGGTCTCTGCTGATTATGCCTACAAAGTGGATGTAGCCGAGCAGTTATATTCCCAGTATGTCTCGGAAGGTGTCGTATCTTTCATGGGCTGGGGTACCGGCGACACCGAAGCCATGCGCACCAAGATCGCGGAAGACAAGATCCCCTTCATGTCTGCATCCTACTCCGCAGCCTTGTTGGACATGGACGCTGCCCCCTACAATTTCTTGATTGGCACTAGTTACTCTGACCAGGCGATCATCGCTATCCGCTGGGCTATTGATGATTGGGCTGCCAAGGGCAACAGTGGTACTCCTAAAGTTGCCTTGATCCACCACGACAGCCCGTTCGGCACCTCCCCACTTGAAGATGCCAAGGCTTTTGCCGAAGCCAACGGCGTTGAGTTCACCAGCCTGGCGATGCCCGCCGGGGTGACAGATTATGTGGCCGAATTGGCACAAATGCAGACCTTTGGCGCCAACTACGTGATCGTCCACACTGTGTCCAGCCCGGCAGCCGTATTGCTCAAAGATGCTGCAAGCCAGGGTTTCGAGGCTCAGTTCGTGATGCTGAACTGGTGCGCCGATGAAATTCTCATCAACCTGGCTGGCGATGCGGCTGAAGGTGTTGTTGGAGCCATACCCTTCACACCACCCACCTCGCCGGTGTCCGGGCATGAAGCTGCAGATGCTTTCCTGAAATCCAAAGGAAGCTCTCTCGAGGCAAAAGGTTTGCATTACACCCAGGGCTGGTGGACGATGGCGACCATGGTTGAAGGCATCCGCCGCGTAGTGGCTGCCGGTGATGAAGTCACAGGCGAGAATATTCGCGCTGCCCTCGAAACCATCAGCAACTTCGAGACCGGTGACGTGACCTCCCCGATAACCTTCTCACCTACAAGCCACCGAGGCAATAGCTCCTTACGGTTGTATACAGTCGAAGGCGGCAAGTGGGTAAATCCCAGCGACTTCATCTCTGCCGAATAAGAGCCAGTCGTCAGTGATCAGTTATCAGTGGGCAGTGAGCGCAAGGAAGCCACTGCCCACCCCACTGATAACGCCATAGATTATTGATGACTGCATACTGATTACTGATCACTGGAAATGCTATGCTAAGTCTCAACAACATCGAAGTCATCTACAACGACGTGATCCTGGTGCTGAAAGGGATGTCTATTCAGGTGCCGGAGGGCAAGATCGTCGGTTTGCTCGGATCGAACGGCGCGGGAAAATCCACCACGCTCAAGGCTATCTCTGGCCTGCTCAAGGCGGAAGACGGTGAAGTGACCGATGGCTCGGTCGAGTTCCTCGGCGAGGTCATTCACCACAAGGACGCAGCTGATATCGTACGCAAGGGCATTTTTCAGGTCATGGAAGGACGGCGGGTCTTCGAGCATCTCACCACCGAGGAGAACCTGATCGCAGGCAGCTACATCCGCCGCGAGGCCAACCTGAAGACTGACCTCGAAATGGTCTACAATTACTTCCCACGGCTTAAAGAACGCCGTAACCAGACGGCCGGCTATCTCTCCGGCGGCGAACAACAGATGCTCGCCATCGGCCGAGCGCTGATGGCCAAGCCCAAGTTGATGATGCTCGACGAACCGTCCCTCGGGTTGGCCCCATTGTTGGTGCTCGAAATCTTCAACATCATCAAGCGTATCAATGCCGAACAGGGTACCACCATCCTGCTGGTGGAGCAGAATGCCAACTTGACCCTCGGTGTGGCTGACTACGCCTACATTATGGAAAGCGGCCGCATCGTACTCGAAGGCTATCCCGCCGACCTGCGTGAAAACGCGGACGTGCGCGAGTTCTACCTGGGACTGACCGAAGTCGGTGCGCGCAAGTCCTATCGCGACGTGAAACACTACAAACGCCGCAAGCGTTGGTTGTCATAAGTCGTTACACATGACCCTGCCCGATATCATTACCCACCTCGCTTCGAACGCCCCCGGGTTTGCCCGCCGTCTAAAAGACGCCGGTCTCAGCCCGGACTCGATCCGCACCCCTGATGACCTGAACGCGCTGCCCGTCATCCGCAAGGACCACCTGGTCGAGCTGCAGGCCTCCGACCCGCCCTTTGGCGGATTCCTGGCCTGTGAGCCGGGCGAACTCAAGCGCATCTTCCAGTCCCCCGGCCCGATCTACGATCCCGAATCCCGCATGGACGATTACTGGCGCTGGAAACCCGCCATGCAGGCCACTGGCTTCGCCCCCGGCGATGTGGTCATGGATTGTTTCGGATATCATCTGACCCCGGCCGGAGCCATGTTCGAAGAAGGGCTGTGGGCTACCGGCTGCGCGGTTATCCCTGGCGGCATTGGCAACCAGGAACAGCAGGTGCGTGTGCTGCATGACCTGAAAGTGGTTGGTTATGTTGGTTTGCCATCTTATTTAAAAGCCCTTATTGAGAAAGCCAAAGAAATGGGATTGGAACTGTATGTCAAGAAAGCATTTTTCACTGCCGAGCCGCTCCCCCCTTCTCTGCGGACCTGGCTCAACCAACACGGCGTGACGGTTGCCCGGCAGGGTTTTGGCACCGCCGAATGCGGCAACCTGGGCTACGAATGCGAACAGGAAAATGGCTGGCACTTGCCCGAGGATGCAATTATCCAGGTCTGTGACATTAATTCCGGGCAGCCGCTTCCCGCTGGCGAGACAGGGGAAATCGTCGTCACGCTGTTGAACGATGATTATGCCCTCGTCCGTTTTGGGACCGGCGACCTTTCTTCCCTCAACCTCGATCCCTGTCCCTGCGGGCGCAAATCGGCGCGGCTGATGGGCTGGCAGGGGCGTATCGGCGACGCGGTCAAAGTGCGCGGCATGTTCCTGCACCCCAGGCAGGTCGCGGACTTTATATCCCGCTTCCCGCAAGTGACCCGCTGGCAGGCGGTCATCACCCGCGTGGAGCACAAAGATTACCTAGCATTGCACGTGGTCACCAGCCCGGGCACGGATGACGCCGATTTAACGGCCAGGCTGGCCCAGGCTGCGAGAGAAGCGATCAAGTTCCAACTCGAAGTCAAGTCCGTTTCGCAGGAGGGTCTGCCGCCGGGCTCGCCACCCATTCACGATGGACGCACCTGGGATTGATAATTTACTGTAAAGAACACCGAGTCTGCAAAGATATATCAAACATTTCTCCGCGATCTCAGCGGTTTTAACATAATAATCCGGGAGCCAACCTCCCGGTTTATTTTGACAGACACAAATCCGGGGCCCATTATCAGTCCAATCCCCATGGACAGTTTGAATGAACAATAAACACAACCTGCTTATCCTGTTTATTATGCTGGTTATTATGATGATGGGCTTTGGCATCATCATCCCGATTTTGCCAGATTTAGTGGTCAAGTTTGGCGGCACAGGCGTAGAGATGGGCGGGTTGATGGCAATATTCTCCGCAATGCAGTTCCTGTTTTCGCCAATGTGGGGCAGTTTGTCAGACCGCTACGGTCGCAAACCGATTTTGATACTGGGTGTTTTTGGAAATGCCATCCAACCAGGAATCCCCATTCCATTTCGGGTTTAGCTTGCTGACTGAACTTGACAGAGATTACTGGTTAGATGGATTTGCAACCCTTCCGGCCACCCAATACCTTATATTGCATCTGAAAAAATGCATAACCGGTCTGGACCCTTGCATTTATATGCCAGATTCATAAAGGTGGATGGTTACTGTCTAAAAGATGGTGGCTCATCTTTTGACGAGCCACCAAGTTCAACTACTGTGATCTGCCATAAATCTGGCTTCGACGTCATTTGCCGATGTTGTCGTTGTAATCCTGAATGGATTGTGTAACAGATTGGGCCGCGTTATTAAGTGCTTCTTCGCACGTTATTTCTCCTGCGAAGCATGCCTCGATAGCGGTTTCCACAGTCTGCCGGGCTTCCGGGAATACGCCGATCAGCCCGCCTGCCGTTACATTGTCCAGCGGTGCCATATGAAGTTGATCGATGGCCACTTGGAATTGCGGATACTGCTCACGCCAGGCAACATCGTCAGGTTCGTTATAACCTTTAGAGTTGATCGGGTAATACCCTGTCTGGATGTGCCAGTAGGCCTGTGATTCGGCGCTGCTCATGAATTTGACAAACTCCCAGGCAGCTTGCTGTTCTTCCGCGGGCCGCAGGTTCGTAATCCAGAGCGAGGCACCACCGATGATGGTACCGGCGGTATTGTAATCTTCCGCCTTGGCGCGAGGCAGGAAACCAACTCCGACTTCAAACTTTCCCGCGGCTGCATCAATACGGTCACGCAATCCTGCCGTGGAGTCCAAGGTCATCGCCACCAGGCCGGAATCGAAAGCCTTCTTCGTATCCGCAGTTGCGCGACCAAGATTGGTGCAGATTTCCTCGTCGTTCATGCCCTTCCACCAATTGAGCAACTCAACTCCTTCCGGACCGCTGAAGGTAGCCTCTGTAGCCAGTTCTGCACGGCCGTTTTCATTGTTGACAAAGTAACCGCCCTGAACGGCGATGAATTGCTCGACAAACCAGCCATAAATGGCAAATGAGCAACCATACTGGGTGGTCGTACCAGAGGCATCTTTTATGGTCAGTGCACGAGCGGCGGTAGCGACTTCATCCCAAGTGGTCGGTGCCTTTTCGGGGTCGAGGCCAGCCGCTTTAAACATGTCCTTATTGTAGTACAGTATTGGGTTCGAAGTGTTAAAGGGCATAGACCACAAACGGCCATCTACAGAGTAGTAGTTGGCAACGTTGGGCTCGATGTCAGCGACATCGAAGTTCTCCGCGTCGATGAAATCCTGCATCGGGGTCATGACACCGAGGTCAATCATCAAGCGAGAGCCGATATCATATACCTGCACGACTGCAGGGACATCCTTCGATTGGAGTCCAGCCTTCAGTTTGTTAATCGAATCGTCGTAGCTACCCTGGTAGGTGGAAGTAACGACGATCCCGCTCTGCGATTCATTGAATCGCTTTACCAGTTCTTCGATCACTTCTCCATTGTGACCGCTCATCGCATGCCAAAAAGCGATATTGACTGGTTCGTTCGCGGATGGTTGGGCAGGCTCCGGTGCAGTCGTGGCAGCCTGTGGCGCAGTCGTTGCAGGTTGTGCTGGGCTGCATGACTGTAAGAGCAGCCCAAGTGAAAGTACGATGGTCAAGGTGATAACCAACGATCGTTTCATTGTTTATTCTCCTCGGAATTGTGATAGGGTCGAATCTTGCCGAGCAAAAAACGCTCTCATCTTAGATATGATAGATGCGATATCACCTCCTCTCCCATTAGAACAATATATCCCACCAAAAACAGGTTCCCACATCTCGCTTATCCCAGTTCCTCAAGCCAGCAGGAAATCCTAGAGTCCATTGAGACTTGGTCAGTTCAGCCAAGAGTAACTACCCCTTTATTGCGCCTGCTGTAAGGCCGCGGATAAGCTGCCGGTTGGCAAAGATGAATAGAATCAGCGTTGGGATCATGATTGTAACGACGCCAGCGAGAACGACTTGCCATTGTTCTCGTTCAAACACTTGAAGCATGGTAATTCCAATCTGGACAGTGCGCATGTTGGTGGAGTTCGTGATCAGCAAGGGCCACAAGTACTGGTTATAAGTTTGAAGAAAACTATATACCGCCAAAGTACCAAGCGCCGGACGCGCCAGTGGAAGGAGAATCGTTATAAGAAACCGGAAATTACCACACCCATCGATCTTGGCGGCATCGTAAAGATCTTTTGGAATACTCATAAAGAATTGCCGCAACAGAAATGTGCCAAAAGCCGTAGCCATGAATGGCGCAATCAGCCCCATATAAGTATCATCCCATCCGATCTTCTGGATAAATAAATAGTTTGGAATGATTGTGGATTCCCATGGAATCATCATTGTAGACAAAAAGATGAGAAACACAAAATTCTTACCCTTGAATGGTAAAAATGCAAAGGCAAAAGCAGCCAGGCTTGCAGTGAAAAGCTGCAGGATCATCACACCACCCGATTGGATGAAGCTATTCAAAATAAATCGCATGAGCGGCGCCTGGCGGGCAGCATCAACATAGTTCTGCCATCGCAAATCAACCGGGAAGAGCTTCGGCGGATAGCTGGCGATGTTTTCGGGTCCAAGCAAACTCGTTACCACCCCTGTATAAAGAGGGAATACCATCACACCAGCGCAAATGATCAAAAGGAAATACAATAATATTTTTCCAGTCACTTTGAGAAAACGAGTAGATTTGATCATTCGTAATGAACCCTCCTTTCTAATACACCAAACTGGATGATGGTCAGCGCCAGGATGATCACGAACAGTATCAAAGCCTGTGCAGAGGCAAGGCCATACTGCCCATTGAAATAAAAACTGCGGTAGATGGCTTGCACGACTACCTCCGTGGAGTTGACCGGTCCACCTCCAGTCATAATGTTAACCTCGGTGAAGGTTTGGAATGCATTCAAACTTGTCACAACGAGGAGAAAAAATAAACTGGGTGTGAGCAAAGGCAGGGTGATGTGCCACCAGCTTTGCCAGAAATCGGCGCCGTCGATCTTGGCTGCTTCATAGTATTCTTCCGAGATGCCCTGCATACCAGCCAACAACAGCACAGTTGCAAAGCCTGTTTGCAGCCAGATACGTGGAATCGCCACTGCAATCAACGCCCACTTTGTGTCAATGAGCCATGGGACAGCCGGTATTCCCACCAGGCTGAGAAGGTAATTGAAGATGCCAATAAGCGGTTGGTAAAGGAACATGAATAGAAGCGCTGCTGTTGCTCCCGATATCGCTATGGTTAGGGAAAATAAGATCCTGAAAATCGAGATCCCCTTGAAACGCAAATTCGCCAGCGTGGATAAGAGCACTCCCAAAATGAGTACCCCAGGGACGGTATACAAAACGAATTTCAAGGTAACCAGCATGCTGTTAATGTAATCCGGTGAGGTAAACAGCCGCTGATAATACTTGAGCCCAACGAATTTGGTCATTTGCCCGATTGGGTTTGTCCCGTACAGGCTCAAGATGACAGATCGGACTAGGGGAACGAACACAAAGATGGTGAAGACGATGAGCGAAGGCGCGAGAAAAGGAAAAGCTCTCAACCAATCTTTCAAATCTCGCCACCACTGCTTCTTAGATCTGCTCTCAAGATGACCCTTTATTTCCAAATATACCTCCGACTTGGCTATTGGTATTATCTGCGGATACTCGTTGTCAAACAGACAGAGTAGCAGGGGTGCTACTGTTTATCGTTCAAAACACGTTCTAAGAGCTGAGGAAAGTCGGTAAAGATGCCATGAACATTGGCCTCGATCAACTCTCTCATCACTGCTTCATCGTTGACCGTCCAGACATTAAATTGAATTCCGCTCCGGCCTAAATCGCCCAACTCTTCCGGACTCCAAACGTTGACCTTTGGGTTGCAGGTATCCGCACCGAGCTCCGCTAAATACTCAGATAGGTTATTGATCTTTTTATCGGTAAGCGCTTGGATTGGAATATTTGGATTCAAGGATCGAACGGTTTTCAAATACTCATGGTTGAATGAGGAAATAACTACTTGTCCCCTCTCGTCCATGCCTAATTCACTAATCAGGTTTACAGTTTTTTCAACCAGTGTCTGGCCTAATTTCTCGTTTGGTTGGTTCTTCAGCTCAACGTTTACCCGCCAATTGTTATCGAGCGTGAACTCAAGGGCTTGCCGTAAGGTAGGCGCGGGTTCGCCCACATACGATTCCATATCGTCTTGGGAGACAGCACCAGCTTTGATCTGGCCGAACGGATCGGTTACGTTGAACCACGATCCGCAGTCGAGGTTCTTTATTTCGGCCAGCGTAAATTCCCAAACCCGCCAGGGGGCCCTTCCAGGAAATAGGTCCTTTACATTGCAGGTTCGATCCAGAGTGTCGTCATGTATGACTACCAATTCGTTGTCAGATGTAACAGCGACATCCAATTCCCACATGTCGGCTCCGAGCTCCAGAGCTTTTCGAGCAGCTACCAGCGTGTTCTCAGGCGCCAAGCTACGCGCACCTCTATGCGCAATAATCAAGGGTAGGCTGTCAGTCTTAATCGGTACCCCGGTTTTCGAAGTCGTACCAAGAGAACAACTGGCGAGTAACATTAGAAAAACGGGCATAGTAATGTAACCCCCGATTGGTTTCACCAAGGTTGACCCTTTTTGGAATGATGTCTGAGACACTGTTTGTCAATTCTTAGGGTTTATATCCTGAATTTCCAACACTAAAAGTCTTATTGCTTATTATTTTATTCTAAATAATTTCGTGAGTCAATAAACCAGGCACGATCATCGACATCAACGTTCATATCCCTTTCATCACTGGCGCGATCATCATGCTGATTGGGTTGATTGCCAGCCTGATCTACTGCGTACTATACTACCTCGACTACCGGCTTCCGCGCCCTGTAAGCGAACAGACCTTCCGCCCAGAAGAAAATCAATGCGATCCAAACCAATGAAAATCCGACCAATCTGGTTGTCGTGAACGGCTCTTTATAGATCAGCACACCGAGCAGAAACTGCAAAGTCGGGGCGATATACTGCATGAGGCCGATCATCGTCAGCGGTATGCGCCTGGCAGCAGAAGCAAACATCAGTAAGGGAATCGTTGTTACAAGTCCTGCACCAACCATCAACAAAACAGAGACGAGGTCTGTATGGCCAAAAGCGCCCTGTCCGCTGTTTTCGGCAAACAGCAAATACCCCAGCGCGGGCAGGAACACCAACCCGGTTTCGAGGGTCAGGCCGTGCAATGAGCCGAGCGGAGCTGTCTTCTTTACCAATCCATAAAATCCGAAGCTAAAAGCCAGCGAAAGCGCAATCCAGGGTAGAGCTCCATAGGTCACTGTCAGGTAGACCACGCCCGAAGTCGCCAATCCAAGAGGGAGCCATTGCGCCGGTCGCAGACGCTCTCCCAGGAAAATCATACCCAGCAACACGCTCAATAACGGATTAATGAAATAACCCAGGCTGGTTTCCACGATGTGCCCGGTGTTCACTCCCCAAACGTAGATCAGCCAGTTGGCGCTGAGCAGCAGGCCGGCGACCGAATAGATGCCAAGCACGCGCGGGGTCAGGGCTGAACGAAATTTCGTCCACTGCCTGCTCACCAGCATCACAATCGTCAACATGATGAACGACCAGATAATACGATGGCCGATCACCTGTAATGCCGGTACATCTTGTAACCATTTCCAATAAATCGGGAAAAGTCCCCACATGATGTAAGCGCCGAGCGCATATAGGATACCTTTATTCATGTAACAATCTCTCCTTTGACCGGGGGCAAGTATACACCAGTAACGAAATCCAAATCCGAACCGGAGGGCGTATTGCTAAGTAGAGCAGGAACATCATTGTCGGTAAATTTTGAGGCTTAGAGAAATGGAGAAAAGGATGAAAAAAATCTATTACATCATGACCGCTGTTCTGGTCATTCTATCCCTGACCAGCCTGGCCGCCACGCCAGCCCCTAATCTCATGAATTTCGTCGCACCACTGAGCGGAGGTGAGGAAGTTCCGGCGCGCGATACGAATGCACGTGGCAATGCCGTTTTCCAATTGAGAGATGACGGGACTGCGCTGAAGTACAAACT
>Ga0105091_10001419_pt1 | contig 10474 bp, 9 predicted proteins | sample PPLLak1March2015_FD_87022 | JGI IMG/M metagenome (GOLD analysis project Ga0105091, IMG submission 87022) | Freshwater sediment microbial communities from Prairie Pothole Lake near Jamestown, North Dakota, USA - PPLs Lake P7 Core (1) Depth... | ecosystem: Environmental > Aquatic > Freshwater >... | reverse complement strand
CATCCGCGCCCAGACCATCGCCTTCGAGGATTTCGTCGCCTGCAAGGGCGAACAGGGCGCCAAGGAAGCCGGCAAGATGCGCTCGGAAGGCAAGGAATACGTGGTGCGGGATGGCGATGTTTTGAATTTTCTGTTCAACGTGTAACCGTTCTGCGACCTTGCTGCCGAATGAAGAAGCCCGGTTATGCCGGGTTTTTTCACATCACAAAGCTGAGTGCGCAGCGCATCATGCAAAATAAATTGGCATTACGCTTATACAGTTGCAATCGCATTGATTTTTCCCGGCACGAGTGCTAGCTTGAAACAGTTCACCCTTGCAAGAGGAGCGCGCCATGAACCGGAACCCAAGGCTTCACCCGCACCATGCGGCCGCTGGCCGTTTCTCCCTGTTGCGAGGTGGCTGAAATGGCGCCCCACCCCTCCCCCCGAATCATGGTTCTCGGCATTGGCAACACGCTGCTGCAGGACGAAGGCGCCGGCGTACATGCCATGCGCCAGTTGCAACTGGAGCCCGCTGACCTGGATGGGGTCGAGTTCGTGGATGGCGGCACGCTGAGCTTCACCCTGGCGGGACCGATCGGCGCTGTCGATTGCCTGCTGGTCATCGACGCCGCCGAACTTGGCGGCCCGCCAGGCACAGTCGAAGTGTTTTGCGACGCAGAGATGGATCGCTTCCTGGGTGCAAACCGCAGGCGCAGCGTGCATGAGGTGGGCCTGCTCGACCTGCTGGCGGTCACCCACCTGACCGACAGCCTGCCACCGCAGCGTGCCCTGATCGGCATCCAGCCCGCAGTAATGGACTGGGGCGAGTTCCCCTCTGCGGAGGTAGAGCTAGCCATGCCGACAGCCTGCAACCATGCGCGGGAACTGATCCGCGGCTGGAAAAAAGGAGAAGATCATGAGCGATAAGCTTTCCCTGCCGGCGATCCTGGAGGCGCACGGCATCTCGCGGCGCGAATTTCTCAAGTTCTGCGGCAGCCTGGCTGCCCTCATGGCCTTGCCGCCGGGCATGGCTCCGTCCGTCGCCGCCGCGCTTGACAAGGCGCAGCGGCCATCTGTGATCTGGCTCTCGTTCCAGGAATGCACCGGCTGCACCGAGTCGCTCAGCCGCTCGCACAATCCCACACTGGAAGCCCTGATTTTCGACGCCATTTCCCTCGACTACCACCACACCCTGCAGGCGGCATCGGGCGAAGCGGCCGAAGCGGCGCGCGCCACGGCGATGAAGCAGTTCTTCGGCAAATATCTGCTGGTGGTGGACGGCTCCATCCCGCTCAAGGACGGCGGCGTGTATTCCACCATCGCCGGCAGGAGCAATCTCGACATGCTGCAGGAAGCGGCCAAGGGCGCGGCAGCAATCGTGGCGGTCGGCACGTGCGCGGCTTTCGGCGGCATTCCTCACGCCAACCCCAACCCCACCGGGGCGGTGGCGGTGTCGGACATCATCAAGGACAAGCCGATCATCAACGTTTCCGGCTGCCCGCCCATTCCAGTGGTGATTACCGGCGTGCTGGCGCATTACCTGACTTTCGGCACGCTGCCCGAGCTCGATGGGCTGGGGCGACCCAAGGCATTTTATGGCGAATCCATCCATGACCGCTGTTATCGCCGTCCCTTTTACGATCAGGGCAAGTTCGCCAAGACCTTCGACGACGAGGGGGCACGCAACGGCTGGTGTTTGTTCGAACTGGGCTGCAAGGGGCCGACCACCTTCAACGCCTGCGCCACCACCAAGTGGAATCAGGGCACCAGCTTCCCCATCGAATCCGGCCATGGTTGCCTGGGCTGCTCGGAGCCTAATTTCTGGGATGCTGGTAGCTTTTATAACCCCCTCTCGGCTCCCATCCCGACCTCGAACAAGGTCGTACTGGGCGCTGCGGCAGTAGGCGTGGCGGCGGGTGCGACCATCGGCCTTTGGAACCGCCACGTTCAGACTCAGGCAAGGCGGGAGCATGTTGCCGTGAATGTGGATGATCTGGAAAAGCCTCATGAGTGAAACCGATCTGCTGCTCTGGACACGCGGCCCCGGCTTCCAGTGGGCGCTGGGGCTGTTTCTGCTTGGCATGGCGCTGCGCGGCTTCGAACTGTTCAGCCTGGGACGGCGGCGCGACCTGGCGGCGCCGCGCGCGCACAGCCCCGGCTCCGGCTGGCGCACAATTTTCACCCGCTCGCTGCCCAAATGGTCCACCTGGCGTCGTACACCGGCCACGCCCCTGATCGCCTACGGCTTTCATATCGGATTCTTCGCCACCCTGTTCCTGTTCCCGCCCCACATCCAGCTCGCGCTCAACATTTTCGGCTTTTCCTGGCCCGGCCTGCCTTCGCCGCTCATCGACGCGCTTGCACTGCTGACCCTCCTGGCCGTGGCCGGTCTGGCAGCAGGCCGTCTGCTCGACCCGGTCAAACGTCTCATTTCCGGCTTCGACGATTATGCCGTGCTGGTTCTTTCCGCTCTGCCGCTCCTGACCGGCTATTTCGCCTTCCATCACCAGATCCTGTCCTACACCCTGATGCTGGCGCTGCATATCCTCAGCGCGGAACTGCTGCTGGCGCTGATGCCCTTCACCAGCCTGGTGCATTTCGCAACCCTGCTGGTGGCGCGCTGGTACAACGGCGATATTGCCGGAAGAAAGGGAGTGGCGTCATGAGCGCCAGTTTCGAACGCGGCTACCACGCCCTGATGGAAGTTATCGACGCGCCCGTGGCGAGCTTTTTCATGAGCTGCGTGCATTGTGGCTTGTGCGCGCAGGCCTGCCTGTTTTATACCGAAACCGGCGACCCGCAATACACCCCGATCTACAAGCTTGAGCCGCTGAAGAAAGTCTGGCTACATGAGTACACACTTTTTGGCAGAATTTCATCGCGATTGGGCCTGTCGAAAAAACTCACGGATGAGGAACTGGCTGCCTGGAGCCCGCTGGTGTACGACAGTTGCACATTGTGCGGGCGCTGCTCCATGGTCTGCCCGGTGGGCAACGACATCGCCTACATGGTGCGCAAAATCCGCGAAGGCATGGCGGCGGCCGGACACGCGCCGCAAGGCGTAATCGAGGCCACCCAGCGCACCATCCGGCTGGGCAGCCCGATGGGCATCAAACTGCAGGCCCTGCAAACCCAGATCCGCGCCCAGGAAGCCGAAACCGGGCTGACCATTCCGATCGACCAGCAAAGTGCGGATTATCTGGCACTGCTGTCGTCGATGGAAATCATCAATTTCCCCGAATATCTCGGTTCCCTGGCGCGCATCTTCAAACAGGCCGGTGTCAGCTGGACACTCTCGTCGGAGGCTTTCGAGGCGACCAACAGCGGAATCCAGATCGGCGTTTCCGACATTGCCCGGGAAATTGTGCTCAAAATCGTCAACGCGGCGGAAAAACTCCAGGTCAGGAGCGTCATCAGCCCCGAGTGCGGCCATGCCTTCACCGCGCTGCGCTGGGAAGGGCCTAACCTGATCGGCCGCCCCTACAACTTCGCGGTGGTGCATATATTGGAACTGCTCGACCAGCTGCGCGCCGAGGGCCGCATCAAGACCGATGGCCAGCTGGACACGCCACTCACCTTCCATGACCCCTGCCAGATCGCCCGTCGCGGGGGCGTGATTGAACAGCCGCGCCGCCTGCTGGGCGAGGTAGCCGCCGATTTCCGTGAAATGGAAGACGCCGGGGTGATGAACTGGTGCTGCGGCGGCGGGGGCGGGGTGAGCGCCAACCCTCGCGCCGAAGCCATTATGATCAAGGCATTCAAACGCAAAAAGGATCAACTGGAGGCGACCGGCGCGCATACACTGGTGACGGCATGTGCCAATTGCCGCATTGTGATCGAGGAAGGCCTTGAAGCCTACGACATGAACGTCAAGGTCATTGGCCTCACCGAACTGGTGGCCGAGCATCTCAAACAGGAAGAGACATCATGAGCCAGCGCGTCGTCGTCGACCCCGTCACCCGTATCGAAGGCCACCTGCGCATCGAGGCGGAAACCAACGATCAGGGCGAAATCACCCGCGCCTCCAGCGCCGGCACCATGGTGCGCGGCATCGAGATCATCCTCAGAGGCCGCGACCCGCGCGACGCATGGGCTTTCGCGCAGCGCATCTGCGGCGTATGCACGCTGGTGCATGGCATCGCCTCGGTACGCGCAGTAGAAAATGCACTCGACTACAAGATTCCGCCCAACGCCCAGCTGATCCGCAACCTGATGATCGCGGCCCAGTACGTGCATGACCACGTGATGCACTTCTACCACCTGCACGCGCTCGACTGGGTGGACGTGGTTTCCGCGCTGCAGGCCGACCCGAAGCGAACTTCCGAACTGGCGCAGAGCCTGTCGAACTACGCGAAATCTTCGCCGGGCTATTTCGCCGACACGCAGAAAAAGCTCAAGGTGTTCGTCGAGTCCGGCCAACTCGGCATTTTCAGCAACGGCTACTGGGGCCACCCGGCCTACAAGCTGCCGCCGGAAGCCAACCTCATGGCGGTCGCGCACTATTTCGAAGCCCTCGCCTGGCAACGGGACGTGGCACAACTGCACACCATTTTCGGCGGCAAGAATCCCCACCCCAATTTCGTCGTTGGCGGCGTACCCTGCGCCATCAGCGTCCACCCCGAACACCAAGGCCGCGGCAAGGGCCCCCACTATCGCGGCGGCGCCGGTGCGACCGCACTCAACATGGTGGGGCTGGAAAAGGTCAAGAACCTCATCGTCCAGATGCGCGACTTCGTCGATCAGGTGTATGTGCCGGATACGCTGGCCATCGCCGGTTTCTACAAGGAGTGGTTCACCCAGGGCGAAGGGATCGGCAACTTCATGACCTACGGCGACTTCCCGGAAAAGGGTATGGACGACCCGGCCAGTTTCCTCATTCCGTCCGGGGTGATCCTCGACCGTGACCTGTCGCGTATTCACCCAGTGGACCTCAATGCTGACGACCAGATCCAGGAATTCGTCGCTCACTCCTGGTACGATTACAGCGCCGGCAAGGACAAGGGCTTGCACCCCTATCAGGGCGAAACCACGCTCAACTACAGCGGACCCAAGCCGCCCTACCAGCACCTGGACACCGACGCTTCCTATTCCTGGCTCAAATCGCCGCGCTGGAAGGGCAGGGCAGTCGAAGTCGGCCCGCTGGCGCGGGTGCTGATGCTGTACGCCAAGGGCCATGCACAGACAAAAGAACTGGTCGGCATGGCGTTGAACAAACTCGATCTGCCGGTCAGCGCCCTGTACTCCACCCTCGGCCGCACCGCCGCACGCACGTTGGAAACCAAGATAATCGTCGATGCCATGCAGGGCTGGTACGATCAGCTGCTGGCCAACATCAAGGCGGGCGACGTGCGAACTTTCAACGAAACCCTGTGGGAGCCCTCCTCCTGGCCGAAAATTGCAAAAGGCGTGGGCTACACCGAAGCACCGCGTGGCGCGCTGGCGCACTGGATCGTCATCAAGGACCAGATCATCGACAACTACCAGGCAGTAGTGCCCTCCACCTGGAATGCCGGGCCGCGTGATGTCGCGGGGCAGGACGGCCCCTATGAAGCGGCGCTCAAGGGACACAAGCTGCAAGATGCGAAACAGCCGATCGAAATCCTGCGCACCATCCACAGTTTCGATCCGTGCATCGCCTGCGCCGTGCACGTGGTGGACCCTGAAGGGGAAGAACTGGTGCAGGTTAAGGTAATATAGACTTCATGGAACATCTCTCCTTGCCAATCTACCTGGCTAGGGACAGACATTGAAAGAATCGAGAAAAATGGAGTTAACGTAATGAAAAAATTACTTTTTATTTGTCTGATGGGCATGGGTTTCACGGTTCAGGCCGATGTCTACAGATGCCAGGATGTGGGTGGAAAAACCGTGTATCAGGAAACGCCCTGCGAAAAGGCAAACCTGAAAACCGTGAAAAAACTTGCCAAGCCCCTGGGTGAACCTTCTCCGGAAGCCATTGAAAAAGCGCAGGCTGAATCCAAAGCACTCGTTCAACGCTATAACGAGAGCAAGAAGGCCGAGCAGGAAGCGGCAAAAAAAGAACAAGAAAAAGAAAAAGAGCAGCAGAAAATGGAACCCCCAAAAACAGCTCAGCCCAACGAGTATGGAGCTGGTGAACAGTAGCGAGCACGCTGCGCCGGTCACCACCAGCATCCGCATACGTGGACAGGTCCAGGGCGTCGGCTTTCGCCCCTTTGTCTATCGCCTGGCTCGCGAGCTTGGCCTAACCGGCTGGGTACGCAACGATGGCGAAGGCGTGGAAATTGCAATCCAGGGGGATGAAAACGCCATCCGTGACTTGCTCCACCGCCTGGAATCGGACGCCCCGCCACTGGCGCGGGTGGAGGCGGTGGAGACGAAGGCCGGCCTCCCTCTCTCATTTTTTTTCGGCTTTACCATCGAACCAAGCCAGGGCGGCCCGGCCCATACCGGCATTGCGCCCGATACCGCCACCTGCCCAGCCTGCCTGTCCGAACTGCTGAACCCGGCCGACCGCCGCTACCGCTACCCCTTCATCAACTGTACCGACTGCGGCCCGCGCTACACCATCACCCGCTTATTGCCCTACGACCGCCGCTACACCAGCATGGCGAGCTTCCCCCTGTGCCCGGCCTGCGACAAAGAATACCACGACCCCGAAACACGCCGCTTCCACGCCGAACCCAATGCCTGCCCGGCGTGCGGTCCCAGCCTCGAACTGCACGATGCAGGTGGCGCGCTACTGGCAGAGAATGACGTCATTGCAGCAGCCGTGACGCGCCTCCAGGCCGGGGAAATCCTCGCCATCAAGGGGCTGGGCGGCTTTCACCTGGCCTGCGATGCACGTAATACCGAGGCCGTGGCCAGACTGCGCCAGCGCAAGCAGCGCGAGGAAAAACCGTTTGCGCTGATGGCCGCCAATCCTGCCTCACTGCTGAAACTGGCGAGGTTGGACGAGAAGGAGACAACACTGCTGCAAGGCCGGGAACGGCCCATCGTGCTGCTACGCAAGCAAGCTGGATGTGACGACGAAGTACCGGGCATCGCGCCGGGTATCGCCTGGCTCGGCGCCATGCTGCCCTACACCCCGCTGCAAACCCTGATTTTTCATCAAGCGGCGGGACTCCCAACCGGCACCGGCTGGCTGTCTCAACCCCAGGACCTGCTACTGGTGATGACCAGCGCCAACCCCTGCGGCGAACCACTGGTGATCGCCAACAATGAAGCGCTGACACGACTGTCAGGTATCGCCGATGCCTTTGTGCTGCACGACCGCGACATCGTGGTGCGCTGTGACGATTCTGTAGTGAAAGTAGGCCGGGAATGGGTGATGGGGAATGAGGAATGGGAAAAAACCGCCGTATCCTCCCCATCACCCATTACCCATCACCTATTACCAAGCTTCATCCGCCGCGCCCGCGGCTACACCCCGCGCGCCATCATCCTGCCCCATTCCGGCCCGTCGGTACTGGCCTGCGGCGGCTGGTTCAAGAACACGGCGTGCCTGACGCGCGGCAACCAGGCCTTCGTCTCCCAGCATCTCGGCGATCTCGACAACGCGCCCACCTGTGCGGAACTGGAGGAAACGGTGGCGCACCTGATGGACGTGCTGGAAATCCGACCCGAAATCGTCGCCCACGACCTGCACCCGGATTTTCACAGCAGCCGCTTCGGCGCCGCATTCGCGGCGCAGCATGGAATTCCTGCCTTTCCGGTGCAGCACCACCACGCCCATATAGCAGCCGTGCTGGCCGAACATGGTGTGGATGAACAACCCACACTGGGGCTGGCGCTCGACGGCATCGGCCTGGGCAGCGATGGCACCGCCTGGGGCGGCGAACTGCTGCAGCTTGCAGGCGGGCATTGCGAACGCCTCGGCCATCTGGCGCACCTGCCGTTGCCGGGCGGCGACCGCGCCGCGCGCGAGCCGTGGCGCATGGCAGCCAGCGCCCTGCACCGGCTGGGCCAAGGCGAAGAAATCAGCCAGCGTTTCGCCACGCCCGCCGCCGACATGCTGCGTCAGATGCTGGAACAGGGCGTCAATACGCCACCCACGTCGAGTTGCGGGCGCCTGTTCGATGCGGCAGCCGGTCTATTGCGGGTCAAGGAAGCAGTCTCCTTTGAAGGCCAGGCAGCCATGCTGCTGGAGGGGTTGGCCGAACGCCATGGCGCGGTGGCGCCGATGCGCAACGGCTATGCACTATCAGCCGACGGCACGCTGGATTTCCTCCCCCTGCTCGGCAGCCTGGCGGACGATCCCGACCCGGCCTTCGGCGCGGCGCTGTTTCATGCTACCTTGGCGCAAGGGCTGACCGCGTGGGTAATGCAGGCCGCGCAGCAAAGCGGCATCATGACCGTCGCGCTGGGTGGCGGCTGTTTCCTCAACGCCATCCTCAGCCGAAATTTGCGCGCAGCGCTGACGAAGGCAGGATTAACCGTGCTGGAAGCCCGCCAGGTACCGCCCAACGATGGCGGCCTGAGCCTGGGGCAGGCGTGGGTGGCAATGCAAAACGCAACCTAATTGAAGACAGCGAGTCAGTTTTCTCCTCCCCCTTGAAGGGGAGGGAATATGAATTCGAGGATAAAACAATGTGTCTGGCAATCCCGGCCCGCGTGGCCGAAATACAGGATAACGACCTCGCCTTGGTGGAACTGGGCGGGGTGCTCAAGCAGATCTCGCTGGTCATGGTGGACGACGTTGCGGTCGGCGATTACGTCATCGTCCACGTCGGCTACGCCATCAACCGCCTCGACCCGGAAGAGGCGGCGAAGACCCTGGCGCTGTTCGCTGAAATCGCCGGCGCTTTGGCTCCACTATCCCCTAATCCCTCGTCGTCGTAATGCTGGCCAGCCAGTAAGGTGATCGAATGACCAAGATCCGCAGACGTTTCATCAGCTCGCTGGACCTGCAGCATGGCTGCGTGGACATGACTCACGGCAGCGGCGGCCGCGCCATGGCGCAACTGGTCGAGGAGCTTTTTGTCGCGGCGTTCGACAACGAATTCCTGCGCCCCCTCAATGACCAGGCCTGCTTTACTCCGCCTCCCGGCCGCCTGGTCATGGCGACAGACTGCCATGTGGTGACGCCGCTGTTTTTCCCCGGCGGCGATATCGGCAGCCTGTCAGTGCATGGCACCATCAACGATGTCGCCATGGCCGGCGCACGGCCGCTCTACCTATCTGCCGGGTTCATCCTGGAAGAAGGCTTTCCGCTTGCCGATCTCAAGCGCATCGTCGATTCCATGGCGGCCGCTGCCCGCGAAGCGGGCGTGTCGATTGTCACCGGGGACACCAAGGTAGTGGAGCGCTGCAAGGCGGACGGGGTATTCATCAACACCACGGGGGTCGGGGTGGTGCCGGAAGGGGTGAATATCTCCGGCAATCGCGCTCGGCCTGGCGACAAGATCCTGATCAATGGCTTCATCGGCGACCATGGCATGGCGGTGATGTCGCAACGCGAGAATTTGAAATTCCAGACGCCGATCCTGTCCGATTCCGCCGCGCTGCATGAACTGGTCGCCGCCATGGTGGCGGCAGTGCCGGACATACACTGCCTGCGCGACCCGACGCGGGGCGGCGTGGCCGCCACGCTCAACGAGCTGGCGCGGCAGTCGCGCGTGGGCATGACGATCCGGGAAAGCGAACTGCCGATCCGCGAGGCGGTCAGCGCAACCTGCGAATTCCTCGGCTTCGACCCGCTCTATGTCGCCAACGAAGGCAAGCTGCTGGCGATCTGCCCGGCCGAATCGGCTGAAAAGCTGCTGGCCGCGATGCGCAGCCACCCCTTGGGCCAGGATGCGGCCATCATCGGCGAAGTGACCGAAGACACGCACGCCTTCGTGCAGATGGAAACGTCATTCGGCGGCAAGCGCATCGTGGACTGGCTCAACGGGGAACAGTTGCCGCGGATTTGCTAAAAAAGACTGATCAGCATCCGCGTCCCCAGCACGATCAGCAGCGCAGCGAACACCTTCTTGAGTTGTGGTACCGGCAGGCGATGTGCCATTCTTGCCCCGAACGGCGCGGTCAGCGCGCTGGCGAACACCAGCCCGGCCAGGGCCGGCAGGTAGATGAAGCCGAGGCTGGAATCTGGCAAGCCAGCAGCACCCAGTCCGTTAACGGCGTAGCCCAGCGCGCCCGCTGCCGCGATAGGAAAGCCGATGGCGGCCGAGGTGCCGATGGCCTGATGCATTTTTATATTGCACCAGGTCATGAAGGGAACAGACAACGTGCCGCCACCGATGCCCACCAAGCTGGAAACGCCACCTATCACACCCCCTGCGCCGAACATGCCGCCCATGCCGGGCAACTGGCGCGAGGGTTTTGGCTTGATGTTGAGCAGCATCTGGACGGCAACGTAGTAGACGAACACCACGAAAAAACCCTTGAGGAAATTATTCGAGAGCTGCGCCGCCAGCACCGTTCCCAGCAAGGTTCCCGCCACGATACCAGGCGTGATGCCACGCACCACTCCCCAGTTCACCGCACCATGGGCATGATGGGCGCGCAGGCT
>Ga0105091_10001418_pt1 | contig 10475 bp, 8 predicted proteins | sample PPLLak1March2015_FD_87022 | JGI IMG/M metagenome (GOLD analysis project Ga0105091, IMG submission 87022) | Freshwater sediment microbial communities from Prairie Pothole Lake near Jamestown, North Dakota, USA - PPLs Lake P7 Core (1) Depth... | ecosystem: Environmental > Aquatic > Freshwater >... | reverse complement strand
TGTTTGCCCTGCTGGTTTCCGGTGTCGTGACGCAGTTCCATAGCGCCGTCTATTACCGTGACTTTTGGACCCAGACGCGCAACATTTGGTGGCAGTTATCCTGGCGTGCGCCCGGTCTGCAGCCCGGGACGACGGTCATTGCCGCTCCACCGCCTGGCTATCGTTTTTTGGAAGAATATGAGGTATGGGGACCGGTGAATATCGTCTATTACCCTGGTGAGCCATTACAGCTAAGCGGGCAGGTGCCTTTCGATGGAATCGAAGCAGACCTGGCCAACGGCACCCAAGAGACTCGCAAAATGCGCAGCGTGAGCGTCCCGCGTGATTATTCCACGCCATTATTGGTTACCAAACCTACACTCAACTCCTGTGCCCATGTTGTGAATGGCCAGCGCCCGGAACTCCCGCCCGAAGAGGAAGCTCGCGTTCGAGCAATTGCTCCTTATTCGAGAATAGAGCTGATCCTGACCGGTGCGGTCCCGGTGCAACCTCCTGCGGAGGTATTTGGCAGGGAACCAGCGCATGACTGGTGTTATTACTACCAGAAAATCGACCTTGCGCGTCAGACCGGGGATTGGGTTGCTGCCGTCAAATTAGCAGACGAGGCGTTGATGCAGGGATATTCGGCTGCCGACCACTCCGAATGGTTACCGTTGATCGAGGCATATGTCAATGTTGGAGAATTAGGCAAGGCGAAAGAACTTGCTCAAAATATCAGGACCGATAAAGAATTACGTGTAACATTATGTGGCCAGCTAAAAGGAACGTCGGCCTGGCCGGCGTCAAGCGACTCTGCCACCTTGATTGAATTGGTCTGTGGCGATTGAGCGCAGAAACTAGCACATGCAGTCCAAGGTTGAAAGGGAGACTATCCAATGCTAAAGTCCTGGAAAACCACGGAGTCGAGAGAGGAGCATCAAACTTATGCCAAAACGAGGCTATCGATTTAGGCTTGATGGAACTCTACTGGCAATAATGGCCCTCTTCTTGATTGGAGGATTAATAGCGCTCGGTTTCCTGCAGAACATATCTAGAGAAAACCGGGCGCTTATTGTTATCGCCGGCAGTGTTGGTATTCTTGGTTGTTTTGCGTGCTTGATTTTGATGAGTGCCTTCAGGAAACGATTGCGCAAGCGCGTCTGGTTGAGAGTGATGGCTGCCTGGAACGAAAGCTCGCGGGCAAGGCTTACAACAAATTTTGTCCTGACAAACGGTTTAGCGGAAGAGGATTTGAGACGTCTTGCAGTCCAAGTTTACTCGCGGATGGGATATCGCATTGCCCGTAGGCAGGTTGAAGACAAGGTTCTCCGCCTGATCAACCCGGATAATGAATTTGAATTGGTTGCCTGTAAACAACAAGCGGATTTATTGGAGCTCTACCATGTCTACAGTTTACATCTCGAAATGAAACGCACGAAAGCGGTGCGTGGCTATTTTTGGGCGCCTGCAGGATTTACGAGCGAAACTACAAATTGGGTTGTACGAAAATCGATCGTTCTTGCAGATCAGAATGAAATTGGACGGCTGGTTGATTGCAGCCATGCAAAAGGCTCACGCTTCTTGGAGTACTGATTGGGTAAAGCTGTAATGAGAATGGAGAGTTTATGCACGAAGTAACCTTGCTCATCAATATTGCCGCAGCGCTGGTAGTTGCGTTTTTCGGTGGATTGATCGCCCGCCGTATCGGCCTTCCGACAATTGTCGGTTATATGTTGGCAGGGATCGTTATCGGTCCGTTTACGCCCGGGTTTGTAGGAAATACGGAAACGATCAGTCAACTTGCTGAGCTGGGCGTGATCTTTCTCATGTTCGGTGTTGGCTTACATTTCTCGCTCAACGACCTCTGGAAAGTGCGCTCCATTGCCGTCCCCGGTGCTCTGGGTCGTATGGCGCTGACTATTTTGCTGGGCTTAGGGCTTAGTCAATTATGGGGTTGGACCGTTCAATCTGGAATTGTCATTGGCTTGGCGATATCTATTGCCAGCACTGTTGTCTTGTTGCGGGGCCTAACGGATAACGGATTACTGAACACGCAACCGGGTCAGGCCGCCGTTGGCTGGGTGGTTGTGGAAGACCTGGCAACCGTGTTGATCCTGGTCTTGATGCCGACCCTCGCAAATACCTCAGATGGATTCGACTGGCGAAATTTTGGATTGACCCTATTGAAAGCAGCCGGTTTTGTGGTCCTGGTGCTGTTCGCCGGGACCCGGTTTATCCCCTGGTTGCTGATGCGCATTGCTCATACACGCTCCCGCGAACTGTTCATCCTGGCGATCCTGGCAATTACGCTCGGAATCGCTCTGGGAGCAGCGGAACTTTTTGGAGTGTCACTGGCGTTAGGCGCATTTGTGGCAGGAGTCGTTGTCAGTGAATCACCGCTCAGCCATCAAGTTGGCGCTGATGTTCTGCCTTTTCGGGAAACCTTTGCCGTGTTGTTTTTCGTTTCAATTGGAATGCTTGTCAATCCAAGCTATTTACTGAACAATATTGGCATCATCCTGGCACTGACTGGATTGATCGTGATCGGCAAAGCGTTGGTGACCATATTACTGGGTTTTCTGCTTCCCTGGCCAGCCCGGACAACACTAGTTTTGGCTGCGGGCTTAAGTCAGATCGGTGAGTTTTCCTTCATATTGGGACAGGAGGCATGGGGCTTGGTTTGCTGGAACGGAACCAGTATTCCCTGATCCTGGCAGGCGCGCTTCTGTCGATTACGCTCAATGCACCGATGTTTCGATTGATCCTCCCACTGGAAAAATGGCTTCAACGATTCCCTAAAGCCTGGAAATCACTAAATCGACATGGCCCTCCACCGCCTCAGATCGAAGAAACGATAAAAAATCATGTTGTGATCGTTGGTTATGGACGGGTAGGACGAAATATTGTTAGCTTGTTGGGACAAATGGAGATACCGCTCCTTGTCGTGGATGCCGTTGCGGAACGGATAGAAGAACTGGATCGGCAGGGCATCTACAGCCTTTTTGGCGATGCAGCCAACTCGGAGGTGCTTGCTCATGCAGGCCTGGAACGCGCGCGTGCGCTGGTTGTTTCGGGGCCAGATGAAGATGCCAGTGCGCTGGTTGTGACAGCCGCGCAGGATCTGGCTCCAAAACTGCCAATCATCGCCCGCGCAACAACCGAAGAGGGGACAAAGCGACTAGCTCAACTTGGCGCTCAGGATGTCATTCACCCTGAACTGGAAGGCGGCCTGGAAATTGTACGACATACGCTGCTTCAACTGGGCTACCCGCTGCAAGAAATTTACTGGTATACGGATGCAGTGCGACGCGACCATTATGACCTGCAAGTCAATACCGAGGAAGAACATCGTCTACTCCACGATCTCCTGGATGCGGTGCGTAGCATCGAGATTAAATGGTTCCGCCTTCCGGCGAGCAATCCGCTCATTGGACAGACGCTAGCCGAAGCCAATCTGCGCTCACAGACTGGCGCGTCGGTAGTGGCAATCCTACGCGAAGGCCAATTGATGGCCAACCCGAAGTCCATGACGGTATTCCAGCCTGGGGACCGGATCGGCCTGATCGGCAATAAGGCGGAGATAGATACGGTAGAGAAGCTAATGTTGGAGTCAAGGTAAAACTGGGTGATTTGATTTATTTCAATTCTGGTCAATAATAGGCATATCTAGAAGGAGGCTGCAATGAAGAATTTTCATCCTGTCTTTTTGGTGGCCGTAGCGTTATCCATGATGGTAGCAGCCTGCGGAGGCGTGCCGGAAGCGCCGCCCTCCCCAACCCTGGAACCGGCTGCTCCGCAGAGTCAGCCGGTTGAACCAGTCGCAGAAACTCCAGTCTTGCAGCCGATCAATTTAGCCGGTCCTCCGGCGGGCACACCGATGGTCTGGGTAGACGGCAGCATCCTGGTGCACGTGCCGGGCGGGGACTTTATCATGGGGGATGGCGGGGAGGACAACCCAATCCATACCGTGGGCTTGTCTTCTTTCTGGATTTATCGTACGAAGGTCACCAACCGCATGTACTCCATCTGTATCGCAACGGGAACATGCGCGCCGCCGCAGGATGAAGAGGCGGTAAAGGCGCTATCGGATCCGTCGAAACGCGACTTTCCCGTGGTAAACGTGATCTGGCAGCAAGCCGAAGCGTATTGTCGCTTCGTGGAAGGCCACCTTCCCACCGAAGCTCAGTGGGAAAAAACGGCGCGAGGCCCAGACGGGAATATTTATCCCTGGGGAGATGCTGCCCCGACCTGCGACCTGTTGAATTTCAAGGATTGTGTCGGCGAAAAAAACGATGTTTTCGATTATCCGGTCGGCAAGTCATACTATGATGCCCTGGATCTCTCAGGGAACGTTTTCGAGTGGGTAGCGGACTGGTACACCCCGAAGTACTACAACGAATCTCCCGGCGTCGATCCATTGGGGCCAGAGATCGGCCAGGTGCGTTCGGTGCGCAGCTCCGGTTTTAATAGCGAAGGGAGCATCGTCTCATCCGCGCGACGCTTTTATCTGAAACCCGAAGAACAGCGCCTCGATCTGGGATTCCGCTGTGTAGTGGAAAACCCGGCTGAGTATGAACCCTTCTGTAAACAGGTTTACATCCCGGGCTATCCGGAAAACGGTGAAAATAGTGAGCCAACTTCTCCCGCAAACTGTCCTATTCCCGTATTCAACACCTTTGTGGGCGACTGCATCGACCAGACAGCACAACTTGGCAATGGCTCAGTCACGATAGCAGGTGGCGAAATTGTTTCGGTGGTAGGCCACGATTGTTCCGAGAGTACGCCGGGCGTATGGTTTTGCACGGGCCCGCAAGGGACGGGTGTGTCACTCACGGCCTGCCTGGCCTGCAAAACTGATGAGGCATTAAATCCTTCAGGCGTGAATTGCCCGCCCGGAACCTATGACAATGGAGCAGGGGAATGCATTGGCCGGGGTGATTCAGGCCTGTGCGCAAACGGATACACTTACGATACCCCCGGTCAATGCTGCACACCAGGACCGGATATTCCCTACCCGGGCTGCAACCCTATTGGCGAGTACCTGACCGCCCTGCATACCTGCCAACAAGGAACTCCGCCATTGGGAGATTCTTGCGCTGTGGTTTCTGTCCCGTTGGGGAGTTGCAAGCAGCCGGGTGGCGGTAATCCCGGTAGTGACCCGTGCAGCGGATTGGATATAAGAAGCTGTTACAACCAGCAGGGGATTTGTACCTGGAGTACAAGTGAAAATCAATGCATACCTTATTGAACGTCGTTTCTCACATGAGCCTCTGCCCCCGTGATAACCGGGGGCTAATTTTTTTGGGGTCAAAAAAAGAAGATATACATAAAAGACCCTGTGGTCGCAAAAAAATCTCAAAATTGTCATAATAATCACACCCCCCATTGGTCATCGCAACTTTGGGGGATTTAAAAATGTGACAAAAAAAGATAAAGTATAGAAATATTATGCGCGATTTTTCATGGGCAGTAGTTCCGTAAAGATGGCGCAATCCTGAAAGGAGTAAAAATGAAAACTGCTCGTATTTTATTGGTATTTGCAATTGCTACGTTCCTCTTGCTGACCGCTTGTAGCGGCGCTGTTCCTGTGGAACCGGCCCAGCCGCAGTATGCTCCCCTTTGCCAGGCAGCTTCCACGGGTTGCGGAGCGCCTAGAGTGAGCTTGCTTGATAACCAGTACTGTATAGATAAAGTTCCCTATGCAATTTTATCTGTCCCGGCTGGCACTACGTACGAATCCCAGGATCCTGACATGGAATGTGTCGACCAGCTGCATAATGACGGAGATTTACGGGTAACCTGTCATTCAATCTCAGGCAAAGACCTCTGGTCGTATGATCTCAAGTTGTGTAATGGCGCTTGTAGCGCTCCTGCATTGGAGATCGGTACGGGTCAATGCCAGGAAGGTTATGGCTACGATGCAGCCAACCAGTGCTGCGCAGCGCCTGCGCCCTCCAGCGGCGATGGCTGCACAATTTACAAAGTTGATCTTGGCGTTTGCGTGGGGGAATAAGCAAACCGGATGCTCAAAAAACGCCCCTGGTTTCTTTTAGGAGCGGGGGCGTTTTTCTCATAGATCAGATTTGGGAAAACATAAAATCTTTTGGTCGTGTAGAACTATCAATATTGTCTTAAAAATCGCACCCTCTGTTGGTCATCGCAACTTTGGGGGATATATAATGTAACCAAAAAAGATAGAGTCAAAGTATCGCGCTGTTTTCGGCGGGAACGGGTGCCCGATAAAGATGGCGCACCTTGAAAGGAGTACGCATGAAAACGCCTCGATTTCTATTTGTAGTTGTCGCTGCCGCTACTTTTTTGTTGGTAGCTTGCGGGGGAGCGCCACCTACCACTGAACCGACGGCCACGGTGGAGCAGCCGCCTGTGGTAAAACCAACAACCCCGCCGCCAACCTCAACGCTAGTTGACCTCTCACCGGTTGAGCCTACGCCCACTCAACCTCAGTATGCTCCCTTTTGTGAGACCGCTCCTAGCGGATGCGAAGCGCCGGTTGTTACAATATTAGATTCCAGTTATTGTGTGGATAAGGTTCCCTACGCGATTATGTCCGTCCCGCCTAGCACAACCTACGAGTCTGAGGATCTGGATTTTCAATGTGACGATCAGATGCACAGCGACGGGACTATGCGGGTGACCTGTCACTCGATCACGGGCAAGCAGCTGTGGTCCTATGACCTCCAGATTTGTAACAGCGTTTGCAGCACGCCCGCCTTGCAAATGGGAACCGGCCAATGCCCGGAGGGTTACGGCTACGATTCGGCCAATCTGTGTTGTGCGGCACCCGCTCCCGCCAGCGCCGATGGTTGTACCATCTACCAGGTTGATCTGGGCGCCTGCCCTGATGCTGAATAATAGGTTTTCGATTGACTAACACCCCCGGGGCATCCAAGCCACCGGGGGTGTTTTTTATAATAACGGCTTGCGCTTATGCCATTCTGTCCCCTGCTCGAAAGCCTGACCGGCGCGCAGCACCTTGGCTTCCTGCCAGGGTCCGCCGACGATTTGCAAACCTATTGGTAAACCCGACCCGGTAAATCCGCAGGGGAGGGAAAGGGCGGGCGACCCGGAGAGATTGAAAGGGGCGGTGAAGCGCGTCAACGCCGGGGCTTGGCTGGCCGAATTTTCGATGTCATCGATGGGCAAGGCAGGGATGGGTGTGGACGGCAAAAGCAGAGCCTCATACTGATGGAAGAACCCCTCGCTTCGTCGCCGGACCTCGACCTGCTTCCGCCTCGCAAGCACGTATGCGCCTGACGGCAGGTCCCGTCCCGTCTCCAACCGCTGGCGGACATCCGCTCCAAACAATTCCGGGTTCTTTTCCAATCGCTCGCGGTGGAAGGCAGCTCCATCGGCCTGCACCATCTGGCCATTTGCTACCGCCGCTTCGTATAACCATGGAATATCAACTTCTTCTACTTTCGCTCCCAGGGACTCGAAATAGCGCGCCGCCGTGCGGACTGCCGTCAGAATCTCGGCATCGCTGACCTCGACGAATCTCCCGACAGCCAGCGCGATCCGCCAGCCTTTGACACCTGCCTCGATGTCATTCAAATAATCATCCACCGGCACATCCGCAGACGAAGGGTCATCCACATCGTAGCCAGCCAAAAGTTGCAGCAGCAGGGCGGCATCCTTCACGCTGCGCGCCAGCGGACCGGCGTGGTCCAGGTTCCAGGAGAGTGGAAACACCCCGCGCAGGCTGATCCGTCCGTAGGTGGGCTTGAGCCCGACCACACCGCACAATGAAGCCGGGATGCGGATCGAACCGCCCGTGTCAGTGCCCAGGGCCACCATGCACATGCCGGTTGCCACCGCCGCCGCCGATCCGCCGGAGGAACCGCCCGTGATGCGCGTTATGTCCCAGGGATTGCGTGAGGAGCCGTAATGCGGGTTGATACTGGTCACGCCCAGGGCAATCTCATGCGTATTGGTCTTGCCGACGATGTCTGCTCCGGCGGCTTGGAGCTTGCTGACAGCAAACGCATCCTGTTCGGGGACGTAATCCTTAAAGAACAGCGAGCCTGCTGTTGTACGCACCCCGGCAGTCTCGTACAGGTCCTTGACAGCGATGGGGATGCCAGCCAGTGTTCCTTGAGAGGAACGACCCTTAGCGTGCCCAGTCGAAGGGGGAATGACCGTAATAAAGGCATTGATCGTCGGGTTGAGCCGCTCGATTTGACGGTAGCAGGCCTGGGTGAGTCCGAGGCGGGTTTCTTCGTCTTGCAGGGCTTGTGTGATGGTCAGGGAGGGGTCGAATTCCATACCCCTATTATAGACATAAATTAATCATTATTCGATTAACCGCCAAGCCGCCAGGGTCACCAAATGTTCTCAAAAAGTCGCCAAGAAACCAGCTTGACGGCTTTCATAAATTCTTGGTGTTCTCTGCGCCTATGTCCCCCTTAGGGATGGCGATGAGTTTCTTCCTAATGCAGATAGAGCCCATTGACCGCATGGTAGAATCGATGGTCGATGCGCATTGCCAAACCGTTTTTCTACTATTTGATTGCGCTTTCCCTGGCCGCTGGCGGACTGGTGTTGCTGGCAACATCGCTCTACGGGGCGGGCGTCTCGGCGGATGCGGCCAAGAATCTGTCTACTGCCGAGAGTTTGCTGGCGGGGCGCGGCTTTTTTGACCATTCCGGAGGGCCGTTGGTCTACTGGCCGCCGCTGTATCCACTTGTTTTGGCGGGGATCAGCTGGCTGACCGGGTGGGACGTGTTCATATCCGGCTGGTATCTCAATGTGTTGTTGGTAGCCGTGAACGTGTTCCTGGCGGGGATGCTGGTCTATGCAGCCCTGCGCGATAGACCGCTCTATGCCTATCTGGGCGTGCTGTTCCTGCTGGTTTCGGAGTCGGCTGTGCGTATCCATGCCAATGTATCTTCGGACCCGCTCTACATCACGTTTTCGCTTGCCTTCCTGCTGGCCGCCAGTCGTTATTTGGAGAAGAAATCAGCAGGTGCACTGTGGGGAATGATCGTGTGCGCAGCCCTGGCCACGCTGCAGCGTTGGCTGGGGGCCAGCCTGGTCGCCATGGGCGGGCTGGTGATCCTGGTTGCACATTGGAAGGACTGGCGGACGGTTTTGCAGGATTGGGCCGTAATAAGTTTGTCGCTCGTTCCGGCGGCGAGCTGGATCTACTTCCACAATATCCGCGGATACGGGACTTTCTGGGGCAACGATTCGCCGCCTCTGGACCCCTGGGTGAACTTCGAGTACTCCCTGACGAAGATCATGCACTGGTTCCTGCCCTATCACCCGCGCCTGGACCCGATCCTGTACAACCCGCTGATCGTGCTGGGCGTGGTCGTCCTCATATTGGTTTTGATCGCGCGGCGACAGGCCTGGGTGGACTGGTGGCGGACGCTGAGGCAGCCGTATGTACTACCGGTCGTTTTCTTCCTGCCGCTTTCGTTGGTCGGCATGGCGCTGACGGTCGTGACGCGCGACCACCTGGACCCGTATTCGGACCGCTATTACGTCGGCTTTCTCGCCTCTGTCATTGTTTTACTGTTTATCACTCTGGATACACTGGTGCTAACTCGTCTGCGCCTGGATATGAACAAGAGTCGCGCCGCCCTGGCGGGGTTGTTCGGGATATGGCTTCTGGCCTATCCTACCTACAGCATGTATAAATATGTCTCTGCCTCGATGGCGAATGGAGAGGCCAGCAATTACAACTATTACAACAACCGCGCTTTCAACGAGAACCCGGCCATCCCTGTGATAAAGAAATTAGCGGCAGAGCAGCCGCAGGCTTACTTTTACAGCAACTATGCCGATGGGATCTGGTTCTACACGCGCCGCTCCGCGCCGCTGATGCCGCGCTCCGGCATCGAGATGGACCCGGCTGAAATCGAGACGGTGTACGCCGTCTGTCCGGGGGATAAGCCGGGCTATATCCTGTGGTTCCTGCCGAACGAGTTTAAACACGTCGTGCCGCCAGACTTGCTGGCTGAAATAGCAGATGTGCAGTTGATCTTTACGAGCGAGCAGGGGATGATCTATTCCGTGGAGGCGAGGCCATGACTGGTAAAAATGGTCACCTTTCACTGGCAAATAAGCCCATCGACATCATCTGGAAGATGGTCAATCCCACCAAACTCTTTTACTATGATCGATTTTATCCTGGCCTTCAGCTCTGGCCGGATATGGGGATAGGTCATCTCCGCATCCCCACCGATGCTCTCGCAATCATCTTCGATCAGAATATCAGGCAGAACGCTTTCCGCCACGTCACTGTAGCTTTCACCGTTGTGGCGGAAGAAAATCTGGCCGTCAGGAAAACCATGGTTTCGTAAAACGACCTTATCCTGCTCAACTTCTTCAACTTTCATATGAGAGCTCAGATATACAATCTCTGCCCCTTGTTGTCTCCAAACTAGCAGCTTTCGCACGACATTGCCCACAGGGACATACGATGCAAAATCATAGAGGGACTCGTCGCCATCGAGCACTTGCTTCACCCGCTC
>Ga0105091_10001417_pt1 | contig 10477 bp, 5 predicted proteins | sample PPLLak1March2015_FD_87022 | JGI IMG/M metagenome (GOLD analysis project Ga0105091, IMG submission 87022) | Freshwater sediment microbial communities from Prairie Pothole Lake near Jamestown, North Dakota, USA - PPLs Lake P7 Core (1) Depth... | ecosystem: Environmental > Aquatic > Freshwater >... | reverse complement strand
TACACGAGCACAGCGAACGGTGTCAACTCGCATCGATCTCGAGTAGTGGGTCAGTTTGGCAGTGAACGTGTTAGAGAATTTGGAACGCGCTCTAGTTCAGGGGCAAAGTGATCGGGATGTCTCTCGCCCTGGGGGACAATCTGAATTGGATTTCGATACCAACCCTAACCGGTTGTCCAGGCACGGTCGCACCTGTCGGTTTGACGGAAACGGGTCTGCCGGTCGGAATGCAAATCATGGGACCTTACTGGGAGGATGCTACTCCGCTGACTTTCGCCGCCCTTCTTGCCAAGGAATTGTGGGCACGGACTGCGATGGACGAAGTGGACGTTGTGGACGAAGTAGACAGGCTCGAATACGCCTGTCCACTTCGTCCACAACGTCCACTTCGTCCATCGCAGTCCGTGCCGTTACCTACTGGGCCAACGTCCTGATCGTCGCAGTACCCGCCGTCAGTCCGTCGGATTTGGCAGTCACTTTGATCGTTCCTGCCTTTCCGGGCTGGCCGCGGACGATGACCAGCGCCAGGCCGTTGAAGGCCTTACGCTCCGGCGCCTGGAACGATTCGAAACTGGTTGCGTCTCCATTGTCGGTGGCCACGATTTCGCCCGGACCTTCGATCTCAAAGCGGATCGCGTTCTTTGAACGCGGCACCTGGAGGCCCGACTTGTCCGTCACCGTCACGGTCACGAACGACAGATCACTGCCGTCGGCGCTGATGCGATCCCGATCAGGTCGCAGGGTGAGGCTCGTCGCCGGGCCAGTGGTTTTCACCGTGTCCTGGGCCCATTGCTTGCCGTTCTTGTAAGCCACCACCTCCAGTTCACACGGCTGGTACACGACGTCGTCCCAGCGGAGACGGTATTCGTACTGGCCTTTTTTCTTCCGGCCGAACGATTGACCGTTGAGGAACAACTCGGCCTCGTCGCCTGAAGTGTAGACGTGCACCGGTGTGACCTGACCAGCCCGATCGGGCCAGTTCCAGTGAGGCAGGATGTGGGCCATCGGGAAATCCGGACGCCAGCGCGACTGATAAATGTAGTAGCGATCTTTTGGAAAGCCGGCCAGATCCACTATGCCAAAGTATGAACTCCGCGAAGGGGTGCGAATCCGCCCGACCTCCCGCAGCTCTTTTTCCGCCCGGGCCCTTTCGGCGGGATCCGTGTAATTAAGCAGATTGGTCCTGTCCGAGTTATAGGGCGTAGGTTCGCCAAGGTAGTCGAAGCCCGTCCAGACGAATTCCCCGGCGACGAAAGGAAACTCGTCCTGTCCTTTGAATTCCCAGTCTGCCGGCGTGGCCCATGGTGGTGCATAGAGATCATAGGAGCTCATTTGGAAATCGGCCTGGCCACCCGCCTTGTCCTCCGTTACCGGGAAGAAATACTCGCCACGCGAGCTAATGCAGGACGCGGTTTCACTGCCGTAGATCGGCAGCCCGGGATTGGCGTCATGCGCCCGCCCGTAGTCCTTCGGCTTGTAGTTGTAGCCGAAAACGTCGAGGGTCTTTTGAAACCCGTTGAAGGCCGCCTGGACGTTGTTGCACCCCACGGTCACCGGGCGCGTCGGATCCTCCTCGTGCGCAATCGCGGTCAATCGCGCGGAGATCTTGTGCCCTTCCGGTGAGCCTTGCTCGCGCACCTCGTTGCCCGAGCTCCAGAGGATCACGGACGGGTGGTTGCGGTCCCGACGGAGCTGCGCGCGCCAATCCTTCTCGTGCCAGTCGGGATAGAGCCGTGCGTAGTCGGCCTGGCTGCGCCGTTGCTTGGAAGCCGCCCAGCAGTCGAACGCTTCGTCCATGATCACGAAGCCCATGCGGTCGGCGAGGTCGAGCAGGTCCGGGGCTGGCGGGTTGTGGCTCGTGCGAACGGCGTTGCCGCCCATCGCCTGAAGAATCTCGAGCTGGCGCTCAAGCGCCCTGGTGTTGATCGCCGCACCGAGCGCGCCGAGGTCATGGTGATTGCAGACGCCTTTGAGCTCAACCAACGCGCCGTTCAGGAAGAAGCCCTTTTCCGGGTCAAACCGGATCGTCCGGATGCCGAAGGGCGTCTCATAGACATCCATCAGCTTGCCGTTCTGCGAGACCGAAGTGAGGGCGACGTAGCGTTCTGGCTTCTGAATGCTCCAAAGCCGCGGATTCTTGACGGGCATCTTGGATTCCGCCGCTTGTATTCCATGCGCCGGTACGCTTACAGCGTCGGTTGACTGAGAGGCCACCCGTTTGCCCCTGACGCCATTCGCATCAAGCTCGTAAATCTCGTTTTTGACCGACACTTTCGCTTCCGAGGCAGTGGTATTAGCCACGCTCGCTTGAATTCTGACCGTGGCTGCCGTCGGGCTCACCTCGGGGGTCGTCACGTATGTCCCCCATTGGCCTACGTGCACGGGTGACGTCTTCACCAGCCAGACGTTTCGATAGATTCCGCCGCCCGGATACCAGCGGGAGGATTCGGGAGGATTGTCGAGGCGGATGGCAAGAACGTTCTCCGCGCCGTATTTGATATACGGAGTGAGGTCGACCCGCCAGGAGGCGTATCCATAGGGCCAACCGCCCACGTACTGGCCATTCAGCCAGACGTTCGCGTAGGCCATCGCACCGTCCACATCCAGAAAGACCTGCCGGCCCTTATCGGACGCGGGCGATTGGAAGTGTTTCCGGTACCAGGCGACGCCCCACCAGGGAAGCTTGCCCGTCGAGCCCGGATATTCCTGCTTGAACGGCCCCTCGATTCCCCAATCGTGCGGGAGGCTCAGCTTGCGCCACGCGCGGTCGTCAAAACCAGGTTGAGTGTAAGCGACGTCCTCACCAAGGTTCCCCTGCGGCCGTTGTGAGGGCGATGAACCGACGAGAAACTCGGCGCCCGTCGCATTAACCCAGGCCTTGATGTTCTCGTATTTCAGCTTGTCTCCCGTGTCCGGTGGGTCTCCTTTGATGAAGCGCCAGTCCGAATTGAATGAAAGGCGCTCGCGCGGAGAGGTTGAAGCTGCGGCTGCGTTACAGAAGAAAACCGGCGCAACCAGGGTCAGTAGCAAGGTAGTGTGCAGAAGCCCGCTTTTCATGGTCCAAAGCCTCCGGCGGTAACAATAGCAGCGTCTTGTGGCTGATACTAGCTTCTCCTTCATGACGCGTTCGGCGCGCTCTGGGCGCAGAAGCGACGCAGAGAGCGATTCCGGCCAGAAATATCAAAAGGTCGAAAACTTGACATCGGGTAACTGTGGTGATAGCCATGCTTACAGCACTTACACTGCTGCATCGACTTGCTCACTCTGCGGCGGGTATTCAGGGCGGTTGCCCGGGGAGTACCTCAAGAGGTGTTTCTAGGCGAGGAGACTGGAGGAAGCAGGCAGTTGCAGACATTCGTAAAGGTAGTGAGAGCGCCCTCTAATCGGCCTTTGCGCCTGTGGGTCGCTTCGCCGAGAGCGCTGTAGCTGCCCTGTTCAAGCTCGAACAAGCCACCCCTCAAGAGGAACTTTGTTGGGCGACGTGACCGGCAATCATCCGGGCGCAGCCGCATCGACCGGTGGCTCATCAGAATCCAATCAGGAAGGAGTTTGCGGGGTTCGTTGCGCAAGACTGGGGCCCTGCCAGCCCTTGTCAAGACCGTGTGGACCCTGCGCAGTTCTCATGCTGTGAAAACGAAGGATTGAAGGGAGGCAGTGAACAGAGCGGAGGTGCAGGTATCTGGCCCCGGTTGATCGGGACGTCAGATGTGACGTGGAAGGCGGGTTTGTAGTACGAGCAATAGCTTCATCTCTGGGGCGGGCAAAAAAGGTGCCGCGCCAAGACAAGGAAACGTGAAGTATTCCAGGAACAGGAGGCAACTATGGCACAAGAAAAGACAACACTACAATCCGTTCAATCGGCCATCAAACGGAAGGGATTCGAGTGGGTCGCAGTTGAGACGCCTCAAAGCGTCATGTCTGAATCTGAACAGAAGAGCCTGCTGGGGTTGAAGGTTGACGAAGCCGAGCTGGAGGCCACGGCCGCCGCAATCAAGAGCATGGAGAGTCTGAGCGCGTATGCCGCGGCTGCGGCCGCTCCCGCAATGGTGGACTGGCGAAACAACGCCGGCAATTGGGTCACGCCGATTAAGGACCAGCAGAGTTGCGGCTCTTGCGTTGCCTTCGGAACGGTCGCCACATTGGAGTCGCGAATCCGGATCGCATGCAAGAATGCCAACCTGGCTCTCGACCTGTCCGAAGCGCACCTCTTCTACTGCGGGTGCGGCAACTGCTGCGGCTCCGGCTGGAATTTCGCGCCGGCTCTCGATTTCTGCAAGAATACAGGGGTAGGTCTTGACACCAGTTTCCCGTATACCCCGGTAGACCAGCCATGCAAAGCGGGCGTTGCTCCTTACGCCAAGATCACAGCGTGGACGTCCCTGTTGTCAATGGCGGATCGTAAGAACATCCTTGCCACCAAAGGACCCGTTGTCGGCGGGATGGCAGTTTATGCCGACTTCTTCAGTTACCATTCGGGCGTATACAAGGTTACGAGCAACGATCTTCGGGGTTACCACTGCATTTGCGTGGTAGGTTACGATGATCAGCTTGAATGCTGGATTTGCAAGAACAGCTGGAATACGACGTGGGGTGATGCCGGTTTCTTCAAAATCGGGTACGGCCAGTCGATGATCGACTCCAGCTTTGCCTTCTACGACATGGATGCTCCATGCCCCACTCCACGGTGTGAAAAATACGTCCCCTACCTGAAGAACGTGCTGCTGGCCGCCAGGACCAATGTCATGCTGCGGCGGTGCTTGAAGTACTACGTCTGCGGCGTCGGAACTCGCCCGTTGTGCTCATCGGCGATTATTGCGCTGGTGAAAAATGTTCTGCTGGTCCTGCGAACTTGCCCTCAGTATCGCAGGCCATTCTGCGCTCTTTGATGCTCGAGACGAGGAAATCATGCCAAGAAAAGGAGAACATTTATGAGTTCAAATGACATTCCCCTGGAAAACCTGCCTGATCCGTTCGCCCTTGACACGCCGTGCTGCGGAGAGGAATCGGCGCTTGGCGATGTCGCCGGGCAGCTCCCAGACCCGGCTGTTCTTCAGCAGGAACTCGACTTGCTGATGACGCAGACAGGCGCGCCGACAGGCGATTTGCTCTTCGCCGACATAGGATCGGACGAGCTCAGTTTCCAGCGGGAGCTAGAACTGGCGGGATTGACGGCCGAGCCGTTACCGCCTCTCGAAGACATCGTCAAGATCGCGGAACGTTATCCCGGCCTCAAGATCACGTTCTCTTTCTGACCGGCCATCGGCCCCACCCGGCGGGGGATCGGTCCTCCGCCGGTTTCGTCGGCCTTTGCCCTTTCAGGAAGGAACGTCTATTCTTGACCCAGAAGTATCATGAAGACCTTCAAACGAGGCGAATCCATTGTAGTGCGAGAAGGCGAGGAGTTTGAGCTGGCTCTCGACGTACAGGCTGCGTCAGGCTATGAGTGGCAGGTCGCAGAAAAGGCGCCGGGACTCACAGTACTGGGATCCACTTTCGCAGAGCCGGCCAAAGATCGAATTGGCGGGGCTTCCCAGCAGAGAATTCGGTTCCGAGCTGAGCAGCCTGGCACGGCCGGTCTGCATCTCGTTTCAAAACGGGCATGGGAGGCCGCGCCAAGCGAGAGCCTTACTGTTCAAGTCGCCGTACAAGGCCGCAAGTGAGACGGCCGGAGCGATTTATATTTACCATTTTCCTGTGGGGCAACGCTCGGCCGCCAGCCAGACCTTGACTCTCAAGTAACAGCCACAATCCATGTGTGCGCACCGGACGTCGATGCTGCGGAAGAAAGGACAGCCGCGGCATAGGCCGGCTCGCCGCCTTGCTTCGGTGAATCCCACCCTCAATCGACCTTTCGCGGCTGCTACCGTGTTTCTGACGACCGATCCTGCCAAATTCCTCACCATCCGTCCCAATGGGGGTAATTCGGGGACCGACGTCTCTCCTTCTGGCGGATAAGGCATTGGTTTTCTGAAGGCGAGTATAGTGTCGCCACCCCCGGAGAATCAAGAGGCGGGAAGCGGCAGAGCAAGGGCCCGAACTTAATGTGGACAACGCTGGCGTCGCTCAGCAATTACAATACCCACAACGTCACGGGCTTCCTTCAAGGTCGTCGTGATCTGTGCAAAGTGTCAGTAGAGCGGCTTGATCCTGATGTTCCGGAAACGGATCTTCAGCTCGTCACCGGTGTGGATCTGCAGGGCAATGACGCCTGTCGAGCCGACCCGCTTGTCCTGGTGCAGACGGTCGTCGAGCAGGCCTTTTCCGTCATAGTCCGTGATCGGCAGGCCGTTCAATGTCGCCTTGATCTGGGTTCCGATCGCCGAGATCTCGAGGAGGTTCCAAAGATCTCCGTCCTCGGCGTAGTAGATAACCCGTGAAGGCTTCGCCATCGATTCATCGACCCACTTATCCTTCGTCAGATCGGGATAGATCCACCTTTGGTTGCCGCGCGTTTCGTCCCACATCATCCCGGTTCTCCACGGACCGGGCGGGTTGATGTCGATTTGAGGGCCGTTCAGCCAGAACTCGGCGTCGTCGTAACGACTCCGAATCTGCACCCCGCTGTTGCCCGGGCTCGCCCTGAATGCCTGGAACTCGAGGCGGAGAAGGAAGTTCGAATACTCGCGGTTGGTTGTCAGCCACACGTAGTCGTGCCCCTTTTGACCCAGGGAATCGGCCAGAATCGCCCCTTGATCGACCTTCCAGAACTGTTTCGCCCGATCTTCCGGTTTGCACTTAACGGTCCAGCCCTCGAGGCTCGTTCCATCAAACAGCGAGATCCATGACGGATCAGTTGAAACTTCGCCCGGCGCGGGAGATTCGCGAATGAGCCGCAGCGCCTGCTGGGTGTGCAACTCGCCGGTCATCTCACCAATGGAGGTGCGAGTAACGTACTCATAGCGCTTGAAACTGCCCCAGTCTTCCTTGGTAAGGATGTATCCCAGGGCATCGTTGGTGAGACCGAAGAGCAGGTTGTGCTCTCCTTTCATTTTGCGCTTCAGGTAGAAACCGATGTTCGGCAACGCTTCCCCCGGAATCGTCAGGATCTGAGCGGTACCGAGGTTGACGAGATTGACCTGAACGGCGATTTGCTTTCCTTGGACGCTGTCCCGGAGGACGGGCGAGGCCTTGGTGACAGCGAGCAGCAGGGGAGAGTCGATCGGGAATGAGACCTTGCGCGAGGTGGAAAAGAGTAGTGGCTTTGCCTGGATTGGCGCACCAGCGACAATCCGCAGAGCCTCGTCAGCCAGCAGATTTCCAATGCGCACGCACTCTTCCCAAGTTCGCGCGTCGCCGTCTCCTGCGGCTCGATTGTCGGCCGTCACCATCCCGCCCTGCGCGCTGTTTATGAAGACACCGACGCCTGCGCCTCGGCCAGCCAGTCGATCATACAGGGGGCCGACGAGATCCGGGCTCAGGATACCCCGAGCGGGACCGAGCACTTCGGGATGGATTGCGTAGTTCACGAGCGTCGCCAGCACTGTCCCGTCCTGTCGTATTGCTTGAATGACGTGACAACGCGGGTCGTACAGCTCGGGAGCATAGTAGTTGTACGCGATCTTGCCATGCGCCTCGCCGGTCGCTATTTTGAGGCTGACGGCTTGAACCGAAGCGGCCGCCTCGTTGATCGCGTCGGCCAGCAGGCGGCAGACCTTGTCAAGATAGCCCAGGTCGGCCGATGTCCGCCCGTCACCGTCTGGGAAAGCGTAGCAGTCGGGTGCGCTGTGGGTGTGCGTCGCGCCGATCAGAATGTTCTCTGCCGGGATTGTCGGCACCTGCTTGCGCACCTTCTCGCAAAGCGCCGTCGGAAACCCGAGGAAATCGACACTCCCCATTGCGACCCGCACATTTCCCTGTTCGAAAACCAAAGCGCGGACTGTGAGCTCGCCCTTCTTCTCCCTGGCCGGACGCGACGGTCCGACTCCTCCGGAGACCGGGAGGAGAGGATCGGGAGTGACGGTCCTGACAGCGACGCCGGCCTTGAGGACGGCTGAGTCAGCGGCCAGACCGACCCAGGTGCTGAGAGGCAGCACGAGTGCGAGTACGATAGACGCAGTCAGCCGGGTTCTTGTGGTCTTCTGCATGCCAGAGTCCTAACATAACCGGCAGACGCCGACAAGTGTCAAAGGGGTTGGTATGTGACGCGGTACCGGGGGAGGATCGATATGAACCTGATCGATGACAACACAATTCGACGGTTAAGGAGTCGTATGCAGAGCGGCGCAATCATCGACCGTAGAGAGAGCTTGAAACGCATGACGTGTCTCGGTGCTGTTCTTTCCGGTGCCCTCGCGCCGGTTCGGGCCGGCAGGGCGGACGGCGCGTTTCTGTCCGATATCGGCGTCTGCACATCCTTGAGCAACCACGCGCTCCTGCGTGAGAGCGGGTACGCATTTGTCGAAGAAAGCGTAGGCGGCCTCCTCGTGCCTGACCAGCCTGAAGAGAAGTTCCGGGAAAAGCTCGAGATCCTGAAGACCGCATCGCTGCCCGTCCCTGTCTGCAGAATCTTCCTGCCCGGCAGCCTGCCGTGCGTCGGGCCGGCGGTGAAGCAGGATGCGCTGATGGCGTATGCGGAAACCGTGCTTCGAAGGGCCGGTGAAGCGGGCGTTCTCACGATTGTGTTCGGCAGTGGAGGGTCGCGCCGGATCCCAGACGGCTTTGACCCCGGCAAAGCCCGGGAGCAGCTCATCGACTTCCTGAGACAAATGCTTCCGATCGCCGCGAAACACAGGGTGACCCTCGCCCTGGAACATCTCAACCGCGGCGAAACGAACATGATCAACCGCGTTCGCCAGGCGTTTGAAATCGTCGAGGCGATCGACCATCCGAACCTGAAGATACTGGTCGACATTTACCATATGTTGCGCGAGAACGAGGCGGCGGAAGAGATCCTCAGAGCCGGCCGTTACGTTCATCACTGCCATATTGCCGAACCGGAGAAGCGAGCGGCGCCGATCACGATGAAGGATGATTTCCGCCCCTATTTCAGTGCGCTCAAAAAAGCAGGTTACCGGGGCAGGCTCTGCATCGAAGCCGGCTGGGGGGATCTGGCAACCGAGCTACCCCTCGCGCTCGAGGTATTGCGCCGGCAGATCGCGGAAGCGTGAGAAGTCGTTGGGGGTGAGCAGGCAAGTGCGTGCGGTTGTCAACAACTCCCACACACGGAGCTGGAGTCGCGTTACAGAGCCGCGCACGGAGTGGAGGGCTGCGGAGCGCTTTCTGCAAAGCAGCCCTCCACTCCGTGCGCGGCTCTGTAACGCGACTCCAGCTCCGTGTGTAACCTTGTCTATCAACCCAGGGTTACGCAATAAAGCGCTCCGCCCTGGGCAAATATCTGACGGCCCTTCAGGTCCAAAGGTCCGATTTTCCGTCCCCCCGGTTACAGTAACCTACCGTTAGGTTTCTGATATTTACTTTCTCTCTGCCCTGTTTAGAAGAGATGATGGCGCCGGTCGGCAACGACCGACATGTTGTCCCAGGCTCCCGACCGGGAAGGGTCAGCTGCCGCCGATGAGATGGTCTCTTCGGGTCAGTCGGATCCTTCCCTGGTCGCCGCTCGGAAAGGAGTTTTATGTCACGCTCTCGAGGCCTCTTGCCCCTAAGCTCCGCTGCCGCCATCATTCTGTTTCTAACGTCTGCTTCCCTTTTTGCGCAGGCTTCCTACGAACAATTCCCCCAGATTCCGCCCTCGGTCTTAGCGCCGGCTTTACAGGCATCCAGCGATACCGGCGATCCCATGAATAGCAGGCTCTTTCGCACGACTTCCCTCCGTCCACAGGTACAACTAGCCGGATTCTGGGACTTCGTGACTGATCCCAAGAGCGAAGGCGAATCGGCCAAATATTTCGCCTCATTCCCGAAACCCGAGACCAGGATGTGGATTCCCGGCAGCTGGAATGCATACGCCAGATATTGGCATTACCAGGGCGTCGCGTGGTTTCAGCGTGCCTTTGAAATCCCGGCAAACGGACAATTACGCATCCGGTTTGCGGGCGTTTTTTACCGAAGCAAAGTCTGGCTCGACGGCAAACTCCTTGGCGAGCATGAAGGAGGCTACACGCCGTTCACCTTCCTGATCCCGGGCGTGACCAAGGGCACACATCGCCTGGTCGTATCCGTAGACAACCGGCTGGACGAGGAGAGTCTGCCTAAGAAGGGTGTCGACTGGTTTCCATACGGAGGTATCTATCGTTCGGTCTATGCCGAGCTGGTGCCGGACGTCTTCATTGAAGGTTTTTCGGTCAAGACCCCGGAATTCTCCGAGACGCAGGCGGCCCTTGAGATCCAGGCGCTCGTACATAACTCGAGCGGCACGAACCAGGACCAACAGGTTGAATTCGAGGTTGACGGCAAAAGCCTGTACTCCGGCAAGCACCGGCTGACAGGCACCGAGACCAAACTGGCGTTCAAGGTGGTACTTCCTGGTCCCAAGACCTGGTCGCCGGAATCTCCCTACCTCTACTCGGCGCGACTCTCG
>Ga0105091_10001416_pt1 | contig 10478 bp, 14 predicted proteins | sample PPLLak1March2015_FD_87022 | JGI IMG/M metagenome (GOLD analysis project Ga0105091, IMG submission 87022) | Freshwater sediment microbial communities from Prairie Pothole Lake near Jamestown, North Dakota, USA - PPLs Lake P7 Core (1) Depth... | ecosystem: Environmental > Aquatic > Freshwater >... | reverse complement strand
TGTCCATGTTGTTGCCGCTCCAACCCGGCGTCCAGGGGGTGTAGTTAAAGAAGAACTCTGGAGAATGGGCCACGAATGCCATGCCGGTAGCCTCGCCGACGCCGATATTCAGGGCTTGGGCAGCACTCAGGACACTACGCTGCTCTACCGAACGCTGCGAACGCAGGGCGCCGGTGTTCAGCAGTTCAAAGCCATAAGCGACGCCGAGACCGTCGGTGGAGAAAGGAATGATGCTGAAGCTGGTGTTGCCCGCCTGACCCACGTTGAAGGGGATCTTCAGGCCGAACAGGCCATTGGTGTCACCGCTGGAGGTGCCGTCGCCGTTATCTTCGACTTCCGTTGCGCCACCCAGTGCGATTTCGGCCAGGAAGCCGATCCGCTCCGAGACGCGGCCGCCGACCAGGAAGGCAGCCTCGTTGGGCGACTCGATCGCGCCGCGATCGTTGCCCGCACCGGTGTTGCCGTTGGTCTTGTTGTAGCGCAGCTTGGTGATCAGCGACATATTCAGGGTCGACGGCAGGGACAGGTTTTCACCCTCGATCAGGGGCTGGCTTCCAACCAGGTTATAACCACCGGCCTTGAAGGCGCGGCCGAAGGCGTTGACGGCCGGGAAAGTGGTGTGGCAAGCGGCGCAGGCCATGCCGGTCTGACGCGCGAAACCGGGGATGGCGTGGCTCTCGGTAACGGCGCCGAGGCTCAGGGTGCCCAGCAGAACAGCAGCTACGGAACTGGCCGTGACGCTGTGGGTGGTGACGGCCGAGCGCTTGGCAGCGAAAGCCTGCAACGGGTGATGAAGGTTGGAAATCATATTTTTTACTCCTCGTCGATTGTTTTAAGGTGCATCGAACCGGCCGTGGTTCATCGCTGCAAGGCAGGTTTGCGCACAATTTGGTTGAATAACGTGTACGGAAATCGATCGATACCGACCGCTTTCCGCGCTCCCCCTCCGAATCCTGTTGTCCGCAAAATCTCAACGGGGCCGGAGCTCAACCGCTCACTTTAAGATTCACTTAAGCTTGCTGAGCGTAGGGTACGGACCAAGCTGCTGACGGACTTGACCCTAAAGGAAATACTTATTGACTGGGAGTGCACACCTCATATGTTTTAACCGTAATGTGGTAGCGCGGCTTGGCGTTAAGGCAACGCCGGTTGATTCGATCTGGCCATGATTGCGAGCGAGGCGCTCAATTCATGGCATTGATTAAGCAGGAATTATTGGATTTTCGCGTTGCCGAGGGCTTGGCGGTGGGGATTCATTCGTGTCTTCCCGAGGCTGATGCCTCCAGGGCTTGAGCCGCAACGCAGCCCACCCCACAACGACTGGGGAATTGCGTTGTTTTTTAGGCCGGATGCAGCGCAGCCATTCCGGCCGGGAAGGGGCGCTGAACGTCCGACTGGACTTCGCGCGGGGAGATGCCATAGCGCTTGCGGAAAGCGCGGCTGAAGTGGGAGGCATCGTTGAACCCCCAGGAATAAGCCACCACGCTGACCGGGCGGCCGGCGCCAGCGTGGTTGACCAGTTCCGTGCGGCAACGCTCCAGGCGTTCGTTCCAGATCCAGTGCATCAGTTGCATGGGTTCGTCGGTGAACAGGCGGTGCAGGTAACGCTGAGAAAGCCCCACCGCGTCGGCGATGCGCGGAATATCCAGTTCCGGGTTGGTCAGGTTCTCGAGAACGAAACTGCGGATACGCGCCTTGTGGTAGCTTGCCATCCGTGTTGCCTGGAGCGGGGATTCCTCTACCGGTTGTTGGCGGAGTGTCGTGACCAGCAGGCCGAGCATGGCGTCAAAGGCTTCAGCGCAGCATTGACTGTGGGTGGTCTCCCCATGCTGCCGCATCGCCATAACCAGGCCGAGAAAAATGCCGCCCGCACCCGAGTCGCATGAAATACTGGAAAAGGCGTGTTGCGCCCAGCCCGGAAAACGTTCGGACAGTGCGCCGGCCTGGAAGCGAAGGCTGAGTTGCCGGTAGGTGCCGCGCATTTCGACGTCGACCGGGCTGTTGGCCGGAAAAATACAGAAGCGGCCTGGCCCCAGCAGGGCTTCGTGATCCTGGTGATGGATCACGCATTCGCCTTCTTTCTGAATCAGCAGCGACAGACTTCCCGTTTCGCTGCAGCCCTGGCGAGCCATCCTGAAGGAAGAACCCTGGCAGTCGGACAGCATCAGAGGACCCACTTTCAGCAGCGACAGGCTGGCGTGAAAAGGCGATTCCGGATCGGGCGTGATGCGGCAGGTGTCCTTGAACAGGTTTTCACGGACTTGGCGCCAGTAATCCGGGCGGTCGCGCAGAGGGATCGTGTTCGTACAGATTTCCAGGGCCATATTCTTATTGAATTGTTATACATACGTACTATAGGACGACTAAATAAAAATACCAAATTGTCATTAATTGAATTTATTTCACTGGCGGGTCATCCCGTTGGCGCAGGGAAGATGAGCCAAACTGCGGGGACGGTCAGGGTATTTTTCTGCACGGGTCGCCGCGTTGCGTTTTGGGTGCTAAGTTTCCTGTAACGGCTTATCGTGGATCGTTCAAAGGAGAAGACATGCGTACCGCCTTGACCCTTGCAATGCTCGGACTGGCGCTGAATGCCTGGGCCGCCCCTGAAAACTACAAGATCGACGACGCGCACAGTTTCGCCAACTGGAGCGTTCGCCACTTGGTTGGCAAGGTGACCGGAACCTTGACCGGGGTGAAGGGCACGCTGATGCTCGATCCGACCAATCCAAACAGCGGTGAGGCAAATGTGATGGTCAATCTGTTTTCGCTGCAGTCCGGGCATCGTGAACGGGATGTTCATTTGCTGACCAGCGATTTTCTGGATGCGAATGCCTATCCTGAAATGCGCTTTGTCGCGAACGGCTTTCGCGCCACCGGCAAGGATGCGGGCGTGATGAGCGGACAGTTGACATTGCACGGCGCGACCCGCCAGGTCGAGATCCCCTACAAGATCCTGGGCGTGGCGAACGATCCGTGGGGCAATGTGCGGGCCGCGTTCGAGGGCAGGTTCAAGCTCAATCGCGCCGACTATGGCATCACGAAATTCGTCGACGGCGGCAGCGGCATGATCGGCAATGAAGTGGACATCACCTTGCTGGTCGAAGCCTTGAAGCTGGGGGCCGACGGCCAGCCGGTCAATGTGAAGGCTCTGCCCGCTGTTCAGCCTGCGGCAGCGCCGGTACAGCCGGTGGAACCCGTCAAGAAAGACAGCAAGCCGGATCTCAAGGATCTGATCCGGGGCATACTTAACTGATGCAAGACCCGTTCACAACGTGGCGGGGTGTGTGTTGGCGCGTTTGATCTTAATGAGGAGACGAAAAATGAAGGCACAAATATTGTTGGTAATGACGGCCGGTGCGCTGCTGGCCGTTTCATCCGTGCATGCGGGCGATGCCGGCGCGGGCAAGGCCAAATCAGAAGGCTGCGTTCAATGCCACGGGGAAAGCGGCAAGGATGATCCCGCCATCGCCGGGATGGAGGAAGCCAAATTCATTCAGGCAATGAAGGCTTATCAGTCGGGTGAGCGCAAGAACAAAGGCATGATCAAGGCGACAAATGGCCTCAGTGAGGCTGACCTGGCTGACCTGGCAGCCTACTATGCGACCCTGAAGTAACGCTTTCATCCTCCTCCACAAGCACGCCTGTGGGGGAGGGGCTTTCGGTACAATGAATTCATACCTATACCCACGCCGTGCCGGCAGGGAGAGATGATGCTGCAGCAACCGCAAAGCCTGACAGACTGGCTCGCCGATTTGGGACGGGCCGATATCCCCGTGCTGAAGCACACCGCACGCGAACTGGAACGCCTGCGCGCCGATGAGGCGCTGATCGATGCCCGCAGTGTTGCCAATGTGGTGACCGATGATCCGCTGATGACGGTCAAGCTGCTGCGTCATATGCAAACGCACAAGCACCGCAACCAGAAATATGAACTGGTTGACGTGATGCAGGCGCTGCTGATGATGGGCCTGGACACTTTTTTCCGCGAGGTGCCGGCGACGCCGTTTGTGGAAGACAGGCTGAACGGCCATATCGACGCGCTGGTTCAGCTGTTGCACACGGTTCGGCGAGCACAGCGCTCGGCGCATTACGCTTACGACTGGGCGCTGCGCCTGCACGATATGCATGCGGAGGAGGTGCGTGTTTCCGCGCTGCTGTTCCATAGCGCCGAAATTTTGATGTGGAGTTTGAATCCCGCCCAGATGCTCGAAATCAGAAAGCGGCAGGCGGCCGATTCCACTTTGCGTAGCGCGGACCTGCAGAAACAGGAGTTCGGATTCACCAGCCTGGAGTTGCAGCGTCGGCTGACGACCGAATGGCGCCTGCCTGAATTGCTGCTGAATTTGATGGACCCGGCGCTTGCACGTTCAGCCCGGGTGCGCAATGTGATGCTGGCGGTTGATCTGGCGCGGCATTCCGCTCAGGGCTGGGATAACGCCGCCCTGCCTGACGATTATCGGGGGATTGCCGCGTTGCTGCGCATGGAGCCGGATAAGGTGGTGGCCTTGGTCCAGTCGGGCCAGGCTGTCGAACGCTAGCAGCCTATCTTGCGGTTGGCTGGGACTAAACCAGCTTGGGAATGACCGTTTTCTCCAACTTGGCAGCCAGCTGGGAGATGGCCAGGCCGGCCGGGCAGCCGGGTGTGCTCTGCATCAGCAACTGGCGCCGCATGACGGCCTGGCGCACTTCGGGATCAACAGGAATATCACCCATGTGGATGAGGCGGATTGGGTGGGCGGGATCGGTGACGACGAAGCGATCGAGCACTTGCTGCAATTGATTCGTGATGGCCTGGCCTGATCCCGGCCGGCCAGCCTGGTTGACGATGACGCGCACTGTTTGCCGTTGCTGCTGTCCCACCAACACCTTGATCGTGGCGTAGGCATCGGTGAGCGAAGTCGGCTCGGGGGTGGCCACCATCAGCACTTCGGATGCCAGCGAAACGGCGAATAGCACAACATCCGAAATCCCGGCGCCGGTATCCAGCAGCACGACATCGTAATGCGGCACCAGACCCGTGATGATGCGCAGGAATTCGTCGCGCACTTCGGGCGTCAGACGTGAATATTCGACCATGCCGGAGCCAGCCAGCAACACGGAGAAGCCGCCTGGCGCCTGGAGAATGGCGTCTTCCAGTTTGGCCTTGCCCGTAAACACGTCGTGCAGGGTGATCTTGGGGTAGAGATTGAGCACCACGTCGAGATTGGCCAGACCCAGGTCGGCATCCAGCACCAGTACGCGGTGGCCGCGTTTGGCCAGCGCGGCCGCGAGGTTGGCGGAAACGAAGGTCTTGCCGACGCCGCCTTTGCCACTGGTCACGGCAATGACCTTGCCGAGAGGCTTCAAGGGAACCTTGGCCGCGACCTGGCTTTCAGTGCTGGGGGGGGTTACATCGTTCATGCGTTTACTCGGTCCGTGGCATTGCCCGGGGTATCCTGGGGGGCGTCGCCCGAAAGATTTCTGATCATCTCTGCCTCATCCGCGGCGATATGGGCAAACAACAATCCCTTTTCTTCTGCACTGACCGAAAGCTCGCGTGGCTGATCCAGACAGACCTGGTTGCGGCCGCTGGATTTGGCGCGGTACAACTGCTGGTCGGCACGCTCGATCCATAATTCAGTGGTGGAGCGAACCCACTCCGGCGCGAAGGCGCCACCGATGCTGACTGTGGCCTGGATATTCAGTAGCGGCGCTACCGGTATCGAGAGCGCAGCGATCGATTCACGAATCCGTTCTGATACGGCACGGCCGAAAAGCGGCCGGCAATTAGGCAGGATGATGGCGAATTCCTCGCCGCCATAACGGGTAACCGTGTCCATGGGGCGGACGCATCGCGCCATACAATTGGCAATGGCCTGCAGCACCTGGTCGCCAGCCTGATGGCCATGGGTGTCATTGATGGTCTTGAAGTGGTCGATATCCAGCAGCAGCAGCAGCACCGAATCGCCGGAGCGTGCGACGGATTCGATCGCACGTTCGAGGATCGAGTGAAACTGCCGGCGGTTGCCCAATCCCGTCAACGGGTCCTTGAGCGAGAGTTCGCACAGGCTGTCGATTACGCGCTGCAAATAATCGGTAGGGGATTCGCCTGCTTCCCGCGCACTGTTTTTTGCGGCGTGTTGCAGCAGCGCGCGCGCGTCGTCGAGTTGCAGGGTCTGCAGGTCGATCAAAGGGGAGGCGGGCAGGGCGTCCAAAGGCTGGTTATTTGTTGGTTTTTGAACTTGGAAAAAAGAACCGGGCGCGAGCGTTCATTCATTTCGTGCTGAGTATGTGGGCATTTGTGCCTTTGATCAAGCATCGGGAACGGGCAGGCGGGTTTGGCAACTTGTTCTGCCAGTGTGCGTCAGCCTTCAAGCGGGATCATCCTCTTGCGATCGCCTTGCGTCCTGTTGATGCTCCGGGCACATACGCAAAACGCTCCTTCCGGAGCGTTTTGCGTTCGTCATGCTTGCTTATTTGGCGGCCGGCATTGCGGGTTGGGGAATCGCACCGTACGGCATCATCATCGTCGGCCAGACCACCGGGGCCTGGCCTGACACGGGCGCCGGCCAAGCCATCGGCGCCTGCATGGGCACCGCTGGCGGCATGGGCATCATGGCCGGGCCGGGGTAGGGATAGGGGGCAAATCCCTGCCAGGTATTGCCATACGAGGCCGGGTTCATGCCGGCGCCCATCCAGCCCGCATAGAGATTGGGATTCATCGGTACCATGGCCGTCTGCTGGATACGCGGATCGGTTGGCGCCATCACCCATTTGAGGTAAACCGCCGGATTCGCGGTTTTCAACAGCAGTTCCAGCGCGCGCGGATCGGTGGGCACCATGAGCCAGCGCATCAGCTTGCCCGGGTCCGACAGTTGCGAAACCAGCGCGGTATAGAAATTGCCATCCATGCTCGCTGCTGCCCATTTCATGTAGACATCAGGATCGGTAGCGAGCGGCATCCAGGCACTGTAACTAGCCGGGTTGATGATGGAGTTCGCGATCTCGGCCCATTTGCCGGGCTCCAGCAGTTGATTGCCTATGGCAAAAGCAAATGCCGGGTCTGTGGCGACTGCGACAAACGGCACAAACTTTTTCGGATCCTTGAGCAAATCGGCATTGCGGGTGAAGTCCGTGGCCAGTTTGGCTGTTTCCTCCGGTGTTTGGGGGAAATCGGGTGCCGCGTCGGCGGCCAGGGTCTGGGTTGAGGTAAACGCCAGGGCAAGAACCAGGACTTGGATTTTCATTTAGGTCTCCTTGTGCTTCGTATGTCAGGAAGAAACAAGGGCTTTATACAACAAATCCATGACTTGTCCGCAATTTGCAGCGGACCTTTACCGGGGCGCAAGCTTGTTCAGAGTCAGCTTAAGCGACGCTACCGAAACTGGGGTCGGAGGCCATGAACGGTGCCTTGAGCCCGGCAAGACGGCAACTCTGGGCGATCGGGCCACCCGGGAACAGGGTATAGAGATACTTGAGACCCCCTTTCGGATGGAAGTGCTCGTCCAGTGCGTCGTGCAGTTCGCGCAGGCTGATGACGGTGCTGTCCTCATGGTGAGCGAAAAAGCTTTGCAGCGCCCGAATGGTTTCCCAGTGATCTTCCGAGAGTTCCAGATCTTCCTTGCGCGCGATCTGTATGGCTTCATTCCGCGTCCAGTCCAGCGGTGCACAGGGAAAATCGGGATTGCTTGCGGGCGCCTGGATCAGTTGATTGATATCGGTTGATACGTGTTGCATGGCTATCTCCTTCAAAGGCTTTCAGGGATAAACAAAAGATAGGTCACGCGCTTTGGGTATTCAAGGATCGTTCGTGAGCGCACCGACTCAGCGCATGTAAGCATAGCCTTCCTGCTGCAGTCGCACGATTTCGGCGTCCGCCATCGGCACCAGCGTCACGAAGCCATGGATATCCTCCGGCTGAAAACCGTGCATTTCGGCGGCGAGGCGGCACATGCGGAACTCGATGATGCCGGATTGCGTGGCGCCCTGTGCACGCTGCATCAGTTCGCGATATTTCGGGAAATTCTTAATGGCGAAGAAAGGAATTTCGTTGCCGTGCAGCAGGATCACCACCTTGCTGTCGAACGGGTCGGAGCCGTTGAGGTCGGCCAGCAGCATGGCGCGGCTGATCACGCCGCGCATGGTCGATTCACTGCCGGTGGTGACGTCGTAGACAACTTTCTGCTTGGCATAAGTCTGCTTCACGGCCTGGGCATGCCCCCAAGGCGCTTCGTTGGCGCGGGCCCATTCCGGCAGCAGCAGCGCGGCAGCGAGCAGCAAGCTGGCCAGCATGAACCCGCCGGTCCGCAATCGACGGGTCTGGGCAAGGGCTCGACAGGCAGAGCGATTCGGCGGTAAATGGAACGCATTCGGGCGCATCGGAGTCTTCCATGAGAGTGTTCGGGTTTTGATGGACACGTAGACGCGGCGATTGGTTCGGTGCAGTGGAGGGGAAAACGCTTGGAACAGAAATCAGTGAGCGACACGGTAACGCCGCCGCCGCATCGCCACCCGATCCCGGTGCGCCTGCTGTTTGCCGGCCTCGGCACGCTGTTCGTGCTGCTGGGCGTGCTGGGGATTTTTCTGCCGGTGCTGCCGACCACGCCGTTTCTATTGCTGGCTGCCGCCTGCTACGCACGCTCGTCGCGCCGCATCTACCACTGGCTGCTGCATCACCCGCATTTTGGTCCACTGATCCGCGAATGGCGCGAGCATCGCAGCATGCCGTATCGCGCCAAGCGCAGGGCGCTGCTGCTGATTGTGTTGAGCTTTGCTGTTTCCATCGTGTTTTTCGTGCCGGGATGGCAGGGCAAACTGGCGATGGGCGTCGGCGGGGTGTTGCTGGCAATTTGGATCGCCCGAATTCCCTCGCGCGACGCCCCAAGCCGGCCATGAAAAAGCCGGGCTATCCAGCCCGGCTCCGGGTGCAGCGAGGGCTGATTGCCCAGGACTGTTTAGCGGCGGCTGCCGCCGCGCGTGGTGGAGGCGCTGCCAGCACCCGACACAGTGGTGCTATCCAGATAGCGGTTTACTGTGGCGGCGCCGGCGCCCTGGCGCACGAAGTCACTGAACTCGGTTCCGCTGAGGCCATCCTCGATGCGGGTGTTGTGGACGTCATTCGGCATGTTGGCCCAGCCCGATCCGTTGGGGCTGTTGTGGTCGGCCAACGCGGATACCGACAAAAGGGCAGCCAGGGAACCAAGAACGAGGGCGTGTGCAGTGTGCTTCATGGATCACTCCTATTCAGATTGAAATTGCCGCATGCAGGTGAATGCATGCGGTGAGTGCATGGTAGGCAGGGTGCGTGGCGGCGCTGTGTCGAGGCGGTTCCAGACTGTGACAGTCTGTGACAGGACGGACTAAGCTGAAAGCGTCCGATCCCTGTCAGGAGTGATGCCATGGCTAAACGATCCTATCCGCTGCCCAAGGTTTATGGGTTGCTGGAGCCCGGCCCGGTAGTGCTGGTGGCCACCGCCCGCAAGGGCAAGCGCAACATCATGACGATGTCGTGGCACACCATGATGGAATTCGAGCCGCCGCTCATTGGCTGCGTGATCAGCGGCCGCAATGAGTCGTTCGACACGTTGAAGTCCACCAAGGAATGTACGATCAATATTCCGACACTGGACCTGGCGAAGCAGGTGGTAAGCATCGGCAACTGTTCTGGCAGCGCGGTCGACAAGTTCGCAAAATTCGGACTCACGCCGACGCCTGCTGCACAGGTTGCGGCGCCACTGATCGCGGAGTGTTACGCCAGCCTCGAATGCCGGGTGGCCGATACGCGCTTGGTGAACCGCTACAACTTCTTCGTGCTGGAGGTGGTGCAGGCATGGGTCGACACTGCCATCAAGCAGCCGCAGACGCTGCACCATCGTGGCAACGGTGTATTCGTAGTGGCGGGCGAGACGGTCAAGCTGCGCTCGGCGATGAAATAGCGCGCAGGCGCAAAGGATCAAACTGGATTGAGGTTGGATTTTGCCCACGAGTGACTAGATTGAATGCAGTCCAGCCTGTTCAACCGGAAGGGAGACATCATGAGCATCGCAAAAACCATCGAAGTGACGGCGAGTTCCAAAAAGGGATTTGATGACGCACTCAAGCAGGGGATCGCGAAGGCGGCCGAGTCGCTGGAAAACATCACCGGCGCCTGGGTGATGGATCAGGAAGTGAAGGTGAGCAAAGGCAAGATCACCGAATACACCGTCAGGATGCGGCTGACTTTTGTCCTGAAGTAACTGAATCAGCCGTTCAAGGTGTGAAGCCGGGCAAATCTCACGGGCTCGGCGGCCGCTGATCGCGCCGGAGACTCCCCTCATCCAGTGCGAAGCCGCATAATGCGCGCTGCGTTTTGGCCGCCACCGCGGTAGTCCGAGTTCATGCCCAATCTCCCTTACTGGCGTCTGTCCGGTTTCTATTTTTTCTATTTTGCCTTTGTCGGCGCGATGTCGCCGTTCTGGGGGCTGTATCTGCAGTCGCTGGCGTTCAACGCCTTCCAG
>Ga0105091_10001415_pt1 | contig 10485 bp, 8 predicted proteins | sample PPLLak1March2015_FD_87022 | JGI IMG/M metagenome (GOLD analysis project Ga0105091, IMG submission 87022) | Freshwater sediment microbial communities from Prairie Pothole Lake near Jamestown, North Dakota, USA - PPLs Lake P7 Core (1) Depth... | ecosystem: Environmental > Aquatic > Freshwater >... | reverse complement strand
TGCATGTATCCACACAGACCCGGTCTCCCATTCCAAGAGATTCGACCCGGGTTACAACTGCAGATTCAAGCTCGGTGCTTTCGCTTTCCAGCTCCCTTGCAGCTTGGATGGTATTTTTTATTTCCTGGGGGTCTCCGCTGTCAAGAAGGACACCGTCTGCTCCGGTTTCAAGGGTCTGGAAAGCCAGTCTTGCTTCTTCTGCACTCTTTACTCCGAAAATAATCTTCACTTCATACCGCTGAAGCTCAGCTATCAGGTTTTCCAGAGGGATAACCTTCCAGTCCGTGCCCGTTACAATCAGGAAGTCACAGACTTTTCCCAGTTCGGCTGCGAAATGCTCATAGCGTTTGTCCCTTATTACGACATATCCGCCAACAGCCACTCCTTTATCCCTGAGAAGAGTTGCTGCATTTATGTCAAGAGAACCCGGAGTTTCAAGGGGTAAGGGCTTTGTCCCATCGCCTTCTCCTCTCTTTCCAACGACAACTATCTCAGCCCCGGATTTATTGTCACGGCCAAAGGTTGCTACTGGAATACTTCCCAGTTCCCTGACTTTTTCGACATCTCCTGGGTTTACAAGCACGCAGTCGGCTCCTGATTCGAGGCCTGTCGTAATCCTTTCTTTCTGCTGTTCCCATCCGCCTTCATCGGCTTTTATCCAAACGCTTTTCTTTTTCAAAGGCTTCAACCCCGGTATACTTTCTGTTTTTACTCCGGTCTTTTCCCTTTTTTAACTTTTGTTCGGGTTCTGATTCTGCGGTTTTGATTTCGCTTTTCAATATCTTGTTTTCATTTCAGCTGTTCCAGGGCTTCTTCTACAGGCCTTCTATGATGTACGATTTCGCAAATAGCCCGGGTAAGTCTGACAGGGTCCTTGTGCTGGAAAACGTTTCTTCCGATTGCAGCTCCTCTGGCTCCGGCTTCCATTGCCCCGTCAATCATTTCCAGGAGTTCCAGGTCAGTTGAGGTTTTAGGCCCTCCTGCAATAACTACAGGCACAGGGCAGCCTCTTACTACATCTCTGAAGCTGTCAGGATCTCCGGTGTACACAGTTTTTACAACATCAGCCCCGAGTTCGGCCCCGATCCTTGCAGCGTGTGCTACATTTACAGGGTCATGCGGATTGGTGATTTTCTTACCTCTGGGATACATCATGGTAAGAAGAGGCACGCCCCATTCTGTACAGTCTCTGGAGATTTTTCCAAGCTGCTCAAGCTGGTCAGCTTCGGTTTCAGAGCCTATGTTGATATGCATGGAAACAGCATCGGCTCCCATCTTAATTACTTCTTCCACTGTACAGACCTGCACCTTGGCATTGGGGTCCGGGCTCAGGGAGGAAGAACCACTGATATGCACGATAAGGCCTATATCGTGGCCGTATCCCCTGTGCCCGTATTTTACCATTCCTTTCTGCATAAGGACGGCATTTGCTCCTCCTTCGGCTACTCTATTTACTGTATCGGTAATATTGATAAGCCCGTCAATAGGCCCGTCTGAAATCCCATGATCCATTGGAATAACGACCATGTTTCTGCTTTCCCGGTTCATCAGCCTTTCTATCCGTATCTTTTTACCAATTTCTGACATTATAATCCCCTTCGAGCGCAAAAAGCTCTCAAATTGTTGTGAATGGTATTTATTCTGAAATTATTCTGAAATTGCGTGCTAGTGTGTGACATAGTAGCATACTAAACATATTTAAAGCTATTCCATCGAGCTGCAAGACAATCTATACACTCTAATATTAATGACTATTCTTGAACTTTTCTGTATAACAATGTCCTATAATGGTCATATCTTGCGGCCACTTTTTGTTGTACATGAAATGTACCGTTGAAAATACGTTCCAGATCATAAAAATAAAATCAGATTCGAAGCCTCTCGTCTCCGAAAACAGGTAAGATTCTGAACTTCGGAAACATACGAGAATTAAAATAGGATAAGATTGGCTAATAGAGTAAACTCAGAACGTTAGAAGAAGTGCAATTATACTAAAACAGGAACTGAAGGAATTATGAAAGAACTGAAAATTCTTGTTGTTAATAACTACGGACAATTCTGCCATCTAATTCATAGGGCTGTTAGGGATCTTGATATGGATACGAAAATAATCCCCAATACAATGCCAATTGAGGATATCCTGGCAGAGGAACCGGATGGGCTGATCCTCAGCGGTGGGCCGGAAATGGATAGGGCAGGCTTATGTTTCGATTATGTCCGGGAAATCGATCTTCCTATTCTTGGAATCTGCCTCGGGCATCAGGCAATTGCCTTGGCATATGGGGGGCACGTTCATGCAGGGAGAAAAGGCGGGTATGCAGAGGTTGAGATAGAGGTGCTCGAAGAAGATGATATTCTGCGGGGACTCGGGCCCAGGACTACGGTGTGGGCTTCCCATGCAGATGAGGTTGCCATTCTGCCTGAAGGCTTTATCCATCTTGCCCGTTCGGATATCTGTGAGATTGAAGCTATGCGTCACCCTACAAAACCGATTTACGGTGTGCAGTGGCATCCTGAGGTTTCCCATACCGAGAAGGGAGAAGAACTGCTTACTAACTTCCTTGAGGTTTGCGAGCAATATTAAGATTGATGTTATTAATTTTAAGGGCATTTCAATATCCCAGGAATTGGAAATGCCCTTAAAATTATAGGACTTACGCGGTTGAACTGAAAAATCAACGGCATTAAACCTCTAACTGTTTGAAACACTAAATCAGTCACAACGCCGAATGTGCTTGATTTTGTACTTCAAGTGCGTAAGTCCTAAAATTAATGGACTATAAAAAGGGAAATAAACGCTATATAAAGTAAAAAGAGCTCCGGGATAAATTACATCCCGAGTTTTTTCTTCATCATTTTCTGAATATTGAATTTTCCGCCTCTAAAGCCTTTTAGAGCTGTCTGCATGGTTTTGTGATATTTCAAAAGCTCTCTTACTTCTTCAGGGCTGCAGCCCGAACCTCTTGAAATCCTTTTTATCCGGGAACCGCCTATGAGCTTTGGATCAGACATTTCCGCTTCTGTCATGGAGTCCATGATGATCTTGTAATTCTTCATCTTGTCACTTGTAGCCTGGAACATCTCATCCGAGAGCTTAACGCCTCCCATTCCACCCATTCCCATTGGCAGCATGGACATGATCTGTTTGAGAGGGCCCATTTTATTCATAGCTTCAAGCTGCTTGTACATGTCCTTAAGAGTGAAGCGCCCCTGCATCAGGGCTTCCACATTCACATCTTCTTCGCTCAGGGTCTCTTCAGCTTTTTCCATCAGGCTTTTGAGATCACCCATGCCAAGGAGCCTTGAAATGAACCTGTCAGCTTCAAACTTTTCAAAATCTTCCGGCGTCTCCCCAACACCAATAAAGGCAATAGGGGCCTTTGTTTCGGAAACAGCAGACAGGGCTCCGCCTCCTTTTGCGGTTCCGTCAAGCTTCGTTATAATAACGCCTGTAATCCCCACAGAGTTATTAAAGGCATGGGCCTGCTGGCTTGCCTGCTGTCCAATACCTGCGTCCAGCACCATGAACTTGTGGTTTGGCTTTGCAACGGCATTGATCCGTTCCATTTCATCTATCAGATCGGATTCAAGGGCGTGCCGGCCTGCAGTATCCACAATTTTTATGTCGTATTTTTCCAGGGCTTTGAGACCGTTTCTGGTGATTTCGATGGCATCGGGATTGTTTTCTTCTCCATAGAAAGCTACGTTGAGCTTTTCACAGAGAGTCTTAAGCTGGTGGTATGCGCCAGGACGGAAGGTATCTGCGGCAATAACTCCTGCTTTGAGTCCCTTCCTTTGGAAGTAGCGGGCAAGCTTTGCAGTACTGGTAGTTTTTCCGCTTCCCTGAAGCCCAACCATCATTATAGTCTGCGGCTTGAGCTGGATCTCAGCTCCTTTGCCGATAATTTCCATCAATTCCTGGTATACGATGCGGATTACGTGCTCCCTCGGGTTCATACCTGCAGGAGGGTCTTCTTTCATTGCACGCTCTTTGATTCTCTGGGACATTCCCATAACAAGTTTTACATTGACATCGGCCTGGAGCAGAGCTCGCTGGATATCTTTTACTACTTCATTGACCGTGCGCTCATCAATTCGTCCCGCGCCGATCAGCTTCTTGAGCGCCCCCTGTAAAGAGTCTCCAAGTTTTTCCATTACCATATGAAAGTCATCCTGCTGAGTTTTTGAGGATAAATGAAAAGATACTCACACATTTTATTCACACATTTTTGACCTTGTGTAAGAAAGTAACCTTCCTTAATAAGCCTTGAGTTTTAATAGCTTAAAAAAGGGATAAGTAAATGGATTCTAAATATAAATCGGTAACCGGCTATAAAAAAGTTACCGGGTAATAAAAATCTGAAAAGATGTTATCTGAAAAAATGTTAATACACAAACAAATCCAGAAAAGAATTTTACCATAGCGGGGGATGGATTCGAACCATCGGTCTACGGGTTATGAGCCCGTCGGGATCTCCTGGCTACCCCACCCCGCTACAGGGTTTTATTTGTCAGGCCACTTTGCCTGGGATAACAAACACAACATACGAACGATCGTTTATATAGTTTTCGGTCAATTTCCCCATCTCTAGAGATTTACTTTGGAACTCAGGGGTATTTCTAAAGAAATTTCGTGACTTTTTTATTCCTTCCGATTTCCTTTCCTATTCGTTATTTTCCTGTTATCTGGTTTTTCCGGAAATGTATTTGAGATCCCGAACCCTAAATCATATTATGACAAGGTGCTTATTCTGCGGAGCTTATTGCGAAGTGAAGTGCGGAGTTTACTGCGAAGACTATCCGGGAAGCCAGAGGGAGAAAGAAAAGGGAGAAGGTACGGAAGTGCTTGGATGTACGCAAATTGGCACATCCTATATCTGCGAGAATTGCCTTAAGGACCTGAAACAGGCTCTTGGATCCCTCTAAACGGGCCAACCAGAGAGGCTCCAGCCCCTGAAGTTAAAAGTGCCCTCCTCCTTTACCGAATGGGGCTGGATAAATCGAAAAAAGGGCAAATATAATCGGTAATTCAGACAACCTCAATATAAAGTGTGAATGTTTCTCCTTCTGTAGTTTCATTTTCCCAGGGTCTTTTATATACTCCTGTCACCTGCTGACTGCCTTCAGCTACAGCTTTAATTTCCCATAAGCGCACTCCTCCCGCGCCCACAAGAGGTTGCTCGATTCCTTCAGGCTGTTCAGGAGGATAATATTCTCCCGGGATATTATCGGGTCCCAGGCTCACATTGAGTCCCTGGGTGAGGTTGAGTTCCCAGCGATAACCAGTGGACGGATTTTCAGGCAGTCTCAGGTAAAAAGTCTCTCCATTTTCAAGATTTATGGTCTTCCCGTTGTCAGCTTCAGTTACCACCTGCTGCCTTGGCGGCATGGAGCCGGGAGATTCGTGCGGTACGTTATCGACTGCCAGCTCAAAAGATTCGGTTACTCCGTTCACATTTACAGTGTAGTTCCCGGCCTTGAGGCCCAGGACTTCAAGGGGAATAGTTTCTGTGAAGCTCTCTATTGCCTGCGTACAGATTGCATCTTTCGGACGCTTTGTGCTGATATTAATATTGAAGACATTTCCTTCTCTTTCAGTCTCTGCTTTGTCGATCTCAGTACATCCGTCAGGCAGGTAGCCTTCTGCTATCACCTGTATCTGTACGGGAAAAGACTCAAGGGTGATTATCTGGATACTCTGTACGTTTGCAGTACCGTATATGTAATTTTCCTCACTAGTTCCCTGACTATTGTTTGTTGTATTTCCAGGTTCGGTTTCGTTCTGTTCTCCGTCAACGCAGCCGGAAAGAGTAACTGCAAAGACCATAAACAGGATCGTAGAAATTTTCGCATACTTCCAAAGCTTATTATTTGTTCTTCTTTTCATATTTCCCCTCTTATTCTCTCTGATACGTTTATGAAAAGATGCGTCTGTTCGGATTTATCCTTTACTTAAGCTTCAATTCTGTTCGCAGCTTTATGGTCAGCTTTCTTTTTGTTGGTTTGAAGTGTACTGGAATTGTCGTTTGGTAGCAAGTTTGCCAATTCCAGTGATCCACAGCTTAATATCTACTTTTAAGCAAATTTTTATAATATACCTCTTTATTAGATCCTTTATCTCTTAATATAAATAGATAAATTCAAGGTTAAAATCCCATTCTTTATTCTTAGCACAGTTTGAGGAAAATAATATACTATATTAACCACGTAGTCGTTTATAATACCGTTAACTCTATATTTTGTGACCAAAAGCGTACAGTTTGTACTTTCCAGTCTCAGAAAGATCACTTTTCTTAATATAATGGAAAAAGGTACGTGAACCTGGCATTTAAGGAGACCCCAGCTTGAGTTTGCAGAAAATAGCTGAAATAAGCATAGCATGCAGGTCAAAAGAAATGCTTAGAGCAGATTTTCCTTGCCCGGTCTCAACTAAAGATCTGGTGGGATTTAATTGAGAGTTGCAATTATCACACAGGGAATTTCTAATCTTTTTGAGTCTATTGTTGATTCAGAACATGAGGTAGTGGGAATTGTCGAGTGTGCTCCGGCAAAAGAACCAAACTCATTCCTCAAAGCAATAGGAGGGTTTTTTTCAGGTGTCTATTATTCATTAACCTCGAATCCCTTAAATTTAAAAATCTTCTCTAAAAAACTGAAAGTTCCTTATTATTACTTCAGGAAAGGAGACAGTGCAGGCCTCGAAAAATGGATGAAAAATCTACAGCCCGATCTTGTAGTCGTGTATTCCATGTCTCATCTCTTGAAAGAGAACGTGTTTAATATCCCAAAATTTGGGACCATTAATATCCACTATTCCCATCTTCCGGAATACCGGGGGCCAGCCCCACTTTTCTGGGAATATTATGATTATGTCCTGAATCCTGGAGTGACTCTCCATTATATCGATAAAGGTGAGGATACCGGCGATGTCATTTTCCAGGAAAGGATCTTTATAAGTCCCGGTGAAAAACTCGAAGAAGTCAATCAAAAGTTATCCTTTACGGGAATAAAGTTGCTCTCAAAGATAATGGATACCGTTGAGAAAGAAAATGTTCCCAGAATAAAGCAGTCCTTAATAACTCCAACGGTGAGAGCGAGAAAAGTTAAACCCGATGAATATAACGAACTCATAAGATGGAATGAGTGGAATGTTGAGAGAGTGTTTCATTTTTTAAACGGAACTCCGAACTATCATTACACTCTGCTGAAGAAAACCAGTCTGTACAAGCTTGTACTCAGGATTAAAATTCTGGATAAGGAAAAATGTAATATTTCCGGATATAAAGTAGGGGAACTTTACAAAGAAAATTCAAAACATTTTTTTGTTTGTAAAGATGGGAAAATATATGTTGATATTATTCTTTCATTTGCAAATTTTCTTGACTGGGTTTACCCTTATATTTCCTGAGCGTGCTCTCTGTAATGCAGAATAAGGTCTTCAGCCCATCTCAGAGCTGCAGGCTCGAAGCCTATAAGAGTTTCCTGGTCAAAAGATCCTTTTGAAGTAAGAAAATCAGCAGCCATGAAACGTTCGGTCTTAACCAGCATAGCAATCTTTATCTCATCCGTACAGAGAAAAAGCCTCTTATTTTCTCTGGCCAGATAAAGCTTCAGTTCTTCTTCGAAATCGGTTTTCAGTCTTTCATAGATTTTTCCTGTTATTATAAGGGTTATCTCGGTATCATCATCCTGGTTTGCCAGAAATATTTCGGAAAATATCGGATGGAATATTGATGAAAAAGAAAGTATTTTTCTTGATTTCCTTATATTCTCCAGAAACACGGCAGGAGGCTCAAAAATATTATCAGGATCAGGTCTAACAAGGAAACAGAACTTTAATTCATTTAGCCTTTCCAGGAAAGCCCTGGGTAAGGCGGTGAGATCGCGCTCCTGCCAGTAACCGTTATTTTCCTCAATGACCTGCAGAGTATCGAGCAGAGGTTCCATTTTTTCGACCAGAATCTCCGCAAGAGGAGTTAATCTGTATTCCCGATCTTCCTGCAGAACCAGATGTTCATCCTTCAGTTTTTTGATTTGAGGAAGCATGCCTGTCGGGTTAACGTTCAGAGTGTCTACAATTTCCTCTATCGTTTTTCCTCCATCTCTGAGCAGGAGCAAAAGGTCTCTTCTTTTCTGGGACATAAAGAGCAGATCAATAAGGGCTTTGTCCATTGATTTCACTTTCCAGATCTTGCGCTTCTGCGAAAGATTCACTTTTTTCCTTCGGTTTTTCAGAAAGGATTTATAAAGGAACTTGCTACTTCTATGAAATATACTTTGGAGATATTTGAAATTAGCTTCAATCGCGTCCTGCTTCAATCGCGTCCTATCAGCATAGCGAGAGTTTCTAATTTAACTTTAAAGTATTTCTTTTTTAATCTTATCCTGTTCTTTTTTAATCTTTTCCTGTAATATCCTTTGACAAGATAAGAAACCTTAAAGTCTATAATCTAAATTATATAGCTCGAATATAGAGTTTGGGAAGTGCATACTCCTTAACTGGTGAGTATCCTGACCATATTCCCGAATTTCGGATCAGGGAGGACTTTTCATAGAATCATTCAAATGTGTGCTTACAAATTGGGATTACATTTATAACTTGTGCCGAAATGTTTCAACGGAAATCAAACGTTCTGGATATGAACCGGACGTGATTATTGCACTTGCCAGGGGAGGCTGGTTTGCCGGGCGAGTACTTTGCGATTTTCTGGGACTTGATGACCTATCCAGTCTGAAAATCGAGCACTATGTAGGAACCGCAGCTATCGATACCGGTGAGCCTTACATTCGATATCCCCTATCGGACAACGTGATGGAAGGCAAAAGGGTACTTATCGTAGATGATATCGTTGATACCGGAGAAAGTATGATGAGCGCCAAAGCTTACGTGGAAAGCCGCAACCCCACGGAAGTCAGGACCGCTTCATTGCAATACTTGGGGAGTTCGAAAATCGACCCCGATTATGTGGGCGAACGACTCGAGGATTGGGCCTGGATTGTCTATCCCTGGAACTTCATGGAAGATATGATAAGCATCCTGACTAAATGCATGAGAAAAGAACCTAAAAAACCCTGGAGTCTTGAGGATCTCAAACACAGCCTTTACATAAACCATTCCCTGGACTCTGTTGTTTTTGAAATCACTCAGCCAGGAAGGCTTCCGGAAGTTCTGGAAGAGATGGAGAGAGTGCGCAGGGTTAGTTCCGAAACTGAAAATGGAAAGAAGCACTGGAGGCTTTTATAAAAACCCTTACTATATACTCTCTTCTTCAGCAAGCTAATACCCTAGCTTACAACTGGAACGCCGAAGTAGACTTACAACCGAAGGGGGTGTTTTTACTCTTGCTGGTTGGAGCTATCTCTTTCGTTTAAAAGCAGGTGTTAAGCCGTAAATACAAATATACATATCTGTTCAGGGTATCTACTTAAAGTACTCAAAAAATATCATTATTGCCACTCTGTATACCCGTATAAAATATCGGTTCAGGATACCGGATATTGATCTAAGATACCGAATATCGGTCTAAGATATCAGATGTAAATCGAAGATATCTAGTACAGGATTATGTTACTTACAATAAATCAGCTCATTATCTATTACGGTGAATTCATGCCCCACAGATGCACCAGATGCGGAACCATTTTTGAAGACGGAGATTCTGTCATCCTAAGCGGCTGCCCGAACTGCGGCTGGAATAAATTCCTTTATGTAAAAAAAGAATCCGAAGGTTCGGAAAACCAGGGAAGGCCTGTTCTGGAAGAACAGAAGCTGGATCTGGAATCCTCTCTGGATGAAGTTGTCAGGAATATTAATGAGGCTCTTGCCTGTGAGCAGGAAAACATAAAGCAGGAACCAGAAACCGAGAGGAAAACAGATGAAGAAAGAGTAGAGTCCGTAAGAATCCTTGGGCCCGGCTCCTACGAACTTAACCTGGAGTCTCTTTTTGAGAGAAAAGAACTCGTTATGGCAATCCGAGAAGAGGGGTCTTATGCCCTTCATTTACCTTCGGTTTTCAACCAGCAGAAGGAAAAACAAAAGGAAAAAGCAAAATCTAAAAAGCAGAAATAATTTTTAAAATTTTCCGAAATTTTCCCGGAGATCTCTTACTGGACATTTTTTGAGAAATAGTTTCCGGATAGTCTTTATGAAACAAAGCGTAAGGCCTATGCTTTTAGCCCGGAGAATATAAACTTTAGCTTATCCTGTTTTCGTTATTTTTGTTCCAAGTTTTCTATTTAAGCGCTCCTCAGTATAACCGTAACTGCATTTTCTATATTCAAGTTTAATTATATAGATTAAATTGGGGCTTAAATTAGAAAGATTCTTCTAGAAAGAGTTCAAAGTTATATTCGACTTTAGTATTTGTTATTTTTATCTCTGAGCTGGGATTTAAATGAAAATCGGCATTGTCTGTAAAGTACTGGTACTGGCAACATTCCTTGGATTGGCTGTTTTTTCAGGAATTTTTGTTCTGGTCGATAGGA
>Ga0105091_10001413_pt1 | contig 10486 bp, 7 predicted proteins | sample PPLLak1March2015_FD_87022 | JGI IMG/M metagenome (GOLD analysis project Ga0105091, IMG submission 87022) | Freshwater sediment microbial communities from Prairie Pothole Lake near Jamestown, North Dakota, USA - PPLs Lake P7 Core (1) Depth... | ecosystem: Environmental > Aquatic > Freshwater >... | reverse complement strand
TGCCTTTTGCAGGACCAACGACTCGCATCAACCAAGTGAGACCCGAATAGCCTGATCAGGCAAGAGTCGAAACGGGTCGCGCTGACGTTCCAAGACCGAAAGCAGGCGGGAGGAGGTGGAGGTTTTTCGACTGTGCTCTTTTTGTGTCACTTTTGTGCCCTGCTTCGAGGCCCCGTTGGTCGGTTTGGGTTTGCCTAGATACGGCCTGCCCCTTGGATTCGGCGCCAGCAAAAAGGCAGGAGGTCAGAGTAGACGCGCGCAAGCGCCGTGCTCTCACCCCAGGTGCCTGTTCTGTTGAGCACAATACTTGACCGCGCCGCTCCGATCCCCGCGCCGAGGGAGAGGAATGGAAATGAGGCCGCGCGCATGTGCTCTCCTTGACTGTTTTAGGAGAAGCGAGGTACAGTTCTCCTAGAGGCTCTAGGCATGAACAAGCAAGTGGATCTTTTGCAGGGCACACTGGACATGCTGATCCTGAAAGCTGTCTCACTCGGTGGTTTGCACGGTTACGGGGTCCTGCTTCGCCTGCAGCAACTCACAGGCGGCCGGCTGCAGATCCAGCAGGGATCACTGTACCCGGCCCTCTACCGTCTCGAGCGCAAGGGGCTGATCACCTCTGAGTGGGGAGAGAGCGACCACAGGCGCAAGGCCAAGTTCTATAAGCTTTCTGCCTCGGGGCGCAGGCAACTCGAGGCGGAGACGGCACGTTGGAACGACTTCGCGTCCGTTGTTGCCGGTGTTCTCGGCGCGGTTCCGGGTGAATCATGAAGATGAGGCGGCGCAAACAGTTTGAGGCCGAGATGGATGCCGAGTTGCGCTTCCACATCGAGTCATATGTGGCAGACCTTGTTCGCTCCGGTGTCAGCCGCGAGGAGGCCGAGCGCCGTGCACGGGTAGAGTTTGGCTCAGTCGAAGCCAGAAAGGACGAGTGCCGGCAGGCTTGGGGCCTCCAACGCCTGGATGAACTTCGTGCCGACCTCCGGCTCGCTTTTCGAACAATCAGGCGGAGTCCCGGGCTTGCCACCATCGCTGTTCTCTCGCTGGCGCTTGCCATCGGTGCAAACGCGGCGATTTTCGGTGTATTTGACGCGGTGATGCTCCGGCTGTTGCCGGTACGCGACCCGAGCCGGCTTGTTTTTGTCCAGATGGTCGGCGTCGCCGGTTGGGACGGCCCCCCGTATCCGTTTTTTGAACTGTTGCGCAACCAGGCCAAAAGCTTCAAAGAGGTGTCGGCGTTCAGTCCGTCGGCCATTGAACTGATCGCCGATCGTGGCCGCGAAATGGCGCGAGGTGTCTGGGTGTCGGGCAACTTCTACGAGACGCTCGGCGTCCGGCCACTTATTGGCCGGACTCTGACTGCTTCCGATGACGACACACCAGGCAAAGGCGGACGTAATGGCGCCGTCGCCGTGATTAGCGACACCTATTGGCGGAGGCGCTTCGGGGGTGATCCTCAGGTCATCGGACGAACCATCTACGTGTACAAGCAGGCCGTGACGATAGTCGGCGTCATGCCCGCGGAAATCATGCGCTTGGAGCCGGGCTACGCGACGGATATTGCCGTTCCAATGATGCTCTCCGATCCGGTGAAGATGCGGGACCGCACCTCGTTGTGGTTGTTCGTAGTTGCCCGTCTCAGGCCCGCAGTCGGCGTGAAACAGGCGCGCGCCGAAGCGGACGCCTTGTTCCAGGCGTACGTGGCCGACGTGCAGATTCCAGCAGAGGTTCGAACGCGGCTCTTTCATCACATGGACCTTGCGCCAGCGGCAAAGGGCCTTGGCGGATTGCGTCACCGGTTTTCGAAACCGCTGACGGCGCTGATGGCCCTGAGCGGATTGGTACTGCTTGCCGCATGCGTCAACATTACGAACCTGATGCTCGCCCGGGCCGTGGCGCGACAACGAGACTTCGCTGTGCGGCTGGCCATTGGCGCGGGTCGGGGGCGCCTCGTTCGTCAGAATGTGACGGAGGCGCTGGTGCTTGTCGGAGCGGGTGCGATCTTCGGGATCGTGTTGGCCCGGATGGGCCAAACGGCATTGGCGGCATTTTTCGCTCAAGGCAATAACACCATCGTGCTGGATCTGTCGCTCGATGCGCGCCTGCTTTTATTCACGGCGGGCCTCGGACTGCTGACTGGTTTGGCGGTTGGAATCGCACCCGCTCTGAGGGCCGCTGGTAATGATCCTGCCGCCGGGCTGCAAATCGGCTCGCGAAGCATTGCTGGAAGCCGTGTATCAATGAGGCTCGGTCGGGCACTGGTCGTAATACAGGTGGCACTTTCTATGGTTCTGCTCGCCGGTGCCGGACTGTTCATTCGAAGCTTGCGTGAACTTCGATCGGTTGACCTCGGGTTTGTTCGAGAGGGAATTCTGACCATGGAGGTCGCTCCGGAGCGACAACTGAACGGATCTCCTGAATGGCTGGCGATGCAAGCGGAGATTCTCGAGCGAGTCCGGCAGATCCCGGGGGTACTTTCGTGCGGCTGGACGACCATGAATCCCATGAGTGGCCGAGACCGGGGGGCCATTATTGAAGTGCCAGGGTTCGCGGCTCGGACCGAAGAGGACAAGGAAATCCACCTCGCGGCCGTTTCGCCGGAGTACTTTGACACTCTCGGTGTGCCGACGTCGCTTGGGCGCGAGTTTACCCCCGGCGACCATGGCGGCGCCCTAAAAGTCGCGATACTCAACGATACCGCCGCCCGTTTCTATTTCCCGCATGCAAATCCAATCGGCCGAAAGATCAGGTTCGTAAACTATCCGAGTTCCGACCTGCTGTACGAAATTGTCGGCGTCGTCAGGGACACAGTACATGACGACATTCGGGAGCCGGCTTCCCGGTTCATCTATCTTCCCATCGGTCAACATGTTGATCGTATTAACCGGCTTGCCCTGGCGGCGCGCTGCTCCGGTGACCCAATTACCTTTGCCACATCCGTTCGGAGGCATATCCAGACCGTGCGTTCGACCCTTTTGATCCTGAATGTCTCTACGATGGAGAGACAGATCGAGCAGATGCTGCTTCGGGAGCGGCTTGTAGCGACATTATCTGCAGCGTTCGGAATCGTTGCCCTGGTGCTCGCCGGCATCGGGCTGTATGGGATCCTTTCATACGCTGTCACCCGCAGAACGAATGAAATCGGGATCCGCATGGCTCTAGGCGCCACAAGCAACGGGGTGCTATGGATGGTCTTGCGGGAGGCGTTGGCGTTGGCCGGAGGCGGTATTGTCATCGCTATCCCGGCGGTAGTGGTGCTCGCGCACGCCGCGAAGGCATCGCTGTACGGTGTAGGGCCTTTTGATCCCCTGGCGTTCGCGGCCGCGGCATTGTTGCTGGCTGGATTCGCCGCCTTGGCCGCAGTTGTCCCGGGCCGGCGGGCCAGTTCGCTTGATCCAACCACGGCGCTCAGGAGTGAATAGGGTCACAGAGCGTGCTTTTCCAGGCAGCGGGCCTTGGTTGAACCCCCTTACACGCTACTTCTTGGCTCGGACCAGCAAGCGGACTTTGTGTCGCGGCGAAGATACGATTACCTCACCAAGAGTGCACCGGCCGGAGCCCTGCTCGCTACCGTTCGCGACGTCTGTCGTTGTTGGGCGCCCGGTAAGCGCGGGGCAGAACCACAACAAAAACCGGAGGACAATACGGACAACACAGCCGGACTGGCACCTTGTTCGCCGACCGTATAGAATTTACCTACTCTGTTGTGCCGAGGCGAGATCAGCCGGATGATTTGTTGGCTCGATTGGCGTCCTTCTCCCGTGATCAGTCCCTTCGTCTGAGAATCTCGCCGGGAAGTGAACCAGGCTATGACAGCACGAAAGAACAATCTCCGATCCTTACCTTCGAGTGACCGCTTCGCGAGTGAAGAGCAGTTCAACGCATTCTTTGAGAACGCCAATGTGGGGGCGACACAACTCGATACCAGCGGCCGGTTCGTAGCGGTCAATGATCGCTTCTGCCACATCACGGGCTACAGCCGGGAGGAACTCCTCGCCGGCATGACGCCGCTTGACCTGTCTTACCCGGATGACCGCGAGCGGGACCGGGACCATCTGATGCCGTTCGTTGAAGGCAAGAATACTTCACCGTACCACGTGGAAAAGCGTTACCTCCGCAAGGACGGTCGAGTCATTTGGGTAAAGATTACGGGCGGTGCTGTCCGAGACACTGACGGGCGGGTGGTGCGAACGGCCGGGATTATAGAAGATATTACTACGCGCAAGAATACGGAAGCGGAACTCGACGCCCTGCGCCGCCGCCTCGACGCCGACCTGAATTCCATGGTACGGCTCCACCAGATTAGCACCAAATTCTTCCGGGAGGCCGACCTCCGGGCCCTGCTCGAGGAGAGTCTCGAAACGGCCATCGATATTACCGGAGCGGACATGGGGAAGATTCAACTCTTCGACGAGGCTTCCAGCGCGCTCAGAATGATGGTCCACCGCGGTTTTGACCAACGGTTTCTGAACTTCTTCGCGACGATTGGAGTAGGGCGCGCTGCCTGCGGGGAGGCGGCCAGGCGAAGGGAACGGGTCGTCATCGAGAATATTGCGGAAAGTCAGATTTTCGCTGGTACACCTGAACTGGACGTCATGCTGGAGGCAGGCGTCAAGGCCATTCAGTCAACGCCGCTTATCAGCCGAGGCGGCCGCCTCGTTGGAGTGCTTTCAACGCACTATCGAGCGACTTGCCGTCCCGACGAGCAGAACCTGCGCCTCCTGGACGTTCTGGCCCGTCAGGTGACCGATCTTATTGAGGCGCAACAAGCTCAAGAAGCCTTACGTGAGAGTGAACAGCGGCTTCGCGATCTGATGGATCACGCCAATGCGACCGTCTGGCTGAAGGACCTTGAGGGCCGGTTTCTCATGGTCAACCGGTATCTGGAAAAGGAATTAGGTCTGCCGAAGGATCAGATCCTCGGACGAACCGTTTTCGACCTGTTTCTTGAGGCTGAGGCCTCTCAGTACGACGCGAACGATCGACAGGTGCTGAGCTCGGGACAGCCAATGGAATTCGAGGAGACTCAGACCGAGGCCGACGGGGAACACACTTACATCGCCAGGAAATTCCCGTTGCGGAATGCGGAAGGTCGTATCTATGCCCTATGCGCTATCTGCACTGACGTGACGGAGCGGAAGGCAGCGGAGCAGGCTCTACGCCACAGCCGGGAAGATCTGAACCATGCCCAGGCCGTCGCTCAGACAGGGAGCTGGCGACTGGATGTTCGCCGAAACCAGCTGCTCTGGTCGGATGAAAGCTACCGGATCTTCGGCATTCCGCGTGGAACGCCGCTGACTTATGAGACCTTCCTGTTCGCAGTGCATCCCGGAGACCGTGCCCTGGTGGACCAGAAGTGGAAGGACGCCCTTCAAGGTGAACGCTATGAGGTCGAGCACCGCATCATTGTCGAAGGCGAGCTCAAGTGGATCCGCGAGAAGGCGGAGTTGGAGTTCGACGGTGAGGGAACATTGCGGGGAGGATTCGGAACTTGCCAGGACATCACGCAGCGAAAAAAGACCGAGGAGGATCTGCGGGAGTTGACGCTGACGCTTGAGGAACGCGTGGCACAGCGTACGGCCGAGCTTGAGCAGCGGGCCGCTCAGCTTTCGCGACTCCACGAGGAACTGACCAGGGTGGAGCAGAAGGAGCGCCGGCGTCTGGCCGAGTTACTTCACGACGGCTTGCAGCAAATGCTCGTCGCGGCGAAGTTTCGCGTGACCGAGACGCGTCGACGAGTCCAGGAGAACGATGCGGTTCAGCAGAACCTGAACCAAATCGATGAGCTTCTGACGCAGGCGATTGAGACCTCCCGTTCTCTCACAGTTGAACTCTCACCGCCCGTCCTCCAGGAGCTTGGATTGACCGCGGCCCTGGGCTGGTTGGCCGATTTCATCGCCGCGAAGCACGGCCTCCGAGTGGACGTTTTCGCCGCCGCGAAAGCGGAGCCTTGCTCCCTGGATCTCGCCCTCCTGCTGTTCCCAGTCGCCCGCGAATTGGTATTCAACGTCGTCAAACACGCCGGGGTCCAGACAGCGAATGTAACACTGGAGCGCGAGGATCAAAACCTGAGACTCAAAGTCACCGACAAGGGTTGTGGTTTTGATGCTTCCAAGTGGCAGACCATGTGTCTGGGCTCGGCCCACGGTTTTGGTCTGCTAGACGTGCAAAACCGCGTGGAGTTGGCCGGCGGCAAACTGGAAGTCGAAAGCGCTCCCGGCCGAGGCACTACAGTTACGGTAACGGTCCCGCTCTAGCGGGCACCGAGCCACGTCAGGACTTCCCGTTGAAATGCGGCCGGCTCCTCGATCGGCGCGAAATGCCCGCTATTCGCGAAAACGACCAGCTTGGAGTTCGGAATGCCTCGCTTCATCTCCTCCGCCTTCGCCATTGGGATGGAGTCTTTGGCCCCCGCCAGAATCAAACTGGGGGCAGAGATTCGCGCCAACCGGTCACGGGTGTCAAATTTCGGCCACTCACTCTGAGAGTAAACGAAATGACGCCAGCTGAGCGGGCAGTCCTCGAGAAACTGTTTCACTTTCGGTCGTGTCGCCGCCGGATTAGCAGTCGAAGCGGAGACATACTCGTTCAGCCAAACCTCCCGCAGACGCTCGTTCTTTTGCTGATCGGTCAGTTCCTTCTGTTTGAGCGCTTCGCCGACGCGTTGATAGGCCTTGGTCAGCTCCGGATGCGCCACGTTCGCCGCCTTGCTGTCTTCCTCGGTGAAAGAAGCTATGCCGTGCAGGAAGACTGCTTTTGCAATGGTCTCCGGCTTTTCACTGGCAAGCACCACCAGATTCATCGCGCCGTTCGACCACCCGATCGCATTAACCTTTGAAAGACCAAGGTGTTGGCGGAGCGCGTCGAAGTCTTTGCGGACGGTGGCGGCGCTCATGTCCGTATCCACTTTGACAGGGTCTGAGCGGCCCATTCCCCGGGGATCAAAGTAGACGAGGGTCACATTGCTTTCCAGTGGCTGGTAGAAGGCGCGCAGGGGAGCAATATTGATCCCCCAGGCATTAGGCAGGACCATCAGGACCGGCCCCTTCCCGTGGACTTCGTAGTGAATTCGGGCGCCGTTCAGCTGAGCCATGAACGTCCCGTTCTTCAAGGTCTTCTGTTCGTTCATCTTCCCCGTTTCCTGGTCCTGGTGAAGGGCCATGAACATGAGGACGATAGGTAGCAGGGCTAGATCGGGCCGGATGCCCATGGGACCTCCTGCGGCTGTGCGAAATGACGGATATGGATTCAATTATCGCCTCTCTGTGACTTCTGTTCCAAATTCGAGTTTTAACGAGTGCAGCGCGGAAATGAAAAGGGGGGCCAGCTGCGGGACTCTACGGTTGATGTGAGATTCCGGATGAAGGAAGGACCAGCCCTGCTCGAAGTCTCTCTTCGAATAATTTGTCCTGTTGACTACCTACAGGACCTCGGATACACTTTTCCTGTAGGTTACCTAATGAAAAGCCAAAGCGAAGATAAGGCGAACGTCCTCCAGGGAACCCTTGTTCTCCTCGTTCTGCGGACCTTGGAGGCGTTCGGACCGATCCACGGTTACGGCATTTCGCGCCGGATCCAGCAGATCAGCCAGGACCTGCTGCAGCTCAACCAGGGCACTCTTTATCCGGCCCTCCTGCAGATGGAGCAGGAAGGATGGATTGTTGCCGAGTGGGGAGTGTCCGAGAAGAACCGCAAAGCGAGGTTTTACTCCATTACGCCAGCTGGACGGAGACGCCTGGCGAAGGAGACCGAGGATTGGAGGCGCATGTCGTCCACGATTGAACGCTTCCTGGTTTTAACCCGAGGGACTTAAATGGAGGATCGCGATGAGCTGGGCAAGTGTGACTGCCGCTCGGCTGCGTGGCCTGTTCGCTCGCAGAAGACTGGAACGCGAGCTCGATGACGAAGTTCGCTTTCACCTGGAGATGCAGATTGAAGACAACCTCGAAGCCGGCATGGATCCGGCCGAGGCGCGCTATGCCGCGTTACGCAGCTTCGGCGCTGTAGAATCGATGAAGGAAATATACCGAGAACGACGCGCGTTCGCCTCGGTTGAAATATTGGCGCAGGACATACGGTATGCGGTGCGGACACTTCTCAAAAGCCCGGGCTTTACGATGCCCGCCGTGATCGTCCTGGCGCTGGCGATTGGCGCAAATACCGCCATGTTCAGCGTGCTGAATGCCGTGCTGCTCCGGCCCCTTCCGTATCGGTCGCCGGAACAGTTGGCGATGTTGTGGACCGAGGATCCGACGCAGAACCTTCGCGAGGGCAGATCGGCGCTCTGGGATGTCGAACAGTGGCGGAGTCAAAGTCAGAGCTTCGCGGATATGGCCACCTTCGATGCCGTGTCCAGGACGCTGACGGGAGCAGACGGGGCGGAACAGATCGTCGGCGCCAGCATTTCTCCCAACCTGCTTCCACTCCTCGGAGTCCAGCCCGCGCAGGGACGTGGCTTTTCCACCGAGGAAGCCGAGCAGCGGCGACGGCTGGTCCTGATTGGTCATCGCTTCTGGCAAGCGCGTTTCGGAGGCTCGCGCGATGCGCTCGGCGCGACTCTTGTGCTCGATGGCGTTCCTTACCAGATCATCGGCATCCTCCCTGCTGATTTCCAAATCGCGCTGGATGCAGACGTGTGGGAGCCGCACGCGAGCCGCCAGAGCGTGCGCGGCAGAGAAGCGTGGTCCGTCGTTGGACGGCTTCGACCGGCCGTGACGTTCGACCAGGCCCAGGCGGAGATGAGCGCAATCGCCCGCCGCCTCAACGATCAATTGCCGGCGGCCCAAAGGAACCGGGGCATTAGCGTCGTCCCATTGAGTCTTTACCTGGTCGGACCTCAATCGCGATTGGCGTTGTGGATGCTCGGTGGCACAGTTTTTTGCGTGTTTCTCATCGCCGCTGCCAACGTCACAAGTCTCTCGTTGGCGCGCAGCGTCGCCCGCACGCACGAGATGGCCGTTCGCGCCGCGCTTGGAGCGAGTGCTGGACGGATCGTGCGACAGTTGCTCACCGAAAACATCCTGCTCGCCGCCGTCTCGGGCCTGATTGGCACACTGCTCGCCTTAGCAGGCATCCACCTCATCCGTGCCTTCGGGCCGGGCAACCTGGCGCGTCTGAATGAAGTGAGCCTCGATCCCCGCGTGCTGGGCTGGGCCCTCGGATTCTCTCTTCTGGCGGGGATCCTGGTGGGACTGGCTCCCGCGATGACAACGTTGCGCCGCGACTTGCGTCCCTCCGGCCAGGAGGGTGGCAGAAGCGTCTCGGGCGGAGCGGCCACTCGCAGGATCCGCCGCGCGCTCGTGGTGGCGGAGTTTGCGCTCGCGATCGTCCTCCTCGTCGGCGCCGGTCTGCTCGTCCGAAGCTGGTGGTACGTGACCAACATTGATCCGGGATTCAGGCCTGAGCGGGTCCTCATGATGGAGCTCTCCACACCGACGACCTTCAGTACCTCCGCGCAACGGACCGACCTTTACCACCGTGTCCTCGAACAGATTCAGGCGGTTCCCGGTGTGGAGAGCGCCGGCATCATCGGTGATCTGTTCATTGCTGACACCAACGAGCAAGTCATCAATGTCGAAGGCGATGACGGAACGGTCTCCGAACACCTGCGGTTCGAAAGAGCCGAGGTCAGCGCGGATTTCTTCACAACGCTCGGGACGCGGTTGCTCCGAGGCCGCTTCTTTTCGATCGTGGATCGGCCCGGTGCGGCGCGGGTTGCGATCATCAACGATGCGATGGCTCGCCGCTTGTGGCCCGGGCGCGACCCAGTGGGCAGAAGATTCAAACCTGGCCCGCGCGATTCTGACCGCCCGTGGTACACAGTGGCAGGCGTGGTGGCCGACATGCGGCGGCAGGGACTGGAGCGCGAACCGGTCCCGCAGATCTTCGAGTCGCTCGCGCAGAATCCTCCCCAAAGCGCGGACCTTTTCATACGAACCTCGTCGGACGACCCGCTGGTCATGGCCGGGGCACTTCGGGCGGCCGTGCGTCGCGTGGAGAAGAATGCGCCGATCTATGGAGTGGCGCCATTGGCACAGCAGCTCGGAACCTACCTCGCGCAGCGTCGATTCCAGACCTCACTCCTGATCGGGTTCGCTGTAGTTGCGCTCCTGATGGCCGCCATTGGGATTTACGGTCTCATCCAGTACTCTGTCGCGACGCGGACGCAGGAAATCGGAATCCGGATGGCCGTGGGCGCGCAGACCAGAGACGTCTTCCGGATGATTATCAGTGAGGGTGTGAAGTTGGGCTTGACCGGTCTGGCCCTCGGGCTGGCGGGCGCTTTGTGGCTTGGCCGGGCAGTTTCAAGTCTCCTGTTCGGCGTTACGGCTACGGATCCGTTGACGTTCGCCGCGGTCTCCCTGTTGCTGACTGCGGTCGCCGCCGCGGCCTGCTGCTTCCCGGCGCGACGCGCCATGAAGGTCGAACCGATCGTGGCATTGCGGCAGGAATGACGCGATCTGCCGTCATTGCTTACCGCCCACGACTA
>Ga0105091_10001412_pt1 | contig 10486 bp, 10 predicted proteins | sample PPLLak1March2015_FD_87022 | JGI IMG/M metagenome (GOLD analysis project Ga0105091, IMG submission 87022) | Freshwater sediment microbial communities from Prairie Pothole Lake near Jamestown, North Dakota, USA - PPLs Lake P7 Core (1) Depth... | ecosystem: Environmental > Aquatic > Freshwater >... | reverse complement strand
TCGCGCCTTGCCTTCCTTCCGTGGCGAGAGCGCGTTTTATACCTGGCTGTATCGTATTGGCATCAATACCGCCAAGAATTACCTGGTGGCACAGGGGCGGCGCGCGCCGACCGTGACCATGTATGACAACGAAGAGGCAGAGGGCTTTGAGGGCGGTGACGAGTTGCGCGACAACAACACGCCGGAAAATGCCTTGATGAGCAAACAAATTGCTGAAACGGTGAACTCTGCGGTGGAGGCCTTGCCTGAAGAGTTGAGAACCGCGATTACCTTGCGCGAGATCGAGGGCTTGAGTTACGAGGATATCGCGCAGGTCATGAATTGCCCTATTGGTACGGTGCGTTCGCGTATTTTTCGTGCGCGCGATGCGATTTCCGAAAAACTGCGGCCGCTGCTGGATACTCAAGGAGACAAGAGATGGTAAGAATGAATGAGCAAGTTTCACAGTTGATGGATGGCGAAGCAGACGATGTGGAAGCGCAGCGCTTTTTCGGCGCGTTGCAAGATCCGGAAATGCAGCGCGAGTGGCATACCTACCATTTGATTGGTGATGTTTTGCGTGATACTTCTGTTGTTTCCGACGACTTCATGGGGCGTTTCAGTGCACGTCTGGCGGAAGAGCCAACCGTGCTGGCGCCTCATCGCCTGCCAAAATCCAGCCCGCGTACCATAGCTCTGTCCGCCGCGGCTTCTGTGACGGCGGTAGGTTTGGTGGTTTGGGCCGTATTGCAAACGGGCGCGGTGCAGGCGCCAGCCGAATTGAGCGTGGCGCAGGCGCCATCGGCCGAACTTGCCAGTGCCGATGTCAATCCATACCTGCTGGCACATCAGGAATATTCTCCCAGCATCTCCATGCAGGGGGCGTCGCCGTATATCCGCACGGTTGCTGAAATCCGTGAGGTCAATGCCCGATGAGAAATACGCGTCATGCATTACTGATACTGTTGTTTTTCCCGGGGTTCGCCCTGGCGGACAGGGCAGGCGAAGACGGCTCAGCCTGGTTGCAAAAGATAGCGTCCGCTGCACACCGCATCAATTACAGCGGTACCTTCGTTTACCGCCACAACGGCTACATGGAAACTTCACGCATCGCCCATCTCTTTGACGTGAATGGCGAGCATGAAAAGATCGAAGTACTCGATGGCCCGCCGCGCGAGACGATCCGCAATAACGATGAAGTGATCTGTTACATGCCAGAAAAAAAAGCTGTGATCATGGAAAAGCGCAAGATGCACAAGAACTTTCCAGCCCTTTTGCCCGAGCAGTCATCGAATATCGGCGAAAATTACGTGATCAAGCTGGGTGACAAGGAACGCGTGGCCGGATTCGATTGCCAGATCGTCATGCTGGAGCCGCGCGACATTTACCGCTATGGACACCGCCTGTGCGCCGAGAGCGTCAGCGGCCTGTTGCTCAAGGCCAGCACGCTGAATGAGAAAAATGAAGTGCTGGACCAATTTTTCTTTACCCAGGCCAGCATCGGCGGCAACATTGCCCCGGAACAGTTGAAGTCGAGATATGCAGCCAAGCAGGCGGTGAGTATGCAAAGCGGGGAGGTACAGATCGATCCCGGCTGGGCGGTCAAAGCGCCACCGGCCGGGTTCAAGAAAATCATGGGATTAAAGCGTGCCTTTTCAGGCAAGAAATTTCCCACCAATCATCTGGTGTATTCCGATCAACTGGCGACGGTCTCCATCTTCATCGAGCCTCTCGCTGGCATCCAGAGGCCAGTATCCGGGCTGTCCAGGCAGGGCGCCATCAACGTATATACCAGGCCTGTCGGTGAACATCAGGTTACCGTGCTGGGCGAGGTGCCTGCGGCAACCGTGACGCAGATCGGGAATTCGGTATCTTTGGCCGCAAAATGATTTATCGCAAAAAGTAAGCGGGGTTTCACATGCTGGAAGCAGAAGGTGTGATCGTAAAAATCGGGCAGGAAGGCGTGTTCGTGGAAACTTCGCGTGCTTCGGCGTGTGGTGGTTGCAGCAGCAAGGACGGCTGTGGCACGTCTACCTTGAGTCAGATTCTGGGCAACAAGGCTTCAATATTCAAGGTACTCAATCCGATTGGTGCGGCTCTGGGCGAGCGCGTGGTGATTGGCATGGAAGAGGCGGCGCTGCTCAAGAGTTCGTTGCTGGTCTATCTGTTGCCGCTGGGGTCTCTGCTGGCGGGAGCAATTATGGGAGGATGGCTGGCGCCGGTTCGATTACAGGATGCTTATGCCGTTGGCGGAATGTTAGCCGGACTGGTTCTGGGTTTTGTGGCACTGAAATTAATTGGTGCCAGAGCGGGAACGAACAGCCAGTTCCAGCCGGTCATTCTGCGGCGAGTCTTTTCACAAAACTTTGTCAACTTTGCAGGAGGTCGTGAATGATGAAACGGTTATTCGCTTTTTTTGCGCTTTTTGTATCCTTGACCGCGTTTTCCTACGCCAGGGATTTGCCCGATTTCACCGAGCTGGCAGAAAAGTATGGCACATCGGTGGTGAATGTCAGCACCACGCAGACCGTACGCAACGCAAATATTTTCCCTCAGTTGCCAAATCTGTCGGAAGACGACCCGATGTATGATTTCTTCCGTCGTTTCATGCCACCAAACAGGGGAAAGAAGGGGCCGCACGAATTTCAGTCGCGTTCACTGGGTTCGGGTTTCATCATCAGCGCAGATGGTTATATCCTGACCAATGCCCACGTGGTGGATGGGGCGGATGAAGTGACTGTGCGCCTCACCGACAAGCGCGAATTCCGCGCCAAGGTCATCGGTAGCGACCCCAAAACAGACGTGGCCTTAATTAAAATAGAGGCGAATAATTTGCCCAGGGTGACGATTGGCAAGCCGGATCAGCTCAAGGTGGGTGAATGGGTGGCAGCGATCGGCTCGCCTTTTGGTTTTGATAACAGTATTACGGCCGGCATCGTCAGTGCCAAGGGGCGCTCGCTACCGCAGGAAAATTATGTACCCTTCATTCAGACCGATGTGGCGATCAACCCTGGCAATTCAGGTGGTCCGCTCTTCAACATGAAAGGTGAAGTGGTCGGCATCAATTCCCAAATCCTGAGCCGCACCGGTGGATACATGGGTTTGTCCTTCGCCATTCCCATCGACGTGGCGATCGATATCAGCGACCAGTTGCGTGCTGGTGGCAAGGTCAGCCGTGGCTGGCTGGGCGTGGCGATCCAGGAAATGACCAAGGAGTTGGCGGAATCGTTTGGACTGAGCCGGCCTACGGGAGCATTGATTGCCAATGTGGAAAAAGGCAGTCCAGCCGAGAAAGCTGGACTTGAGGCAAGCGACGTGGTGCTCAAATTCGACGGCAAGACGGTCGAGAGTTCCAGCGAATTGCCTCGGCTCGTTGCTGCGGTCAAGCCGGGTAAACGAGTGCTGCTTCAGGTGTGGCGAAAAGGAGCGAGCAAGGATGTGACGCTGATCGTGGGTGAACTGCCGGGCGAGAAGGGCGGAAGCCGTTCTACCAAGCTGGGTAAAGCCACAAACAAGCTTGGTTTGAGTTTGAGTGAGCTTGGCGATGCGCAGAAGAAAGAACTCAAAATCAGCCACGGCCTGTTGGTGGATGAAGCGGAAGGCGCTGCCGCACAGGCGGGCGTGATCAGTGGCGATATTATCCTGTCGTTGAACAATCAGGACGTGAAAAGCGTTCAGCAGTTTGTCGATCTGTTGAGCCAGTATGGTCCAGGTCGTGTCGTTGCGCTGCGTCTTCTGCGCGGCGACCGTTCGATGTTCGTGACCATCCGCATTAACGGCAACAAACCTTAATTTTTCCGGCAAGCCGGATTCGTTTTTGCGAATCCGGTAAATTGCCGGCGTATCGGCGGCGATGAAAATCCATCACTTGACCGCGGAAGATGCCCTCGCCAGCCTGCATAGCGGGCCGGAGGGGCTGGTCATGGCCGAAGCCGCGCGCCGTTTGCTGGAATTCGGCCCCAACCAGGTCGAATCCCTGCCGCTTGAGCCCCTCTGGCTCAAGTTCATCAAGGGTTTTACCCATTTCTTTGCCCTGATTCTGTGGTTCGCCACGACCTTGGCCTTTGCCGCGGAATGGCGCGCACCGGGACAGGGGATGGCAATTCTGGGCTATGCCATTCTCGGCGTGATTCTTATCAACGGCCTGTTTTCCTTCTGGCAGGAATATCGCACCGAACGTGCCTTGTCGGCGCTGCTCAAGCTGTTGCCGCGCCAGGTCAAGGTGATACGGGACGGCGGCGTGGAGCAGGTCGAAGCGGCACGACTGGTGCCGGGGGATCTGGTGCTGTTGCAGGAAGGCGACAACGTGCCCGCCGATTGTCGCGTGATCGAGGCCTATGGCCTGCGCGTCAACACCGCCACGGTGACAGGAGAGTCCCGTCCCAGAGGGTGCAATGCCAGCCCCAGCAGCGCAGAAGAATTGCTGCATAGCAACAATATGCTGCTGGCGGGAACTTCCGTGGTGGCCGGAGAGGGCAAGGCGGTGGTGTTCACTACCGGCATGAATACCGAATTCGGCAAAATTGCCCATCTTACCCAGGCGCCGGGCGAGCGTCTTTCGCCCTTGCAGCGCGAAATCGTCCATCTCTCACATATCGTGGCAGCCCTGTCGATCGGCATGGGGGTAGTGTTTTTCTTTATCGGTCAGGCAATGGGCTTGTCCTTCTGGGAAAATTTTATTTTCGCCATCGGGATTATCGTCGCCAACGTGCCGGAAGGTCTTTTGCCCACCGTGACCCTCTCGCTGGCCATGGCAACCCAGCGCATGGCCAAGCGCAATGCACTGGTACGCCATCTGCCGTCGGTGGAGACACTGGGCTCGGCGACGGTGATCTGCACCGACAAAACCGGCACTCTGACGCTCAATCAGATGGAGGTAAAAAAGCTTTTCATCGCTGGCGCTTACAAGTCTCTCCATGATTTGCTTGAGCAGCCTGGTCAGCGCCGAGAACTGCTCTCTGCGGCACGTTATTGCCACATGCTGAAATGCAAGGATGACGGCACCTGGCTGGGTGATCCGATGGAAGTGGCGCTGGTGCGCATGGCCGAGCAGGTGAACGGCGCGTGGCCGGATTTACCGGTTCTGGACGAAGTGCCTTTCGACGCGGATCGCAAGCGCATGTCCACGTTGCACCGGACAGCAAGTGAACAGGTGCTGTATACCAAGGGTGCGCTGCAGACTGTCATGCCGCTATGCAGCCACGTCGAGACCGAGCGAGGCATCGAGGTGCTCGGCGCGGAAGAACGGGAAAGCATGCTGCGCGCCGAACAGGAACTGGCCGGGCAGGGATTGCGGGTGATCGCCTTTGCATCGCGCAAGGTGGCAGAGGGCGAACTCCGCGGGCAACTCGAAAGCGGCCTGACGTTGAGCGGTCTGGTGGGGCTGGAAGATCCGCCGCGCGCCGAGGTGGCCGAAGCCGTGCGCAAATGTCACGCGGCGGGCATCAAGGTGATTATCGTCACCGGCGACCACCCCCATACTGCCGTGGCCATCGCGCGCGAAATCGGCCTGTGCATCGCGCCGCTGGTGGTGACCGGCGATGATATGCAGCATCTCTCCGCAGCGCAGCTACAGCTCAAGCTCGATGCCCCGGAGATCATTTTTGCCCGCCTCAAGGCCGACCAGAAAATGCGTATCGTCGTGGCACTGCAAAAAAAAGGCCATATTGTGGCAGTAACCGGGGATGGCGTGAACGATGCGCCTGCACTGAAAAAAGCAGATATCGGTATCGCCATGGGCATTGCCGGTACCGATGTGGCGAAGGAAGCCGCTGACATGGTGCTGCTCGACGACAACTTCGCCAGCATCGTTGCTGCGATCGAGGAGGGGCGTGCGGTATTCGACAATATCCGCAAATTCCTGACCTATATCCTCACCTCCAATATTCCGGAAATCGTGCCTTATCTGGCCTTTGTCCTGTTCAAGATACCCTTGCCGCTGACCGTGATTCAGATTCTTGCCGTTGACCTGGGTACCGACATGCTGCCGGCCCTCGGTCTCGGCACCGAGAAACCTCATCCCGAAGTCATGCAGAAACCGCCCCGCGCGCGGGGCGAACGCCTGCTGAGCGGCGCCTTGCTGTTGCGTGCTTACCTCTTTCTTGGCGTGCTGGAAGCGGCGGCAGCGCTGGTTACCTTCTTCTGGGTGTTGCATGGTGGGGGATGGCAATACGGCACGGAACTGCCGCGGCAAGATGCGCTTTATCTCCAGGCAACTGCTGCCACCTTGAGCGCCATCATCGTGATGCAGGTGGTCAACGTATTCATCTGCCGCAGCGACCGCGATTCGGTGTTTTCCCGGAATCTGCTGGGAAATCGCCTGATTCTCGCTGGCGTAGCGGCGGAAATAATCCTGATCCTGTTGATCGACTATACACCGTGGGGCAATGCGCTATTCGGCACAATGCCGATAGCGGGGGAGGTGTGGCTATTGTTGATTCCCATGGCACTGGTCATGCTGGCGCTGGAAGAATTGAGGAAATGGTGGGTCAGGTGTTAACTAGTTTTTGATAAGCCGCCAATCGGCGCGGATGGATGACGCCTGACGCCACGGCCTCAAGCACCGCGCAACCAGGCTCGGAACGGTGATGGCAGTTGTTGAATTTGCATTGCCCGAGATAGGGGCGGAACTCGATGAAGGCGTGGTCGATTTCTTCGGGCTTGAGGTGATGCAAGCCGAATTCCTGCAGTCCGGGGGAGTCGATGATGTGGCTGTCGGGGGCGAGATGGTAGATTTTGGCAAAAGTGGTGGTGTGCTTGCCCGAATCCAGCGTTTTGGATATTTCGCGTGTTTCCAGGTTGATGCCGGGAAACAGTGCGTTGATAATGCTTGATTTTCCCATGCCGGATTGTCCTACCAGCACACTGGTTTCGCTTTTCAGGAAAGGCAGCAATGGCGCGATGTCGCTGTGGGCGCAGAGGGACAGCAACGGGTAGCCGAGGTTTCGATAAGGCAGCAGTGTTTCCATGGCACGGGCTGTCTCGACAACCAGGTCGGCCTTGTTGAGCACGATCAGCGCCTTGATTTTCGCGGCTTCTGCAGCAACCAGGCAACGGTTCACCAGGTCTTCGTAGAAGCTCGGCACGGCTGCCAGCACGATGATGATTTGCGTGACATTGGCAGCAATGATCTTTTCGCGAAAGGCGTCCGAGCGGTAGAGCAGGGAGTGGCGTGGAAGGATGGTTTCGATGACCCCCTGGCCAGGCGAAGTGGAGGCGATTCGTACCCGGTCGCCGCAGGCGGCACCGGTTTTTTTCCCCCGCGTGACGCAGGTGATAAGCGTTCCGTCCGGCAGCTCTACGGTGAACTGGCGGCCGTAGGCGGCAATGATTTGTCCTTCCTTGCTGGTGTTCACGTTATCGCCGCACATAAATAGGTTTTGAAAAACAAAAAACGCCCGGCGTGCGGGCGTTTTTCAGGCTGAAAATATCTCTACTTTAGAAATTGAGACCAACCTTGGCGCTGATCAGCCAGTTGTCCATGCCATTTACGCCTGGCGCGATTTCCTTGTTAAGTGTGTCCTGGTAGCGCGCGCTGGCAGCGGCAAAGAAATGTCCCTTGCGGTAATTGACGTCGGCAGCGACTTGAAAGCTCGACATGTCGGCTTCTTTGTCGCCGATATAGCCATGAACGTAACCAATGCCAGGACCGGCACCGATGGTCAGGCCCGGAGCAACAGAGATGTAGTAATGCGGGTTCATTTCGAAGCTGGTCAGGGAGGCATTGCCCTTCTCATAAGTGCCGATGTTGAATTGCTGGCGGATTGCGCCGGTGGGCGGCTGGAACCATGGGCAGTTGAGTGAAAGCTCTGCGCCCTGATATTCACTGGTGCCAATATTTTTGACATCCATCGAACCGACCACGGCAGCCAGGGTGAATTCAGGCTTCCAGCCATCATTCATGACCGGGAACATTGTCCAGCCGTCGGCCAGAGCAGAGCCGGAAATGGCCAGTGTGGAGAGAAGGGCGAGTGCGCTGAACTTACGTTTCATTATGAGGAGTCTCCTGAGCTGTTGAACAGAATTATTTGGTAACGCGGCCACTTTAAACCATCTGGATGGCAATATCAATTGGCAAGCACCTGTTTATTGGGGCTTATTGTCCAGTGTTTCCATCGTGACGGTGATTTCGCTGAAATAGCGAATCGCGAGCGGGTCGCCAGACAGGGAATCGATCTTGTTCCAGTCTGTTGCTTGTACCTGCTTCTGAAACGGTTTGTACCCTTTGGCCTGACAGATCAGGGTGCCGGGAGCGTTCTTCGGCATGCCGTCCATCTTCCCTGGCGCATAAAATTCTCGCAGGCCAGCCTTGTCCTCAAAGCTGCAGTTTGCGGGAACATTCGAACTAACCATGATGTGGCTGTTGGCAGGCCGGCTATTGCAGGCCACCATGCAGCAGCCTCCCAGTGATGTGGCGATCAGGCACAGTGCCAGTAGACGTTTCATTGAAGCCCCTCCAGTGCATAAAAAGTGATGACGTGAGGGGCGATTGTGGGCCTGCTGCTTCAGTTTGACAAGAAGTTTGTGATCTTGTGATCACTTCAAACGGTAGTAGGTGGCATTGAGGTAAGCCGCGACATGGGACTCTTCTTCCGGGAACCAGCCTGCGCCAACGTTGTTGTTGCAAGCTTTGACGCGTGAGCTGAGTTGCTGTTGGCTTGTGACCTTGTGGTCGGCGCGGGTGTACATCTTGCTGCCATCACCGCCGAATTTGGAGGCGTGGCAGGAGATGCAGGCTTTGTCGTGCAAGGTCTTGCCGATTTTGACGTCGCCTTTGTTATCATCGGCAAAAGATGGGGCGGCACCACACAGGGCCAAGCCTAGAATGATGAGAAAAGTCTTCATGAGGTTCTCCTAGCTAGAATGAACAATTTAAATTACTTTACCAAAAAACTCGGATATGGTGTCGGCAGATTGGTTAAATTTGCTTCATCAATGCCCGTAAATGAGCTACCCGTTGACCTGCTGCCGGGTGTGAATCGTAAAACAGCGAGTGCAGCGGGTCAGGCGTGAGCGTTGCAGCATTATCGTTGTACAGTTTGACCAGTGCGTGGATCAACTGTTCAGCGCTGGCGTTTTCCGCTGCGTAGCGGTCGGCTTCGAACTCATGCTTGCGCGAATACAGGCTCGACAGCGGGTGAAGCAGGAAAGTGAACACGGGGCTGATCAGCAGGAACAACAGCAGGGCGGTAGCGGTGCTCTGGGTGGAGACGCCCAGGCCCTGATAAAACCATGGTTGCGGCATCAGCCAGCCCAGCAGCCACAGGCCTGCCAGGCTGAGGGCAAACATAACCGCGATGCGCTTGGTCACGTGGCGGCGCTTGAAATGGCCGAGTTCATGGGCGAGGACTGCTTCTATTTCATCGTGGTTGAGACGTGCCAGCAGGGTGTCGAAGAACACGATGCGCTTGGATGCGCCCAGGCCGCTGAAATAGGCATTGCCGTGGCTGGTGCGCCGAGATCCGTCCATCACGAACAGGCCTTGCGACTTGAACCCGCATTTTTGCAGCAGGGTTTCGATGCGTGTGGCCAGGACCTGGTCCTGCAGCGGCATGAACTTGTTGAAAAGGGGCGCAATCACGGTGGGGTAGAGCAGCAGGATCAATAGGTTGAAGCTCATCCAGGCAAGCCACACGTAGAGCCACCAGTGCGAGCCCATTTGTCCCATCAGCCACAACACGCCAAGTAGCAAGGGTATGCCGAGCGCGGCGCCGATCAGTGTCTGCTTCAACAGGTCGGCGATGAATAGCCCGATGGTCATCTTGTTGAAACCAAAACGTGCATCAATAACGAAGGTGCGATACAGGTTGAGAGGGAATTCGAACAGACTGGAAATAACCAGCACGCTGGAGATTAGTGCCACGCCACGCCACAGGCCGCTGTCCAGCATCCCCTGCCAGAAGTTGGCCAGTAGCTCGATGCCGCCACCGAGAGTGAAGGCGAGCAGCAGTGTGGTGTCGAGGAAAATTTGCATGACGTCGAGGCGCGTTTTGGCGCTGGAATAGTCTGCCGCTTTCTGGTGCGACTCAAGCCCGATGTGGTCGGCAAAATCCTGCGGTACGCTATCGCGATGCGCGCCGATATGGCGCAAATGGCGTCGTGCCAGCCACAAACGGGTTGTGGTTGTGGCGAACAGCGCGGCAATAAAAATCAGGGTAAAAACGGGCATGGCAGCTCAATCGACAAGATGACGCATAATCAGGGTCATGCCACAATATGCGGCTTAATTCGTTCGGGGCAATAGTATGGCACAAGAAAACAACAACTACCTTGTCTGGCTGGACATGGAGATGAGTGGGCTGAGTCCGGAAACCGACCGCATTCTCGAGATCGCGCTGGTCGTGACCGATGCCCAATTGAACACGGTGGCGGAAGCGCCGGTGCTGGTGGTGCACCAATCCGATGCAGTGCTGAATGGTATGGACAACTGGAACAAGGGTACGCATGGCAAGTCCGGCCTGATCGACAAGGTCAAGGCGTCAAAATTGGGCGATGCCGAGGTGGAAGC
>Ga0105091_10001411_pt1 | contig 10488 bp, 11 predicted proteins | sample PPLLak1March2015_FD_87022 | JGI IMG/M metagenome (GOLD analysis project Ga0105091, IMG submission 87022) | Freshwater sediment microbial communities from Prairie Pothole Lake near Jamestown, North Dakota, USA - PPLs Lake P7 Core (1) Depth... | ecosystem: Environmental > Aquatic > Freshwater >... | reverse complement strand
TGGCTGCCGTTGGAAGTGATGCTGCCTGCGCCCGGCCAGGGAGCGCTGGCCGTCCAGTGCCGGGCCTATGATTTTGAAACGCTATCGTTGCTTGTTGCTCTGGAAGATACGCTCACCCGAGCCGCGGTGACCGCCGAACGCCAGTTCCTGCTCGGGCTTGGCGGTGGGTGTGCAGTGCCGGTGGCAGCCTTCGGTCAGTGTTCCAAAGCTGGTGGTCAGTTAGCAGTGTCTTTGACTGGCCTGGTGGCTTCAGTAGATGGGAAGAAAATTATAAAAGTTACTGGCCAGGACGTTGATCCGGTTGCTCTTGGCAAAAATTTGGCGCAAGAGGCCAAAACCCAAGGCGCTGACGAAATCCTGCAACTGGCACTGAATACTGGAAACTGATCACTGATAACTGGATACCATGAAAGTACTGATAACCCGTCCTCGCACGCAAGCCGACTCATTTGCCAGCGCCCTCGCTGCGGCTGGCTTCGAGCCGGTCTTTTTCCCGGTCATTGAGATCCGCCCGTTCGCAGAAAACGTGGCGCTTGACCGGGCGATTGCCAAATTGGGCTGCTATGACTGGATCGTGTTCACGTCAGTCAATGGGGTGGAGGCGTTTTTTGAAAGATTACCCTCACCCCCAGCCCCTCTCCCTGGAAGGGAGAGGGGTGCCGAAGGCGGGGTGAGGGTCGCAGCCATCGGTCCCAAAACCGCCCACTCTCTCGTCACTCGTGGCGTAACACCCGACTTTGTCCCTGATGAATACGTGGCCGAGGCCATCCTGCCCGGCCTGGGTGACCTGTGCGGACGCTGGGTACTGTTGCCGCGTGCCGAGATTTCCCGCAAAGCCCTACCCGAAGCGATTGTGGCAGCAGGTGGGGTGGCCCACGAAATTGCCGTGTACCAGACCGTCCCGGCGGAACCCGACCAGGAGGGACTGGCAGCCCTGAAGTCCGGGGTGGATGCGGTCACGTTCACCAGCCCGTCCACGGTGGAGAATTTTGTCGAGCTTGTTCGCCGCTCGGGACTCAATCCCTTGAATCTACCAGGAGATCCTAGGATCGCCTGTATCGGCCCGATCACGCAAAAAGCTGCCCAAGAAGCGGGCTTTAGGAATATTGTTGTAGCGGAAGAATATACGTCCGAAGGAATTGTCAAATTACTGTGCAATGGCGTGCAGGAGGAATGATGGCTATCTCTGATCCCTTAAAACTGGCTACTGGTAACCGCTCCTTGGTGAAACGTCCTCGCCGCCTGCGCCAGACCGAAGCACTGCGCGCGATGGTGCGTGAGACCGAACTGAACGCCCGTGATTTCATTTACCCGTTGTTCGTCCGCCACGGGCAGGGACGCACGCCGATCGCCTCCATGCCCGGCATAGCCCAACTCTCTGTGAACGATGCGGTGCAGGAAGCCGAGGCAGCCGCCGACTTAGGGATCCCGGCTGTGATCCTGTTCGGCATCCCGGCGGAAAAAGACCCGGTGGGGTTGGAGAATTTCGCGCCCGATGGAATTGTTCAACAAACTATCCGAGCCATCAAGCAGGAAATCCCTGAAATGGTGGTCATAACCGACGTTTGCCTGTGCGAGTACACCGACCACGGGCATTGCGGTATTTTGAACACAGGTGAGCATTTTCAGGTTTCGCTGCCGGAGGGCTACGTGCTCAACGACCCGACCCTGGACGTGCTCTGCAAGGTGGCCGTTTCGCACGCCGAATGCGGCGCGGACATCGTCGCTCCATCCGGCATGATGGACGGCATGGTGGCTGCCATCCGTGGAGCTTTAGACGAAACCGGCTTCGAGAACCTGCCGATTTTATCGTACGCGGTCAAGTACGCCTCATCGTTCTACGGTCCGTTCCGGGATGCCGCCGAAGGCGCGCCCAAATTTGGCGACCGCAAGTCCCACCAGATGGACCCGGCCAACGTCCGGGAAGCCCTACGGGAAGCTGCCCTGGACGTGGAAGAAGGCGCCGACATGCTGATGGTCAAGCCTGCGCTGGCTTACCTGGATGTGATCCGCACTGTCAAAGCAGCCTTCCCCGAATTGCCGCTGGCAGCTTACAACGTCAGCGGTGAGTATGCCATGGTCAAGGCTGCTGCCCAGAACGGCTGGATCGACGAGGCCAGGGTCACGCTCGAAACGCTGACTGCCATGAAACGTGCCGGAGCGGATTTGATCATTACCTACCATGCCCTCGATGCGGCGAGATGGTTGAAATAACGATATGTCATTGCGAGGGCGACACTTGCACCACACTGAGTTCGGTGCAGTGCGGTGAGCCCGAAGCAATCCCGCTGTTACAGGTCATATGCGATTGCTTCGCTGCGCTCGCAATGACAAATGAAATTTTAGGAGTAATGATGACCATACAGAACCATTTATCGGAACGCGCCGCCGCCGAGCGGCAATACCAGAACAACCGCATGGTCCACGCCGACTTCGATCAGGCCCCCTTTACCATTGCCTGGGAAGTGACCCGTGCCTGCGCCTATGCCTGTGTCCACTGCCGGGCGGATGCCCAACATCACCGTGACCCACGCGAACTATCCACCCAGGAGGCTTTTGCACTGATCGACCGCCTGGCGGACTTTGGCAACAATCCCATCCTGATCTTTACCGGCGGCGACCCGATGATGCGCCGTGACCTGACCGATTTGATCGCTTATGCCTCTCAAAAAGGACTGCGCTGCTCGCTAACCCCCACCGCCACCGCCCTGCCGACCAAAGAGCGCCTCGAGCAGGTGAGGGATGCAGGCATCCGGCGGGTAGCATTATCGCTGGACGCACCCAGGGCCGAGGTCCATGATGAGTTCCGTAAGGTTCCCAGATCCTGGCAGCGCACGATGGACATTCTGCACCGCGCGCAGGATGTTGGGCTGAGCGTCCAGGTCAACACCACGGTGGCCAGACACAACGTTGACATCTTGCCCGAAATGATCCCGTTTATTCAGGAGGTTGGCGCTGTGCAGTGGTCGGTCTTTTTTTTGGTCCCCACCGGGCGGGCGATGATCGAGCAGATGATTTCCGCAGAGCAGCACGAGAAAATCTTTAACTGGCTTTACGACCTGTCGCAGAACGCCCCCTTCGATATCAAGGGCACCGCCGCCCCGATGTACCGCCGGGTGGCCATCGAGCGCAAGAGGGCCGAAGCGGGTGATAAGCCAGTCACCTTTCAAGGAGCTGGCTTCCAGTACGCCGACGGCCTGAACCGCCCGACCAAGGGCGTCAACGACGGCAATGGTTTCCTGTTCATCTCGCACATCGGCGAGATCCAGCCCAGCGGTTTCTTGCCTCTCACGGCAGGTACGGTGCGTGAAAATGATGTGGTGAATGTCTACCGCAGCCACCCGCTCTTCAAAGATTTACGCGATTATTCCAGGCTCAAGGGTAAATGTGGTATCTGCGAATATCGTGACGTCTGTGGGGGCCAACGTGGCCGCGCTTACGGCATCACTGGCGACTACATGGAAACCGATCCGGCCTGCGCCTATGAGCCCGGATTGAAGGCAATGTAAATATGCCGGAACAAACGACCCGTACCCTCAATCATTACGCGCTGGTTACCTTTAAAGATGCCTATTGGGCTATGAAGTCAGATGCTCGTGCTGCTTTCCACGCCGATTGGCTGGCCGCATTGAACAAAACGGCCCAAAAGGTGGATATTTTCCAATCCGCCGAAAGTGGCGTGGATATGCTCATCTGGAGCGCGGTCAAGGCGGAAGAACCGCAGGCGACGGCTGATTTCTTCGCGCTCTTTGCCAGGGCTTGCAGCCCTTACCGCCACCTGATTGAAATAAAAGGTTCCCTTTGGGGCTATACGCGCCCTTCACAATATACCAAATCGCGCTCTACGCAGGAAATCGACCCCTTCGCTGAAACACACAAACGCTATCTTGTCATTTATCCTTTTGTAAAAACGGTGGAATGGTACCTAATGAGCCGCGAGGCCCGCCAGGGCATGATGAACGAGCACATCCGCATCGGCAAACAATACGAAGAGATCAAACAGTTATTGCTCTATTCCTTTGGAGTGCAGGACCAGGAATTCGTCGTCGTTTACGAAATAGATGATCTACTACAATTCTCCGACCTGGTCAACGAATTGCGCGCTTCAGAGGCGCGACGTTACACCCTGCGTGATACGCCGCTCCATACCGCCATCTACCATCCCGCTGAAGAGACTCTTTCGTTATGGAAATGAACGGTCGTTTCCTCGCAGCCTGCCACCGCGCACCCGTGGACGCCACCCCTGTCTGGTTCATGCGCCAGGCTGGGCGCTACATGGCTGAATACCGCGCCATTCGCAAGAAATACAGCTTGCTCGAGATCGTCCAGCAGCCTGAACTGGCTGCCGAGGTCACCCTCCAGCCCGTACGCACTTTTAATGTAGATGCTGCTATCCTCTTTGCTGACATCTTGCTCCCGCTACAGCCCATGGGGGTAGATTTCGAGTTTTCAAAGGGTGATGGGCCCGTCATCCACCACCCGGTGCGGACTCAGACCGATGTGAATGCGCTCCGCCCGCTTCAACCGGACGAGACGCTTGCCCACGTTATGGACGCCATCCGCCTGCTCCGATCCGAACTCGGTAATACGCCGTTGATCGGCTTTTCCGGTGCCCCGTTCACGGTTGCTTCGTATATGATCGAAGGCGGCGCTTCCCGTGATTACAAGATCACTAAATTGATGATGTATTCTGCCCCCGGGATCTGGCACACTTTCATGGACAAACTATCCACGGCGCTGGCTGAATACCTGACCGCACAGATCCGCGCTGGAACGCAGGCCGTGCAAATGTTCGACTCGTGGGTCGGCGTGCTCAGCCCAATGGACTACGAAACCTTCGTCCTGCCGTATTCCAAAAAAGTGCTGGATGCGGCGCAGGCAACTGGCGTCCCCGTTATCCACTTCGGCACCGGGACAGCGACCCTGCTCCCGCTGATGCGTCAGGCCGGCGGAGACGTGCTCGGCCTGGATTGGCGCGTCCCGCTCGACCAGGGCTGGCAGGCAGTCGGTCACGATCGAGCCGTGCAGGGCAACCTAGATCCTGTCGCCCTGTTCGCTCCTATCCCCGAGATGAAAAAGCGGATCCACGATGTCCTGTCCCGGGCTGAAGGCCGCCCCGGTCACATCTTCAACGTTGGCCACGGTATCTTGCAGCACACGCCTGAGGATAATGTAAAAGCAGCAGTTGAAATTGTTCACGAGTGGAGAATAGAGAACAGAGAAATTACTAATCTCTAATCTCTACTCATCTCTTCTCTTTAAAGTTTTGCATATGGAATTGAACTTTATCGGCTTAGTTGCAGCCATCACCGCATTTCTGGGCATCTGGCTCGGACACGTCTCCGTGCGCATCACCGAGCGTAATGTCAGAAGACTCTGGCCGTCCATTACCATAGCCATCACCCTAGGAATCATCCTCGAAATCTGGTCACTGATGACTGATTACCGCTTACTGTCCACTGCTCTTGGCATCCTCGGTATCACCATCCTCTGGGACGCGTTCGAGTTCATCCGCCAGGAAAAGCGTATCAAAAAGGGACACGCCCCTGCCAACCCGGATAACCCCCGCCACGCCCGCATCCTGGCCGAGCACCCCTCCGCCACCACGTTGGATCTGCTCAAGCGCGATCCCGTCGGCCATCCCGTCGCTCCCAACGAAGCCATTACACTGGTTACTGAACACTGATCACTGGTCACTGGTTACTGATAACTATGAACACTTTCGGTCTCCTCCTCGGCCTCGCCACCCTCTTCATCATCGGCCTCGGCTTCGTCTGGGTCATCCGCTGCGAACGTCACTTTGGCTATTTGTGGTGGCCTTACGTGATGGGATTCGGTACGCTGGTCGTGCTTGGCTCGCTTTTCATCAGCTCGGATTGGGGATCTGCTTTGCTGGGTGCCTTTGGCGCTTCCCTCATCTGGGGTTCGACAGAACTTAAAGAACAGGCCATCCGTGCAGAATTGGGCTGGTTTCCCTTCATCAGAGAAAAGATCCAACCCCCGTTGAAAGCAATTATCGGCAAGTGGAAAGCGCCGCACCTATGATAGGGATATTGGTCATGGCCTACGGCGGCCCGAACAGCCTGGAAGAAGTGGAACCGTATTTATTGGATGTACGCGGCAATCGCCCGACATCGCAGGAAATCATCCACGAGGTACGCGAACGGTATCGCCAGATTGGCGGCCGCTCGCCCATCCTGGAAAGGACTTGCGATCAGGCAAACGCGCTTGAGGAAGCACTGAATGAACGGGGTCAAAATTTTAAAGTCTTCGTCGGGATGCGCCACTGGCATCCGTTTATCGACCAGGCTTTGGCCGAGATGCCTGCGGCAGGGATTAAAAAAGTTGTGGGTTTGGTGATGGCCCCGCATTACTCACGATTGAGCATCGGTGCATATTTCAAGAAAATACAAGCAGCCGGGTCTAGCCTGGAAATTGCGCCTGTCGAACGCTGGCATTTATTGCCCGGTTATCTGGATGCGCTGGCCGGGCGCGTTCAGTCCGCACTTCAACGTTTCCCTGCAGATGTCCGTGACAAAGTGCCGGTCATTTTCACCGCCCACAGCCTGCCGGAGCGCATTCTTGAATGGAATGATCCCTATGCCGACGAACTGAATGCTACCGTTGTAGAGCTTGCCAAAAGACTCGGCGCCAATCCCTATGAATTTGCCTTTCAATCTGCCGCTATCTCCAACGACCCCTGGCTCGGCCCGGATGCCGGAGAAGTCATCCAGCGACTGGCATCCGAGGGACGCAAGCACGTTCTGATTGCACCGATCGGCTTCGTCTGCGAGCATGTCGAGGTGCTATTTGACGTGGACATCGTATACAAAGGACAGGCTGAATCGCTCGGGATGCAGCTCGAACGCATCGAAATGCTGAACACAGCTCCGCAGATGATCAACGGGCTTGCCGACCTGGTTCTTAATGTTGCAAAGGACAAGATGTGGTTATGAAGAATCTTATTGTTGTGGGCGGCGGTATTGCCGGGCTTTCAGCAGCGTATTACGCGCGCAAAAAATCACCCGATATCCAGATCACCCTGCTCGAAGCAAGTGACCGTTGGGGCGGAAAAATAACCACCGATCGTGTGCCTTTTGACGACGGTGATTTCATCATCGAAGGCGGCCCCGACACCTTCCTCGCCACCAAGCCCTGGGGTGTGGCGCTCTGCAAGGAACTTGGTCTTAGCGACCGTCTGCACGGCACTAACCCTCACCAGAAGAACACCTACGTTCTGCATAAAAACAAACTCCAGCCCTTGCCCGACGGCTTGGCGATGATGATTCCCACCAATATTCCATCCATCTTGAAATCTCAGCTCGTTTCCTGGCCTGGAAAAGCCCGCATGGGATTCGATTTCCTGCTCCCGTCTCACAATGGTCATTACGATGAGAGCCTCGGCCAGTTCGTCTCCCGCCGGCTTGGACGGGAAGCTTACGAGAACCTGATCGAGCCGCTCATGTCCGGCATTTATGCCGGCGACGGCGACCAGCTCTCGCTTCGCTCTACGTTTCCCTACCTGCACGACCTCGAACACAAATATGGTTCCCTCGCCCGCGGCGCGCTCAAGATGCGCCAGCAGATGGCCGCTCGTGGGCAGTCGGCAAAGGGCTCCCGTTCCGCCTTTCTGACCCCTGCCACCGGCCTGGCTGAGATCGTCGAAGTGCTGATCGAAAATTTAAAAACGAACGGCACTAATTTAAAACTCAATACCGCTGTAAAATCTGTGGCTCCACACAACTTGACACCTGACACCTGGCACGTGACACTTGATACTGGAGAAGGTCTTGTAGCCGATGCAGTTATCTTTGCTACTCCGGCTCCTGTGACAGGTTCTCTGCTCGCTTCGTTCGATCCAGGGCTTGCATCCGTTTTACAAAGCATCCACTATGCCTCGACCGCTACCGTGACCATGGCTTACCGGCAAAGCGACCTGTCCCGCCCGCTGGACGGCTATGGCTATGTCATCCCGCGCCGCCAGGGACGCCGCGCCCTGGCCTGCACCTGGACTTCGACCAAGTTCCCGCACCGCGCCCCCGAGGGTTACGCCCTGATCCGGGTCTTCGTCGGCCGCGCCGGGCAGGAATCTGACATCCCCTGGGATGAGGCTGGCCTGCTCGATCTGGCGCGGGAAGAACTCGAGCTTACTCTCGGCATCACCGCCGAGCCGCTGGTCAGCCGGGTTTTCATCTGGGAAAGCGCCATGCCGCAATACAACCTCGGCCACCCCGAAAAACTGGTCCAGATCGATACCGCCCTCGAGAAACATCCCGGCCTTGCGCTGGCCGGTAACGGCTACCGCGGCATCGGCATCCCTGACTGCATCCATTCCGGCGAACTCGCTGTGAAAAAGATATTAGAGAGTAGAGGAGTAGAAAGTAGTATCTCTCCCGCCACCACTGCTCTCCAATCTCCACTCTCTATTCTCGAGGAATCATGAACATCCTGAAATCAATCGAACTTTTCCGGCAAGCCCAACAACTGCTCCCCGGCGGTGTGGACTCGCCCGTGCGTGCCTTCCGCGCTGTGGGCGGACAACCGCTTTTCATCGAGCGCGGCGAAGGCCCCTATCTCTACGATGTGGACGGTAACCGCTTCATAGACTACGTTCTTTCATGGGGACCGCTCATCACCGGCCATGCCCACCCGAAAGTGGTCGCAGCCGTCCAGCAGGCTGCCCTGAAAGGAACCTCCTATGGCGCTCCCAGCCCGCTCGAGATCGAACTGGCCCGGCGCGTGCTAGACTTCATGCCCAACATCGAGATGATCCGTTTTGTCAATTCGGGCACGGAAGCCACGATGAGTGCTTTGCGCCTGGCGCGAGCCTATACCAAACGAGACAAGATTATCAAATTCGAGGGCTGCTACCACGGTCACGCCGACATGCTGCTGGTGCAGGCCGGTTCGGGTGTGGCCACGCTCGGCCTGCCCGATTCGCCCGGCGTCCCTGCCGCCACCGCTGCCGACACACTGGTCGCCATCTACAATGATCTCGATTCGGTCGAGGCGCTCTTCGAGCAGTACCCCGGCCAGATTGCGGCGATTATTGTCGAGCCGGTGGCGGGCAACATGGGCGTTGTCCCGCCTGTGGATGGTTTCCTGCAGGGGCTGCGTAACATCACAAGCCGCGAAGGCGCCCTGCTCATCTTCGACGAAGTCATGACCGGCTTCCGCGTCCATCTCAACGGCGCGCAGGCGCTTTACAATATCGTCCCTGACCTGACCACGCTGGGTAAGGTCATCGGTGGCGGGTTGCCCGTTGGCGCGTATGGCGGCAAGCGGGAAATTATGGAAATGGTTGCACCAATGGGTCCCATGTACCAGGCCGGGACGCTCTCCGGCAACCCGCTGGCCATGTCCGCGGGCATTGCAGCGTTGGACCTGTTGAAAGCGCCCGGGACGTGGGGCCGGCTCGAGAAAGCCTCAGCAGACCTGACGTCCGGGATCGGTGCGGCGGCCAGGGCTGCTGGTATCCCTCTCCAGCAGACCAGGGTCGGCACGATGTTTACTAACTTCTTCAGCGAAGTCCCGCCAAAGGATTGGAACACGGTCAAAATAGCGGATAAGGAGTGTTATGGTCAGTTCTTCCGAGCAATGCTGGAGAACGGAGTATATCTCGCCCCCTCGGCGTTCGAGGCCGGGTTCATGTCAACGGTACATACGGATGCGGATATCGAGGTCACAGTTGCGGCAGCGGAAAAGGCGTTCAAATCATGGTAGTTGAGGAAAAGAAAACAAACGCTGCCCTGCTGCGTTATCGCGCCGGGCTTGCCCTGATCTGGATCGGCGTTTTAACCTGGCTGCCATTCATCATGATGCGCGCTAGCGGTTTGAAACCTTCGCTCTTCTGGTTTTTGCCGTTTCACCTGATCGGTGTGATTGGTGGCTCGCGATTGCGCAAAACGGCACGCGAGGAAATGGGTGCGGATGCTCCCAAAAAGAATGCCTTCCGCACAATAGGACATAGCCTGATTTTTCTTGGCATCTCGGTCTGGGGTATTTATTTCTACCTGAAACTGGTGGCAATTCAGCCGGTGGAAGTGGGGGATTTCCTGCCGTATCATCTGACCGGGATTTTGGGAGGCATCGTTTATTTGGTTGTAGGATATTTTGTAAATCGGCGGATACCTTAGACAAATATTTTGTGCATGATCGATGCTCGAAATTTGAAGGTTGCAAGGATGTACGCCGAGTGATATGAGTGCTTATTAGCCAAGATGTAAAAAGGCGTTTACAAAGCGCCTTTTTTATTTACTGCTTTAGGGGGCTATAATTGCCCTGATGAAACAAAACACAGCGAAGATTTCGAAATACTTGATCCCCCGTTTTCAAGATTTTGTGTTCATCAGCGTGTTGCTCCTGGGTGTTTTGCTCGGGCCGCGTTTCCTGGGAGATGGCGATCCCGGCAGACACATCGTTGTCGGAGAGATTATCCTGAGAGAGGGTCATATCCCGCAGGCAGATATTTTCTCACATACCAAAACC
>Ga0105091_10001407_pt1 | contig 10505 bp, 6 predicted proteins | sample PPLLak1March2015_FD_87022 | JGI IMG/M metagenome (GOLD analysis project Ga0105091, IMG submission 87022) | Freshwater sediment microbial communities from Prairie Pothole Lake near Jamestown, North Dakota, USA - PPLs Lake P7 Core (1) Depth... | ecosystem: Environmental > Aquatic > Freshwater >... | reverse complement strand
GCGGACGCCGGCGGCGTCCACGGTCCGTTCCGGCGCGTCGGTGCGCGTCCGCCCGTCGCCGGCCCGCCCGCCCGGGGCGATCTCGATCGCGGGAAGCGGCACGACCGGGGGCATGACCGCCATCGTCGCGGAGGAGGGGTAATCTTTTTCGATGCGAAAGATGCCGAACGGATCCTGGGTGACAACCGTGGTCGGCCCGAGCATATACAATCCGCGGCGCATGCACAGGCCCTTCGTCTGCCAGTGGGTTTCGGAGTAGCGGTCCACGCCGCTGATGCGGCTTGGATCGTAGGACGGCATCGTGGAACGGTCCTGAACCTCGACCCAGATCGCCGGCGCCCATCCGGCGTTGAGCAACTTAAACCGCTCCTCGACCAGATCCCCGACGTGCGCCCAGCCGAAACGGACTTCGCGCTGCAGTGTGAGGTTGCGGGCAAGTGATCGGGCCCAAACCCAACCGGCGAGCCAAAACCCACCCAGACCGATGAGCAGCACCGCCCAAACTCGGTCGGGTGAAAGTATCTGGAGGAGCAGCAGACCCGCGGCAAGGATGGGCAGGAACGGGATGCGCGAAAGTACCCGCGCCGCTTGATGGCGGTTGTTCATGCGGATATTGTAATCCGGCGGGCTTTGGACCAAACCCCCTTCTATGGGGATTCACAGGATCCCACCCTGTCCTAACCCCCTCTCCCCAAACCCCTCTCCCCCTTCCCCATAAGGGGAAGGGGGAGAGGGGAGTCTGAGACCTGGAGTTCTTCCAGGTCAAAGACGGGGTGAGGGGGTTAGGATAGATGCACAGGAAGGAGAGAGCGCCATTGACCTGGTGATCTTCAGACAGAAGGCGGGGCGGTGTGAATACCCTTGTCCACCTTTCGACACCCTAAGGGTGGGTGGTACCTTTCGACACCCTAAGGGTGGGGGGAGGCGAGATTCCTACCCCCTTTGCCAGGTTACTTCTTTCTCGAATACGTCTCGTTTGATTTACAACCAGGGAAGGTTTGGAGGGGGTTCACCGTTATAATTCGCTCATAAGACGACGCCGGAATCTTGGGATCCGCCGACTGGGCTCGGGCGGGGAAGCGGATGCCAAGTCCGTCCAAATCTTGAAGCACCCGGTAACGTTCGATTATTTCAACCTAATCATGTCAGTGCCGGTCCACAGGGAGTCTCCCCCGATCCCTGCGTATCCCCCCGCCCGCTTTCGGAAAATGATTCGCCATCCTGACACCTGGGAGCGGGAGCATGCCCAAACGAGACGACATCCATAAAGTACTGATCATCGGATCCGGCCCGATCGTGATCGGCCAGGCCTGCGAGTTCGATTATTCGGGGACCCAGGCCTGCAAAGCGCTTCGGAGCCTGGGGTATCAGATCGTCCTGGTCAACTCCAACCCGGCGACGATCATGACCGACCCGGGAATGGCCGACGCTACTTACATCGAGCCTCTGAATGCGCCGACCATCACCGAAATCATCGCCAGGGAAAGACCGGATGCGCTGCTGCCGAACCTGGGCGGGCAGACCGGATTGAACCTCGCTTCGGAGCTCGCCAAACAGGGCGTGCTGGAGAAATACGGGGTTAAGGTGATCGGCGTCGAGATCGATGCGATCGAACGCGGCGAGGACCGCGTGGCGTTCAAGGAAACGATGAATTCTCTCGGCATCCCGATGCCGGAGAGCGAAGCGGTTTATAACGTGGAGGACGCGGAGAAGGTCGCCGAGCGGCTCGGGTACCCGGTGGTGATCCGCCCCGCCTATACGATGGGCGGCACCGGCGGCGGCCTGGTCTATAACATCGAGGAGCTGCGGGTGGTCGCCAGCCGCGGCATCGCCGCGAGCCTGGTGGGCCAGATCCTGGTCGAGGAATCCGTCCTGGGGTGGGAGGAACTCGAACTGGAAGTGGTTCGCGACTCCAAGAATCAGATGATCACCGTGTGCTTCATCGAAAACGTGGATGCGATGGGCGTGCACACGGGCGATTCCTACTGCACCGCGCCGATGCTGACCATCGCGCCGGAGTTGCAAGAGCGGCTGCAGAAATGGTCCTACGACATCGTGGAAGCGATCCGGGTCATCGGCGGGACCAACGTCCAGTTCGCGCACGATCCGAAGACCGGCCGGGTTGTGGTGATCGAGATCAACCCGCGCACGTCGCGCTCCTCGGCTCTGGCCTCCAAGGCCACCGGCTTCCCGATCGCGCTGGTCTCCTCCAAACTGGCCAGCGGCCTCACCCTCGACGAAATCCCCTACTGGCGGGATGGGACGCTCGAAAAATATACGCCCTCCGGCGAGTACGTGGTGGTCAAGTTCGCGCGCTGGGCGTTCGAAAAATTCAAGGGCGCCGAGGACAAGCTCGGCACCCAGATGCGCGCCGTCGGCGAAGTGATGAGCATCGGCCGGACCTACAAGGAAGCGCTGCAAAAGGCGATCCGCTCGCTCGAAACCGGCCGCTACGGGCTCGGGTTCGCCAAGGATTTTCACGAGCGGACGCTCGCGGAGCTGATGGCGATGCTTTCGGACGCCACCAGCGAGCGGCAGTTCATATTATATGAAGCCCTGCGCCGGGGCGCGAAGATCGAAGACCTATACACGCGCACTTATATAAAACCATGGTTCCTGCAGCAAATGAAGGAATTGGTCGATCTCGAAGAGGAAATTCTCAAACACAAGGGCGGAAAACTGCCCGACGGGATGCTGGCGCGCGCGAAGAAGGATGGATTCGCCGACCGGTATTTATCCAAGCTGCTGGAAATTCCCGAACGGGAAATCCGAGAGCGGCGGATCGCGCTCGGCATCCTACAGGCGTGGGAAGCCGTGCCGGTCAGCGGCGTTGCGGATGCCGCCTACTATTATTCCACCTACAACGCGCCGGATTCGGTCCCGACCAGCAATCGAAAAAAGGTGATGATCCTCGGCGGCGGGCCGAACCGGATCGGCCAGGGGATCGAATTCGATTATTGCTGCGTGCACGCGGCCTTCGCCCTGCGCGATATGGGCTTCGAAACGATCATGGTCAACTGCAATCCGGAGACGGTCTCCACCGATTACGACACGTCCGACAAACTCTACTTCGAGCCGCTGACGATCGAGGATGTGCTCGGGATCTATCAAAAGGAAAAACCGGAGGGGGTGATCGTGCAGTTCGGCGGGCAGACCCCGCTCAACCTGGCGCGCGAACTCGAAGCGGCGGGCGTGAAGATCCTCGGGACCACGCCGGAGGTGATCGACCTGGCGGAGGACCGCGACCGGTTCCGCAAGATGATGGAGACGATGGGCATCCCGATCCCCGAATCCGGGATGGCCGGAAATTTGCAGGACGCGCTGGCGGTTGCACGCCGGATCGGGTACCCGCTGATCGTGCGGCCGTCTTACGTGCTCGGCGGGCGGGGAATGGAAGTGGTCTACGACGAGGAATCGCTTGCGGCGTACGTCGCCGCGGCGGTCAAAATCACGCCGGACCGCCCGATCTACGTCGACCGCTTCCTCGAAAACGCCCTGGAGACGGAAGCCGACGCGATCGCCGACGGCGAAGACACCTTCGTCCCGGCGGTGATGGAGCACATCGAACAGGCCGGGATCCACTCCGGGGATTCGGCCTGCGTCATTCCGCCGGTCAGCCTCCCGCCCGCCAGCCTCGAGACGATCATCCGCTACACCCAGCGCATCGCGCACGAATTGGGCGTGGTCGGGTTGATGAACATGCAGTATGCGATTGCCGACGGGAAGGTGTATGTGCTGGAGGCGAACCCGCGCGCGTCGCGGACCGTGCCGCTGGTCTCCAAAGTGTGCAATGTTCAGATGGCGCGCCTGGCCACCCAGACGATGATGGGGAAAAAACTCAAAGATATGAACCTGTCCGAGAAAAAAATCCCGCACTTCGGGGTCAAGGAGGCGGTCTTTCCCTTCCCGATGTTCCCGGAGGTGGACCCTCTGCTCGGCCCGGAGATGCGCTCGACCGGCGAAGTGCTGGGGTTGGACCGGACGTTCGGTCTGGCGTACTTCAAGGCCCAGTCGGCCGCCCAGCAGACTCTTCCGGCGCGGGGGTCGGTCCTCCTAAGCGTGGCCAACCGCGATAAACCGGCGGCGCTCAAGGTGGCCAAGGCCTTCCACGAACTGGGCTTCCGGATCCGCGCCACCCGCGGGACATGCCAATTCCTCTCCGAGGGGGGCATCCCCAGCGATCCGATCAACAAACAGACCGAGGGGCGGCCGAATATCGTCGACGGCATCATGAACAAGGAGATCCAGCTGGTGATCAACACCCCGGCCGGGAAGGAAAGCAAGACCGACGACTCCTACCTGCGCAAGGCGGCGATCAAATACCGCATCCCCTACATCACCACGCTGCCGGCCGCGATGGCCGCGGCGCAGGGGATCGCCGACCGCAGCCGGCAGCCGACGCGCGTGCGTTCGCTGCAGGAGTATCACCGGGATATCGGGTGACCCCTCCCCCGGTCCCCTCCCCATATTGGGGAGGGCCAGTGAGGGGTAGGTATTGGAGAATTGCTTACATGAAATTGGCTTACGCAATCCTGTTCCCGCTCCTGCTTGCGGGATGCTCGCAACCGACCCCCGCCAAATCCGCGGCGCTTTATCGGGTGGACATATCCGCAAGCGCGGACCGGCTCGTGGCCGGGGAGACGGTGACCCTCACGGGTACAATCGTCGGCGCATTTAATAAGCCCAGGTATTACATCACTGTTACGGACCAGTCTCCTTCCGCCTCCGTCTGGAAGATAACGCTGCTCCCGGGCAATGTGATCGGCGAATCGAGCGGCGTGAGCGCCGTCCTGGAACTGGTGTCGACCAATCTGATCGCGGACACATTGACGGCCGTCTTCCGGGGGCGGGCCGCGGGTTCGGCCGCGGTGGTAATCGGTGTCGTCGGCGAAATAGGTAGAATGGACAACTCCGGCCGCTGGCAATACGAAATCAGCTCGAGGTATTCGGTTTCCAAAATCCTTGAAGTTCGTTGAACCCTCCCCTCCCTTTGTCCCTCCCGAAAACATCGGAGAAAAGGTTGTGACTTGGCGGGAGTTCTTCCGATGCTTTGGGAATGGACAGGAGAGAAATAGATGAAGCGCTTTCCTCCCTGGCTTACTCTGCTTATCCTCGCACCGCTGCTGGGCGAGATCGTCTCCGGCCACCAACCTCCGGCCGAACTATGCAATCCGCTCAGCGTGGCGCTCCTGATGCTGCCGTACGGCTTCGGCGCGCTGATCTGCCGCGAACTCGTCCGCCGCTGGAAGAAGGGCTGGCTGAGCCTGGTCCTGCTGGGCATCGCCTTCGCCTTCTTTGAGGAAGCCATCGTGGTGCGTTCGTTTTTCAATCCCGATTGGCTGGAACTGAGCGTCCTTAAACCGTATCACGTCCTGGGAGTAAACTGGACCTATTCGGAGATGCTCATACATTTCCACGTCCTGGTCAGCATCGCCGCCGGGATCATGCTGGCGGAGATGATCCACTCCGACCGGAGGGAGGAATCCTGGCTGAGCAACAGGGCGCTGATCGCCTGCATGGTTGGGCTGGCGTTGTGGCTCCCCGCCGGGTTGCTTTTCACCGAATATATTCCCCCCTGGCCGGGATACATCCTTTCCTGGATCGCCTTCGCCGGATTGGTCTTTGCCGCGCGGACCGTTCCAGCGAACGTTCCCGCGCCGGTACACAAGCGCCCCCCGCATCCCCTCTTCTTCCTGATCCTCGGGTTCGTAAACATGACGCTGTTCTTCGTCATTACGTACGTCCTCCCGGAATACGCGACTCCGCCGGTATGGGCTTCGGCGATCGGCCTCGCGCTCCTGGACGCGCTAACCCTGTGGCTGCTTCTGTTCTGGTCGGGGAACGGCGGCGCATGGGAAGACCGCCACCGGCTGGCGTGGGTCGCGGGCGGGCTGGGATTCTTCATCCTGTTTAATGTCACCAGCGATCTGGAGGAGGGATTCGCCGGGCGGAGCTGCGTCAGCGTTATCGCGATTCTCGGGCTGATCCTACTCGGTATTGTTATAAAGCGACGCCTGCGCATTCCGCAGACGGATTCCACTGCGTAATTCGGAATCCAAAATCCAAATTATGCCGAAGCGGCGGGATAATAAACCGATGAGCAGCAGCCTGCGCCATCCAAAAGGAATGTAGAATCCTTATCGGTAATTCCGTAGACTTATTTTCGGTCCCTTCGGCCGAAGCAAGGAGGCAGCATGAGACTTCAGGCGAAAGTTGCGATTATCACGGGAGCGGCTTCAGGAATGGGGCTCTCCATGGCCAAACTGTTTACCCGGGAAGGCGCGAGCGTGATCGCCGCCGACTGGAATGCGCAGCGGCTGGACGAGGCGGTGGCGGCCATTAAAAAGGAAGGCGGCAAAATCACCGGGGCGCAGGGGAACATCGCGGAGCAGGCGGCGGCCGAGGGCCTGATCGATCTGGCGGTCAAGACCTACGGCGGCTTGAACGTGCTGGTCAACAACGCGGGCGTGATGGATTACATGGCCGGCGTCGGCGAATTGACCGACGAGGCCTGGCGCCGTGTGCTGGGCATCAACCTCGACGGCCCGATGTTCACCTGCCGCAAGGCCGTGCAATATATGCTGGCGCACGGCGGCGGATCGATCGTCAACGTCGGGTCGACGGCCAGCCTGCACGGCGGCGCGGCGGGCGCGGCCTACACCGTTTCCAAGCATGCGCTCCTGGGGCTCACCCGCAGCACGGCCTGGATGTACGCCAAAAAGGGCATCCGCTGCAACCAGATCTGCCCCGGCGCCACGGCGACGAACATCGGCGAATCCATGCCGAGGGACAAGATCGACCCGACCGGGGCGGCCCGCGCGCAGGAATTCGCCGGGCTTATTCCTGCCTTTCTCAGCCCGGACGACATCGCGGCGGTGGCGTTGTTCCTGGCGTCCGACGAATCCAAAAACATCAACGGCGCGGTCATCACCGCCGACGGCGGCTGGGACGCGGTATAACGCGCGCGCGAGAAATCAATAATCGACGGGCAGTAACTTAGCCGGCGGCCTTTCAGCCGCCGGTTTTTTTTAATTCCACAGCCGGGCATTCCGACCGGCAGCGGCGAACCGCGGATATAATCGATAAGGGTCGACTACCCGCTGCGGACACTCGAATACTCCGCAAAGGACAGTTCCCCCAAGGAGGATCCTTTCATGAAAAAAAACTCTCCGAAAACCATGGGCCAGCAGTTCGGCCGCCGGTCCTGGGCGGAACCATGGAAAATAAAAATGGTCGAGCCGATCAAAATGATCCCGCGCGGGCAGCGCGAACAGGCGCTGATCGCGGCCGGGTTCAACACCTTTTTGCTGAAATCCGAAGATGTGTACATCGACCTGCTGACCGACAGCGGCACGGGCGCGATGAGCGACCGGCAGTGGGCGGGGTTGATGCTGGGCGACGAAGCCTATGCCGGCAGCCGCAATTTCTATAACTTCGAGAGCGCCGTCCAAACGTACTACGGGTATCAACACATCGTGCCCACCCATCAGGGCCGCGGCGCGGAACACCTCCTCAGCCTGGCCGCCATCAAAAAAGGCCAATTCGTTCCCGGCAATATGTACTTCACGACGACGCGCCTGCATCAGGAACTGGCGGGCGGGATCTTCGTGGACGTGGTCATCGCGGAAGCCTACGATCCCCAAAACCTTCACCCGTTCAAGGGCAACATCGATCTGGGCAAATTGGAAACGCTGATCAAGGACAAGGGCGCGGAGAATATCGCCTACGTCAGCCTGGCCGGAACGGTCAACATGGCCGGGGGCCAGCCGGTGAGCATGGCGAACGTCAAAGCCGTGCGCGCGCTGTGCTCCCAGCACGGCATCCGGCTTTTCCTCGACGCCACCCGTATGGCGGAAAACGCCTTCTTCATCCAGGAACGCGAGGAGGGGTACGCGGAGAAATCCATTGCCGAAATCCTGAAGGAGTTCTGCGGGTATACCGACGGCGCATGGATGAGCGCGAAGAAAGACAACCTGGTGAACATCGGCGGCTGGCTGGCCGTCAACGACCCGGTCCTGTTCGAGAAATTGCGCAACCTGGTGGTGGTATACGAAGGGCTGCATACCTACGGCGGCCTGGCCGGGCGGGATCTGGAAGCGATGGCGATCGGCATCGCCGAATGCGTGCAGGATGACCACATCCGATCGCGGATCGGCCAGGTCCGCTACCTGGGCGAACTCCTGACCGACTGGGGCATCCCAATCACCCAGCCGGTGGGCGGGCACGCGGTCTTTCTCGACGCGGCGGCCTTCTACCCGCACCTGAAGCAGATCCAGTTCCCGGCCCAGACCCTGGCCGCCGAACTGTATCTGGATTCCGGCATCCGCTCGATGGAACGCGGCATCGCCAGCGCGGGCCGCGACCCGAAGACCGGCGATCACTACTATCCCAAGCTCGAGCTCACCCGGCTGACGATCCCGCGCCGCGTCTACACCCAGGCCCATATGGATGTCGTGGCCGAAGCGGTGAAGGCCGTGTATGACTCCCGCGAAAAAACGCGCGGCCTGAAGATGGTGTTCGAACCGAAATACCTGCGGTTCTTCCAGGCGAGGTTCGAACGGTTGTCATAAACGATCCGGCTCGCTCAATTGTGTCATCCTGAGGACGCGCACCTGGCGTCCGAAGGATCTCGATCCGGCGGCAAAAAGAGATCCTTCGGCCTCGCTTCGCTCAGCCTCAGGATGACATGGGGAAAGCCGTAGGTTGAGATCGAGAAAGGAAGGTCGTCATGAACGACCCAAGCATCATCTCGGTGATGGCGGATACGGTCCTCGACGAGATCGATCCGCGCATCTACGGCCAGAATATCGAACATATGGGCCGGCAGGTCGTGGGCGGGCTCACGGCGGAAACGGATTCCAAAGCCCCGCAGGACGGCCGCGGATTCCGCCTCGACGTGCTGGAAGCGATAAAGGATCTCGGGCCGGCTCTCCTGCGCTGGCCGGGCGGCTGCTTCGCGGATTCATATCATTGGAGGGACGGGATCGGCCCCAGCCGGCCGGTCGTGCCGAACCGGATGTGGGGCGGATTCCTGATCGGGAAAATTTTCGGCAGCCCGCCCTTTCCGCTGGGCCCGCGGGAAGACAACCGCTTCGGGACCGATGAATTCATGGCGCTCTGCCAAAGCACGGGCGCGGAGCCGAGCCTGACGGCCAGCCTCGGCGCGGACGATCCCGGGGAGGCGGCGGATTGGGTTGCCTACATCCGCGAGCGTTACGGCGCCGGCGCCGTGCCGGTCTGGAGCGTGGGCAACGAACAATGGAACATCATCGAGCCGAACGGGTGCGCCGGCAAGCCGAAGAAGTACGTGGAACGCTTCCACCGGTTTGCGCAGGCGATGCGCGCCGCCAACCCCGGCATCCGGCTGGCTGCCTCGGGCGGTGACGCGTTCACCCTGCCCGATTGGAACGAGGAGATCATCCGCGGCATCGGCGGAGCCATGGACCTGCTCTCGATGCATCTCTACCTGCCGGCCTGGATCCCGCTGCGCTCGCACGTCGGCCGGACGGCCGGCGATTATTACGCGATCGCCGCGTCGGGAATCACGCTTGAAGAACAGATCCTGCGGATCGAGGAGTCGGCTGGGCGGCTGCTCGGCCGGACTCTGCCGATTGCGTTCGACGAATGGAACATCCTCGGCCCGCTGACCCGCTTCACGGATCCGTACCGTTCCCTGCGCGAGGCGGTCGGCGTCGCCGGAATCCTGCACGCCTTCCACCGTCAGGCGCAGCACATTAAAACCGCCGCCATGTTCGCGATGCTCAACTCGGCGGCTCCGCCGATTCTCACCACGCGCGACGGATTAATCCGCACGCCGGTATTCCACGTGCTGCGGATGTACCGGGAACTGACCGGAAAAGCGCGGGTGCGTTCTGAGACGCAATGCCCCACGGTGGATGTCCCCGCGCTCCTGAACCTACCCGCGCGGAAATCGGTCCCGCTGCTGGATGTCAGCGCCGCGCGCGGCGGCGGCCGCCTGACGGTATTCGTGATTAATCGCGACGCGCTGGAAAGCCATGCGGCGCAAGTCGAGACCTCCGGATTTCCCCTCACGGGTGCCGTCCGCGTCCATACAATTTCAGGACCCGGTCACGCCTCCGCGAACACCATCGATCAACCGGAGGCAGTCGCCGAGCGCCGCGCCGAACTCGAATGGAAGGGCCGCCATGTTTTTCCACCCTGTTCGATATCGGCGATCGTATTTGAGGCCTGAGCCGATCATGAAAAAATCCGCCAGCCTTGTGCCCACCGTCGTAAACGTCGGGTACCGCTCCACCAACTACTGGGTGATCGGTGTCCGAAGCTCAAGGCTGCTCTTTGATCTCGGCTGGCCGGGTACGATGGACGCGATGCTGGCGAATATGCGGCGGAAGAGCGTCCCGCTGGCGGAGATCCGCTTCGGGCTCGCCTCGCACTTTCACATCGATCACGCCGGCCTGGCGCAGGAGCTCAAGCGGACCGGTATGCGCCTGTTGGTGCTGGAAACTCAACTAAAGGCGATTCCG
>Ga0105091_10001406_pt1 | contig 10508 bp, 6 predicted proteins | sample PPLLak1March2015_FD_87022 | JGI IMG/M metagenome (GOLD analysis project Ga0105091, IMG submission 87022) | Freshwater sediment microbial communities from Prairie Pothole Lake near Jamestown, North Dakota, USA - PPLs Lake P7 Core (1) Depth... | ecosystem: Environmental > Aquatic > Freshwater >... | reverse complement strand
TGGATTGCCTTTTTTTGGATTGTTGGCGTCTATGTGATCTGGGATTATTTCCTATAATGAGTGCATAACAGACCTATGTCGAACACTATTAATTCTCGCTGGCGCAGGTCTGACGATCTGCGCCAGCGAGGAATGCTAGGTTTCCACTGCGAAGTCCTTATAAGGATGCAATACATGCCTAACGAGCGAGTTTATCGCATTCCATCCGTTGCACATCGTCCCGGAGTACTTCCGGGATGAACAGAGGGCGCATATACATGTCTCTGCCATCCCAAGGGTCACCGGGGCGGCGTGCAACGGAACCCCGGCTAAAATCATGCTGGGGCAGGCTCGCGGGCTCTGGTTGGCGGTGAATTCTAAGGACGGCAAAGCCCTGGTCTGACGCCAGGACATGCAATCCCCTGGGGATGGTTTATAATAAAATCAACCAGGAGAACATCAAGTATGAACACCGTCCGTATCGATTTATCGTTAGAGCAATTGAAAGAGGCCCTGCGCCGGTTACCACCCAAAGAAAAACTTGACCTTTGGCGGCAACTGGATGCCGATATTGACCGCCAGGCAATTGCGCGTCGCTTCGATGCAGCGCTGAAAGCCACCCGCAAGGCTTATTCGCATGTCAGTGAAGAAGAGGTCATGAAGGACGCTCTAAAAGCCACTCACGAAGCGCGCAACAAACCTGGTCATGCAAAAAATCGTTCTTGATACGAATGTCCTTGTCAGCGGCGTGATTGCCTCAGGCCATTCTGCAGCCATCCTCGATGCTGTTCGCAAGGGCCAGTTTGAACTGATAACATCTGCACACTTGCTCGAGGAATTCAGTGATGTCATCTCACGCCGCCGTATCGCGCGAAAATATCCAAAGGCAGCGCAGGAAGCAGATGCGCTGCTCGATTTTTTACGAGCGTTTGCAAGCATGGTTCCAGGTATACCGGGGCCAGAGAATGTGAGCGCAGACAGGGATGATGATTACGTACTTGCCTGCGCCCTGGACGGAGGCGCCGACTGCATTGTATCGGGGGATCCACATCTGCTCGACTTGAAATCCCATAATAATATTCCAATTTTGACCCCTAGAGAATTTGTAGAAACTGCAATCAAGTAACAGGGGAATGAAAGCGAGTTTATCGCATTCTGTCCGTTGCAGGAGCAGAGGGTGCTCACGCACATCTTTGCCCTCCCGGAAAGCCGTCTCCCCGGCCCGCCGTAGCCCTGGGCGGCCGAGATAGACTCTACGCCCCAGCTCCTCCTAACTTCTCGTACTTACTTCCAAGCATTACAGGCAAAATTCAGGGCAGACCGTTTTCGTCTGCCCTTATTATCGTACGCGGCGTTTCCATTCCTCTTTGAGTTGCAGCTCACGCGGACTGACACCCGACTCGAGCGCCATGAAGTCTGTCATCAGGCGGTTGAAACGGGCAGTCTCATCGATCATCGGGAAATGGCCGGAGCCATCCAGCGAAACGTGGTGCACCATGTGCGGCAGGTTGATCGTATTATCCGCAGATAATGACGGGATGGCCGGGTCATTTTGTCCGTGGACGAGCAGGCACGGGATCTGTGTCTGGCGCATTTTAGCGAACAGGTCATTCGACTGGAAACTGCTGATCGATTCGGTAATTGCCAGAGGGTCCGCTTTAGAAGCGTCGGCAAGCGCAACGATCGTTTCCGGCGTTTTGTTGCCAAGCCAGTTTATCAAATCCGGTAAAGAAGAGGTCCGCAGGCGGGTATTGATCGAGTCATAATACATCGGGCAGTTGACCGCCATCATACGGTCCACACTTTGCGGCCAACGAGAACAGAAATTGAAGCCCACCAGCCCGCCCAGCCCGTGCCCAACCAGCGCCACCTTGCCGATCCCCATCTCATCCAGAAACCGGTTGAGAAGATCGGTCTGCTGGTCAATGGTATAACGCATCTGGTCACGGGCGGATTCCCCAAACCCCCAAAAGTCCAGGCCATAGGCGCGGAAGGAAGTGGAAGCAACCTGCATGGAAGAAATCCAATACCGCCACGAGCCGACCCAGCCGTGGAGGAAGATGATGGGGCGACCCCGTCCCAGCACCTCGTAGTGAACGATCTGCCCATCCAGAATGATTGCGCTCATGCTTCCAAAGAGCTTTCCCTTAATTACTTCCCAAACTTGGCCAGAATCGAGCGGACACGTTCGGTCAATTGATCGGGGGCAAAAGGCTTGAGCAGATACTCTTCAGCGCCAGCATCCATGCCATCCCTGATTTCCGATTCCTGACCTTTGGCTGAGAGAAATACGACCGGGACATCTTTTAGTTTCGGGTCTGCTTTGATCAGTTTGCAGGCCTCATAACCGGTCATGCGCGGCATGCGCACATCCAGCAGGATCAGGTCAGGATATTCCTGCTTTGCCACTTGCACGGCATCCTCACCGTTCGTGCCGGTCACGACTTCATACCCCGCAAAACGCAAAGTAAAAGCAACCAGGTCTCGAATATCGGGTTCGTCTTCTGCAATCAATATCTTTGTCATCGCTTCGTTATTCGCCTTTCTTGTCTACTGGCAATGTGAAGGAAAAAGTACTTCCCTTTCCCTCCCCTTCGCTTTTCAACCAGATTCGTCCTCCGTGCATCTCTACCAACTGCCTCACAATTGCCAGGCCCAGGCCTGTGCCGGGAGTAGCCAAAACAAGCGGGTCTTCACCGCGATAGAAGCGGTCAAAGATGCGGGCTTGATCCTCTTTGGAAATACCAACGCCAGAATCCTGCACGTCCACCTGCACCTCGCTGCCGTTCTCGCTGTGCAGATGTACCGTGATCCGGCCGTTTTCGGGGGTGTAATGATAGGCATTGTCTACCAGGTTGCCCATGATCTGCCGCACACGTTCCGCATCACCGCGTACGCGAGGGAGGTCTTTCGCCGCATCCAGGGAGAAAGCCATCGGCTTATTTTCCTCCTGGGAGCGGCGTAACATATCCGCGAGAACATCTTCCGCCACATCGCGCAGGTCGAGCGTTTGCGGTAATAAGGTGACGCGTCCCGCCTCGATACGGGATATATCCAGCAAGTCGTTCACAAGAATATTGAGCCGCTCTGTATTGTTTTTGACGATCCCCAGGAAATGCGTCTGATTTTCGTTCAAGGCGCCGGCTGCACCCATCAGCAGGATATCCACATAACCGCGGATAGAAGTCATCGGCGTACGCAATTCATGGCTGACCGTCGCTACAAACTCGGACTTCAGCCTGTCTACCTCAACCTCATGCGTAATGTCGCGGAAAATGGATACCGTTCCCAGGAAATCGTTTTGCAGGATAACCGGAGCAAGATGGACCAACGCGATGCGTCCGTCCTCGAGCTCCAACTGCTCCGCATACGAATCGCCAGCCTGGTAGGAAGCCGGGTCGTTCGACCAGTCGTTAATGGTCTGCATCCATGTGCCGGCTGCTCTGCCGAAGATGCCGCCAAAGGCATCCAGCGATTGGTCGATCACCTTCCTTGATTCGAGGCCAAGAATAGCGGTAGCAGAACTGTTCAGGAAAGTGATCCGGTTTTCGGGGCCGGTCACGACCACACCGTCAGCGACCGCTTCGAGAATAGCCTGTGAGCGGCTGGCTTCTTCCTGCTCTTTGCGCAGCATGCTTCCCAGGCGCTCTGCCTGGTCACGGATCAACTCATACAAATGGGCATTGTTGATGGCAATCGCCACCTGACCGGCAATGGCTTTGACCATACCCAAACGTTCCGGACCGAAGAAACCGACCTTTCGGTGGAAGACCATCAAGACACCAATTACATCTTCCCCCACCAACAACGGAGCGACGATCGTACTACGATGCTCGCCTGATGTTGAGACTGATTTGACCCAGCGCTCATCCTTGTGCAGGTCTTCGACCAGAGTCGCTTCGCGTGTTTCGACCACCCAACCAGCCAGGCCCTCTCCAACTTTGAGCGTGAAGCCACGGCCATCCGACGGCTCCTTGCTCGTCAAATAGCCATAGCCGGCACGGTAGTGCAGCAAATTATCCTCAGCGTGCAGGAGCATGATCGTACCCTGCTCCCCGCCGACAGCCTCGTTCAGCAAGGCCAACGTACGGCTGAGAGCGCGGTCCAGGTCGAGGCTGGCAGAAACTTCCGTCAGGATGCGCAACAAGGTCTCGGTATTGGCCTTCTCACGTTCTACCTCGGCAGTGCGCTCGATCACACGCTGCTCCAGTTCTTCCGCCAGCCGCTGCGTCTCAGCAAACAGGCGCGCATTTTCGATCGCTACCGCAGCCTGTTGCGACAGGTTGTTCAAGAATTCCAACTCAACATCAGTGAATTCCAAGCCTATCCCGGTGCGCCAGACCGCCATCAAACCGCTCAACCGCTCTTTCGAGAGAATAGGCACGCCGACCAGGTGTTCATACAGGCTTTCCGGCGTACCCTCCACGACCCGAGCGCGCGGGTCATTCTCCGCATTGTTGACGATCTCACCGATCTTCTTTTGAGCAATACTGCCAAGGATGCCCTGGCCAATCATCATGGGAGAGTTCTTGATCTCCTCCGCATCCTCTCCAACAACGGCGATACCGCGCAGCAAATTGGTTTCATACTCTGGGAGATAGACCGCACTCGTTTCAACCTGTAGCAAGTCTTTGGCGTAGACAGCGATACGCTTCAACACATCTTCGAGATCTAACGTGGCCGAAATATCACGTCCGACCTCCGCTAATGCCATTGTTTCTTGCGCGCGGCGCTGCGCCTCCTGGAATAGACGTGCGCTATCCAATGCAATGGAGGCCTGGTTAGCAATGGTAATCGCCAGTTCAATTTCTGATGTGGTTGGTTTTTCTTTAGCCGGCAACTGCACGAACAGGATACTGCGCAGGTTACCGCCACTTACGAGCGGCAGCGCCAGTACACTGGTCGTTTTCTCCCCAAGCATGGGGGTGAGTTGGGCTAAAGCAGGTTCGTTGAGGAAATCATCGCTTGTAAGCACACCCAGCGACTCACGCAATTGGCCAAATACCGGGGCACTTGGTAATGGCTGAGGCAATTTATTCATTTGTTTTGGCGAAGTGAAAGTCCAGGTTGCGGTTTGGCCGTCCAGCCGCGCAACCGACACACGCATCGCGGCAAAAGCCTTGCGCAATTCCTCTGCTGTGACTTTCTGGATTTCATCAGCGTTCAACAACCCACTCATCTGAGAGGAGAAACGATTGAGCAGTGCCAGGCGCTGAGAGCGTTGGTCCAGTTCTGCGGCGCGGTTTACGCTGTCCTCATAAAGGCGCGCGTTCTCTAAAGCGACTGCCGCCTGGCCCGCAAAGGTCGTAGCAATCTGCACATGGTCCGGTGAATAGAAGTTTGATTGCCATTTCTCCAGCGTAATCACGCCAATTACTTCACCTTTGGAGATAAGCGGAATCCCCAACCAGGACAAACGAGGTGCTTCAATTTGCGGAAAACGAAGATCCCCGCGCACGTCGGCTACCGAAATTGCTTGTCCAATCCGGATCATTTCCTGGAACAAGGCACTATCTTCCACCCAAACAGTTAATCCCAGGCGTTGTTCGGAGTCGGTGAAGCCTCTGGCAGCCGAAACACGCAAGAATTCCTTGTCACGCAATAACAATGTCGCTGTATCGAAAGGCAAAACCGGGCGTAACTGGTCGAGCAAAGAAGCGACCAATTCCTCGCTCCGCAGGCTGGAGGTCATGGTAGTAGCGACGTCATTTAAAGCCTGGAGTTGACCGGCGCGTTCCTCCGTCGCTTGTACCAAGCGGACGTTTTCCAGCGAAAGCGCCACCTGCTGCGTGAGCGACAATAACAAAGTCTCATCTTCGGGTTTGAAAGCGGCTTGCGTATTAAAATTGTCTAAAACCAGGACGCCCAGCCCTTGTCCTACGGTCACAATGGGGATCACCAGGGAGGAAATAGGCAGGCGACCGCCAGTGGCTTGCCGGTATAAAAACAAGCTTTCTGCTGAGAGCGCGTAGTCGCGTGCAAAGTTGAGTTCATCAACCCGGCGTGGGGATTTTGATTCGAATATCGAACCGGGCAATGCTTCACCGGAATGATAATTTATTTTCATCAGGCTATCATTGTCCGCATAACCGTCGCAAGCGCGGGGAGTCAGTTGTAAGGTGTTTTCATCCCAGAGCAAGACCACCCCTGCATGCGCGGCTGGTTGGATCACCCGGCGAGCGCTTTCCAGCAAAGCTTTGACGATTTCATTAGGCGTCAAACCACTGATTTGACGGCTGAAATCGAGAAGCAAGTCCACTTCCTGCAAGCGGCGGCGAGTTTCACTTAAAAGAGAAATATTTTGCAGGATCACAGATGTTTGGCGAGCAATTTGATAATAAACTTGACGGTCTTCGTCTGTGAAAGGCGGAAGCGGTTCGGGACTGATCGCCATGATGGCTGCCACTGTTTTCTCTTGAACGATAACAGGTAAACAAATAAAGGCTTTGGCATGCAAACCGCTAAGCAGAGGCGAATCCAGCCAGTCATCAACCTCATCCTCGTTGGCTGACAAAATGGTGTGACCGGTCTGCAAACAAGCCCGCAAAGGATTGCGCTGGCCAAACAACGCCTCCGGACTGGTAGCACGCGGAACGCTGCCCAGGACATGCAACAGGCGTGGACCTTCCGGACCCTCTTCGGCAACCAACGCCACCGCCATACCGAGCTGGGTGAGTACTTCGCGCCCTAACGCCAGCAAGGCAGAGGAAGCATCCAATTGGCGGCTGACCGATTCTGTAATGGCCAATCCGGCGCGAACTCTCTGCGCCCGGCGATCCAAATTATGAATGGCGATGGTTTGCTCCAGGTCCTTGCGCAGTAGCAAAGGCAGGTCATTCTGACTGACACTAAGTAGCCGTTGCTGTCGTTGCATACCTGAAGAAAGTGTCTCTACACGGTTACGTAAGTCACCGAATCGAGAAGTATTGCTGATCACCAGGGCGGCCTGCGCTGCAAATATTTCGAGTGTCTCAATCGAGGCCTTGTCAGGTCGCAAACCGTCATTCGGAGCATCCAGGCTGAGCAGACCCAGCGGGTTCTCTTGAGCATCCACTAAAGGCACCAATAGAAAATCGTCCGGATCCCAGGCGTTTTCGGCGTGATCGAACTTATCAAGGTCCAACGTGACCATGTGAACGTCAGCAGGCACAACCGGAGTTTCATCAGCAGGGATAAAATACGAGCGGCTGATACGGAACTCCGGCTTGAGCAATTGTTGGATGCTCACCAGTGGTTGCTTGCGATCCAGCAGCTCAGCAAGCACATCTTGCGAGAAGCCTACCCCGGCTATCCGGCGCAATAGTCCGGTATCCGGCTCGTAAACGCTGAAAAGCACCGCCTGGAAAGGCGTTGATGCGCGGATGGCGTTCCCAATGGTCCGCAACTGTTGATCGATCGGGTGGTCAAAGTTGACCGCATAACTGATTTCTGTCAGGCTGGACATTGTCTCAGCACGACGGCGCAACAGCTCTGCACGTTGGTGCTCTGCCTGATACTGGTTGGCAGTCTTCAAGGCAAGAGATGCCTGCACTGCCAGCGTCTGAACCAACTCCACAATATCTGTATTAAAGAGATCCGGACGGCTGGCATGCAGGTAAATGGCACCTGCCAGGTTGCCATTCGTGCGGATAGGGACAATCAAAGCCGAGCGCACATTATCATGAGGGGCAGGAATATCCTTTAAGTCGAAATCTGTGATTACCAGAGGCTTGTTTATCTTAGCAACTTGCGGAAGCAATCTGGCAAGGTTCTCATCCATAGGGCAGCCAATGGAAAACTGGATTTCCGGCCCGTCACTCGACCTCGAGCGGTCAAAAAGTAAAATCGTGCCGCAATCTGCTCCTGTGGTACGCAAACTCTCATCGTGCACTAACTCCAACAACTTGTTTACATCTAACGCTGCATTCAATTCCCGGCTGATGCGCATGATCGCCGTCAATTGATTTACGCGGGCACGCAGGCTCTCGTCCGTCTGGTTGACCAGGTGCGCGCTTTCCAGGGCGGATGCGAGTTGCCCGGCGGCCGTTGTCACCACCTGGAGATCATACGCGTTGAAAAACTCCGGCTTGCGACTCCCTAGCATCAATTCGCCTAAACTGTGCTCGCGCACTACCAACGGCACGACCATTGTCGATTCCATCCGCAATGTCGTGATGAGGGGACGATAGACCGGCAAAACCCGCCGGTCGCTGCTCAAACGACCAGAGATGAAAGGCTTTTGACCGCCTGTCACAGTAAACCGGTACTGCGAATCGGCCACGAACATGCGTGACAAAGCTTCAGCCGCCTCTCCCTCGACCCCGTACATGCTCCCACTATGGAGGCGTAACTCGCCGTTTTGCTCATCCAGCAAAAACATCGCTGCTGCATCGGCCTGGAAAAGGTGCGCCAACTCGCGGACGGAATGTTCCAGCACTTCATCCACCGAGGCAGCGGAAGCTGAAAGGCTGGCAACTCGGCGCAACGCATCAGACCGGTACGCGCGTTGACGCGCTTGCTGCACCAAGACCGCATTCTCGATAATTGCTGTAGCCTGGTCGGCAACGATCTTCATCAGGCGCAGTTCGTTCGCAGAGAACGCAATAACGCCTTGCCGGTGATTTGACAATTGCATAAAACCGAGCAGGCGTCTGCCTGACAATAAAGGCACCAGCGCCGAATCTCGCAAACTGGCAGCTTGTGCCAGGTTCCTGATGCCAAGGGTTTCCCATCTTTCATCTTCCGCAGCATTAAAGGTCAGCAATGGCTCCTGAGCTGAAAGGATATCGGAAGCGCCTTTTTCGTCCGGGATGTTCGTGCGATATAGTTCTACAATGTGCGGAGGCAATCCTTGAAACGGGATCTGCCCTTCGAGCATGCGCTTGCCTTCGTCAAAAAGTAAAAACCCAAGAATTTCTACATCAAACAACGGAGAGACACTCTTGACCAGGCGCTCAAACAGGTCTTTCAAGTCCTGGCTTACGCTCACTGCCTGGACCAGGTTGGCAAGACTGGTTAATTCAGTCGTCCGCTGCTGTTCTGTCTCATAGAGCAAGGCATTGCGAATGGCTACCGCTGCCTGTCCGGAAACCAAAAGAAGCAGTTCCAGATCATGCTGAGTGAAACTGTTCTCCGCTGATTGTCCGGCTTCAAGCGCGCCTATCAGCTTTCCGCCATCCATCAGGGGAATGCCCATGTAGGAGCGAACGGATAAGGATTCTGTTGTACCATTCCCTGGCTCACCATTTCCCGAAATGGTTTGTGATAGTAGAAGCGGCTTTGGTTCTTTCAGAAATGAATCAGCATAATTCCCAAAATAAGATCTTTCCACACGGCGCAATGTTCGTGGCTCACCGGAACGGCCTTCATAACGATAAGGGACAAAAGTCCGCATGGCTTCATCCCAAAGCTTAAGTTCCAGTGTCTCTGCCGAAATCAGCCGGCCGATATTTTCCAGGATAGCCTTTATAGTATCTTCGAGATCAAGGCTGCTTGAAATCGAGCGGCCAAAGTCTGTAATCACGCGCAAAATCGAGGCCGAGAGTTGACCGTCATCGGCTAAAGATAATGCAGGCGTAAAGTCGATCCTGCGCAAGACAACCATCATCAGCGGAAACAAACCCGGTACCCGATACGATGTTGCATCTGTCAAATGAGTGCCAATGGAAATGCGTTTTTGGCTTTCTTTGGAAAGCAGGGAAAGAAATTCGTTGGACGGTCGTGTATATCGCGTCAGGCGTTCCAGATCAGCCTGATCGTCTTTATGCAAACCAAACATCCGCCGTGCCGCTTCGTTTAGGTATTCAACCCGTCCGCCACCCTGCACGATAATAACCGCATCCTTCTGGTCTGAACTCCCAGGGTAAATCGATATCGGAGATGGAAGGTCCGTGATAGGCTGGTTGCCGGGAAGAAATACCCGCAATAAAAACCGGACCAGGAGAACGGATACCAGTCCGCCAACAACCAGAACAAGACCCAGGCCTAAGCCTCCCATTACAAAAGAGATCCTTACTCTGCCAAATCGCTCGGAGTATCCTTCCGTCGAGCGTCGGCGCCCATTTCGGTAATTTCGCGAATATCAGCGAAACCGAATTCGGATGGCGCGACAATTCCTACGCCAAGTGTCATGAAAGGAACTTTTTCCGGCCCATTGTTTGCCTGGACTGTCATATAACCCTGCTGGCGGTCAATGAAGTTATAGTGCGTTTGCACTTCTTCTGCAAAGCGGTCTTTCAGGCGCTGTTTGATCGATGGAGCAGCATTTTCGGTTGTGATGATGATGAAATTATCGCCGCCTGCATGGCCGATGAAATCTGATGAGGTACCGGTTTCATCCACCACTTCGCCTATCATCATGGCACAGAAACGTAACACATTATCACCTGCTACAAAACCATATACATCGCGGAATGGGTCAAAGTGATTGATCCGTAAGTCAATTAATGCCCAATGCTTCTCTCGGATGATCTTGCGCAACTGTTCCTCGATCAGGCGACCAGCCGGGAGCCCCGAACGCGGATCGGTGAGGCTCTCTCGCTCTGAACGGC
>Ga0105091_10001405_pt1 | contig 10509 bp, 11 predicted proteins | sample PPLLak1March2015_FD_87022 | JGI IMG/M metagenome (GOLD analysis project Ga0105091, IMG submission 87022) | Freshwater sediment microbial communities from Prairie Pothole Lake near Jamestown, North Dakota, USA - PPLs Lake P7 Core (1) Depth... | ecosystem: Environmental > Aquatic > Freshwater >... | reverse complement strand
TCGTGCCGAGGCCCTCTCCCAGCGCTTCGTCCCAGCCGTGCCGGTCCGAGTAACCCTGGCTGATGGTCATGCCGCTCGGCCCCTGACCTTCCGGCCAGGTCGTCCTGGGCGTGACGAAAATATCCACGGCTTCGCCGTTGCGGGAGAGTGAAAGCGTGAGCTCTTCGCCGAGGTGGGCATGAATGTAGGTGATGACATCGGTGGTCAAGCGGACGGTCGTTCCGTCCACGGCCAGGATTAAATCCCCGGGGAGCAATCCGGCCTGCTGGGCGGGGGATTCCTGATTGACAGTCTCCACCCTGACGAATTCCGGAAAGGCGATCTTGAAGGCGATGGTATACGCCATGATGGCCGCCGCCGCGTTGAACAAAACGCCGCCCAGGAGCACGAGGATCCGTACGCGCTTCGACGCGGCCGCCAGACCACCCTCCACGGTCGGATCGTCTTCGGCCAGCGGGCGGACGAAGGCGCCGAACGGGATCCAGTTCAGGGTGATGTCGGTCCCCTGCCAGGTGAAGAGCTTCGCCAGCCGCGGTGGAAATCCGAATCCGAATTCCTCCGCTTTCACCCCGGTCAGCCGGCACATGACAAAGTGCCCGAGCTCATGGATGAAAAGCAGCAGGCCGAATAGGAAGAGCGCTATAGCCCAATCGAGAATATTTCCGAAAAGTTCCATCTGCACGCCTTTCTGGATACCGGTGAAACGGGATTATATCAGGCCGGGAAGGCGATTCCTCCCCGCACAAGCCACCATCCCATCCCCCTCCCCACCTACCTCCTACATGTAAACTCAGTTAACTCCCCTCCCCCTTCCCGTAGTACGGGAAGGGGGAGGGAGAAGGGGATCGCTCTATTCGTTTCAAGGGATTTTAGGGAGGGGTTAGGATGGTGAATTACTAATATTATTACCCTTCTATAACCCTGGCCCCGCCTCCCGGCCGCGCGGTCAGCACGCGCTCCACAGCCGGAATTTCCCGCAGGCGACGTTCCACCTCCGCGGCGGAATCTTCCGGGCACAGGCAGTGGACATTCGGTCCGGCGTCGATCGTATACGCGACGGGCAATCCCTCCGTCCGCCAGGCAGGGATTGCCCGCATCAGTTCCTCCGTCGCTGGGGCAAAGTAATTCAGAGCGGGCGTCGACGTGCGCATCACTGCGTGCATCCGGCGGGTATCCTCTTCAACGATTTCCGCCAACGCCGGGAAATCCCTTTCGCGAACCGCCCGTCGGCAGATCTCCAGACGCCGCGGGGCATCCGCCACCCGCGCCGCCTGCAGCGGGCTTGTCCGGGCGAGGCGGTTTCCCTCCGCGGAGCCGGTCTTCTTCGGGCGGCTGTCGAGGATCGCAATCACATCCGCCAGCGCCCAATAATCCGGCGGCGCAATCGTCTCAGCGTAAGAATCCTCGTCCGCATTCGCGGCATACCATTCCACAAATCCGGCGGGGATGGAACGGCTGGCCGACCCGGATTCACGCCTGGCCAGGATGGTGAGTTCACGTTCCGAAAGGTTCAATCCCAGGGCGGCCGCCCCGGCGGCGGTGAGGGCGGCAAACCCGGAAGCGGAAGAGGCGATCCCGGCGCCCAGCGGAAAATTATTGCGGCTTTCGATCCGCGCCTTCACGGACGAACCCGCCCGGCCGCGCAGGCGGTCTAGTTGAGCGGTGACGCGCGCAAGCGCCGGCCCCGCCTGCGGGACGCCGTCGAATATAAATTCATCCTCTCTTCGTTGCGGATCAAACGTGACGGATGTGACGGTTTCCAAGCCGGCCAAGTTCATCGAAATCGAACCATTGGCCGGCAGGCGCAGGCCGTCGTCCCGGTTGCCCCAGTACTTGATGAAGGCGATGTTGGGGCAACTGACCGCCGTTGCGCACCGAGTTTGCATTTTACGTAGGCCACCTTTTCCTGGTCTGCCAGAGCGAATTTGCAGCGGACATCCAGAAGATCCATATTCCGGCGCTTGTCCTCAAGGTAACCCAAGCCGTCCCGGACATCGGAACAGAATGATTTTATCATTTCGACCTTGCACTCCTTTGTATTGTTTCGCATTAATCTGCAGGCCTTTCCCAGCCCGGTCGTAAGATGTAATTATTGATTATCGATGGAATATATGTTGCACCTTCCAAAGCCCCGCAATATTCCAGCCCTCCGCTCCACTTTTTTCAATCAACCGCTCGTGTCGCTCCAATCACCTGGGCGAACAATAAAGTCCTTTCAAACCAGTGAATCCTAATTCTTTAAATCCAAGGATTACCAGTTCAGAGTCATGCATAGGTTGAAAAAAATTTGTGGGGCACGGATAGGAACCAGGTTCCTTCTTATTCTGAGTGGCTTGGGGGACTCCCCACTCGGGGTGAGATTGGCCTATTTTTCAGCCATTTCTTGAGCTAAAGCAAGGAATAAAAAACATACTATTTTAGTACATATATTGCTTTTACGGCTTTTTTGTAATAATATATTATTACGTATTTTTCCAAGAGGAGTGGAAAACAATATGGCTGACATTATTTCGGATGATTTAGAGGCAGAAAAACCTCACGGACGCCGACGATGCAGGAGAGGAAAGTGGGCAAACGCGACTTCAAGCGGCGGGCAAAAAAACGAGATCGACGTTGGTGCACGCCTGCGTGCGCTGCGCAACGCGCGATCGCTTTCCCTGCGAGCGCTGGCGGATATAAGCGGCTTGAACTTCAATACGCTCAGCCTGATAGAGAACGGTAAATCCTCGCCCAGCGTCAGCACGCTCCAGCAAATCGCCGCCGCCCTGCAGATTCCGATTGCGGCGTTTTTTCAACCCGAACAGCGCAAGCAGAACGTCGTCTTTCAAAAAGCCGGGCTCCGGCGTTCCATCGTTTTTCAGAACGGAAATCTGGAGGATCTCGGCGGAGGGCTCAGCTTGCACGGCGGGCAGTTGATGCATCTGTCGCTGCAGCCCCGCGCAGAAGGAAGCGCGGAATCGATCATACACACCGGGCAGGAATTCGCGTTTTGCCTGGAAGGCGATCTGGAATACACAATCGACGGGCAGGATTACCTCCTGAAACCCGGCGACAGCCTGATCTTTGAAGCGCACCTCCCTCACCGCTGGGGCAACCCGTGTGAGCGCATTTCCCGGTCGCTCCTTATCCTGTGCCCTGCCGATGAACACGACCGCCCTGCCGATCGGCATTTCCCCGAGGGAGCATCGATCCTGGAAAACGCCGTTCCGTATCTCGAAACGTAAATCCAGGGCGGCGAAGAAATCAAATGGCGGTTGCCGCGCGGCGCCACAGTTGCTAAACGGAAATTCCGGGAAAAAGGAGACACTTTATGACAATTCAAGAACTATTGGATCGGTTTATCCAAGCCCGCCGCGGCGCAGGCCAAGGGCGCGGCGGCGGCGCCGGGATAGGACGCGGCGGCACGGGACTTGGCGGAGGAGGCGGCCGCGGGGGCGGCAACAATCCCGGATCCGGCCCGGGCGGCGACTGCGTTTGCTCAAAGTGCGGGAAAAGGATCCCGCATATCGCCGGGCAACGCTGCGTCGACCGTGCCTGCCCGAATTGCGGGACGCGCATGATTAAGGAGTAATCGCTAGCAGCCGGTCCGGGGAGGATGGCTGCCGATAGATCCTCCAGTTATCGCGATCGTGCGTGAAGCGAAAACCGTATCGCTAAATCGGGAGAACGGGATATTTATTACGAAAGGAGAAAATCATCATGCCTAGAGGAGATCGCACAGGGCCCATGGGAATGGGGCCGATGACCGGACGCGCAGCCGGATTCTGCACGGGGTTCAATGCGCCGGGAAATGCCAATCCGGCTTCGGGGCGAGGATTCGGGCTGGGCGGCGGGCGGGGCCGCAGGATGGGCGGTGGACAAGGGTGGCGCCGTATGCCCTTCGCCACCGGCCGGCCGGGCTGGATGCGGTTCAGCCCCTACCCCGCGCCGTTCCAAAATCCGGATCCAGCGATAGAGAAACAGGCGCTGAAAAACCAGGCCGAAGCCCTGCAGTCGCAATTGAACATGATCAAGCAGCGGCTGGACGAGATGGAAACCGGTACTTCGGCGGAATGATCCTTACCGGATTTTAGGGCTGTCCAGAAAGTGGAAGGATGGTTTTCCTGGGTAATACCTTGCATTGGTTTGGTCGCATTCCCGCGCCGGCCCCCCCCGAGCGATGAGCAGGGGGGATCTTCCAATGCGAAGCAATCGCGAGCGGGGGTGTCGCTTCGCAAGGGCCGGCGCGGGCATGACTATCAATGGATGTCCCGGTGACTCTTTTTAAACAGCTCAAGACCGTATCTCAAAAAACGGAGGTGTACCGTTGAAGATCGCCTTCACAACTTCGGGTACCGATCTTTCCGCCCCTTTGGACAGCCGTTTCGGCCGCGCGCCCAAGTTCCTGATCTACGATCTCGAGCTGGGTACTTTCGAGATCATCGACAACGAGAAAAACCTCAATGCCGCGCAGGGCGCCGGGATCCAGTCGGCGGAAACCGTTGTCCGGTCGGGAGCGCACGCTCTCGTAACCGGTCATTGCGGCCCCAAAGCCTTCCGCGCGCTTGGAGCAGCCGGAGTCAAGATTTTCAACACCGACGCCCCGACAGTCTCCGGAGCGCTGGAGCAATACCGCGCGGGCACGCTGGCCGAAGCAACCTCCGCGGACGTAGAGGGGCACTGGTGAAGGATTCTTCCGTGACGTAATCACCCCATATTCCCGCAAACCGGATCCGGCGCTGGAGGCAGACCATGCCGGATCCACAGTGCGGCATAGGAGAGACTCTTCATGATTCTCGCGGTCGCCTCCGGGAAGGGCGGAACCGGAAAAACCACCGTCTCTGTTAACCTGGCCAGGGTATGGGGCTCTCCCGTTCAGCTCCTGGATTGCGATGTGGAGGAGCCGAACGCGCATCTTTTTCTGCGCGGTGGCGAGATCGCGGAAACCGCCGTGACCCTGCCCGTACCGGAGTTCGACACAGTTCTGTGCGACTCGTGCGGAGAGTGCGGCCGGTTCTGCGAGTACCACGCCATTTTGGCGTTCCTGAGCACACCCGTGCTGATTCCCGAAATGTGCCACGGATGCGGCGGCTGCGAGCTGGTGTGTCCGCGCAAGGCCATCCGCGAAGTCGCGTGGCGTATCGGCGTGATCCGGGAAACGCGAACGGGGAACATACGCCTGATTACCGGGCTCCTGGATGTCGGCGGGGTGATGTCCCCGCCCTTGATCCGCGCGGTGAAGGGACACGCTCAGGCGGATGCGCCCGTGATCATCGATGCTCCCCCGGGATCCTCCTGCCCGGTGATCGCATCGGTCCGGGGCGCCGATTTCGTGCTGCTTGTCACGGAACCCACGCCCTTCGGCCTGCACGACCTTAGGCTCGCAGTGGACATGGTCCGGGAAGTGGGCCTCCCCTTCGGCGTGACGGTCAACCGGATCGGGATCGGCGACGACCGGGTGCATCGGTATTGCCGGGAGGAAGGCATTCCGATCTTATCGGAAATCCCGGACGACCGGCGGATCGCCGAGACGTATTCGCGCGGCGAACTGATCGTCGAGGCGCTGCCGGAGTACCGCGCTTTATTTACGGGGCTGCGTGAAAAACTGATGACGATCCGAGAGAATGCTAATGCCGAACTATGAATACGATTGCTCGCATTGCGGTCTTAAGTTTGAGCGGTTACAGCCCATCGCCGAGGATCCGGTCTCGGAATGCCCCGAATGCCTTGGAAAGGCGCGCCGGTTGATCAGCGCGGGAATGGGGATCATTGTCAAAGGATCCGAATCGCATCCCGCCGGGCGCGACTGCTCCTTCGAGCACGAAGGCCGGACCTGCTGCGGGCGCGAGGAGCGCTGCGGCGACGCGCCGTGCGGGGATCGATCATGAAAGCGGACAGCCCGCATTACGTCTACGGCCCCGTCCCCTCGCGGCGCCTGGGGCGGTCGCTGGGGATCGACCTCGTCCCCTTCAAGGTCTGTTCCTACGATTGCGTCTACTGCCAGCTGGGTCGGACCACGAAGAAAACCCTGGAGCGGAAAGAATACGTTCCGATTTCGGAGGTGCTGGACGAACTGCGCCGGAAACTGAAGGATGGGGAGAATCCGGATTACATCACGCTGGCCGGCTCCGGAGAACCCACGCTGAACAGCGGGCTGGGAGATCTGATCCGGGAGATCAAGACGCTGACCGATATTCCGTTGGCGGTCATAACCAACGGATCACTACTTTGGATGCGGGAGGTCCGGGAAGCATTGCGCGCGGCCGACCTCGTAATCCCTTCCCTGGACGCCGGCGGGGAAAGCCTCTTCCGCCGAATCAACCGCCCGCATTCCGGAATCGCGTTCGACCGGATGGTCGAGGGCCTGGCGGATTTCACCGCACAATTCCCGGGCAGGATATGGCTTGAGGTTTTTCTGCTTTCCGGGTTGACCGGTACACCCTCCGAAGTGCGGAAAATCGCCGCCCTGGTGCAGCGCATCGCGCCGGACCGCGTGCAGCTTAACACCGTGTACCGGCCGCCGGCTGAAAAATACGCCCGGCCGCTCAACAGCGGGGAGATGCGCGCGTTGAGCGTTCTTTTTCCGGACGGCGCGGATATCATCCACGAGGACGAGGAGGACCACCCGCGGGCGCCAGCCGTGCGCGGAGCCTCGGACTCGGAAATCCTGGCGATCCTCCGCCGGCACCCGTGCACCGCGCGGGATGCGGCGGCCAGTCTGGGTATTCATCCGGTCGAAGCGCTCAAGCGCCTGGATGGGCTGATGGATTCCGGCAGGGTCAAGACGGTTGTCATGGAGAATTCTGTTTTTTACGTCGTCGCAGATTCGGATGAGGGGTGAGGAGATCGCGATGAACTTTGTACTGATAATTTTCTTCACGCTGCTCGGATCGATCATTTCAGTTGCGCTTGCCGCCTGGGTACTGCTGCTCAGGGAAAAAAGGCTGAAACTGGTGATGATGGCTTTAATCCCCTTCGCGATCGGCACCCTGCTCGGGGCGGCGTTCTTCGGGATGATTCCTCATGCGCTGGAAGAACAATCCAGCGGGACTATTCTGCCCACTGTCCTGGCCGGATTGATCCTCTTCTTCCTGATCGAGAAGTTTGCACTGTGGAGGCACTGCCACGAACAACCGTGCGATATCCACACCCGCGCCGGAACACTGATCCTGATCGGCGATTCCCTGCATAATTTCGTCGACGGGGTGGCGATCGCCGCCGCGTTTGCCGGATCGGTCCCGCTCGGGATTGCGACTTCCGTGGCCGTCATTGCCCATGAAGTGCCTCAGGAGATAGGCGATTTTGCAATCCTACTGGAAAGCGGGTTTTCCAAAACCCGCGCTTTATGGTTCAACGCTCTCTCCAGCCTGGCGGCGCTCCTGGGCGCCGAGCTGACCTTTTTCCTTCTCCCGCTCGCGGAGTCCTTGACCCCCTACCTGCTTTCCATTTCCGCGGCCAGCTTCATCTATATCGCCTTGGCGGACCTCATCCCCGGCCGCCGGGCGAGCGGCGGGCTGCGCAGCCTGCTATGGGAACTGCCGTTGATGGGATTGGGGATCGTGACCATTGTTGCCTTCCACTTGGGCAATGGACATTAAGTGACGCGTCACATGGATGACGGCAACGAAGTATCCGAATTCCTTATCGGAACGGAATAAGCAGGGCAGCCATGAAACTCGGTGTAATCATCACGCAGATCGATCCGGAGACCGTCTTCAACACTCTGCGCCTGGCTCCCTACAGCCTGGAACAAGGCGATGAAGTGCGCATTTTTCTTTCGGGCAAGGGTGTGGAAATAGATCAAATCGAAAACCCGAAGTTCGACGTCCGGGAATTGGCGCAGAAAGTTTTGAATAGCGGCGGGCGATTTTTTGCCTGTGGTTCCTGTTTGAAAATTCGCAATACCGAAGGCTCGGAGATCTGCCCCCTCTCCACTCTGAAAGATCACTACGAGATCGTACGCGACTCGGATAGAATCGTGACCGTCTGATGTCGAAAAGGAATCGACAAGCATGAAGGAACTGGTCATCATCAGCGGCAAAGGTGGAACCGGCAAAACCAGCGTAACGGCATCACTGGCCGTTCTGGCCGGGCGCAGCGTCATCGCCGACTGCGACGTGGACGCCGCCGATCTGCACCTGATCCTCTCCCCGCGGATCCGGGAGCGCCGGGAGTTTCTATCCGGCAACGAAGCGGTCATCCGGGAGCAGGATTGCATCGGTTGCGGGGAATGCCTGCGCCTGTGCCGGTTCGATGCGGTCAGGAAGAAGGACGGATCTGCCGGGAAGGCGGTGTATTGGATCGACCCGGCTTCCTGCGAAGGATGCGGCGTGTGCGTGCGGTTCTGCCCGGCGCAGGCGATCGATTTCCCGGAGCGGCTGTGCGGCAAGTGGATGATTTCGGATACGCGCGCCGGCCCGATGGTGCACGCCCGGCTGAACATCGCGGCGGAAAACTCCGGCAAGCTGGTCTCTACGGTGCGCCGGGAAGCGCGCCGAATCGCCGGAGAAGAGAACCGTCCGCTCATCCTCGTCGATGGACCACCGGGGATCGGCTGCCCGGTGATCGCCTCGGTGACCGGCTCGACCCGGGTGCTGATCGTCACCGAGCCGACCGTCTCCGGCGAACACGATTTGGAACGGGTGCTTTCACTGGCGCGGCACTTCAAGATTCCGGCGGCAGTGTGCATGAACAAATGGGATCTTAACGAGGAGATGACGGAACGGATTGAAAAGCAGTCGGAGCAGGCAGGCGCGCGAATCGCCGGACGCATCCGTTACGACCCATCCGTCACATCCGCCCAGATGCAGGAGAAGGCGGTGGTGGAAACGCCCTCTCCCTGCGCAGAAGATATCCGGCGCATTTGGCATCAACTCAAGCTTCAGGAGGATTGAACAAGATATGGGATGCAAGGATATGGGGTGTAAAGATCTGGAAGGATTTTCCCCGACGGCGCGCGATCACGCCGAGAATCCGCGCCATCTTGGGCAGTTGAAGGAATCGCACGGGCATGCGTGTATCACCGGTCCGTGCGGCAATACGATGGAATTCTGGCTCAACGTGCGGGACGGAATGGTGGAGGACATTTCTTTCATCACCAACGGATGCAATTCTTCGGTGGCATCCGGCAGCATGGCGGCCAGCCTGGCCGAGGGCAAGCCTATGATAGATGCGGCAGCCATTCAGCAACGGGATATTCTCGCGGCGCTTGGCGATTTTCCCGGAGAATCCAAGCATTGCGCCCTGCTGGCAGCCAACACATTGCAGGCGGCCTGTGCGGATTTTCTTTCCCGGCGGGATTCCCCGGACGGGGCGGCGCCCCGGGAAATTGAACCCGCAGGCGAATCCGGCGGCGAATCGCAGTCCATCGCCGCCATGCGGCTGGAGGGAGAGAGCGAAAAGGATTTTATCGAAAGGCGTGCGCTTCACGCCCGCCTTTCGCGCATCCGGCGCAAAGTCATCGTGCTCTCGGGAAAGGGAGGCGTCGGGAAAAGCACGGTAGCCGTTAACATCGCCGTCGAGCTTGCCCGGATGGGTAACCGCGTGGGTTTGCTGGATGTGGATTTGCACGGTCCCAGCGTTCCGACCCTGCTGGGAATGGAGAAGGAAACGATCCGCGGCGGCGCGGAAGGGATGCTGCCCGTTGAGGTGGACGGCTTGAAGGTCATGTCGATCGGATTCCTGCTGGAGGATCGCGACGCCGCGGTGATCTGGCGCGGGCCGGCGAAAATGGGCGCGATCCGGCAGTTCTTTCAGGATGTCGCGTGGGGCGAACTGGATTACCTTATCATCGATTCGCCGCCCGGAACCGGAGATGAACCGCTCTCGGTTTGCCAGCTGGCCGGCCGCCTGGACGGCGCGGTAATCGTCACCACCCCGCAAAAGGTCGCCGCGGTGGATGTGCGCAAATCCATCACCTTTTGCCGGCAGCTCCGCGTCCCGGTGCTCGGCGTGGTGGAGAACATGAGCGGATTCGCCTGCCCGAAGTGCGGTGAAATCACCCAGATCCTGCCTCCCGGCGGCGGCCGGCGCATCGCGGTGGATATGTCGGTTCCCTTCCTGGGCGCCATTCCCATGGACCCGAAGATCGCCGAAGCCTGCGACAACGGCCGCGCCTTCATCCGCCACTGCGCCGGTTCGCCGACGGCGAAGATCATGCGCGGGATCATCCGGCCGATTCGGGAATTGGCGGATGCGAACGGGCTCAAGCACGAATCGGAAACCATCCAATCCAAGGAGAGTATCCCCATGCGTATCGCAATACCTTTAGCGGACGGAAAGCTTACCGCGCATTTCGGGCATTGCGCGTCCTTCGCCCTGATCGACGCGGACTGCTCGGAAAAGAAGATCCTCAAACGGGAGGATCTCGACGCGCCCCCGCACGAGCCGGGCCTGCTGCCGCCGTGGCTGGCGGAACGCGGGGTCGAGACAATCATCGCCGGCGGCATGGGCAGCCGCGCCCAGAACCTTTTCCAGCAGCACGGGATTCAGGTCATCGTGGGCGCGCCGGCCGAGACGCCGGAGAAACTG
>Ga0105091_10001404_pt1 | contig 10509 bp, 13 predicted proteins | sample PPLLak1March2015_FD_87022 | JGI IMG/M metagenome (GOLD analysis project Ga0105091, IMG submission 87022) | Freshwater sediment microbial communities from Prairie Pothole Lake near Jamestown, North Dakota, USA - PPLs Lake P7 Core (1) Depth... | ecosystem: Environmental > Aquatic > Freshwater >... | reverse complement strand
AGAATAGGTGGGTTGTTGAAAAATTAGCAGATAGTCTGAAGCACTTACCTCAACATAGATATGACATTGTTCATGCAGATACCAAAGACAACAGAGGAATTGATGTAGCTTTTATCTATGATGCCAAAAAATTTGAAATCGAAAAAAGTCCAAGCGGCGAGAAGTTGATTTCCTACACTTTATTATGAAAAGAGAAGCTACACGTGATATATTACAAGTAAATTTTAAAATAAAAGGATCGGACAGTAGATTGGTATTAATTGGGAATCACTGGCCTTCCCGAAGTGGAGGACAATATGAGTCAGAGCCTTATAGAATGATAGCAGGGGAAACTCTGAGTTATTTCCATCAAAGAATATTGGATGAAAACAGCAAAGATGAAGGAGGGAATACTGCAGTATTAGTTATGGGAGATTTTAATGACGAACCATTCAACAGATCTGTGACAGATTATTCGTTGGCCACTACTAGCATACTAAAAGTTAAGTTATCTAAGGAGGCTCCTAGGCTCTATAATTTGATGTGGCCTATAATGGCAAGAGGTGTTGGAACGTTTTATTTTAGTAATTTTCCAAATCTGTTGGATCAATTCATGGTATCAAAAGGAATAGTAGAGAGTACTAAAATCAAGGTCGAAGACGTAGATATAGTTATCTTCCCCGAGATGATTAAAGGAAAATATAAGCATCCAGTCAAGTTTGGTAGACCATCCGATAAGAGCTTGAATGAGAAGGGATTTAGTGATCACTTACCAATATCTCTAACTTTAGAGGAAAAATAAAAGACGTGTTGAGATTCGTCTAAAGAAAAAGCTTCTGACGAAAAATGGACAAGTAAAATCAGGCTATCATTCGCATATTATTTAATGCACTTAAATCATTTTACAATATCGTTGTTGCATTATTTTTACTTTTTCTAAGACAACAAATGGTATCTAAAGAATTTGAAATACTAATACGTTAGGAAAGTATGTGAAGTTATGTATCCAAAAGTGGTATTATAACATTAATTATATTCACAAACCATTGATACAACAAATACACTGTCTATTGTCAGATTTTTCATATATCATTACCTTATATAGAAGTTACCTAGTCACAAGGTAAGTTCAATTGACATGAATTGGTAACAAAGGTATGACGGCCGAAAGGTTGGAGACTTGGGCCGCCTACCTACCGATATGCAGGTTCCTACTATGCAATGAACAAAACACATGAGATTCTATAAAAATAAGTCTATATATTATTACATAGGAATCAAGTTTGATGCTGAGAAATCAGCATTGATTATAGGAATGTAAGACGGTGGAGGGTAGAATAGTGAATGGACCGAGTCCCATATAGATGAATTTGTTTCTGTTATCCCAAAAATACAACAGGAATATGTCGGTCTGTATTATTATATAACTCATCTAACGCCTTTACGAAAGTCAACTCCATCTGAATCAAAATACTACGTTCTAAGTTGATTAAGGCATAAAAATGGGATTTAAGAATTTTTCTCTATCTTAGAGATTTAGAAGTCTCTTTATGTCTTGCATGAGGACTTGATTGATAAAAATAAACTACATATCCAATTATCAATGATAGAAATACGATAAGGTCGCAGACGAAATGCGACGGGCCCAAATATGTATCACTGTCGAGCCTATCTGGGCATGAAATACAACCAATCACGACATAGAGATATCGTTCCAATCCTACAGAATCATTAACTACTAGATTCCAAGATTGACTAATTAACGCCAGAATGATAAATGACTGGACCAATTTCATTTCTTTAAGAAATGAATCTCTAAATAGAAACCATGTGAAAATAATTAGCAAACCTAGAATCATCGCATTGCACAAGTAATGAATTAGCTCTTTAGCAACCTCTGAGGCATGATGATCATGGATTAATTGGGGACCTACGATGAACTCTTGGATCGTATGCGCTAAATTTCCCCAGATGGAAAGCCCGCTTATAATTAGAGTTATTGACAAAATAATGAATCCTTTCGTAATAGCGTCTCTATTTCCTACTCTGTGAGAAACAGATATTGGTATATTTGAAAGTGAAGATACTGACCGGACCGTTGCCGCCGATTTATTTTGATTGAAAATCAATCGTCTTTCTCTCTCCTCACAAGTAATTAATGATGGTATCGCTTAGATTAGATATCCTCAATATCGTAATAGAATTCTATTTAGCACATTTGACAATTCATAGAATTTTATGATTAATATTGCATCAAGCATAACGAAAACAGTACGATTTATCTGGGTAAGATAGGGTTACGTCAAAAGTAATATATGTGCCCTTTGCACTCGTAGAATTAAGAGGGGACTGGCTTCAGGATAAGACCGTTTACAAGTCTGATAGATCATATCATATTTTAACCGGTTAGTTGGCCCGTTATCATATCCACCTATATCTATGAGGATCACAGCCAATCGCACATAGCTATCTACACAACACGAGAGGAAGTTGAGGTAATGGCGACGTTTGTTATAGCTCGTCTCTATTTTCATTATAAGCCCTTCCCACTCCTTCATTGGTTGCTAGGTTTTTTTCTATTGTTTTATTGACTATTTTATATTACCGATGATGATTAGCACTAATATTAGTATCCATTTTCTGAATTTGTTTAGGTGCTCTCAAGGCTATCTCCTCCTCTTACTCCTTCATCCGGACTTGATGAATCCTCCTTATCTCCATTTCTTTCCTTATCAACTATCAGATTTCGATCTTGTGGTGCCTTAGGTCCGATGTAGTATCATACAGATTTCATTCGTGTTGTACATTCAAAGTAATTCACATCTATATTCTCTAATAATTCACGAATCTTTGAAAAGTAATACTTTCCGTAGTCTGATTTTTGGTGATTCTGCAGTGCGTTCCTATTCTCATATTGTTCCATAACTAGGTAAGTTCTTTGTTGTTTGGATTTATAGAGGTCGTAATAATTGCATTTTTTATCTTGGTCTCCAACTTTCGCTGCTAACTCTGTAAAGAGCGATTCAAATTCATTTTCTTTACCTTCCAATACAGTTACAGATTTTAGACCACCCACTATTTTATCCGATGGTAGTGACTCGCCCGTGTCTATCACCCTCTTAATATCCTCTGTGATTGCTGTCATGCAAACACCAACAATGTGAAACTAGTTAAAGCTTAATTAACCAAGAAATTTATGTGAAACCGCTTTCGTATTTACTGTCATTTTTCATGAAGTTGTTTCTAGAAAGTCCTTAGTCCGTGTTGATGACTGCCATCTGATGAATGGATTACCAACAATCCCGTTGATTATTGCCACCACCATATATCTTATCCTTAATTTCATTTTCTTTATTTGACGCTCTGAACTTTTCAATACATATTTTGTTGAAGGATTTCTGTTCGTTTCTTAAAAATTAAGTGACACTATTTATCAACTTTTATCTGTCTTATTCAAATAGTCTTTTCTCACTTCTGTTCGAGATTGTGAATATCTTCTTCCAAAGTTTTCTCGGTAATGCCATGAATAGATCTACTAAGGAGTTTTTCTAATATTCCATAATGAAGTTCCCCTTCTAATCTTATTTGAGTATTGCCCGGACTTACTTCCTGGCATTTAATGGTCGTTACACTTCCTTTACCATTTCCATCTATAATTTCTATTCGAATAGTATTGTCATTGCTAAGTCTAGTGAGCCTATTAATTGACGTGATCTTCTTACCATGAAATGAACCTTCTTGCTCAAATTCGATACTATTATTTTCATCTTCTTCCCTACTAACAATTCTGACATTCTTAATATATTCCGGATGAAAGCGAGGTAGCTCTTCTACATTCGTGAAATAATCCAAGACATGTTGAACAGAGGCCTTAACCTCCTTGGTTAGATCAATTCGAACAGTCATGTAGTGTCAGTATATTAGAGCTAGCATCAAAAATATATGCAAATCGATATGTGCAATAGTGGCATCTTACTAAATAAGTCTATTTTCCTCATACTTTTTATCTATCTCAAAAATATTATTGATTATTACCTTTTACCTCGAATATTACTATGTTCATCCTTTATGTGTGCTCGAGTATCTCGTCGTATGAATAGGCCTTCAAGTGTTCTATATGGCCTAATATGGGCTAGATTGCCAATTAAATAGCATATATTGATGTATATTACACGTTAATGGAATACTTTACTTACAGATCCACTAGCTATGAATGCAAGAGCAAGAGACGATGGCATATCATTTAAAAATTTATGAGTTTGCTGAGAACATCATTCACGCTACTTACTCTTGTGTCCCGAAAGACGTAATAACTCTGGGTAATTATATGAGATTAATCGGCATGCCAGATGCTCTCGCCAACGCTACTAATTTCGTACTCACAAGCTCTCGTGATGAGACACCAACACAGACTGAAAATGATGAGAAAAAACTTGAATTGGTCTTTGACGGCTTCATTAACGCTTCAAAATCTGGGATCGTCATTCGTAAGTCTCATTTCCTATCAACTATATATCCTTCATTATTGATAGCATGAAAGAAGACAGGAACATTTTGTGTATTAGTCGCTTTAAAGCTTGCCATAAGCCAGTCTCCATTTTGAAATGTCAACGTTCTATCCATAAATGCATCATCAATAGCAAATGTGTCTGATATCAGTTGTCTGTCATATGGTCTCGGCATAGTACTTACAAAGTAACTGTGAAGCTGCTGAAGTGCATTTGTATTGAGATGAGCAATCCTTTGTGTAGATATCCATCCATGTAAGTTGTACTTACGTCCATGTCTAAGTAGCTTTTCTACAGCTCTGCTAGAGTATTCAGTTCCATCTTCTTTCTTCTTATCATATGGAATTAACTCTTGAGCTTCATTAAAGACAAAGGCAATATTTGGTTGAAGAGTGAAGCTATTTTTTCTGTATCTAAATACTCTATTATAATTTCTGCGCAAAATGTTCTCGCAGTATCGGCTTCAGGAAGATTGATTACAAAGATTCTTGGTGAGTCTTTACTATCATCCATGATTTCTCTTACCAGTCTTGTTGAATTGTAGTCACCAAAATCTCTCTGAGCAGGATTATCTAATACGAGTTTTAGATTGTTGAATATAGATATTAAGGCTGCATCCTGTCGTAGCTTAGCTGCAGCCAATAGACTTTCTACTGATTCTATCAAAGGCATTATCTCCTTTCCAATTGCTGTTGATTCATCCTCAATTTTATTGTCAACCATGAACTTCCTTATCATTCTCGCAATGGTTGGAATCAAGATTTTCTGAGCAGCTGCACCATATTTCTCACCCGCCAGATCAGCAAGTGTTCCCAACAGACCACCGTAACTAGTTATCCCCTGAAGTCCCTGTTCTGATTCTGACTGTATGAAGATTTTCTTTATCTTATTTTGTCTGATCGTTTCTTCAATTGACGCAAGTAGCACATCATTCACATCTTCTAATGTCTCCGGAATTACATGTCTCCTCAAATAGTCTTTAGTTTTTTCAGCGATATCCTTTCCTCTTAGTTCATCTGTAAATATGACTCGACTTGGAATAGATTTAAGTAGATCGAGAATATTAATGCCGTATTCTGAAGATATGTCAAATATAATGTTATAATTTCATATCTGGAAGTGAATTAACTGATTTCCTTAATACAAGTAAAGTAAGATTACCCTTCCCCAGATCCTGTGAATGCAAATACGCCTACGTGATAATGCAGAAGCTTTTCTATGTTTACTGTAAAAGGTACTTGTTCTTCTGTTACGATCGCCAATGTCATAATTTTTTAATAGATCTTCTCCCTTAGGCGTATAGCAAATAAATTTTTGAATAGTTTCTTTGTTTAGCATGTATACCCGAGATCCTATTAGTGGGGCATTACTCTTCCTGATGAATTTCGGTTCACTTGGTATGTCATTATTCAATGCGACAATATAACCGGTGGGAGCTGCAACAATCTCTATCCATGTACTCTTTGAGATAGTTTGCCACTCATTTTCGATCAATGTCATAAACTCATTACGTATAGCCCCGGGTTGGCTCTTATCCAATGTCAACATACTGTAGTGCATAGGACATACATCGGCCACCTCATAGATCGAATATACGCTATTTGCACCAACTGAGATAACATTAGGAATAGCAATGAGTCTACCTGCCTCTATCTGCCTGACGATATCTGGCGAATATACTGCCTCTATTCTTGCAGTTCTAAGTAAGTCTCGATTCCAGTTGATTCGTATGCGAATGGTAAGGGATTATTCACGTGGGGAAGATTGTCTGGCAGATTTGTCAAATAGGATTCAGTTTGTTCAGCGACACCGCTAAGCGTTGTTCCTTCAGGCTTTGCCTCTACAACCCCTACTGCTTGTCTGTCAAGAAAGAGAAGATAATCCGCATAATCCTTGCCTAAAGGAAATTCTCTAACTGCTACACCCAGAGAAGAGCCCAGATTCATTTCTTCGAAATGTTGGATAGACCAGTCTGCTTCTTTCAGCATTTTGTCTATATTATGTCTAGCTTTCTCCTCTGGCCTCAAGCAGTCATAAATTCATTATAATTCCTGTTTATAACCTTTTTTTGTTGTTAATGTCAAATTAGTTTAATTATCTAAATGTAATCTTGAAGGCAGACATCAATTGGTCTTAGAACCTATCCGAAAAGTGGTTGATTCTAATTGAGTTATGCAAACAACGTTTAATCGAAAAAGCTAAGCTATACCGATTTCAGCTTTGGCTCGTTTGCAAAGTTATTTCTACTTGTGAATAGATCTTTTCTAGTGGTACTAAATACTTGATTTCTAATTCCAATGAATTGTACTGCCAACCATCTTTTTTAGTTCCTTGACTTCATTTCGAATAGTTACTTCTGTTACCCCTGCAGCGGTTGCTATATCAAGCTGCGTTATTTTTTCACCAGCCTTGAAGGATGAAATATAAAGCACTGTTGCTGCGAAACTCATTGGATTTTTTCCAGCAGATATTTTACTATTAATTATTTCTGTCATCATATTCATTGCTAGACGTGTTATTTTCTCCGACAGCTCAGCCTTATTTGCAATTTTGACAATACATTTCATGGGATCGGCCATAGGTACTATAAGGTCAAGCTCGCTTATCAGCAGTCTACAACATAGTGCTATGTTCTTACGTTTCGTATTACTAATTGCAGCTATTTCCTTGAGAGTTCTAGGTGTCCCAATCTCTCTGCATGCGATGTATATTGCTGCAGCGACCATTCCTGAAGTTGTTCTACCACGCACCAATCCTCTTTCCTCTGCTTTCCTATAGATATATGCAGTTTGCTCAATTATCGTATCTGAGAGCCTAAGCTTATCTTTTAATGCATAAAGCTGAGAGAAAGCTTGAAATAGATTTCTATTAAGTGGACTATCGTGAATTATTCTATAATCCCATGTTCTTAATCTCTTGTATGTCGAATACATTGCAGTATCTAATTTCTGTCCACTAGCGTCTCTGCCTGTTTTTGAAATTAGTGTAGCAAGGCCTTTATCGTGTATAGCTAGAGAAGTTGGAGCTCCGGTTCTTGCTCTTTTATTCTGTTCTTCGGCTGTAAATGCACGCCACTCAGGATTACTAATGTTCTCAGACTTATCAGTTATAACTGTACCACAATTACTACAAACAACCTCGCCTGATTCAGAATCAGTAATTATATCTGTGTAATCGTTCCGACAGACAAAACAAGTGACTGAGTTTGTTGTTATCATTTTTTTGTTTAGGGTTTTTTCAACTTTTATTGCCGTATTAGTAGTATGTAGAACCACATCAGGCTATTTAAACCACCTAAATAGAATGGATCTTAGTATTAGATAATCGCTGGTTATCTGCAACTACAGCTTGCGAAGGTAGTCGCGTTCTCCAAAATATAAGAAGAATAAAAAGAACAACTTTATGAAATAGTAACTGCGCTGAAGACTTAGCATCGCTATGGGAATGGAAGCAATAAAGGCTCGTTGCCAGATTCATCTCCACCACTATCACCTGCTTCTTCGTTATTGGTTTCTTTCCCGCTCTCTCCATCAGCATCGCGATTATCCCCAAGGTTATCTCTATTTTTAGCATTGGTATCATCAGTATCTATTGTTTTCACGTTTTCGTCACGTTCAATATCATTGAGATCGATATCAGTTGGTAGGATGGAAGTATTAGAGGGGTTTCAGCACTTTTTTGCTCTAAATCACTATTGATTACAGAATTAGGAGTAGACGATGTTGGTTAGATTGGCAAGCAATTCACATCAGTGCTTCCAGTGCTTCCATAGCTTTCAGTTGGCAAATATACAGACAAAGAAAATAATGGGATAATAGAAAATAGATTAAATATTAGCACTGAATTACGTGGATAATATGTTATAATCATACTCAGGACGTATGCCACTTTAGTTAGTTAGACTGCCTACGGCAGTAGACGCCAAGCGTGGTACTGTACTCTTGCTTCCTGGTTGCTATTCTTGTCGTTGTCGCTTTGTCTTATGAACTCTGTAAAGTTTGTATAATCCATTATGCTGTTACAGTAAATGCAAATCCATCTCATAGGTAAGAACTAATACTACTACGCAACCATTGTTTATATAACATTATTCTATAGTTCTACATCAATCTTACGCTGCTAAGAAAAATGACGGTATTCGTCCTTGAATATGTACTGCCAAAGGCTTTTGAATGGACCGATATCGGTTGTCAACTTAGTCAAAAATTTTTAATGTACTTTCTCCTTGGCTGGTAAGCATGGTTGCAGTATTACCAAGAAATATAACCAACGAAATGTTAGTAAGAGTGAAGCAATAGAATGGAAAAAATATTTTCAATGTTAAGGTCATTTATTGACAGTAGCGGAAAGACAAAATTCTGTATAACCTGTGGTAACAAGGCTACTCAGGAGGCATTATTCACTGTAGGCGATGGAGTTTTACTCATAGAAAAATACTGTGACACATGTGCAGAAAAGGAAGTAAAGTAACTGCTTCTAAAAGACCATTTATGAGAAATTGTGGTTATAAAAATCATAGGTTTTTACCTCAACAGATATAATTTGTGTGTCGTGTTGTGTGTGCAAATTTAACATCTACAGATTTTTTAATGGCTCAAGAATAAGAGAAGAGAAGAGAGGTAAGACTGCCTTGTTCCACTGCCAAGAAATTGTGACAGGCTTTATACGTACCAATTAATTCTTTCTTAGTGCAAAGAATATGAAAGTGTAGTCAAGGCATGTATCATTCCAATGAATAACTTTTTCTCCGTGTGCAAAATCTATTGGTTCAGTAAGAAGGAAACCGTTCCGTTCTGCAATTCTAATTACGTCTTCCTCTATTTCTCTCCTGCTGAAAATATTATCAGGCGAATTCTTAGGGTTTACGTCCGTATTAACTAGATTGACTATCATTTCAAATGGAATGAAGAAAACGGAGCTAGGAAAAATAATCGAACATAATATTTTTTGTGTAGATATGAATGAAGAGTCTACTGCTCCATATACCCCCTCTAGCGAGGTCTCCAAGCTTTTCATTTATCTCCTCTGACCTGACTGCAGTTTAGATCAGCATATGTTACGATAATATGGTATGCCAATATGCAGATTGGTTCTGACCAAGCTTGGTTATGGATTGTCGTAGAATCAATACACAGACAAATCATTGGAATTTATATCTCAGGCATAGGAATATGCTAGTTACTGAATCATTTCTGAGAACAATGATTTATGGCAAACATACTACCCCCTAAACGGTACTATTAATCATAACAAAAGATTCTCCCTAGATAGTGTAGTAGCTGATTTTTTTATGCATTATGAATCTGATTTAATCAGAACCTGAAATCTTGTTTTCATCATCAATCTGAATCAATATAATAATTTACCGACTGTGAATCACTTTTTGTTAAAGGGAACGTCTTTGGTGGATTCTTTTCAAATGAGTTAATTATATCCTTAAATGACTTTAAACACTCACTGTACTTCTTACTATGAAATGCCCTTCCTCTATCACAATTCCTTGGGTCTTTTTTCTTGTGGGCATGGTTTATGTTATTGCAATGACCGTTCTCTGTTTTCCTCTTAAGGTTATAAAGTATCCAAGACATTAGAAATAGAGAAATAGTCCACGCCCGATTTTCCGGAGCAATAAGGGGCCCATAGTATACTTTGCAATCCTTACAATTCAACTCTTTTTCACTTATCTTGAACATATCGTAACCAATGACGTGTCCCCAAAATTTGACCAGATCAGTATCACTATACATGGGAATCCACTCCTGTAATTTGTTGTAATACTCTTCGGCGTCTCGAACAGTGAGGCTCATTATGTTGTATTATTGAACATGTCATATATATCAGAGTGCGGCGTAGGTGCACTCTGTTATATACTGGCAAGGGCCTTGCCAGAGAAACGGTTGAAGAGATAAGCAGGCTAAAGAATGAACCAGAATGGATGAGACAATTCAGACTACGTTCATATGATACTTTTCTGAATAAGCCTGTTCCCAACTGGGGCGGAAACTTGTCAAAGATCGATTTT
>Ga0105091_10001402_pt1 | contig 10514 bp, 10 predicted proteins | sample PPLLak1March2015_FD_87022 | JGI IMG/M metagenome (GOLD analysis project Ga0105091, IMG submission 87022) | Freshwater sediment microbial communities from Prairie Pothole Lake near Jamestown, North Dakota, USA - PPLs Lake P7 Core (1) Depth... | ecosystem: Environmental > Aquatic > Freshwater >... | reverse complement strand
CAACCAGTCCATTACCGCCACCACCACGAACTTCCAGACCAGCCAGTATGGTGCGTTCGAAATCGGCAAGCAGGGCACCCGCAGTTCGGCCGCGACGAGTACTGACGTTACCGGCACGGGCGCTACCGGCCAGGTGATCGATACTGCCGGCACTTTTGCTGTCAAGGGCGCAACGGCGAGTGGTACGACCGCCTCCTTGGCTGTTGACGCTTCGGCACGCGATCTGGCAGCAGCCATCAATGCGCTGGACACCACCGGCGTAAAAGCTGCGGCGATCACCGAAACCACGCTGAGCTTTGGCGCATCCGGCAGCTATTCGCTGAGCGTATATGGCGCAAATACTTCGGCTGCCACTGTTTCCTTCTCGCTTTCGGCTGCCACTGGCGCGGACAGTCTTTCCCAGGCGGTCACCGCTTTCAACAATGCGGCGGGCACGACGGGCGTTACTGCCAGGCTGGATGGCACTACCGGCATCGTGCTGACCCAGTCTGATGGCTACGACATTAACCTCACAGCAGCGAGCACGGCTGGCGCAGCAGGAACCATCACGGCAGGCGGCGGAACCGGTGGAACTGCGGCAACCCTCGGTGCAACGACTGCGGGCAACCTGACTATCGGCGGCCAGGTGAACCTGGATTCCGACAAGTCCTATTCGCTGGTGAGCATTACTGGTGCACTGGATGGCGGTGTGTTCGGCGCTGCGGTGGCAGCGGCTGGTACGGTGTCTTCCTCGCTGCAAGCGGTTTCGACCCTGGACCTTACCACGGCGGCCAACGCGACCCAGGCACTGCGGATTGCCGACATGGCGCTGACAGCGATCAATGCTCAACGCTCCTCATTCGGCGCCTTGCAGAATCGCTTCGAAGCCACCATCACCAACCTGCAGACGAGCTCGGAAAACATGACCGCAGCACGTAGCCGGATCCGTGATGCAGACTTCGCGGCGGAAACCGCAAACCTGACCCGTGCGCAGATTCTGCAACAGGCAGGCGTGGCGATGCTGGCGCAGGCAAATTCCTTGCCTAACAATGTGTTGAGTCTGCTGCGTTAAAAGGGTAGCCTGACATAAGTAAAACAATCCTGGTTAGGGGCGGACTCCTGACCAGGATTTCTGTATTGAGAGGAGACTGAAATGCAAATCTCACAAGTTAATTCAGCGGCCTACGCACAATCAACCCCTTCGTCTGGATCGGGAGATGTGCTGGCAGAGCAGCGCGCTACCGCTCAACCCCCTGCGGCACCAGTTGAATTGCCGGCCAAGGCGGTACAAGCCGCAAATGAAGTCGCGGATGCACAACTGTTGTCCCGGTCGGTTGACAAGCTCAACCAGGCAGTGAAGACGATCGAGAGTAATATCCGGTTTACCGTGGACGAGGATACGGGTATCGATGTGGTCAAGGTGGTCGATAGCGAAACCGATGAAGTGATCCGTCAGTTTCCCTCCGAGGAAATTATCGCGATTGCCAAGGCACTGGATAAGTTTCAGGGCATGCTGTTGCGCGACAAGGCCTGATTTGTCTTGAAATGTCGTGCCTGAGCATAAGCTGGTCTTGTACGGAAAACCTCAAGAATTCTTCGGCTAAGCCGATAATTCTGTTATCAAGACTTTGATGGATAAATATCATGGCACTCTCTTCTCCCGGAATCGGCTCCAATCTCGACGTCAATAGCATTGTGAGCCAGTTGATGCAGATTGAGCAAAGGCCACTGACTCTGCTCAATACCAAGGAAGCGAACTTTCAGGCAAAGCTGACCGCCTATGGCACCATCAAGGGCGCCTTATCTTCTTTCCAGAATGCAGTGAGGGGATTGAGCGATGCCTCGAAATTTACGGCACTAAAATCCTCGTCATCTGATTCAAGCATCGCATCGGCTTCGGCAAGCAGCATTGCCTCGGCCGGCAATTATTCGGTTGATATCAGCAAACTTGCGCAGTCACAAAAGCTTCTGGCTGCCGGGCAAAGCTCGACCACGGCCGCTATCGGGACTGGCACGAGTACCACGCTGACCTTTGAACTTGGCACGGTTAGTGGTGGAGCGTTTACCGCCTACGATTCGGCTTTAGGCACCGGTGGCACCTATGCCGGTTCGACCTTTGCCAGCAGCGGGACAGGAACCAAGACTGTCACTATTGATTCCACCAACAACTCACTTGCCGGCATCCGTGACGCGATCAATAACGCCAATGTCGGTGTGAAAGCTTCCATCATCAATGACGGCGGAGCATCGCCGTATCGCCTGGTGATTTCTTCAGAGAGCGCCGGCGCTGCGAGCAGCGTCAAGATTGGCGTCACTGGCGAGCAGGATATCGTGGATTTTCTGGCGCATGATCCCGCGGGCACGCAAGCTTTGCAGGAAACCATCACGGCGCAGAATACCGAAATGACTGTGGATGGCGTGCTGGTGAGCAAGGCCGGCACTACGGTGACCGACGTGATTCCCGGTGTGACCCTTACGGCGTTGAAGACCGGTACGACCACGATTGCCGTGTCACGGGATACGGCATCGGTCAAGTCGGCCGTAGAAGCCTTTGTCAAGGCTTATAACGATGTGAACAAAACCCTCAAGGATTCCAGCGCGTATGACCCTGCCACCAAGCAAAGCGCGATTCTTCAGGGAGAATATACAATTCAGTCGATCAGGACAAAGCTGCGCTCGGTACTAAACCAGCCTTTGTCGGGGAGCAACACACTGAGCACGCTTTCCCAGGTCGGCGTAAGTTTCCAGAAAGATGGCACGCTGGCACTTGATTCGGCCAAACTGCAATCGGCTATTGATAATAACTTTGGTGACATCGCCGGCGTTTTCGCGGCGACCGGTAAAGCTACCGACAGCCTTGTGAGTTATGCCGGTTCCACAATTGCGACCAAGCCTGGAAGCTTTGGCCTGACTATTTCCCAGCTAGCCTCACGCGGTAGTGTTGTGGGCTCGGCGGCGGCAGCACTGACCATTACGCAAGGTGCGAACGATGCGTTGAGCGTTACGGTGGACGGTGTCAGCACTTCCCTGACGCTGGCCGCTGGGTCTTACACCGCAGCCACGCTGGCAGCGGAGGTTCAATCCAAAATGAATGGCGCTGCGGCGTTCAGTGGTGCGGGCATTTCCGTTGCGGTGACGGCCGATGTCGCGGGAGTGCTGACGGTTACCTCTAACCGTTATGGTTCGGCTTCGACTGTTGCTATCTCGGGAAATGCCGCTGCGGATATTCTGGGCGCCAGCCCGGTCGTTGCCGATGGAGTGGATGTTGCTGGATCAATTAATGGTTCGGTGGCAACAGGCTCGGGTCAATATTTGACCGCGGCGAATGGCAATGCAGCGGAAGGGTTGAAGCTACAGATTACGGGCGGGACCACAGGCGTCCGTGGATCAGTCGGTTTTTCACAGGGTTACGCATTCCAGCTTAACCAGTTTCTGGATAAATTGCTGGTTAGCGATGGCGCTCTGGCCAGTCGCACTGATGGAATTGACAGAAGTATCAAGGACATCTCTGACCGTAGGGAGGTGCTGGGCCGGCGGCTTTCAGTGATCGAGGCTCGCTACCGCAAGCAGTTTACAGCGCTGGATACCTTGATAAGCAACATGACACAAACCAGTAATTTCCTGCAGCAGCAGTTGGCCAATTTGCCCGGTGCGGCCAGTTAATTATTCCGGAGAGAATATAAAATGAATGCCATGTCTCGTAGCGCGCTAAACGCATATTCTCAGGTTGGAGTGGAGACAAGTATCTCGAGCGCAAGCCCGCATAAGCTGATCGCTATGCTGTTTGATGGCGCGATTATGGCGATTACGCGTGGCAGGGCACACATGCAGCAAGGCAACGTGGCAGCCAAGGGCGAGTCGATTTCCAGGGCGATTGCGATTATCGATGATGGCCTGAGCGCGAGCCTGGATGAAGAAGTCGGTGGGGAGTTGGCCAAAAATCTCAAATCGCTGTACGAATATATGAGCAACCGTCTGCTGATGGCTAATCTTAAGAATGATGAAAACGGCCTGGATGAAGTGTCGCGCTTGCTAAATGAACTCAAGGGTGCGTGGGAACAGATCGGTCAGCAGCCACAGGTGGTTGCACCACCTGTAGAACAGGTGGCTGCATCGGCCCGGCCCTCGATGAGCTACGGCAAGGCCTGAAGTGGAGCGCGCCGGCAGGATTCTGCAGCACTATGAAGCGGCAGCAAAGCTTGCGGCCATGATGCTGGAAGCTGCCCGGCAAGGTCAGTGGGATGAGTTGGTCGCACTGGAGCAGCAACGCGCTGCGGTGTTGTCCGAGTTGATGACTGATGCTGCACAAGGCACGATTCCAGATGAAGTGGCGGAGCAGGTGGCTAGACTGATTGGCGCAATTCTGCGGGCGGACGCCGAGATTGCTCCCCTTGCCCAAGCCTGGCAGGGGGAACTGAAAGGCCTGCTCGGTAGCATGGGTACCGAACGCAAGATTTCACAGGCTTACGGCACATAATCGTTATTGAAGGGCAAGTGATGCTGGCTGGCAATCCCTTTCTCAGGCAAGAACTAGCACTCCCGCACTTCGCAGCCGATGATCCAGTCGGCGGACTGGAACACTCTTTACCCATTCTCCCCGATCACGGCAGTTCCAGGCCCATGGAATACTGGGAAGATCAGTTGCACAAGAAACGCCCGCGCAAGCCCTTTCCCAAACCCTCTCCGGAAAAACCCCGCCAGGACGATCATCAGATCGATGATTACGCCTGAGTAAGCTTGATAGTTTATTCTCTAGGTTATACTCCCCGCCAGGGAGAAAACCATGCTCGAAATTCTGATTGCCGTTCTGATAATTTTTATTCTGCTGTCCTCGCTGTGGGTCGGCATCAAGCTCGGCGGGTTGACTCGTTCGCAGCATGAACTGCCCGATACGCTATCCCAGGTTCTTGAGGAGAAGCATCGCGCCATGCTGACCGACCTGCATGACGGCCTGGCGAAGCAGGGCGACCGCATGAACCATGCCTTGCTGGAAAGCTCCGAGCGTCTGCGCGAAATTGTCGCGCTGGAGTTGAAGCTGACGCGCGACGCCATGCAGTCGCTGCAGCTGGCGCAGAACGACAGCCTGGCGCAGACGCGCGAGGCGCTGCTGAAGCAGTTGGCGGAACTCAATGTGGCTTTGCAGGGCAAGCAGGACGCGATGCGTGCCGAGGTGATCGCCAAGACCATGCAGACGCTGGCCGAGCAGGGTAGGGCGGACCAGGAGCTGATCCAGACCACCATGAAGAACAGCACCGGGCAGCTGGTGGCAACCATCGAGGGCCTGAGCAAGACCGTGGATGGCCGGCTGGAGCAGATCAGCGGCAAGGTGACCGAGCGCCTCGACGAGGGCTTCAAGAAAACCAACGAGACTTTCGCCAATGTCATGGCGCGGCTGGCGACCATCGACGAGGCGCAGAAGAAGATCGACGGGCTCACCACCAATGTCGTCAGTCTGCAGGAACTGCTGGGCGACAAACGTTCGCGCGGCGCTTTCGGCGAGGTGCAGTTGGAAAACCTGATCCGCAATATCCTGCCGCCCACCATGTATGCCATGCAGTACACGCTGTCCACCGGCAGTCGCGTGGATTGCGCCCTGTTCCTGCCCGAGCCGACCGGCACGGTGGCAGTGGATTCCAAGTTTCCGCTGGAGAACTATCACCGGATGTTCACGCAGGGCGTCAGCGAACTGGATCGCGCTGTGGCGCAGAAACAGTTCAAGGCGGACGTGCGCAAGCATGTGGACGACATTGCGAGCAAATACATCATCGCCAACGAGACCTCCGACGGCGCGGTGATGTTCATCCCGGCCGAGGCGGTGTTCGCCGAGATTCACGCCTACCATCCGGAAGTGGTGGATTACGCCATGAGCAAGCGAGTGTGGATCGTCTCGCCCACCACCATGATGGCGGTGCTGAATACCGCACGCGCGGTGATGAAGGACGTGGAAACGCGCAAGCAGGTGCACATCATCAAGGACGCGCTCAACAAACTGGGCAAGGAATTCGAGCGCTTCGACACGCGCATGAAGAAGCTCGCCGACCACATCCGCCTGGCGCACGACGACGCGCTGGATGTGCATACCACCAGCAAGAAGATCAGCGACCGCTTTCGCAAGATCGAGGCGGTGGAACTGGAGCATCCCCAGGCGGACGTGCTGGAGGTGCTGGAGGGGGAGTAGTTCTAAATGCGGAAAGGCTGGTATTCGTAGCCCAAATCCGTTGCTACGTTAGCGTTGGTTACCTGCCCTAGATGCAGATTAAGCCCATTCAGCAACCCTGCATCCTGCCTCATGGCTTCCACATAACCGAGGCTGGCCAGTTTTAGCGCATAGGGCAGGGTAGCGTGGGTGAGCGCCTGCGTCGCTGTGCGCGCACAGGCGGCGGGCATGTTGGTGACGCAGTAATGCACCACGCCTGCCTCGACGTAGGTGGGCTGGGAATGGGTGGTGGGGCGCGAGGTTTCGGCGCAGCCTCCCTGGTCGATGCAGACATCCACCAGCACCGAGCCGGGACGCATGGCGCCCACCAGTTCGCGGCTGATGAGTCTGGGCGCGCGCTTGCCGGGAATTAGTATCGAGCCGACCACTAGGTCGGCATCGGAGATCAGGACTTCGATGGCGCTGGCTTGCGAATACTGTGTCTTGAGGCGGCCGCCGAATACGTCATCCAGGTAACGCAGGCGGTTCAGGTTCAGATCCAGAATCGTTATGTCGGCACCCAATCCCATCGCCATTTTGGCGGCTTCGGTGCCCACCGTGCCGGCGCCGAGTATCACCACCTTGCCCGGCACGACACCGGGAACCCCGCCCAGCAAGATCCCGCTGCCGCCATGGTTCATTTGCAGGGCGGTTGCGCCGGCCTGAATGGCAATCCGGCCCGCGACTTCGGACATCGGCGTGAGCAGGGGCAGGCGGCCTTGGGCATCGGTAACGGTTTCGTAGGCGATGCCGATAATCCTGCGTTCCACCAACTGGCGTGTCAACTCCGCATCGGCGGCGAGGTGCAGGTAGGTGAAGACGATCTGGCCTTCCCGCAGTAGCGGGATTTCTGCCGCCTGGGGTTCCTTGATCTTGACGACCATGGGGCAGGCGAAGGCTTCCGCTGCAGTGGCGACGATGCGCGCCCCGGCTGCGGAATAAAGCGCATTGTCATAGCCGATGGCTGACCCTGCCTGGGCCTGCACGTGAACTTCGTGGCCGGCGCCGGCCAGTGCACGCACCCCGGCTGGCGTGAGGCCGACACGAAATTCGTGGTCCTTGATTTCTTTGGGGACGCCGACCAGCATGGTCAAATCTCCTCGCACGCTTCTTTGATCAATGCCGGGCCGCGATAAATGAAGCCGCTGTAGAACTGCACCAGGCTGGCGCCGGCGAGGATTTTCTCCTTCGCATCCAAGCCGTTCATGATGCCGCCCACGCCGATTATGGGGATTTTGCCGTCCAGCGCCAGGCTTAGTTGTTTCACCACGCTGGTGGATTTGGTGCGCACCGGCGCGCCGCTCAGGCCGCCGGCTTCATCGCCGTGGGGCAGTCCCGCCACGCCTTCGCGCGACAGGGTGGTGTTGGTGGCGACCACGCCCTCGATTTGATATTTCAGCAGCAGGTCGGCGATCTGGATGATTTCTTCCGTGCTCAGGTCGGGCGCGATTTTCAGTGCCAGGGGAACTTGCCTGCCGTGTGTCTGGGCGAGTTTCCCCTGCTCATTCTTGAGTGCGTCGAGCAGGGCTTCAAGTTCGCTCGATTGCTGAAGCTGGCGCAGGTTCTTGGTGTTGGGCGAGGAGATGTTGACCGTGACGTAGCTGGCGTGGGGATAAACCTTGCGCAGGCAGGTGAGGTAGTCGTCGGCGGCCTTTTCGATCGGCGTGTCGAAATTCTTGCCGATATTGATGCCGAGAATGCCGCGATATCTGGCTTGCCTGACGTTCTCGATCAGCTTGTCCACGCCATCGTTGTTGAAGCCCATGCGGTTGATGATGGCGTTGGCCGGCGGGATGCGGAACAGGCGTGGCTTGGGGTTGCCGGGTTGCGGGCGAGGCGTGATGGTGCCGATTTCGATGAAGCCGAAACCCAGTGCGGCCAGTGCGTCGATGTAATCGCCGTTCTTGTCCAGGCCCGCCGCCAGGCCGACCGGGTTGGGGAAGTCCAGCCCCATCACACGGCGTGGCTTGTCCGGCACGCGCGGCGCGAGTAGGCCCAGCAGGCCAAGGCGTTGCGCGGTTTTCATGCCCTCCATGCCAAGATGGTGGGCGGATTCTGCATCCATGCTGAAGAACACGGAACGTATCAGGGAATAGAGCATGTGATTTCTTAGAATTTGGCTTGATTGAGCCACTCGGCAACGGCCTTGACCAGTTCGGCGTTGTGCTCGTGGAAGTAGTGGTCGGCTCCATTTACAACAATCTGGCGTGACTGCGGATTGCCAGCCTTGTTCATGGCGGCCAGACGCTCTGGCGCCATGTTAAGTACTTGTGGATATTCGGCGCTGCCGTAGATGTCCAGCACCGGCACATGCATTTTGGCCAGCGGAAAGGCTTCCTTCATCGGCTGCTGGTAATCGGTGGCGCCCATGCCGATGCCGACATAGGCGCTGATGTCCTTGTCGCCTTGCCCGGCGATCCAGTGCATGGCCATGTGGGCGCCGCAGCTATGGGCGACGAGCACGATATGCTTGACGCCGGTGTCGCGCAGATAGGCAATGGCGGCATTGATGCGTGGGCCGGCATCGGCAAACAGGGGAACGTAGTCGTTGTACCTGGCCTCCTTGCCGAGTACCGGCAGTTGCAGCGATAGCGTGTGCCAACCGCTGGCGGGTAGCCCGGTGCGCAGGGGGGCGACCACGTCAGCCCAGTCCGGGTGCATGCCGCGCCCGTGCAGGATGATGACCGCGCCGCGTGCATGGCGCTGGGTGGTTGGCGTGTAGATGGAGAGGAAGGGGTGCTTGTTCGCTTCAAGCCAGACGGCTTCTCCCTCGACAATCATGTCCACGATTTCATCCGCGAGGCGTTTCTCGCGCACCAGGTCGGAGGCGGGGGCTGAGAGAGTAAAAAAAGCGAGGTATAGGGTAGTGATAAATTTTAGCATGTGTGAAGTATGGAGAAGGGGCGCCGAATTGACAAGATTTGCCATGACTCGCTGCGGTGCATCATTTTCATGAATGCACGATGCTGGTGCGTTTGGCGTTGGCGTCTGCACAATGAAAATAAAAAATATGTATTAAATCAATTGAATGAAAATATGGAATGATTCGTGCTTAATTACCGCGGATAAAAATTCTGGAGAAATTTGATGGGAAACATGCATACGGGTGGTGATGTTTTGTTCATTTTGCTTGGCGCAATCATGGTGCTGGCCATGCACGCCGGTTTCGCTTTCCTTGAGCTGGGCACGGTGCGCAAGAAGAACCAGGTCAACGCGCTGGTGAAAATTCTCGCCGATTTCGCCATTTCCACCATTGCGTATTTCTTCATCGGCTATGGCATCGCCTATGGCATTCATTTTACCGATGGCGCGGATGTGCTGGTGCAGAAGGGCGGTTACGAGCTGGTCAAGTTTTTCTTCCTGCTGACCTTTGCTGCAGCCATACCGGCTATCGTTTCGGGCGGCATCGCCGAGCGCGCGCGGTTCAACCCGCAACTGGCGGCAACCTTCATCCTGGTCGGCTTCGTCTATCCGTTCTTCGAGGGTATTGTCTGGAACCATCATTTTGGTTTCCAGGATTGGCTCAAGGCTGTGTTTGGTGCCGAGTTCCACGATTTTGCCGGATCCGTGGTGGTGCATGCCATGGGCGGATGGATCGCCTTGCCCGCCGTGTTGCTGCTGGGCGCGCGGCGCGGACGCTACAATAAGGATGGCATGATGGCGGCGCATCCGCCTTCCAATATTCCTTTCTTGGCGCTGGGCGCGTGGATTCTGACCGTCGGCTGGTTCGGCTTCAATGTCATGTCGGCGCAGACGCTTTCCGCCATCAGCGGACTGGTTGCGGTGAACTCGCTCATGGCCATGGTGGGAGGCACGATCGCTGCGCTGATCGTCGGCAAGAACGACCCAGGCTTTGTCCACAACGGCCCGCTGGCCGGGCTGGTGGCGGTGTGTGCCGGTTCCGACCTGATGCATCCCATGGGCGCCCTGGTGACCGGTGCGGTGGCAGGCGGAATGTTCGTCTGGATGTTCATGCAGACGCAGAATAAATGGAAAATCGATGACGTGCTGGGTGTGTGGCCGCTGCATGGCCTGTGTGGCGCGTGGGGCGGTATCGCGGCAGGTATCTTTGGCCTCAAGGCGCTCGGTGGTCTTGGCGGCGTGAGTTTTGCCGCGCAACTGATCGGCACCCTGCTGGGAATTTCAATCGCGCTGGCTGGCGGGTTTGTCGTGTATGGCCTGCTCAGGAAACTGGTGGGTATCCGCCTCGATCAGGAAGATGAATTCAACGGCGCCGACCTGGCGATACACAAGATTTCGGCTACACCGGAAGGGGAAGTATAATTTCGCCTTCGGTTAGAACGGATTCCATATGAAAGACTATCAAGCTCCAAAGAAT
>Ga0105091_10001401_pt1 | contig 10520 bp, 12 predicted proteins | sample PPLLak1March2015_FD_87022 | JGI IMG/M metagenome (GOLD analysis project Ga0105091, IMG submission 87022) | Freshwater sediment microbial communities from Prairie Pothole Lake near Jamestown, North Dakota, USA - PPLs Lake P7 Core (1) Depth... | ecosystem: Environmental > Aquatic > Freshwater >... | reverse complement strand
GCAAAAAGATTTAGAACGCAGGAATCAAATAGGCAGGATGCAGTTGAACGGTTTATTGAACTAATTAGAAAAGCAGAGAAAAAGCCGAAGAAACGTATAAAAACCAAACCTTCGAAAGAATCCAGGCAAAAAAGAATTGAAGAAAAAAAGAAAAGATCCGAAGTTAAGAAAATGAGGCGGATAAACTATGAATGATTTACCGGAAAGAAAAGTCAGCAGACTTACAGTTATAATAGATAGATTAACATGCATCTCCACCGGGAACTGCATTAAAGTTTCACCCGAGGTTTTCGAATTCGATGATGAAAAGATCTGTTCATTTAAAATCCCATATGTCGATGTTCAAAAAGAAAAAATTATTGAGGCTTGTTCCGTCTGCCCGGTTAACGCATTAAGCATAATTGATGAAAATGGAATTAAGCTGGTTCCCAATGTATAGAATGCTTGATTCAATAAATCATCCTTTTTAATTTTTTTAACTAACCTCCTCTCTGGCATTTCTATTGCTGCTCTATATTATCTATTTTATTTCTGGTTTTTATAAATAATAAACAAATTTTAAGGAATATTTTATGGCTACCGAGATTAGGCCTCAGCCAAAAGCTGAAGAGCCTGAAAATAAAAAAACAAAAAACAATGGGCATAATACCAGCGATTCCGTTCAGAAAACGGATGAAGCTAAATATTCCATGCAGACCCATCTGATTTACGGAAAAAATGTCTCCAATAAGTGGGATTATTCTCACCACGTAGTCGCACCTCTATCTTCTTCGGTAATTTTTAAGCTGGATTCGGTTGAGCGGGGAGCCGAAGGTTTTTTGGAATTTGCCGACAGCAAAATACTTGGTGATGATAGTGTTCCGATCTATATATACGACAGGCTCGGTGAACCGAATAAAGATCTTCTGGAGGAAAATCTCGCTTATGTTGAAAAAGGAGAAATGGCTGTAACATTTGCAACCGGTATGGGTGCAATTTCAGGAATTTTAGGAACACTTACTAAATCAGGCGATGAAATTATAACTCACAAAACTCTTTACGGCTGCACCTTTTCACTTCTCAATAACTGGTATCCAAGGTATAATATAAAATATAATCCCATCGATCTTACCGTGCCTGAAAATCTTTTAAATTTCATAAATGAAAAGACAAGAGTTGTTTATTTCGAATCTCCTTCAAATCCGAACCTTGATATTATCGACATTGGAAAAATCAAAGATGAAGTTAACCGTGTTAATGAAAAGCGGAAAGAGGAAGAAAAAATATATATTGTTGTCGATAATACTTTTGCAACCCCTTACTGTCAGCGTCCGCTGGAGCTTGGAGCAGATTTTGTGCTTCATTCATTGACTAAAGGAATCGGCGGATTCGGAACAGATATGGGCGGCGTTGTTATCGGTCCGAAGAAATTCTGGAACCTCCTTATGCTTTATCGAAAAGATTTCGGCGCTGTGCTTAATACAAAAGCAGCATGGACCGTACTGACTTATGGATTGCCTACTTTGCAGCTAAGAATAAGTCAGCAGATTAAAAGTGCAATGAGAATTGCCGAGTTCCTGGACAGCAATCAGAAAGTTGAATTTGTAAATTATCCCGGCCTCCAGAATTATAAATTCCATAACCTGGCCAAAACCCAAATGCTCGATTTTAACGGGAACTTCGCGCCGGGAAGTCTAATTTATTTTGCCCTTAAAGGAAAAGATAATGAAGATCAAAAAGAGAAGGGGAGACAATTAATGAATTATGCAGCAAAGAATGCATATACAATGACTCTCGCAGTTAGTCTCGGTCATACTAGAACATTAATTGAGCATCCGGCATCGATGACTCATTCGATGATTCCCGCCGACAAATTACTTGAATACGGAATAGATCCGGGAGGGATTAGAATCGCTGTTGGATTGGAAAATGTGGACGATATCTTATCCGATCTCGATGAATGCCTGAAAACAATTTAAGATTCAGGAACACTTTTTTCACAGGACTCAATTTATCTTTTAAATAGATTTCTTGAGTCCTTTTTTTATAATATTGAACTAATGTTATTCCGCTTAATTTGATCTACCCTGAACTTTCTTCAATCTTTATTAAATTTTCCCTTTAAAAAATTTTCCTAATTTGTATTAGAAAGTATTTTAATAATGAACCCCTGGAAAGGTTTAAAAAAGCTTCCGAGAGAAATGTGGATTATTGCCGGCGGCACTTTGATAAACCGGACAGGTACAATGGTCCTGCCTTTTCTTGCTTTGTATTTAACCACAAAAATTAATTTAAGCCCCGATAAAGCAGGTTTCATTATAACTTTCTATGGAATCGGAGCATTGGTTACTGCTCCCTTTGTAGGAAAGCTGGCAGACAAAATAGGTGCGTTTCTGATTATGAAGCTTTCCTTATTTTTTGGCGGAATTCTCCTCCTTTTTTATCCTTTTTTCCATGGATATGCACAAATTATGATAATTACAGTCCTTTGGGCAATGGTAAATGAAGCTTTCCGCCCTGCAAATATGGCGTTAATTTCCCGTGTAGTGAGTGCAGAGGATAGAAGAGCGGCATTTGCTTTAAATAGGCTTGTAATTAATCTTGGAATGAGCATCGGTCCCGTTGCTGCAGGATTTCTTGTGTTAATAAACTATTCTATAATTTTCTACGTAGATGCAGCTACTTCAATTCTGGCAGCAATATTTCTTTTATTTTTTCCGGTACACGCAAAATACTATTCTGAATCTAATGGAGAAAAAAACATACTAAAGGAGAGCGGCGAAAAAAGTGCATTCAGGGATTTTGGCTTTATTTATTTTTTACTTGCAATGCTCCCTGCTTCAATGGTTATTTTTCAGCATATCGGTGCAATGCCCATTTTTGTCGTGAAGGATCTTAATTTTTTACCTTCTGTATTCGGTTTCCTGGCAATGGTTAATACAATCCTGATAATCCTCGTGGAAGTTCCTCTGAATATCGCAATGTCCAAGTGGTCTGATAAACTATCATTAGCCTTAGGTGCTTTTTTAATTGCATTAGGGTTCGGATCCATGGCATTTGCCTCCAGCATAGCGTTCATAGCATTTACGATTGTAATCTGGACATTTGGAGAAATGATTTTCTTCCCTTCCAGCGCTGCTTATGTTGCTGAAATATCGCCTCCGGAAAAGCGCGGGGAGTATATGGGCATGTTCCAAATGCTGTTCAGCGCTTCATTAGCTTTTGGACCATGGCTGGGAACAATCGTGTACGAACATTTCGGAGCAAGGATTTTGTGGATATCCGCTTTTTTGTTCGGCTGTATTTCAGTCGTTATGATCTTCTTTTTGAAAAGGAAGAAGATAAAAGCTGAAACTTTTAGTGTTGAGGCATAGTGAATAAAATAAAAGGGCTGAAGAAATCTTCAACCCTTTATCGGCCTTACATTTTCTTCGATTTTCTATGCATTGAACCAAGCATATTAGGCGGTACAGGATCAGGGACTTTATTGGGGAGAGGAGGCAGAGATTTCAGATAGGCAAACATTGATTTCAGATCTTCATCTTTTAATTTTGCATATTGATCATAAGGCATCGGCGGAAGTATCGGTCTTCCTACACCCATATGCTTTCCGGTTCTTATTGCTTTTATAAAAACTTCGTCGGTCCAGGTGCCGATTCCGGTTGCTTCATCAGGGGTCAGATTAGCAGTATAGGAAATTCCCCACGGTCCTACCCATGCAGTTAAATCTGCACTTGCCAGATACCATTTACCCGGAGCCACCATACTAGTATCGATTTCCGCCATAGGAGAACCGGCAGGATGACCGGAAAGAAGTTTTGTAGAATCAATCATTGGCCCCATTTGACCAAATACTTTTGGAGAATGACAGTCGTTGCAGCCGCCAGCCGTTACAAGATATTTTCCTCTCTCTATCATTTCTTCATTAGTCATTTCTTTTTTTTCATGGGACTGGCAGCCGGATTGAACATAGATCAAGCTCAGAAAAACTGCAGTAAATAGAAGAAATACTAAAGCATTTTTCTTCATAAAGCCTCCTGAATTAAAGTTTGATTTGATTAATAATTAATTAAAGAAAGAAGATCCGGATTAACTAAAAATAATCCTCTTTTGAAAGGATTATTTTTTGATATTAATACGCTAATGGAGAGCCATAAATTTAATATGTTAAATTTGGAAGGAGATTAATTAAAATCAACTATCACTATTGGTGATGGTAAGGTGAAATCGGAGTAATTCTAATGGAAAAATATTAGCTTTTTTTTCAGAAAATCCTTTAGTTTACATTTATTATCAAACAAATTAAGGAGATAATTATGAATGAGACAGGTACTTTCTCTCCCATGTTCCAAATCACATTAACCAAAATGACGAGGGATATGAATTTCTTAGGAATGTTTTTTATAATTATCGGGGCATTATATTCCTTAACTATAGTCGGAGCCCTTTTAGGAATTCCATTTATTATAAGCGGATTGAGATTGAGAGAATCAGCAAATTCATTCTCAAGCTATGCTGCATCTAGTGATACTTTTACGCTGGAGCAGGCTCTTGAAAGGCAAAGCAGGTTTTTCTTCATTCAAAAAGTACTGGCAATTATAGGAATTGTACTCCTGGTTATATATATAATTTTTATGATTATTTTTGGAGTTTATATTATGCAGTACTTCAACCAGTACAATTATTACAATACATAATAATTTTTAGATGGTGAATGCAATCATTCACCATCAATAAACTTCTTCAATTTCCTTTTTTAATTTTTCTTCAGTGGTAAATCCCTGGTTAAAAAACTTCATTTCTTTGTTAGGAGATATGACTGCAATTGACGGGACTGTTTTTATATTAAATGTTGAAGCTAGTTCTTTTTCTTTAACCGCATTTAAAGAAATATAATTTATATCCAGGTATTTTTCTTTTAACCTATCTAAAATTATCGATTGAGAACTGCACGGGGCGCAGTAATCACTCCAAAAATAAATTACCGAAGGTCGTGATCCGTTTAATTTAATACCATGGGAAGCGAATAAGCTGAAATTAATATTCCCTTTAACCCTGGGCCTCATAAAAACTCCCGGGATTAATACTGCCGCAATGAAAACAGCTGCTATTATTAGAAATCTTTCAAGCATGACGGCCTTTTCCTCTGGAATCCAGTAATCCGGATTTCTGGAGCTGAAAATAGACCCAGCATCCGGTACAGAAATTCCAAATAATATTTATAAATGCCAGCACTGCAACAATTAAAGAGATGCTCCAGCCGATAATTATCCCGGGATTATGAGGGAATAATTGCAGCATCAGAAAAGAGACAAGAAGAACTATTCCTCCGAAACCATGGGAAAAAAGATGAGGAGCATTGTTTTCATTGACAATCTCCGGCTTCATAATTCCCGAACGCTTAATAATATTTAAATAGATTAATCTAAATAAGCTTGCTTCCGGAAATATGCTTCCTATTATCATTATAGCTGATGTTAAAGCAATTAAGAAGGGTAAGTTAATAATGAATGAAACCCACACCAGGAGAACAATAAGAATCTGGTTGAACTTTATTCCTGATTTATCAATTTTTTCTGACATAATCACTCTTAATATTTGAAAATAAATTTTAATATCTGGGCATAGTTTTATCGATCCTTAATGCCCATGCATTTATACCGCCGACTAAATTTTTAACTTTTTTAAATCCGGCTTTCTTTAGAAATTGAACTGCTCTTGCGCTTCTGCTTCCCACTTTACAGTGCACAACAAGTTCTCTCGATGAGTCCAGCTCGTTAACACGGTTCGGCAGATCATTCAGAGGAATTAAATAGCCGCCTAGATTGCTGATCTCATATTCATGAGGTTCCCGGACATCAAGAATAAAAATATCTTCATTATTTTGAATTTTCTTATTCAGTTCATCTGCCGAGATTTGATCCTGATAAGGACCTTGTTCATCATCGGGAGTAATTCCGCAAAACTGTTCATAATCAATCAGCTCATGTATTTCAGGATTTTCTCCGCAGATAGGGCATGAAGGATTTTTTCTAAGCTTCAGCTCGCGGAATTTAAATTTTAATGCATCGAATAGAATTAATCTGCCGAGCAGAAGATCGCCCTGTTCAATAATTATCTTAATAGTTTCTAATGCCTGGAGAGATCCGATAATCCCCGGAAGCACGCCGAGAACACCGCCTTCTGCGCAGCTCGGAACCAAACCCGGAGGAGGAGGTGCCGGATATAAACAGCGGTAGCAAGGCCCCTGCTTCGCATCAAATACTGTTACCTGTCCTTCAAAACGGAAAATGCTTCCGTAAACATTAGGTTTACCTAGCAGAACGCAGGCATCATTTACTAAATAACGGGTTGGAAAATTATCCGTACCATCCACAATTACATCAAAATCTTTTAAGATATCCAGGGCATTTTCTGAAGTAAGGCGTGTTTCAAAAGTAACTACATCGACATTAGGATTAATAAGATTAATAGTTTCTTTTGCGGATTCGAGCTTTGACCTCCCGATGTCATTCGTAGAATGCAGGAGCTGCCTGTGCAGATTAGTTTCATCTACCACATCAAAATCTACAATGCCTAAAGTACCCACCCCGGCAGCTGCAAGATACATTCCAAGAGGAGAACCGAGTCCACCTGCACCAATCATTAAAACTTTAGCTGCCTTTAATTTTTTCTGTCCTTCCATACCTACTTCAGGCATAATTAAATGCCGGCTGTAGCGCAGAATTTCCTCGTTGGACAATTTTGTTTCATTAAGCACTTCCGCTCCGTAATTTCCCCCGGCAATTGAGGGAACAATGCTTATTACATCATTCTCTTTCAATTGAGTTCCCGTATTTTCTATATAACGGATATCTTCATCATTGACATAAATATTGACATAGCTCCTAAGTTCTCCACGTTCATTGAAAAGATGCTTCTGAAGCTGAGAGTATTTTGAAGTCAGATCCTGAAGAACTTCACCTACTGTATGTCCCTTAGAAGTTACAGAATCATTTTTCTCCGTATACTGCCTCAGCGGTGTGGGAATCAATATTTTTACATCCATAAATAATCCTTTCAAAGATTAATCTTTAATAATTAATTTTCTCTTTTTCCGTTAGTTTAACTTTTTCAATAATTTCTTCATTAAACTTTTCTCTGTTCTCTTCCAAAATCCATCCTCTCAGATCTGCAGCATTGCCTTTCTGAATGGAAACTATAATGTATAAAAACCAGGGGAATGCATGATCGGTATCGAACTTTGAAGGTACAGCAGGATGATCCGGATGAGAGTGATAAAACCCGATAAGCTCAAGATTTTTCTCCTTAGCTGTTTTCTCTGCCGACAAATATTCCGAGGGCGAGATTAAATACCGGTTCTGCCTATTCTCATCTTTTTCATTTTTAAATTTCATTATTTCCCTAATTTCTTTCCCGTAATCTTTATTGTAGCCGAATATTACTCCGCAGCATTCTTCATTATACGTTTCTTCACCGTGTGAACAGATGCCGCCGTAAATATTTTCAGGTATTTTAATCATTCCTGCTCCAGATTTTTTCGCTTAAATATTTTGTTCCTCCGTCCGGAAAAACCGTTACTATTATTCCCGAATCAATTTCTTGAGCAATTTTTAAAGCCGCTGCCATTGCCGCACCGCTTGAAAATCCGGCAAATATTCCCTCCTTAAGTGCAAGTTTTTTTACAAATTCATATGATTCTTCGGTCGATATTGCAAGCATCCCATCAGCCAATGACTCATCATAAATCCCTGGGATAATTGCCGTCTGAAGATGTTTCAATCCTTCCAGTCCGTGCAAAGGGGAATCCGGCTGGAAGGCAATGCATTTAATTTCCGGATTAACTTCTTTTAATTTTTTCGAAACTCCGACAAAAGTTCCTGTTGTGCCCAGCCCGGACACGAAATGGGTTATTTTACCGTTTGTCTGTACAAGTATCTCAAGGGCAGTCGTTTTATAATGAGCTTTCCAGTTTGCGGAATTATTATACTGATCGGGATAGAAGTACATACCGGAATTTTCCGAATAAATTTTTTTAACTGCTCTTTGCGCTCCGTCTGTATTTTCAAGAGGATCTGTATAAATTATTTCGGCTCCGTAGGCTTCTATTATTTTTTTTCTTTCAACACTTACATTGGAAGGCATAGCAAGTTTTAGTTTGTAACCTTTAGCGGCGGCAATCATTGCATAAGCAATGCCGGTATTGCCGCTGGTAGCATCTATAATTATCTTGTCTTTTGTAAGGAGTCCTTTTTTTTCTCCCTCCAAAATCATGTTTAAAGCCGGTCTGTCTTTTACGGATCCTCCCGGGTTAAACCATTCTGCTTTTGCAAAAATTTTAACTCCGGGATTCAGTTTTTCTATAATTCTGCTAATCTTAATTAGCGGAGTATTGCCAATTGCACTAAGAATTGAATAAGAAGTCTCTTTTTCCCGGGGACTAAGTCTTTCTCTTTTTAACCTTTCCGATTTTAATTGAACCGCGTTTTGCATTTTTCAAGCCGAATGAATTTTTTAAAATAAAAAACCCGCTGAACGGCAGCGGGTTTATACATAAATACAAATTAATTTTTAATCATTCATAATAATTTAATGCCGCTGCCGGTTTATAATTACAACAGCAACAGCAGGCGATAGCTTTTGTTAATATTTGTTTTTTATTAATATTCATTTCTTTAATCAAAATAGAAAACAGTAAAGGAAATATCAAGCAGAATTACATGCACCGGAATCTAAATCACTTCTGTGGAATAAAAAAGGCTGGTTTTACCAGCCTTAAATTTTAATAGGATTTTTAACCTAAATAAGCTCTAAGAGCTTTACTCTTAGGAGAATGCCTTAAACTCCTGATAGCTTTTTCTTTAATTTGGCGGACACGTTCTCTCGTCAGATTAAATTTTTCTCCAATCTCTTCAAGAGTTGCAGGTCTTTCGCCGTTTATTCCGAAATAAAGTTTAAGTACTTCGCATTCTTTTTCGGATAATGTAGAAAGAATGCTTTCAACTTCTTTCTTCATTGATTCCTTCATTAAGGTTACATCAGGCGATGGCTGCTGCTCATTCGGCATAAGATCTATGAGGTTATTTTTATCTTCACCTTCCTTAATGGGAGAGTCGAACGATACGTGTCTGCCTGCAATCTGAAGCGCATATGCAACTTCATCTGCGGTCATATCAAGAATTGTTGCGAGCTCTTCAGTCGTCGGCGGTCTCTCAAACTGCTGCTCTAAATCCCTATAGGCTTTTCCTATTTTACTTAAAGAACCTACACGATTTAAAGGTAGTCTTACCATTCTTGATTGATCGGCAATTGCCTGCATGATAGACTGTTTAATCCACCAGACTGCATAGGAAATAAATTTAAATCCGCGGGTCTCATCAAATTTCTGAGCCGCCTTAATCAATCCTAAATTACCTTCATTAATTAAATCTTCCAGCGATAAACCTTGATTCTGAAACTGCTTCGCAACACTAACTACGAACCTTAAATTTGCTTTTGTTAAAGCTTCCAGCGCCTCTTTGTCCCCTTTTTTAATTTTTTTTGCTAAATCTATTTCCTGATCGGGTGTTAATAAATCAACTTTGCCGATTTCCTGCAGATAAGTATCAAGAGACTTGCTTTCACGATTCGTGTATTGCTTGGTTATTTTCAATGTATACTCCTATATTTGTTGTTCAAATTTGTAACCGATGAACTTAAACTTTGTTCCAATGATTTTGTGAAGATTTAACCCCCTCGCAGTTATTTAGATGCATGAAAATCATAAAGGTTTGCAATTTGCTGAAAATTTTTCAAATAAACAATACATTTTTTGACCGCATATCACAATTTTTCGAAAAATATATGTTTTTAACAAAATTTGAGGGTTTGATTTAAATCCTTACAAAAAAAAATTGTGGTTATTCTCATCAAATTCTTCTTAAACTTTATAGAATTTCAAGTTATTTAATTGTAATTCTTAAATAATAAGGAGAATATTTAAAATGGCCTGGTTAAATGTTAAAATATATTTTTTATTCATTGTCATTTTGTTTTTTGATGTTGATTCAGCAAATGCACAAAGAAGAGATGCATTCGGAATCCGTGCAGGAATTTATGCAGACGGAAGTGATTTCTTCCTAGGCGGTGAATACCTTGCAAGCCTCGGTTCAAATGTTTATTTGAATCCCAATATTGAATTTGTTTTAGTTGATAACGGGAGCATGTTCACATTAAATATGGATGCTCATTATGATATTCCTACTAGAACTAACCTTTATATCTGGGCAGGCGGCGGTTTAGGCCTAATCTATTTTAATCCTGAAGGCGCTGGAGACAGCCGCACTGATGCGGGTTTAAATATTTTATTCGGATTAGGTTTTATAACATCAAGCAGGTTAATTCCCTATATTCAGGCAAAAGGAATTATCTCCGATAACAGCAATTTTTCTTTAGCATTCGGACTCAGGTTTTAATAATTGCTTTTAATTTTAAAAACGCATGTCAAAAGATTACGATCCGCGTATGCATACCGCCGAGCATATTCTTAACCAGACAATGGT
>Ga0105091_10001398_pt1 | contig 10525 bp, 9 predicted proteins | sample PPLLak1March2015_FD_87022 | JGI IMG/M metagenome (GOLD analysis project Ga0105091, IMG submission 87022) | Freshwater sediment microbial communities from Prairie Pothole Lake near Jamestown, North Dakota, USA - PPLs Lake P7 Core (1) Depth... | ecosystem: Environmental > Aquatic > Freshwater >... | reverse complement strand
TGAACGTGGTGGGCGACCTGTTCGGCGCCGGCAAGATGTTCCTGCCCCAGGTGGTCAAATCCGCCCGCGTCATGAAGCAGGCGGTGGCGCATCTGATCCCCTACATTGAGGAAGAAAAGCGCCTCAGCGGCGAGGCCGCCCAGGCCAAGGGCAAGATCATCATGGCCACGGTCAAGGGCGACGTGCACGACATCGGCAAGAACATCGTCGGCGTGGTGCTGCAATGCAACAACTACGACGTGGTGGATCTTGGCGTCATGGTCCCGGCAGCAAAAATCCTGCAAGCCGCCATCGACGAGAAGGCCGACATCATCGGCCTGTCCGGGCTGATCACCCCCTCGCTGGAAGAAATGGCCCATGTCGCCAAGGAAATGCAGCGCATGGGCATGACCATCCCGCTGCTGATCGGCGGCGCAACCACTTCGCTGGCCCATACCGCAGTGAAGATCGAGCCGAATTATTCCGGCCCGGTGGTGTACGTCAAGGACGCCTCGCGCGGCGTCGGCGTGTGCACCAGCCTGCTCAGCCCCGAACTGCGCGACGCCTATATCGGCAAGCTCAAGGCCGAGTACATCGCGGTGCGCGAACGTCACCAGGAACGTCAGACCAGCGCCAAACGGGTGTCGCTGGCGGCCGCGCGCGCCAATGGACTGAAAACCAACTGGAGCAACCCTAACCCCTCCCAACCTCCCCTTGTCAGGGGAGGAGAGAGCAGCCTCCCCCCTGACAAGGGGGGAACGAGGGGGGGTGAAGCGAGTGCAGGCTACACCCCTCCCGTCCCCGCCATGCTCGGCCTGAAATCGTTCAAGGATTACCCCCTCGCCGAAATCGCCGCGCGCATCGACTGGACGCCGTTCTTCCAGGCGTGGGAGCTGCACGGCCGCTATCCGCGCATCCTTGAAGACGTAGTGGTCGGCGTCGAGGCCAAAAAACTGTTCGCCGACGCGCAAGCCATGCTGCAGAAAATCATCGACGAGAAATGGCTCGCCGCCAACGCCGTGATCGGCCTGTTCCCTGCCAACCGGGTGGGCGACGACATCGAGATTTACACAGACGAGTCACGCAGCCAGATCGCCATGACTTACCACGCCCTGCGCCAGCAGACCGAGAAGCCCGCCGGCAAGCCCAATCTGTGCCTGGCCGACTTCATCGCGCCGAAAGACTCCGGGGTGAAGGACTACATCGGCGCCTTCGCCGTCACGGCAGGCATTGGCATCGACGCGCGCGTAATCAAGTTCGAGAAGAACCACGACGACTACAGTGCCATCATGCTCAAGGCGCTGGCTGACCGCCTGGCGGAAGCTTTTGCCGAACTGCTGCACGAGCGCGTGCGGCGCGAGTTCTGGGGCTATGCCAAGGATGAAACCCTGAGCAATGAAGACCTGATCGAGGAAAAATATCGCGGCATCCGCCCCGCGCCAGGCTACCCCGCCTGCCCCGAGCACAGCGAAAAGGGCACGCTGTTCGAATTGCTGCAGGCGCCCGAAAACGCCGGCATCACCCTGACCGAGAGCTTCGCCATGCTGCCCACCGCTGCCGTGAGCGGCCTCTATTTCGCTCACCCCGAATCAAGCTATTTCGCCGTGGCCAAAATCGACCGGGACCAGGTGGAAGACTACGCCAAGCGCAAGGGCTGGGATGTGCAAACGGCGGAAAAATGGCTGGCGCCGAACCTGGGATATTCAAACTAAAGACGAGCATTGCACTCGATTCTGGCTGCGCGTATCGTTAAATCTTACTGAAGTAGGGTTGCATATGGAAACGACAAAACTCTCGTCCAAAGGGCAGATCATCCTGCCCAAATCGCTGTGCGAGTCGCATCACTGGTCGGTGGGAATAGAGTTCGTCATCGAGGATATACCGAACGGAATAATGCTGCGCCCGGCCAAATCCTTCAGCCCGAGCCGCCTGCAGGATGTCATCGGCTGCACGGGTTACGCTGGTCCAGCCAGGACGCTCGAAGAGATGGGAGCTGCGATCACCAAAAGTGCAAGCATGCAGAAACGCTGGCCGACATCGAAATCGTGCAGGCCTAGCCGGAAATAAATAAACCATTAAGTAACAACAGGATGCACGCAATATGCTGCTGATGCTAGACAACTATGATTCATTCACTTACAACCTGGTGCAATACTTCGGCGAGTTGGGCGAGGACGTGCAGGTGTACCGCAACGACGAGATCACCGTGGAACAGGTGGCGGCGCTCAAGCCCGACCATATCGTGATTTCGCCCGGCCCCTGCACCCCAGCCGAGGCAGGGATTTCGGTCCCGCTGATCAAGGAATTCGCCGGCAAGGTGCCACTCCTTGGCGTGTGCCTCGGCCACCAGAGCATCGGCCAGGCTTTCGGCGGCAGGATCATCCACGCCAGGCAGCTCATGCACGGCAAGACCTCGTTGATCCACCACAAGGACGTGGGCGTGTTCAAGGGCTTGCCCAACCCCTTCACCGCCACGCGCTACCACTCGCTGGTGATCGAGCGCGAAACCCTTCCGGATTGCCTGGAAATCACCGCCTGGACCGACGACGGCGAGATCATGGGTGTGCGCCACAAGACCTTGCAGGTGGAAGGCGTGCAGTTCCACCCCGAATCCATCCTGACCGAGCACGGCCACCAGATGCTGGCCAATTTCCTCAAGGAGAAGCGCGCGTGATCACGCCAAAAGAAGCGCTCACCCGGCTGATCGAACAGCGCGAAATTTTCCACGACGAAATGCTGTCGCTGATGCGCCAGATTATGAGCGGGGAAGTGACCCCGGCACAGATCGCCGCCATCCTCATGGGGCTGCGGGTGAAGAAGGAAACGGTCGGGGAAATCTCCGCTGCCGCCCAGGTGATGCGCGAGTTCGCCACCAAGGTGCCGGTAGCAAACACCGATCATCTGGTCGATACCTGCGGCACCGGCGGCGATGCAGCCCACACCTTCAACATCTCCACCACTGCCGCCTTCGCCGCCGCTGCCGCCGGTGCGCGCGTGGCCAAGCACGGCGGGCGTTCAGTGTCCTCCACCTGCGGTTCGGCCGACGTGCTGGAAGCCTTGGGCGTCAACCTCAATCTCACCCCTGAACAGGTTGGCCAGAGCATCGACGAAATCGGCATCGGCTTCATGTTCGCGCCGAACTTCCACGGCGCCATGAAGTACGCCGCACCGGTGCGGCGCGAACTGGGTGTGCGCACGATTTTCAACGTACTAGGGCCGCTCACCAACCCGGCCGGGGCAAGCAACCAGGTCATGGGCGTGTTCCATCCCGATCTGGTCGGCATCCAGGCCCGCGTGCTGCAGCGCCTTGGCAGCCGCCACGTGATGGTGGTGCATGGCAGCGATGGCTTGGACGAAATCACCCTGTCCGGCGAAACCCTGATCGGCGAGCTGAAAGACGGCGAAATCCGCGAATACGCCATCCACCCGCGCGAATTCGGTTTCGAACCTTGCAGCCTGGAAACCCTGAAAGTGTGGGATGCCACCCAGGCCAAGGACATGCTGCTCGGCGTACTCGGCAACCTGCCCGGTCCGGCGCGCGACATCGTGCTGCTCAATGCCGGCGCTGCAATCTATGTGGCAGGGTGCGCGGAAACACTGGCAACAGGGATCGAGACGGCACGCGCAGTGATCGAAAACGGCACGGCACGCGACAAGCTGCGTCAACTCGTGGAAGTATCCAACCGCCTCAATGGAGCATGATCGATGTCCGACATCCTGAATAAAATCATTGCAGTCAAGCAGGCCGAAGTGGCGCGCGCGATGGAGAAGAAGGCTTTCTCGACGATTCGTGCCGAAGCGGAAGCGATGCCGCCAGCGCGCGATTTTGTCGCGGCCATCCGCGGAAAAATAGCGGCGGGAAAATCAGCCGTGATTGCCGAGATCAAGAAAGCCAGCCCGTCCAAGGGCATCATCCGGGAAGAGTTCGACCCGGCGGCGATTGCCCGGAGCTATGAGCAGCACGGCGCAGCCTGCTTGTCAGTGCTCACTGACAGCCAGTTTTTCAAGGGCAGCAAGAACGACCTGATCGAAGCGCGCGACGCCTGCAAATTGCCGGTGCTGCGCAAGGACTTCATGATCGACCCCTACCAGATCTGCCGCGCCCGCACCATCGGCGCCGACTGCATCCTGCTCATCGTGGCGGCGCTGGATTTGCCGCGCATGCAGGAGCTGGAAGCGGTGGCGCACGAACTCGGCATGGCGGTACTGGTCGAGTCGCACGACGCGGCAGAACTGGAACTGGCGCTGCAACTCAAGACACCGCTGATCGGCATCAACAACCGCAACCTGCGCACCTTCGAAACCAGGCTGGAAACCACGCTGGAACTGCTGCCAAGGGTTCCAAAAGAGCGCATCGTGATTACCGAAAGCGGCATCCTCAAAGTGGAAGACGTACAACGCATGCGCCGAGGGAACGTCAACACCTTCCTGGTGGGCGAAGCCTTCATGCGCGCCGAAGACCCAGGCGTTGAACTGGGACGCCTATTTGCCTAAAGCCGTCGCCCGAAATCGACGGACAGCCCGATATGGTTGGGGTGGAATAATGGGGTATTGATCCGTTCCTCGCGATCCAGCCCAACCAGCGCCTGTTCCACGGCAAAGGCGCGATCTACCAGAAACCGTTCAGCTTTAATCCATTAAAAAATTTGATTACAATTTTGTAATGTGACACTGCTATAGTGAAAACAGGTTGTAAAGGGCAAACTCTGCCGAAAGGCGAGGACGCAAAACCACCGGTCTAACTGGCTATGCCACATGACAGCGGGGTCGCCAAACCGAAGAACGTATTTTCTGTTCGCTCTTCCCAGCGTCCTCTCGCGCCCGCCCTGGCAACCTTTTTTCTCATTGCCTCATCAAGAAAAAGGAGAAACTCCATGCCACAGTCCAACGCATTAGTCATAGACGCTTCGCCATCCATGAGAAATTACGTCCGGGAAATTCTCCACCAGGCATTAGGGTTCGATGAAATCCATGAAGCGAAAAACGCCGAGGATGCACACCAGACACTGAAATCCGGCCGCGACATAAACTGGATTTTTAGCTCATGGGAAATGCCGGGCCTATCCACTCACGATCTTCTAAAAACCGTGCGCAGTAGCCGCCACAGCACGCAAAGCCACTTCATTCTGATGTCCAGCAATGACGAGCTTGTCGTCAGGAATGTCGCTATCCGGGAAGGTGTCGCAGATTACCTTTGCAAGCCCTTTTCCCCCGATCAGATGGTCCACATGGTGCACCGTCTCAACGGACTGGTGAATCGGCGTGGAGCCGAGCGCCTAAAAGTCCGCACGCCCTGTGAGATTGACATGGGTTTTGATTTGTTTCACCACTATGGCGCCGAACTAGTGGATATTTCAACAACCGGCTGCCGCGTAAAAACTTCGCAAGTCAAACCCGGCAGCGGCTATATCGACGATTACGCCACCGTCACTCTGTTTTCGGCCTCAGAAACTTCTCTTCAGGTTCAAGCAACAATCAGAAGGCTGGAATTCGATGAATTCTGCACCGACCCATTGCGCGATACCGAGATAGCCGTCGAGTTCGTCAACGTCACCCCGGCCCTCAATGAAAAACTCGTGGCGCTCATTAATTCAGGTAAAGAGCAATCCGCTATCCCGTGTAACGGTGCCAGGATTAGTGAAGCGCTGAACAGGTAGCCATTCGGCGCACCCTAAGGCACTTCCGCCGACGGCATGCGCGCCAGGATGATTGCGGTTTTGCGCATCAGACCCCGGGCGCTGCGGTGCTTGTCGTAGTAACGCGGATTGGGCACCATGGCCGCGAGCTTGGCGGCCTGCTCCGGGCCAAGCTTGGCGGCGCTGGTCTTGTAGTAGTAGCGCGCGGCGGCTTCCGCGCCGAACACGCCGTTGCCCCACTCGATCACGTTGAGATAGATCTCGAAAATCCGCCGCTTCGGCATCATCTGCTCCAGCATCAGCGTGATCAGCGCTTCCTCGCCCTTGCGCCAGAAAGCTTTTCTGGATGAAAGAAACAGGTTCTTCGCCAGTTGCTGGCTGATGGTGGAACCGCCGGCAACGATCCTGCCTTTTTTCAGATTCTTTTCGTAGGCTTTCTGGATGCCTTCCCAGTCAAAGCCTTCGTGGTCGACGAACTTGGCGTCCTCGGAGGCGATCAATGCGCGCTTGAGGTGGGGCGAAATGCGCTCGTAGGGCACCCATTTGTGGCGTAGTTCGGCGTCCGAATTTTTTTCCTGCATTTCCGCCAGGCGCGTGTCCATGAAGGCGCTGGTGGAGGGATTGTGGTCCACCCACCACCAGATGTGAGCAAATATCCACGCCTGGTACAGCACCACGACTGCAACCAGAATCAGCACACCGCGCCACAGCCAGCGCCATAGTGCTTTCATCATGGCTTGAGCAGCGCCATCACGGGTTGGGTATCGGGCCGTACGCCGCGCCACAGGAAGAACGATTCCGCCGCCTGCTCGACCAGCATGCCCAGGCCGTCCGCCAGTTGCGCGGCGCCGTTGGCCTGCGCGAATTCAAGGAACGGCGTCAGGCCCTTGCCGTACATCATGTCGTAAGCCAGGCTGCCGGGTGAAAACACGTTGGCGGGCAGGGGGGGCAGTTCGCCCGCAAGGCTGCTGGAGGTGGCATTGATGATCAAGTCGAAATGGCAGCCGGCCAGGCTGGCATACTCGCCGCTGGAAATGTCGCCGTGAGGCAGGAATAGTTGCGCCAGTTCGTGCGCCTTGTCGGGCGTGCGGTTGGCGATGGCGAACAGCGCCGGGTACTGCTCCAGCAAGGGCAGGATCACGCCGCGCGCCGCGCCGCCCGCGCCCATGAGGAGAATGCGTTTGCCCTGGATCTTGAAGCCCAGGTTGGCGGTAATGTCGCGCACCAGCCCCGCGCCGTCGGTGTTGTCGCCCAGGATGGTTTCACCTTCGAATTTCAGCGTGTTCACCGCTTGTGCCAGTTCCGCGCGCTGCGTCAGGCTGGTCGCCAGTTTCCATGCTTCCTGCTTGAATGGCACGGTGACGTTGAGCCCCTTGCCGCCTTCCGCCTGAAACTTCTTCACCGCTACAGCAAAACCGTCGAGCGGGGCAAGCAGCGTGGTATAGGTAAGATCCTGGCCGGTCTGACAGGCAAATTCGGCATGAATCAGGGGGGATTTACTGTGGGCGATGGGATTGCCCACCACGGCGTAGCGGTCGGTCATGAAATTCCGGATGCTTTATTAATGGTAAGAACGCGATTTTACCTCAACAGGGCATGGCAAAGGTGCAACCCCGGATGATGAAATTCGCCATGGCGACCTGCCTTCGGCTACGCTCAGGCAACGGTGCCCGGCACGCTCTCGCCGTTGCCTGAGCGAAGTCGAAGGCGGAGCAGATTCTTTCCCTTGCCCTGAACCTCAAGTATAAAATGCCTCCTCATCCAGAAAAGACGACACCAGAACCATGACAGGACAACATCGCTCAGAACCGCATCACTCTGAACGCTTCCGCGAAGCCCAGAAAGTGACCTGGATCAGCGTGACCGTCAATGTCCTGCTCACCGTGCTGCAAATCGTGATTGGCATTATCGGCAAATCCTCGGCGCTGGTGGCTGACGGCATGCACTCACTGTCCGACCTGCTGTGCGATTTTCTGGTGCTGTTCGCCAATCGTCACGGCTCGAAGGATGCCGACGAGGAACACCCCTACGGCCACGCGCGCATCGAGACCGCCACCACCCTGGTGCTGGGTGTGATCCTGATGGGAACAGGCGCCGCCCTGCTGTGGGGCGCGGCACAGCGCCTGCAGGACCCCTCGGCGTTGCAGAAAGTGCATGTCATGACCTTGTGGATCGCCATTCTCACGCTGGCCGGCAAGGAAGGGCTATTCCGCTACATGCTGCATGTGGCGCGCAAACTGCGTTCGCGCATGCTCGAAGCCAATGCCTGGCATGCCCGCTCCGATGCGGCTTCCTCCGTGATCGTGGTGGCGGGCATTGCCGGCAACCTCGCCGGCGTGACTTCCCTCGACCTGCTGGCCGCGGCCCTGGTGGCGGCAATGATTTTCCGCATGGGCTGGAAGCAGGCCTATCACGCGCTCATGGAGCTGATCGACACCAGCCTGGATGAACAGGAAGTCGCCGCCATCCGCGCCACCTTGCTGGCAACCCCAGGCGTTCAGGGCCTGCACGAACTGCGCACGCGCCGCATGGGCGACCGTGCCCTGGTCGACGCGCACGTGCTGGTCGACCCGAGGATCAGCGTATCGGAGGGGCATTACGTGGCGGAAACCGCGCGCGCGCGTGTGCTCAAGGCACACGCCGCACTCGACGTGATGGTGCACATTGACCCGGAAGACGATTCAGCCGTCAAACGTAGCGTGCATCTGCCGCCGCGCGAAGAACTGCTGCGCCAGCTCGGCCAGCGGTTGGGCGACAGGATGCCGGCAGCGGAACAGATCGTGCTGCACTATCTGGGCGGCAAGGTGGATGCCGAGATACTGCTGCCCGAATCATCTGCCCAGCAGGCGGAAAAAACGGCCGAACTGAAAGCCGAAGTCGCGGGGATTGTGGCTGAAAACGGCATTTTTCGCAGCATCGAATTGCGAAAAACCGCACCGTAATGGTGCAAAAATAGAACCGCCGCACAGTCCCGGGGCAAGCATTTTCCTGTACGGATTTTAACTGCTTATGGCACAATGGTTTATTACAGTCTAATTGGTGGCATGCTTCGTGCTTTAGAGTGTGCTCAGAATTTTTTACCCTTCAATTCGTAGGAGAGAAATATGGCGATTGCCGACGTTTTAAAAATGATCAAGGACAACGAAGTCAAATTCGTTGATCTCCGCTTTACCGACACTCGCGGCAAAGAGCAGCACGTTACCATTCCCTCTCACGTAGTGGATGCCGACTGGTTCGAAGCTGGCCACGCTTTTGACGGCTCATCCATCGCCGGATGGAAGGGCATCCAAGCCTCTGACATGCAACTGATGGCCGATCCCGACACTGCCAACATGGATCCGTTCTTCGACGAGTCCACCCTGATCATGTCCTGCGACGTGGTGGAGCCTTCCGACGGCAAGGGCTACGACCGCTGCCCGCGCTCCATCGCCAAGCGCGGTGAAGCCTACCTGAAATCGACCGGCATTGGCGATACCGCCTACTTCGGCCCAGAGCCTGAATTTTTCATTTTTGATTCCGTCACCTGGCACGCCGACATGTCTGGCGCTTCGGTGAAAATTGAATCCGAAGAGGCTGCCTGGTCTTCCAGCGAGAGCTTCGAGGGCGGCAACACCGGCCACCGTCCCGGCATCAAGGGTGGCTATTTCCCCGTGCCCCCGGTCGATTCCTTCCAGGACATCCGCTCTGCCATGTGCCTGGCACTGGAAGAAATGGGCGTACCGGTTGAAGTGCACCACCACGAAGTTGCCACGGCCGGCCAGTGCGAAATCGGCACCCGCTTCAGCACCCTGGTAAAGCGCGCCGACTGGACCCAGATCACCAAGTATGTGGTGCAAAACGTGGCCCACGCCTACGGCAAGACCGCGACCTTCATGCCCAAGCCCATCGTTGGCGACAACGGCTCCGGCATGCACGTGCACCAGTCGATCTGGAAAGATGGCAAGAACCTGTTCGCCGGCAACGGCTACGGTGGCCTGTCCGAAACGGCGCTGTTCTACATCGGCGGCATCATCAAGCACGCGCGCGCCCTGAACGCCATCACCAACCCCGGCACCAACTCTTACAAGCGCCTAGTGCCTGGCTTTGAAGCACCCGTGATGCTGGCCTACTCTGCCAAAAATCGTTCCGCCTCGATCCGCATTCCGCACGTCGCCAGTGACAAGGGCCGCCGCATCGAAGTGCGTTTCCCGGATCCATCTTCCAATCCGTACCTGTGCTTCACCGCGCTGATGATGGCCGGCCTCGACGGCATCCAGAACAAGATCCACCCTGGCGATGCCATGGACAAGAATCTGTACGATCTGCCGCCGGAAGAAGAAAAGCTGATCCCGACCGTTTGCTCGTCTCTTGACCAGGCACTGGAATATCTGGACAAGGATCGTGAATTCCTCACCCGTGGAGGCGTGTTCTCCAACGACTGGATTGATGCCTTCATCGAACTGAAGATGGAAGAAGTCACCCGCTTCCGCATGACCACTCACCCGGTCGAATTTGCGATGTATTACAGCCTGTAATTTTTCAAGCAGTCCGAGGGCTTCCGAGGAAGTCCGAAACAAGGCCGGAAACCCCAATAAATAAAGGGCTTCCGGCCTTTTTCTTTGCCTAGCCGTTCCGAATCAGTCCTAACTAATCCTTGATCTTTGTCCCCCGATTTGTCTACCATGCTCCCTATCGAGGTCATGGATTAAAATAAACGTGGGACATGAATACTTCCAACCGTCAGCAATAACCGGCAAAATATTCAACGGTCATGCAAAAGCCCCCTGTTTCTCGTGGCGACACCAAGAGTGGATGAAAAACATGGGACAGATTGCCGCAAAGCCAATAGGGGCAAGGGTGCAGGATGAAAACGAAACTCAGTGATAGTACTTGCAACACAGCCAAAGCCACAGGGAAAGACTACCAGCTAG
>Ga0105091_10001397_pt1 | contig 10528 bp, 4 predicted proteins | sample PPLLak1March2015_FD_87022 | JGI IMG/M metagenome (GOLD analysis project Ga0105091, IMG submission 87022) | Freshwater sediment microbial communities from Prairie Pothole Lake near Jamestown, North Dakota, USA - PPLs Lake P7 Core (1) Depth... | ecosystem: Environmental > Aquatic > Freshwater >... | reverse complement strand
GGATCGGCATCGTCACCGGCGGCGGAGATGCGCCCGGGTTGAATGCGGTCATCCGAGCGGTGGTCAAAACCGCGATCATCGGGCACGGCGCGCAAATCATCGGGATCGCAGACGGCTTCGACGGGCTGTTCGTCCCGGGCGGAACCCGGCCCCTTACGCTGGAGGATGTGCGCGGGATTCTTCCGCGCGGCGGGACGATCCTCGGCACCGCCAACCGCGGGAATCCCTTCGCGCAAAAGGTGACCGCCCCGGACGGGACGATCACGGTCGTCGACCGTTCGGACCAATTTATGCGGGAGTTGGATGCGCTTGCGCTGGACGCGCTGATCATCGTCGGCGGGGACGGCACGCTGCGGATCGCGCTCGAACTGGAACGCAAAGGCTGCCGGGTGGTGGGAGTCCCCAAGACGATCGACAACGACGTGGGCGGAACCGAGATCACCTTCGGATTCGACACCGCCCTGAACACCGCGACCGAAGCGCTGGACAAACTGCATACCACGGCCGAATCCCACCACCGCGCGATGGTGGTGGAGCTGATGGGCCGCGACGCCGGATTCCTGACGCTCAATGCCGGCGTATCCGGCGGCGCGGACGTGATCCTCATCCCGGAAATTCCGTTCCTGTTCGAAAGCGTCTGCCGCAAGGTGACGGAACGCGCGTCGCGCGGGAGCAAGTTCAGCATCCTGGCCGTATCGGAGGGCGCGCATCCGCGCGGCGAGGATCCGGTTTACGCCAAAGCCGGCGACGCGGTATACGTCCCGCGGCTGGGCGGCATCGGCGCCGCCGTCGCGGATGTCGTCGGCGAGTGTTGCAAGACCGAGGCGCGCGTCACCGTCCTCGGGCACGTGCAGCGCGGCGGGGGCCCGACCCCGTTCGACCGCTGGCTGGCGACGCGTTACGGCGCGGCCGCGGCCCGCCTGGCAATGGGCAGCGCATTCGGGCGGATGGTCGCGCTGCGCAATTCCGCGATCATCGATCTGCCGCTGGCCGAAGCGCTGGCCGTCCCCAAGCGGGTGGACCCGGACGGCGAACCCGTAATGACGGCACGCGGATTGGGGATCAGCTTCGGGGATTAGGTTAACTTAAAAGGCCGCCCTTTCGGGCGGCCTTTTCTGTGATAATCCCTTTTATCTGAATTACATCCGCGCTATACGATCATCATCGTCAGCCAATCCTGGACCGTGCGTTTGTCCACGTCGCCCCCGAAAAGTTTTTCATTTTTCGAATAAAAAAAGTAGGCGCCGGGGCAATCTCCCGGCACCGAGCCATAGAATTTTTGGGAGGCATAGAATCCGAGGGTATCTGCAAACCGGATTTCGACACTCATGGATAATTGGGTCCGGGTCAGCACATAGCTCCCGTCGCCGTACTGGCAGGTCTGCAGCGCCAGCTGCTGGGATGAAAATTTAACATAATAACGCAGCTCACCCGGGGTTTTGGCGAGGAGACCGGCGGGGTAGTAGCCTTCGCCACCGGAACAGAAGACGGCCTTCCCGGGCCGGTCCTTGAAGAAATTTATGGATGGGATCGCAATCGGCGACGATTTTTGCGCGCACAAGGAGTTTTTCGCCCTGGCCAGGACGCTCTGGCCCTCCGCGCCGTTATCACCGGCCAGCTCCTCCACCGCCACGACGTACTCCGATTCGGCATCCGCGATGATTTCATCGTCGAGATCCGATTGGCGCAATGTGTCGAGCACTTCGATGGCGCTCATCAATTCGCCCTGTCCGCGCAGCCATTCGGCGTAGGCAATGAACGCCTCCGGATAGTTCTCCCAAATGTCCTTGTAGATCGGATCTGAGGAAACGACAAGTTTGAGCGCTTCGAGGAATTTCGAAACCGCCTCGCCTTTCTGGCCCTGGTCGTAAAGATCGACTCCCCAGGCATAATACAATTTCGGGATTTCCAGCCTGGCCTTTGAACCGTTTTCGCTGGCCGGGAATTGATCCACCAGCATTTCATACGCTTCGAGGGCTTCGCCGTACTCCTTCGCCCGGCTTAACTGCTGGCCCCAATTCCAGAGGACATCCGGGGCAAGTTTGACGCAATACGCCTGCGTCCCGGGAATATCCTTCAAACCCCACTCCTCGCAGGCATCCAGGGTCTCTTCGTATGATTTTCCCCGATACAGGGAATCCACCCAGGCGGTGAAGGTGTCAAGATACCCGGTTTGGGCGCGCTCGATCTGTTTCGACTTGGGATAATCCTCCATGAAATCCTGATAGATTTTCAGGGCTTCCGGATATTGTTTATTTTTCGCCTTATCATCCGCATCATCCAGGAACGCCTCCTGTGCTTCCACCTGGACGCCCGGGAAAAGGGCGGAATCCGAATATTTCGCGAGGTATTCGGAGTAGGCTTCCGTGGCGTCTGTAAATTCGGATTTTTCGGCATGATCCCGCGCATGGGCGATCGCCGTGCACTCCGCGACATCGGCATCCAATTGCTCCTGCCGGGAGGAATCCAGGGCCATCCGCATGATCCCGGTTAACCCTTTTCCAGTTTCGATCACCTGATCGCATTCGGCGCTCTCGTACTGCCCCTGGAGTTGTGTGAATTTCTCATTGGCCGATCCGCGAAAAGCCATTCCGACAGCGACGACGATCAGAATTAGAAGGACGGCGGCCAGAACGAGGAACAACCACCAAAACTTTTTAACGACGGCGGACAAGGTGCCCATGCGATTCCTCCCGTAGAAGATGAGTTAATCGATTATAGCATCTGGAGCACAGCGGCATTTACCGGCCAATACCCTTCCGGGAAGGAACCTATACCGGCTTTGTGTTTGTATAACTTTGTAAAATAAGGCGAATTCTCATTGCATGGAAAGGGATTTTCTTGCAGGAAAAAAAAAGAAATATTCCGGTAACTCCCGGATGGTTCAGCGGGGGCATGCGGTATTGTGATAATCCGCTTGATGTACGGGGGGATTCCCGCAACTCTGCCGAGGACGAATAATATGGAGAAGATGACAAACGCAAAAGGCCGCCCTTGCGGGCGGCCTTCGCTGCGCTGCGGCATCGATTCTCAGACGTTCACGAGAGGAGGGATGCCGCAGCGCAAGATTGGCCATATGTTTTCATCTTGGGCATCACCTCCTCCTTTCTGTAGGATAGCGCAGAAAGCGGGGCGGGAAGTACAGGAGTAGTATCTCATAACGAAATGACGGTTGTCAAGCCGAAAAGGCTTGTCTATGTCTTACAATTGAGGGAGACAGGCGGCAGGGTCAAGCGGCCGGATACGATCAGGGAAGTCCGGAACGATACTGCCATCTTTGGCAATACCACGGGCAGGCGCAAGGCTTGATCCATTCGAACTTTTTCCGGAGGCGCATGAACTATCTCGCCACACTGCGTCAGACCATCGGGCCGGTGCTGATCCCGCTGGTCTACAGCACCGTCATCCTCCGCGACGAGACCGGGGCGATTTTATTCCATCACCGCCCGGATTTCGATATATGGGGTCTGCCCGGCGGAATCCTCGAGGTCGGGGAGAGCCCGGCCGGTTGCGCGCGGCGCGAGGCGCTCGAAGAAACAGGTTTGCGCACGGAACCGGTGCGGCTGACGGCCGTTCTCTCCAGCCCCAGGCACAACATCCTGTACCCGAACGGCGACCGGGTGCAACAAATCAGCTTCTACTTTGAAAGCCGGATCACCGGCGGGTCGCTTCGGCCGGACCGCGACGAGACTTCCCGGCTCGCTTTTTTCCCGCGCGCGAATCTCCCCGCCACGCTGCCGTGGTACGCGGCAGTCCTCCGGAGCGATAGCGGGGAGGAAGTCTTTTTCGATCCACCGGAATGCCAGGCCCCCAAACCTTCCCCCGATCATCCGCCGGAATCCACCTGGGCTTTTCTGCGGGCACATCTCGGTCCGCAGCCCCTCGTGCTGCCCGGGGCGACGGCGGTGATCCGCGACAGTGGCGGCCGGATACTGCTCGTCCGCCGGGTGGACACCGGCCTGTGGATCCTCCCGGGAGGTCTGTTGGAACTCGGCGAAAGCCTGGCCGGAACCGTGATCCGCGAGACAGAGGAAGAAACCGGATTGCGGATCGAACCGTTGCGCGTCCGCGGAATCTTCGGCGGGCATCGCGTCGTGTACCCGCAGGGAGATACGCTCTACCCGATCTCCACCTGGTTTGAATGCGCCATCCGGTCCGGATCGCTCCGGCCGGATGGCGGCGAGGTCGACCGGGCGGAGTATTTCGATCCCGCCGGTCTTCCGGATATGGTGCCCGGATTGCGCGAACGTTTGGAGAAGCTGCTGGCATCACCCCGGGAGGCCGTGTTTAATTAATTCCAGCTGGCAGGTTGTTGAAAATGACTGAGGGTGTCATTGCGAGCCTGCCCCCGCGGAGCAAGACTGCTTGCCTTTGCTCCATGAGCAGTTTTGATTGCGAAGCGGGGGGAGCGAAGCGACGAAGCAATCTCCCGCTTTTTCCGAAGGGTCGCTCCCGGAGCCTGCCCTGAGCAAAGCGAAGGGGTCGCTCGCAATGGCACCCGTTTATTCCTTTTCCAACACCTTGCTGGAGAAGTATTCCATCCGAACGCCATCCATATGGGGTAGAATCAACGGTATTCCCATCCGCGCCGGCAATTGAGGAAGGCATGAAAAAACGCGGCACCCGGAAAACCTCCTCTCCCCCCCGCCGCAGCCCGCGTTCCGCTTCCGCGCGCGGAACGGCCGCCCGGCAACCCCGCCCTCCGCAGCCAAAATCCGCGCATCCCCGACGAGAATCCACCCCTCCGCCTGAATCCGGCGCGGAAGCCCGGGGGAAAAAGCTGCGCGTTTTGATCGTCGAGGATCTGGAAGACGACGCCATCCTGATGAACCGCGAGCTCGAACGCGGCGGTTATTCGACCGTTTACCTGCGGGTGGATACGCCCCAGGCGATGGCCGGGGCATTGGAATCCCGCGAATGGGACCTCGTGCTTTCCGATCATTCCATGCCAAAATTCAACGCCCCGCAGGCGCTGGCGCTGATCAAGGACCGCGGGATGGATCTGCCGTTCATCCTCGTTTCGGGAAGCATCGGCGAGGATCAGGCGGTCGCGATCATGAAAGCCGGCGCCGGAGATTACCTGCGCAAGGAAAATCTTGCCCGCCTGCTTCCGGTTGTGGAGCGGGAAATCCGCGAAGCGGAAATCCGCAGGGCGCGGCTTGAAGCCGAAGCCGCCCTGCGGGAGAGCGAAGCCCTGTACCGGACGCTGATCGAGACCTCGCCCGATGCGATCGTCGTCACCGATCTGGAAACCCGGATCCGCATGACCAACCCGCAGGCCCTGCGGCTGCTGGGGGTGAAATCCTTCTCCGAGCTGGAAGGCGTCCGCTGGGTGGATTCCTTCGCCCCGCTGCAAAGCGAATCCGCGCAGCACATCCTGGAAGTATTGCAGCGGACCGAACGCGTGGACTCGGCGGAACTGCTGCTTTCACCGCGCGGGCGGCCGCCCTTCTCCGCGGAATTATCCGGATCCTTGCTGGCCAGCAGCCGCGGCAAACCGGATTCGATGCTGTTTGTCCTGCGGGACATCTCCTCGCGAAAAAGCGCCGAACAGCAGATCCGGATGCAGCTGGAACGGCTGGCGGCCCTGCGCACGATCGATGCGGCCATCACCGCCAGCGTGGATCTGCGCGTAACCCTGATGGTCCTGTTGGACGAGCTGACCAGCCAGCTGCGGGTGGATGCGGCCGATGTGCTCCTCCTGCATCCCAACTCGCAGACCCTGCGCTGCATCGCCGACCGCGGATTCCGGTTCAACCGGCCGAAAGAGCAATCCCTGCACATCCATCATGGAACCGCCGGAAGGGCCGCCCTCGAACGCCGGATGATTCTGCTCCCCGAGTGGGATATCCGCGGGGAGGATCCGGCGCGGACCGGATCGCTGGGCGCGGAAGGTTACCACTCGCACATCGCCGCGCCGCTGATCGCCCGCGGGCAGGTTAAGGGAGTGCTTGAGATTTTCCACCGCCGGAGGCTCGACCCGGATCCGGGATGGATCTCCTGCCTGGAAACCATGGCCGAACAGGCGGCGATCGCCATCGACAACGCCATGCTGTTCGAGGACCTGCAGCGCACCAACATCGAATTGACGATGGCTTACGATGCGACGATCGAAGGCTGGTCGCGCGCGCTGGATTTGCGCGACCACGCGACGGAAGGCCACGCACAGCGCGTGACCGAAGCGACGATTCGCCTGGCCCGGGCGCTGGGAATGCCGGAAGCCGATCTGGTCCACGCCCGGCGCGGGTCGCTGCTGCATGACATCGGGAAGATGTCGATCCCCGACAGGATTCTCCTCAAGCCGGGCCCGCTCGACGAGCCGGAATGGGAGACCATGCGCCGCCATCCGGTATCCGCTTTCGAATGGCTGGCGCCGATCTCGTTCCTGCGCCCGTCGCTGGATATCCCCTACTGTCATCACGAACGCTGGGACGGGAACGGGTATCCGCGCCGGCTGAAGGGGGAACAAATCCCGCTTGCGGCAAGGATCTTCGCGGTGGTGGACAATTGGGATGCCTTGCGCTCCAACCGACCCTACCGGCAGGCGTGGCCGGATGCGCAGGTGAAGCAGCACTTGAAATCGCTGGCGGGGACGTATTTCGACGCCGATATACTACGAACCTTTCTGGAAATTAACTACCCTTAACCGGAGAAAGGGCGCGGGAAGAGATCCGGGGAATTTTCCCCGGACGGATCCGGATGATGGAAAAAATCCGAAAGTCCATCCTGCTCATTGAAGACGATCCCAACGACGCGGCTTTGGTCCGGCGCGCGCTGCGCAAACTGAACCTTTCCACCGACCTGACGGTTATTGAGGACGGCGACGCGGCGATCCGGTGGTTTCAGGAGAAAGCCTCCGCCGCTCCGGAGAAGAAAACGGATTGGCCCTGGATCGTCCTTCTGGACATCAAGATGCCGCGGATGACCGGGATGGAGGTCCTGGCGTGGGTTCGGCGGCAAAGCCGGTTCTGCCATCTGCCCGTCATCGCGTTTACCTCGTCGCGTGAACCCGCCGACATCGCCCAGGCGTACCGCCTGGGAGTCAATTCCTATCTGGTCAAACCGCTGTCCTTTGACCAATTGAAGGAAACGATCCGGATGATGCACCATTACTGGATGGACTTAAATGAACGGCCGGATGGGGGCTGATCCCGGCCGGCGGCCGGGATCCCGCGGAGTCGTTTCCGCCGCGGAGCCGTCATCCGACGCGGAAAGGCGATCGGGGTGAATCCCTTTCAGATCCTCCTCGTCGACGACAATGAACACGACCGCGCCCTGACCGAACGGGAGCTGCGGCGGCAATTTCCGGATTGCCGCATCACGAGCGTGGGGACCAATGCCGCCTTCGCCCGGGCAATTAAGGGAACCCGATTCCAGCTGGCGATTACCGATTATCAGCTGCCCTGGTCCGACGGGTTGACGCTGTTCGAGCGCATCCGCGAGCAGAATCCGGACTGCCCGGTGATCATGTATACGGGTTCGGGCAGCAGCGACACGGCTGCCCGCGCGCTGAATGCCGGAGTGGACGATTACGTCGTTAAATCCAGCGGTCATCTCCCGCAGTTGATGATGTCCGCCCGGATGGCGCTGGACCGCACAAAACAGAAACTGGCGGCCGCGAAGGCCGAGGATCGATACAAACTTTTATTCCAAACCCTTCCGATCGGCGTGATCCTTGTCGGTCCCGGCGGTCGCGTGATCGACGCCAATCCGCGCATGGTCGAAATGCTGGGATATCCCGGCCGGGATATCCTGCTTTCCGCGGAGCGTGTGCAGCTTTTTGAGAATGAAAAAACAACCAAGGAATTTCACCGTCAACTGCATGCCCAAAAAACCCTGAATGGTTTCGAAGCCCGGCTGAGGCGGAAGGACGGATCCTTGCTCTGGTGCCGATTCTTTGTGCACCCGGTGGAAGGTCCGGACGGCACACCCCAGTTCTTTGAGGCCGTGATCGAGGATATCAGCGGGCTTAAAGAAGCCGAACTTAACCGGCTTGAAAACGAGCGCGAAACCGTTCAAATCAGCGACCGGCTGCGGACGATCCTCGAAGCCGCTCCCATACCAATCCTCGGGATCGACGCGCTCGGGAAGATCGGCTTTGTCTGGAACCAGGCGGCCGAATCCCTGCTCGGGATTTCCCGCGAAGCAGCATTCGGACGCAGCCTGGTCGATGTGCTCCCGGATCTGGCCGCGCACGCCGGCCGGCTGTTCCCGGCGGGCGCCCCCGGCCCCGCCGCCGCGAAGCCAGGGCGGGGCGAACCGCCGGAAATCCGCGGATTGGAACTCGCCTGCACCCCGCCCGGCCGCGAAAAACTCAACTTGAATATTTCCGTCTCCGCGAACGTCATAAACACGGAAGCCGGCGCGGGACGGATCCTGATCCTGACCGACGTCACCACCCGGAAGGCGGCCGAAGACGCGCTTCGCTTGAGTGAATCCCGCCTGGGGCTGGTGTTCGATTCCGTATCCGATATGCTGATGCTGCTCGGCTTGGATACGGATAACGTTTTCCGCGTGGTGAAGGTGAACCGGGCCGTAACCAAAACCACCAACCGCCCGCCGGAAACCCTGGTCGGGAAAACCCTTGCGGATTTCCTGAGAGGACCGGTCATCGGCGTCATCCAAAAGCAGTTTGAATCGGCGGTTCAGTCCGGGAACCGGATCCAGTTCACCCTCAGCACCCGGCCCGCCGGCCGGGCCCGGCTCAGCATGGACATCACCCTGATCCCGATCGCCGATTCCGACGGGGCCTGCCGGCACATCCTCGCCGTGGCGCGCGACATCTCGCCCCGGATCCGCAGCGAGCGGGAAATGCGGCGCGCCCTGCACGCGATGCGCGAAAGCGAGCACCGCTACCGCGCCCTGGCCGAAGCGGCGCACGACATGATTTTCATACTCGACCGCGGCCTGAACGTGGAGTACATCAACTCGTTCGCCAGCCTGATGTTCAACCGGCCTGTCGCGGAAATCGTCGGCCATTCCATGGAGTCCCTGTTCCCGCCCGCCGTCGCGGAGCGCCAGGCGGAAATCGTCCGGCGACTGTTCGACGGCGGTGAGCCGGCCTACCGGGAAAATCCCTCGTGGATCGGCGGACGCGAGCTATGGATCGGGACCTGGCTGGTGCCGATGCGCGATGCCAGCGGCCGGATCTCCTCGGTCCTGGGCGTTGCCCGCGATATCAGCGAACGGGTCCAATCCGAAAAAGCGCTGCGGGAGAGTGAGGAGCAGTACCGCTCGCTCGTTCAAACCTCACCGGATGCCATTTTCCTGCACGGCCTCGATACGCGGTTTTCCTTCGCCAATCAGCAGGCGCTCGACATCCTCGGGTACACGACGCCCGAGGAACTGCGCGGGACGGTCCTGCCGGAGCTGGTGCATCCGGACGAACGGCACCTGGCGGAAACCCATCTGCAGAACCTGCTGCGCACCGGAACGCTCCGCAACGCCGTCCTGTCTTTCCTGCGCAAGGACGGATCGTCGGTGCCGATGGAGGTCAACGCTTCGCTGATCCTGGATTCCAGCGGGCGGATGAAGGGGATCACCAGCATCCTGCGCGACATCACCGAGCGCCGGAAGCGGGAACGGGCGCTGATGGAGGGCGAAGCCCGGTTCCGCGCCATCTTCGAGAAGGCCGCGATCGGCATCATCCTGATCGGCCTGGACGGGCGCCTGATCGAGGGCAATCAGGCCATCTGCGATATTCTGGAAACGCCGTACGACGAGCTGGTGGGACGCACGCTGGAACAAATCACGCTTGCCGACGACACCGCCAAAAGCCGGAGCCAGTTCGAGGACATCCTGCATAACCGCAGGGACCATTACCGCCAGGAAGTGCGGCTGCTCGGGAAGGACAATCATTGGATTTGGTGCCGGATGACCGTTTCGGCCGTGAAGGACATCCGCAACGAGCCGGCCTTCATGATCGGGATGGCGGAGGACATTTCCAAACAACTGGAAGCCGAACAGGCGACCCGCCAGTCCGCCGAGGCGCTGCAGCGCTACGCCGAACGCCTGGAAATATTGCACGCCATCGACCGGTCCATTCTGGAAGCCCGGACTCCGGAAGACATCGCGCTGGCAACGCTGGAAAAAATCCATCAGTTGCTCCCCAGCCAGCGCAGCAGCCTGGTGCTGTTCGATGTGGAAGCCCAAACGGCGACCATCCTCGACTCAAATCAGAAAACCGAAGACCGGCTGGAAAAGGGGCGGGTCGTCCCGCTTTCGGATTATCAAATCGAATTATCCCTTCTGAAAAACGGGGAACTCTTTGCGGTCGAGGATTTGCTGGCGAGGGAGGATCTTCCCCCGGCCGTCGAATCCCTGCGGACGGAAGGAATCCGATCCTATCTGAGTTTCCCGCTGCTCTCGCAGGGCGAGCTCATCGGGGCGTTGAACCTCGCCTCCGGGGTCCCGGGCGCGTTCACCCGCGAGCACGCGGAGATCGGGTCCGAGGTCGCCGATCTGTTGGCGGTGGCGATCCGCCAGGCCCGGCTGTTCCGCCCGGTGCGCCAGCGTACGTTCGAACTGG
>Ga0105091_10001396_pt1 | contig 10529 bp, 19 predicted proteins | sample PPLLak1March2015_FD_87022 | JGI IMG/M metagenome (GOLD analysis project Ga0105091, IMG submission 87022) | Freshwater sediment microbial communities from Prairie Pothole Lake near Jamestown, North Dakota, USA - PPLs Lake P7 Core (1) Depth... | ecosystem: Environmental > Aquatic > Freshwater >... | reverse complement strand
GGCTTTTCAACAGATCGTTCAAGGCCTTGATCTTGGATGCCCCGAGCCGCTCCGAAGCGTTTACTTCCGGATCTTCTTCGCAATACCACGGCACCGACTGGACACTGGACGCGATGAATTTGGTGATTCTGTATAACTGCGGGGATTCCCGCTGCGCCACGTCGGCGGTGACGATGGCCTGCGTCGAGAGGAAGCGAACCGATTGTCCGCCCATGATGAAGATGGGCGAGTTCGGCTCCTCAATATCGGTGCGCTCCGGTTTGCGCTTGGTGAAGAACTCGATGAGGCCCATCAGTGCAACTGCTTTTGTGCGTTGATGACCGGGACTTCACGCCGCTGCGTGTCGAGCATGCAGGCCAGCGCCGCCATCGCACGATAGATGTCGATCACGGCATCCGGCCCGGCCTCTTTCGGGTTTTGGCAATAGTGATCGGCCGCCTTGTTGCAAGCGGCCGCCAGTCGCTGGAGATCGTCGCTCATCAGACCTGACGGCGAACCACAGCATTGCGCCGGGCGGCAAGAGCACTGGCCTGTACGATCTTGGGCGGCGCGTCTTGTGGCGCATGCATGGTGCGTGTGGGCGCAACACGCGTCTGTGGCGCGTGCTGACTCTGCCGGCCTGACGTCACCGGTCTTGCGTAAGTTTTGCCGCCGCAGCCGCAGCCCATTGATGGCTCCTACCAGAGTTTCAGTTTCAGGACGCCGCCGGTATCGTCATCATCGAGCGCGGTGTCGTTGGCGACGTCCTCAGTGGCGTAACGAGTCGCATCCCAGCCGTGATTGAAGGCATCGACCGGCGTTGAGAGAGCCTGATTGGTCAGCTTGTCGGTCATCCAGCTGTAGAGATGCGCCTCTTCCTGCATCTTCTCACAGTTCGGATCAATGATGATCTCGTAGCCTTGCAGCCAAAGAATGCCGGACTTGACCGAGCCGGGGCCCTTCTTGGCGGGTTGGGCATTGATGCCGCGTGATTGCAGAAACTCGATGGTGCCGGGCTGGCTGGAGTCACACTTGACCTGATCGCCATCGACGCGCGTCACCGAGCGCACCATGTGCGGCAGCTGATCCATCGTCACCCGGCCGCAGGCTTCGTTGGCGATGTAGATTTGTTTTTCGGCGGGGAAGACGAACACCTTCACCACGAAAGAAGGATCGCTGCCAAAACCAAAGTCCATACCGTAATAAGGAGGCATATCAGCAGGAACGTCGGGCCGCCCGACTCGGACGTTAGTAAATACCTTGGTCTCATAAGAGACATCGTATTCACCCTCCCACACGTGCATGTAGCGAGCGTGGTTGCCGGCCTTGAGCACCGCCATCTCGTTCGGCATCTCGGTGTTTTCGAAGAACGGATTATCGCGGTAGGAGACCTGCGTGACGATGCTGCGTGGCGGAGGCGGGCCCTCACGGAAGTAGCGGTCGACCGGATCGGTGGGCTTTTCCGGATTCCACGTCCAGATCAGCTCCGAGCCGGCGGCACGCACGGTCGGCAGCAGGATCTCCATTGATTTGGCCGAGATGGTCTTGGCCTCCTCGATCCAGACGATGTCGGCGCCTTCCAGCGAGCGAATGGATTCGATGTTGCGCTCAAGGCCGACGAAGATGAACTGGGTTTTCGTGCCATCATGAATGATGTAGCGATCCGTGATGGTGTACTGGTTGGCCATGCCGAGGGAACGAATCCGTTTCTCGATCAGTTCTTTGGACGAGTCGCGGATCGAGTTCTGGAATTGGCGAGCGCAGACGATGCGCTTTCGTTGCTGAGATCCCCGAATCGGCAAATACGTGGCTACTGACCAGCTCTTGGCCGATCCGCGACCGCCATGCAGCGCCTTGTGGCGGATGTTCTCAGCAAACAGCGTATCGATGAACTTCTGCCCGAGCTTGGCCTCGGCCGCAGCCTTGCGGCCGGCGGCGATGGCCGAGGCACTCTTGGCACGCGCGCCGTTTACCTTGCGCTCAGCCAGACCAGCGTAAACGTCAACAGACATAGACCAAACCCAAAGATGATACCGAGGGTGATGCCGCGAAAGAGAGCGCAGCACGGACAGCTGGTCCACAGGAAGGCAGCAAAGCGTGCGGTCCAGTGTTGTTCATTCTGGCACCAGCTGGGAGTGACGGTGACCGAAGCCCATGCGAGTGCGTTGGAAAGCCAATTGTCTTCCCAATCGGGGATCTCGCCGTCGTGATCGACATCGGCGTCAGGATCGGGCCGATACCGAAAGGGCGAGGTCAATTGTCAATCACCATGTTGTCTTGGGCGGCGATCTCTTTGGGTAGGAAAGTGCCACTCGGGATACCGACGATGTTCACGGTCTCGACGAAGACCGGACGGCCGTTGTTGCCGCTGTCGTCGGGCATGTCGGCCCGGTTGAGGCCGTAGCCGCGATGACGATGGACGGTCGAGAGGTAGTAGAGGATGCAGCGGACGTCGCCGGCCTCGATGGCTTCAAACAGTTTCTTCTCGGCCTTGTCGCCCATCGCATCGCGGGCGTGGGAGAGTGCCTCGACGCAGACGTCGTGCTTCTCGATGTAGCGCAACAGCGTGGAGCGCGGGATCTTCAGGGAGCGGACCACCTGTGTGAGCAGGCCACGCTCCTTCAGGATCATGGTGGCGACCTTGTGCGGCGTGATATCATGCCGCTCTTCGGTCTTTTGCAGGGCCCTTGCCGCCAGCTCTTCTTGGGTGAGCTTGGGCTTCTCCGGTTTGACGATTCTTTGGCCGTTCTTGCCGTAGCCCGGCTTGTAGCGAGCTTTGGGTCGTGTGGATTTTTTCGGCATGTCCCTGACTCGGCCCGGCGAATGCCGTCCGCAATGCCTCCCGTGGAGATCTTCGCCGACACCCGGTCAAGGCGAAACCTGATCTGGTAGGGATTGAGACGGGAACCTACAGCTGCTGGTGACGGTCGGTCAAGCCGAGACCATCTTGGTGCTATCGACCCGGGCGCGGGCGCCGCCGAACAGCGGGGTGATCACATCGACCATGCCGGCGGTCGAGGCGTCGGAAGCGAGCACCGAGCGCACCATGGCGAGCACGCCATAGGTGAAGGTGACGGCGTCGCCCTTGTGCAGGATCTCATCGAACAAGCCATTGATTTCAGCCTGCTTTACCGCCTCGATGGCCTTGCAAGGAGCACGCCATGGGCGGCCGTCAGCGTCGGCGAGGAGATGGTTGTTGCGGGAGATGCCGCGGGCGAGACGGATCGAGGGATGATGCGCATCGGCGTAGCGCACGAACAAATAGCGCGGAAACAGCGGATAGTGGCGCATCACGAACTGGCCGTGGCGCAGGTGCTGGCGTTTCTTGAACTGGGGCAAATAAGCGATGAGGCCGAACCGTTGCAGTTCGGTGTGGGCAAGATATTCGGAGGCCGACTCGGTGATCAACGCCGCATAGTCGGATCGCGCCATGCCTGAGTCTCCCGCGTGCCCGGGAGTGTCATAGGTTAGGTCTTTGGTTTAAGTCGAGTATTCTTTCGTGTCGGGCCGAAGAATTTGGCCTGCGGGATCTGGTATTCCACTGCCAGCCGCAACAGCCGGGCGAGCGGGCCGGGGACGCTGAGCGTGCCGTACCAGTAGCGTTGGCAGGTGCGCCACGAGAGGCCGAAGGCCTTGGCGGCCATCAGGCTGTCGGTGATCTGGAGCTTGGCGCAGAGGGTCTGGAATTCAGCTTGGGACATCGGTGCGTAGTCGGCGGTGGTGCCTTTGAAGGTGGTGGCCCAGTTGAGGGTGCCGCGTTTGGAGAGGCGCATGGTTGGATACCTTCTCGTTCAATGAACGAGATCATACCGTCAGGATGACGGAAAACAACTTGACACGGATCGTGGTATCATTATTTAGAGGATATGAAAAACTTTCTCAAGTCATTGGCGCTGGCCATCGGATCGCTGGTATCAGGGCCGCTGTCGGATTTTGCCGATGCCGCCGCGGTGAGGGTCATCGATGGCGACACTGTGGTGATCGAACGAACGGTGGTGCGGCTGGAGGGAATCGACACGCCGGAGACGTGGCGCTGGCGCTGTAGCGCCGAGCAGGTGCTCGGGCTGAAAGCCAAGGCACGGCTGGAGGTGCTGCTCGACGGCCGGGATGTCACGTTTGTCGGTGGACGGCGGGACCGCTGGGGACGGACGCTGGGTACGGTGTACGCCGATGGCGAGGACGTGGCCGAGCGACTGATCGCGGAAGGATTGGCGATCCGGTGGAAGAGCGGGCCCAAGGCGAAGGCGGAACGATTGGCGATCTGGTGTCCGGCAGGATGACGGAAGATAATACTAGCAAAAAAGAAGATCGTCTGTCAGGATGACGGAAGCTTGCAGACCCAAAATAAAACCGTCCGTCAGGATGACGGAGGTTTCTAATCCCTCAACTAAGAAAGACCACCCCGGGTTGCAAAAATGCAACACTGTTGCCGTTTTGCCCGCCCGCGTTAAACGCGTTGCCGCGGCCGTAGGCGCGGCCGCTGCGCGGCCGCGCCTACCCTAGCCGCTGCGCTGCGCGGCCGCTTGTGCGGCCGCGCAGCGCAGCGCAGCGCAGAGCGCAGCGCAGAGCGCAGCGCAGCAGCGCAGCAGCGCAGCGCAGCAGCGCAGCGCAGCAGCGCAGCGCAACGCAGAGCGCAGCGCAGCAGCGCAGCGCAGCAGCGCAGCAGCGCAGCAGCGCAGCAGCGCAGCAGCGCAGCAGCGCAGCGCAAAGCGCAGCACAACGCACAACGCCGGCCGCGGAAGCGGCCGGCGTCTAGGGCAGGAGATTCGGCGCCGTCAAAGCGGCCGATATTCCCGCGTCAAGCAAAACGAAAAACAAAAGCGGCCGATTTTAAAAAACCGTATGCCGCCTACGCGCCGCGTGCAGATGTTGAACATGTGGCAGGTTCCTCACATTAAGGCCGGCGCCCAGAGGCGCCGGCCGGTTAAGCTAGCCGCGCAATCCGGCGCGGGAGGCGAGAAAATCAATGTAGCAATCGGTTACCTTGTCACCATGGTAACCGTCGAGCGCAACGGTTCCGGGATTCTCCCGCAAAAACCAAGTCACATTCTGCGCGGTGCAGATTCCAGCACACTTGTAAATGTGCGGGAAAGCAGGGAGCGGACGATAAAAATACAGGTCAGTCATGGCAGGTTCCTTTCGATGAGGCCGGACGCGTCGCGCCGGCACCCCATACATAGGGACCGGCCAAACCAAAGTCAACGGTTATTTTTCAAAAGAATTGGCCGGCGCCCGTGGGGCGCCGGCCGGCCGCGTTAGTTGATTGTGACTCCTTTCAATTCGCCCATGCGGGTCGCGAGCGTCCAGAGTGCACGGTTCAGCTTGATATCCTGATCAATGCCGTTGACCGCGCGCATGCTCACGCGCCGGCGCCGGCCGTTAGTCGCGTCGACTCGCACGGCACGCAAACCGCCGCGCATCAGGTTCTCTTGCAGCACGTTGAAGTTAGTCCAGAGGTTATCACGTGCCGCGTCTTCCGTGCGGCGCGCCGTCAAAAGTTGCTGCGCCGTGATAGGCGTGTCCACATTGCCTTCGGCATCGCCGAAACGGATCATGCGTGCCGCTTCAGCCATCGCCAGCGACTCGTCGCGGTCAAGCTTGACTTGGGCCCATTGCGCGGGAGCGGCCAAAGCAAGCTTTGCGTTTTCCACAACCGAAAATGTGCCTTCGATAACCTTTCCGACAACGTCTTTGCCAGTGTGGCGCACCTTGACGGAATCGATGCTGCCAACGTTGGCCACCATCGAATTCAGGCACGCAATCCGGAAGAGTCCGGCAAACAGGTCATAAACGCTGGTACCGTCGTTCGCATTCTTGAGCAACATTTCCGCGACAGTATCGCCGACCGCATAGGACGCGTCGGAGTCCATCTTGCGAATCCGCAAAAGGTGCTTTGTGTAAGGCGCCTTGCCTTCGACGCGGGTCAAGCTTTGCTTGGCGCCAACGACTCCAAAACCTTCCTTGGCAAGGCCGCGGACAATCTCAATCGTGGGAATCGGCGCGAAACGATCCGAGCGCGACTCATGCGCCGTCGTAGCGAAAACCGACGGGGCAAGCTTGAACAGTTCATCTTCCGTCAAGGCGCGGCCGGTATCGAAACGGGCCGTTTGAGCATAGAGAGTCATGGCAGGTTCCTCATGTGATGGACTTACCCGGCTAGCCCGGCGCCTCACAATCCGCAAGATAAGGCCGGCCGTTTTCAAAGTCAATTGCTATTTGTCAAATAATTTGTGATACCAAAGTATAACGCAAATAACCGTTGACGTTAGCCGGACGGCATGCCACATATCAGCGGCCGGCGCATGGTGCGCCGTGAGGAACCTGCCATGACTCTCCAGACTCAACGTGAAATCTATAACCGCACAACGCCAGTGCTTGGTGCGTTTGCCGTCGCTTTTGTTGCCGGGACGGTTTTTACCGGGTGGCTCATCAAAACGCCGGCCAAGGCAACGGCGCCGGCGCCTACCGCAACCGTTGTGACAATCGACTCGGCCGCAATCACGGCCGCGGTAAAAGCGGCTTTTCCGGCGCCGGCGCCGGTTGTGACTCCGGCCAAAGCGGCGCCGGCCGTCGCGGCGCCGGCCAAGGTAAAGCGCAAAGCAAAAGCGAAGTCCGCGCCAGTCATATTGCGGACCGTCTACTTTGTGGCGCCGCGGTGCGGCTGTTCAATCTAAAAATATTTGCCAAACGCCTATTGACTTTAAGCTAGGCGCAGAATACCTAAGAGTCACGGCCGGCGCATGGTGCGCCGGCCGCTTTTGAGGAACCTGCCATGAATGCTCTTGTGACCCTTACCATTGCCGATATGACGCCGGCGCAAATCGTCGACGCGTATGGCATTGCCTCCGCGCATGCGGCCGACGCGGCCAAGCGAAAGGAAGAATTGCGCTTGGCAATTCTCGCGTTCGGCGACGGCGCCTATGACGGGTCGCGTTACCGCGCCACGGTTGCCACGGCGCCGGTATCGCGAATCTCGCCCGATTTGGTCCGCGAATTACTATCGGCCGATGACGTCGCGTTAGTCACGGTTGCCAAGCCCGAAACGCGGGTGCGGTGCGTGGCGCGCCACTAAGGATCCGGCGCCGGCCGACAGGCCGGCGCCACCCGGTTCCGGCCTGCCGTTCCGGCAGGTTCCGCGGCCGGCGAGCGGCCGGCGGTACGTCAGCACCGCCGGCCGGACGGCCCGGCGCCCGGGTCCGCGTGCGAGCACGGCGGCGGCGCCGGGCCGCGTCGATTGGGCCGGGCCGGAAACGCATTCTGGTGGCCGCTGGTGCGTTTTGCGCCATGGGATGGCCCCAAAGGGCCGAGAGGACACGCCAACGCGCCAGCGCCGGCAAAATACTGGGTCCGCAACGGACCCAGTATTTTGCCGGCGCTGGCGCATTGCCGCTAGGGCAGGGAACGGCGCCCGCCGGAAACCTGCCAAGGCGACAGCGGGCGCCGCGGCACGCGGCCGATGCCATGGAGATGGTCCGGCCGGCGCCTAGCTCAGCCTATACGCGAGCAATGACCGCGCGAGCAATAACGCGGGCATTGATCAACGCGAGCAATGACCCGCGCGGGCAATGATATCACGCGAGCAATGACTCACGCGGGCATTGATCCAACGCGAGCAATAACAGCCAGCTCCGGCTTGGCCAGTGCGATTCGCCGTAGTGCACCAGATAATCCGGACCGAGCACCTCACGCGAGCAATAAGCCGCTCCGCCGTCCGGTGCGCGCAATGGGCGCACCGGATCATAGGTTTGGGTCACAGGCATTAAGACACTCCCTCGATTCGATTGAGCTGCCGGTCAGCGTAGGAATAATTGACCGGATCCGTGGACTCGACGGCACGCGAGTCGGTCGGGACAAACCAGCGCATCAGCAGGTCGCGGGCATTCTGTTCCGCTTCCTCTTTGGTGGCGAACACCAGCGCATTGGCGCACCACTTGCCGTCAACGAGAACTTCAGGCTTCCAAGACATGGCAGGTCTCTTTCTGTTTGGAGCGGCGAAGCACCATGCCCCGCCGCTGTTTGATATCTAGCAAGTCACCCGATCAAAGTCAATAGCTATTTTTATTAATCGGGACAATTCTTCGCAGCGCAGTGTCAATATGCGAATCATTCAAACCAGCTGCATACAAACCACGCGTGTCAAAACCACTTGCGTGCAGAAGATCCCAACGGAAACGCTTGGCGCCCAAATCGCGCGCCACATAGCGCGACCACATAGCCACGCGGTCAGCGGCGCTGAAACGATTCTTGATAGCCGCCTCTAGCGCGAGAAAATCTTGCTGATGCATTTTCATGACAGCACCCATTTGATTGCCGCCGCATAGGTGTCGGAATCGGTGACCCATGTACTGCTCACATAGGCGCCGACGGCGCATTCGATCAGCGGGCGCAAATTAGAAATCAAGTCACGCATGGCAGGTTCCTTTCGTTGTGTGCCGCAAACCTAGACGGTCCTGCGATCAAAGTCAACAGTTATTTTTCAATGCAGATGGTAGGAAATGGATTTGATTTTCGGATTCCAGCAGGCCCGGCAATCGCCACACTTGCCGCCTTGTTGCGGCGCCGGACATGCCCGCGCGCCCTTGGCCGGCTTGCTGGAGTGAACGCGACTCGTTGTCGGCCATGCCTGAGTCGGATCACCATCCACCATGGTTGCGCTCACGCGGATCACCAGATTTTTCGGAATCGTGCCGCCTTGCGCTTGGTAGGCCTTCACAATGGCCAGCTCCCGCGTCGGAAGCCAATGCTTGATGGTAGGCGTCAACGCCGCAACGGCGCAAATCTTGGTGAGATGTTCGACGCTCTGCAAATCGCCTGAATCAAACCAGCGATGATAACCTTTCGCCAGTTTGCCAAGCGCCTTGCGGCCGCGTTTGTAGCGCAAGCTTTGCGCATGATTGATATGCGCCACCATTGCGGCCGTCCAATGCGGCGAGGCAATGCCGGCCAGTCGCTTGGCGTGGGCTTGCTGCACCGACGGGTAAAGATAGTTTGCCTTCAGCGCATAACAGCCGTAGCAAACCGAGCCTTTGATCTTGGCCAGTTTGGCGCCCGTGAGGCAGGCTTGTGCGGAAATGCCGTAGGACGTTCCCGGCATCTTGGCCGGATATCCGAGCGGACCGGCAATCGCGATAGCTTGCTTAAGATTCATTTGGCAGGTTCCTTTCAGTGTCCCGAATATAGCAGCGGCCAAATCAAAGTCAACAATTATTTTTTAATACCAAAGTCTAGTTGCAAAGCAAATGGTTGTTTGCTATGTTCGCATCATCGCAACAAGGAAACCTGCTCATGCCCGATATAATGACTGAGGCGCTAATGGTGACGGCACACAAACTGGGCCGCGCCTACGCGCAGAAGGAAAGCGCCGATATCGTCGGCGCTTGGTCGAAAGCACGCCGCTACTATCCGAAGCGGCCCGAGGCGCAAGAGGCACTGGTTGCCGGCTTCATCGGCGAGCGCCGGCGCACAGATTCGGAAAACACCGGGCCGCGGCCTTGACAGGCCGCAGCGCCGGCCTCATATTCGTGATACCAGAATAAACCACGGCGGAAATGGCCAGCAAGCTTAAGGCCACCCGCTCCCGGTTCGTGGCTAGGGCCTTGCTGGGCTGATACCACGGATCGGGGCCAAAGCGGCCGCCGTGATAGCAGAAACCATTGGTGGTAGCACCAAAGGTGCCCGCCGGGCCGCTCAAGACCCCCAGTCCCCGGTCCGGCGGGCGTTTTGGTACCATAAATTCCCGTTTCTGGCAAGTATTTGAAACTATTGGGCGATTTCCGTCGGTTTCCGGCAGCTTGCCGGAGGTTTAAGGGAGGAAAAGCCGGACGATTCGAGGGGGCAGGAGGGGGTTTTGGGGTGGGGTTGGGTGGTGGTAGCCATCTGTCCGCCCCTGCCCCCACGCGAGCAATAAGCCCCAACGCGAGCAATGACTTACCCCCGACGCGAGCAATAAGAGCCCCGCGCGAGCAATGACCCGCGCAAGCAATAAACGCGAGCAATAATCGCTAACGCGATCAATGAGTTAGCCTCAACGCGAGCAATGATCGGCTCTAACGCGAGCAATAACAACGACTTAGACCACAAGCTCTAACGCGAGCAATGAGTACCGGGCCCCACCTGTAGCGCGAGCAATGACCAAGGAAATAAGCCTAACGCGAGCAATGACTTACCCGCGTTCAATGACTCCAAGATCCGAGCACACCGAACGATCCACCACACACCCGAGCAGGTCGGAAGCAATGACCTTGGCCCCCTGCCGGATCACCAGCTCGATCCGCGGATCGTGGCCCTGCCGCAGCAACAGCTGGGCGATCTCCGTGCGTGGCCGGCGAATCTCCGTGGAAATCAACCTGTATTCATTGCTCGACGGGTCGGCGAGCAACGCCGCCCATCGTCCTCGCCCTTGCGGGATCAGCTGCACCATGAAGGTCATCGCACTCAAATAGGGCAGCGGGAACATTGGTTCCAGATGTTTCACGTGGATGAACGGCGCCGGTCCCGCTCCGCCACGAACCGCTCCGCCAGATCGAAAGCCAACCCAACCAGCGCCTGCC
>Ga0105091_10001395_pt1 | contig 10529 bp, 7 predicted proteins | sample PPLLak1March2015_FD_87022 | JGI IMG/M metagenome (GOLD analysis project Ga0105091, IMG submission 87022) | Freshwater sediment microbial communities from Prairie Pothole Lake near Jamestown, North Dakota, USA - PPLs Lake P7 Core (1) Depth... | ecosystem: Environmental > Aquatic > Freshwater >... | reverse complement strand
TTGTGGCCAAGGGGAGCTCGGTCTTGGAAGAATCCTTCATGGATGGCCTGCTCGACTATCCGCATTACACGAGGCCTGAGGAGTTTCGCGGCTGGCGAGTCCCGGAAGTGCTGACGTCCGGAGATCACGCCGAGATCGAGCGCTGGCGCAGGGAACAGGCGATGAAGCTGACGCGCGAGCGCCGCCCGGACCTGCTGGATGAGTGACCACTGCACACTGCACACTGCACACTGCCCGAGCGAGCCAACCGGGCCGTAAAGCGGCGGATTCTGAACAGCGAATCCGCCCTACGACCGCCAGGCATGCGGAAGCAATGAGTCGTAGGGCGGATTCGCTGTTCAGAATCCGCCGCTTTACGGCCCGGTTGACGAGCAGTTGGTTGTCAGCGGTGGGCAGTCGGCAGTGCGCAGTGGTTCGAGTGGACTCCGCGTTACAAGGTGTGCTAGTATCTACGTTTTCGAGTGCAGGGGGTAGCATGAACCTGGTGGATATGGTTGAACAGAAATACATGACGCGGGAGATCCCCGAGTTTGGACCGGGCGACACGGTCCGCGTCAACGTCAAGATCAAGGAAGGCGAGAAATTCCGCATTCAAGCCTTCGAAGGCGTTGTCATCGCGATCAAGCGCAAGGGCGTCAGCTCGTCCTTCGTCGTGCGCAAAGTCTCTTCCGGTTACGGCGTTGAGCGCATCTTCCCGACCTATTCGCCGATGATTGAAAACATCGAGCGGATCAAGAAGGGCCGGGTTCGTCGCGCGAAACTCTACTATCTGCGCCAGAGGAAGGGCAAGGCGGCCAGAATCCGCGAAATCCGCTAACTCGACTTCTGCAGGGGGCCGGCGGGCCTTTCCGCCGTGTCCCCTCGCCCAGATCCCTCCCTTTTCCTCCCATTGTATTTATCGTCACTGGACCAAATCCCCGAAATTGCTTACAATCGCCCCTGATTCAACATGTCTGAAAAATACAAGATTCTCCGAAGTGCGGAGAAGCACGTCCTGTCCGGGAAAGTAGCCAGTGCCATACGCGAGTACCAGAAGCTTCTCACCAAGGAGCCCGATGAACCAACGCTCCTGAATACGGTGGGGGATCTTCTGTTACGGCACAATAGCCGTGAGGAAGCACTCGGCTACTTTTCAAGAGCCGCCGAGGTCTACCTCCGTAGTGGATTTCTCGTCAAGGCGATTGCGGTTTTCAAGAAGATCTACTCGCTGAATCCGAGTGACACGGCTATCAACGAAAAGCTCGCCGACCTCTATCAGCGCCAAGGTTTGGTATACGAGGCCGTCAAGCACCTGAACCAACTGGTGCAGTACTACGAGCTTCAGAACGATTTGACTCAAGCTGCGGTGTACCTCGAGCGGGTCGTCGAGATGAACCCGGGTGACCCGTCGCTTCAGGTCCACCTGGCCGAGAACCTTCAGAAGCGCAAGGAAGTGGCGGGGGCGTTCGAACACTTTCAATCCGCGGCCGGCCTGTACCTGAACTCCGAGCAGTACGAGGACGCTTTCCAGACCGCCCAGCGGGCGATCGATATCGATTCGACCGATGACCGCATGCTCGACACTTTCGTCAACGCGGCGTTGCGAACCAATCGGGGGGATCTGGTTAAAGCACTGCTCGAGTCGCTGATCCAGAAGACAGGGCAGCGAGTGCCATACGAGATCTTCCTTGGGCAGATTCTCGAAGAGGAAGGGGACCGTGCGGGCGCTTACGCCAAGTATGCACAGATCGAGCCGATCGCATTCGGCGATTCCCGAGTGCGGGAGGGACTCGCACGAACCGCCCCGGCAGAGGAGCCTCTCGCCGGGATGGCCAAGGGCCCCGAAGCCCGTCCCACCCCCGTTCCGGGGGGGGGCCCTCCTCAGGCCATGAGTTTTGAACCGGCGGCGTCCGGGTCAGGTGTGTTCGGTGGAGACATCGGTTCAGGCCTCTTCGCCGAACCGGCTGGGGAGGGCTCTGGGGTTTTCGAACTCGACCTTTCGAAGGGGACCGAGGATTGGATGGGCGACGCGGCCGCTTCCACCGCCGCGGCGGCTGACGCGCAGAGCGACTCAATGTTCGAGATCTCCAGCCTCGGTGACATGTCGTCCTTCTCGTCGACACCCGAGGTGCAGACGGAAACCGGAACGGCCGGCATCTTTGACGTCTCAGGCGGTGACTCGATGCCTGCGGACTTCCTGTGGAAGCCGCCGGCGCTCGAGCCGATTACCGAAGAGGAAGAAGAGGAAGAAGTCTTCGAGGAGCCGAGTGCCGCGGAACTGCCTCAGGCCGAGCTGGACGAGAGCCCGATCGAGTCCCTCGACGAAGCGCTGCAGGAAGCGGATTTCTACCTGAAGCTCGGTTTTCGCGAGGAGGCGAAAAAGCTTCTCGAACGCTTGTTACACACATACCCACGTGACGAGCGGGTGAGAAGGCGCGCCGAAAAGGTCATGAGCATTCCTCCGGAGCTGGAGGAAGCCGAGCCGGCGCCTCTCCAGTTGATCAGCCCGGACGAGCTCGATATTGATCTTGGTCTCGAAACCGGTCCGGAGCTGTTCAAGCCCGAAGGCCCGGCCGCGCCAATCGAAATTCACAAGCTCGACGAAGGCGAGCAGCCAGACGAAGAGGCCGGTTTTGACCTGGAAGTCGATTCTGCCCTTGATTCTCTGTTTACAGGTGACGGAGGAGAGGCGCCTGTTGAGGAGGTGCTTCGCTACGATGTCGCCTCGTCTTCGACCGGGGATGAGGCCGCCAACCCGAAAGTGCACTATGACCTCGGGCTGGCTTACAAGGAAATGGGCCTGCTCGAGGATGCTATCCAGGAGTTTCAGGCCGCCGTTCAGTTGCTGGTGGATCCGGCAACGAATCCGCAGAAGATTCTGTGCTACAGTATGCTGGCGAACTCGTTTCTCCAAACCGGCAGGTATTCCGACGCCATGCAATGCGCCGAGGAGGGCCTGCGGATACCGGGACAGAAGGAGTTCGAATGGAAGGCGCTCAAGTACGACCTCTGCACCGCCCAGGCGAAGCAGGGTGATAACGAGCAGGCGGTCAACGGCTTCCAGGAGATACTCGCCCGGGATCCGAATTATCGGGATGTGAAGCAGCGAGTCGAGCAGTTGCTGCAGGCACATGGTTAGCAAAGTACTGTTTTGCCTCTACGTTGTTTATTGCCTTGAAGTTGGAGTGTTCCTCCTTTTTTTCCCGTGGACCCGCTTGTGGGATCAGAACGCGCTCCTCGACTACTATCCGTACCTTCGCCTGGTTCTTCTGAATAACTTCTTCCGGGGAGGCGTGACTGGGCTCGGTATCGCGAATCTCTTTCTCGGTGTCTGGGAAGTCGCGCACTTCCGTGACTACTTCCGAAGAAACGTTATCCACGAATAGGGCCCGCGGATCTCGCGGATCTACGCGGATAATCGCGGATAAAGGCCGGCGACTTGGGGTGTAGACAGACCCGCCGGCCTTTATCCGCGATTATCCGCGTGGATCCGCGAGATCCGCGGGCCCTGTTTCCGCATTCACTGCACCGGCGCGCCGAGCCCGTAGGCGGAACCCTTGCGGGCAATCTCGGTGGTTTTTTCGGCCCGGGTAATTTCCCGGTATAGCACCTGGTCCTTGTTCTTTATTGCCAACTCCTTGATCGGCGCCAGGCGAGGGGCGAATTCGTTGATCTTCTTGTTAAGCTTCTCGAGGGTCTTGCGGACGTCTTTTTCTTTCTCCAGCTTGTACTTAGCCTTCTCGTCGATATTGATCATCGCCGAGTTGAGGGCCCGCTCGTAGGCGTGGACCATCTCTTCGAGCGTGAAGAACTCGAGCGGATTCACTTCTTCCTTGTCTTTGTCCTTGTCCTTGCCCTTCCCCTTGCCCGAAGGCTTCCATTCTTCATTGTTCATCCTGCGGCTGATCTCGGCCAGCCGGTCCTCGGCGATTTTCAGGAAGATGTCCACCCGCTTTCGGAGCTCCTGGTTGTCCTTGATTTTGGTGAACTCCTCATCGGTGAACTTGTCTCCCGAGATCTCGGTGGAATAGCGTGTCTCCTGCGCCCTGCCTGACGAGGGAGCAAACTGAAACTGCATCATGTTATCGTTAGGTTCCGATCCATCTTCGCGCTTCTTGGCGGCGTCCCCGAACATATTCTGGAGAAGCTGGTCGCGCAATTGAGCCAGATCATCGATGGATTCATCGAATTCGACTCGATACTCGTATGCTGCAATCGATTTGGCGTCCTCGATATCCTCAATCAGTTTGCGTATTCGGATTTCAAGCTTTCGGACTTCGCCTGAGCGCAGTTCTTTCTTGTTGGCCGGCATCGGCTCTTTCAAGGCGTGGTGCGAAAGCGATTGCAGAGTGTCGAGCGTGTCCAGGAGATCGTCGATCGTTTTTTTCTCGACTTGGCCGCGCAACAATTGAGAGAACCGTTTCAGAACGTCGGTGAAGACTTCCATCCGGTCTTTGTATTTGACCTCTGTGCGATACTTCTGAAGCTCTCTGGCAGTGAAAAGCTCCTCGAGTTTCTTCTCCGGCTCTGGTCGCTGTTCGATTGCCGCGGGCTCCTGCACCTGAAACGCGAGAGCGCTGCAAGAGATGGACAGGGCCAGAACGCAGCTAGGGATCATCTTCACCATGGCCTCACATCTTGTCGGGTACTTCTATCCCAAGAATATCAAGCATCTTCAGCAAGCCCAAACGACTGATGTCGGCGACGGCCAGGTAGTAAGACTTCCGGGCGCAATCGGCTTCCGACAGAATATGGTGACGATGATAGAAGAGGTTGAACTGCTGCGCCACTGTAAACGAATGCTTGGCCAGGTTTGAGACTTCCATTGTCATTACGGACTGCCCGATCAAGTCATCCATTCGGGCGATGAGCATCAGCAGAGACCAGGTTTCATCGTCGGCGAGCAGGGGGCTGACAAGATCCTCACTCTCAGACAGGCGTGTGACTTCCGACTTCCAATCGGCCTGGCTCGCCTCAGCCTGGGACTCAAGCTTGCGGAAGATATTGTTGGCCCTTACGACTGAATACTGCAGGTAGGGGCCGGTTTCGCCCTCGAAGCTCAAAGCCTCGCCAAAATCAAACGCGATGACCGAGTTACGGGCGTATTTCAAAAGAAAATAGCGCAGTGCGCCGACTGCAATCCGCCGGGCAATCTGCTCGCGCTGTTCAACGGGCATGTCCTGCTGCCGGGTGTTGACCTCCACGAGCGATTTCTCGAACAACTTGTTCATCAGATCGTCGGCCTTGACTCCGAGGCCCCTACGGCCGGACACCTCAACGTAGGGCCGATTGCGGTCCTCCTCAGACAGTTGGATGCCCAAATCCGCGCAGCAGGCTGGCGAGAGCGCGACCATTTCGTAGGAAAAGTGAACCGACTTGTCGGCCTGACTCTCGTAGCCGAGGCCTCGCAGGCCCTGCACCACGACTCGCTGCAGGTACGATTGACGGACGTCGATGACGTTATAGACTCGGGCACCACCGCCAAAATCCGGCTGAGGGTTGCCGTCTTCCTGCGTCGTCGAGCTCCAGACCACCTGGCCGTCGGGATACTGGTGAAACGGCCGGTACCTGAAGGTTTTGTCCAGAAGTCCGAATTTCCATAGCTGGTAGGCGATATCCTTGCCCACGTAGGTGACAGTTCCGTTGCTCCGGACTATGATCTTCTCCTCGGCCGACTCGTCGTCCTCTCCCGGTAACTGCATGACCCAACAACCCTTGCTCGGTCCCTCTTCGGCGAAGGAGATCGTTCCGTGCTCCTTGAGCTTCCGAAAGGCTTCATCCCAGAACCGAAGGTGCAGGATTTCGCTCTCGCGCGGCAGCACGTCGTATCGGACGCCCAACCGCAGCATGGTGGCCAGATGGGCTTTCACGATTCGATTCGACACGTACTCGGCTAATTCCGCAGTGGTGCCATGCCCCTCTTCGATCTCCTTGAGCATCCGGAAACGCAACTGCAGCCGGCTCTCCTCCTTCGAGAACCAGTCGGACACTTCCGCGTACAGGTCCCAGCAGTAATAGTCGAACGGGTCGGGGATCGCCTTCACCTGATCCAGGGACAGCTGCCTGAGGTGCTGGAACCCGACGACCACGTCGGCCACCTGCACGCCGGTGTTATCGATGTAGTTCTGAACCTCGACTCGGTTTCCTCCCGCCCGCAGCAGGCGGACAAAACTATCCCCCAGCGCCGCATTCCGCAGGTGTCCGATGTGAGCCGCCTTGTTTGGATTGATGTTGGTGTGCTCGACGATCACCTTCTCGCCATCCGGGGCGGGAAAGGGACTGCGCACCCAGCGGTAAAGCTCGCGAAAAAAGGCGGGACGCGAGTAGAAGACGTTGACGTATCCACCGCCAGCGGCTTCGAACCGGGAAACCTCCGGGATCGCCGGGACAGCCGCTGCAACTTCCTGTGCTATCTGCCTGGGCGGTTTGCGGAGGCTCTTGGCCAGCTCAAAAGGGAAGGGAAACGCAAGGTCCCCCATCTCGGTTTTGGGTGGAGAGGATACAGTCAGACGATCGAGGGTGATGCCGTAGTGTTGTTGAACGAAGCGTCGCAGGTGCTGTTCAACTGTATCGATCCACTTCAGTAGCATAGCTGCCTATGATATCAGACTGACCAGCTGACCGGCTGACCGGCTGCGCACTGCCCACTGCGCACTACAACTGACTGCTGACTAGTGTCTCGCTGCCGAAACAGCTTGTCCTTCCGTTCATGTCTTACTCCGCTGTACGGATCGTAACGAGAATTTCTCCTCCTCAGAATATGCCCGAGCCCTGAAAGTCATCAGAACCGCAAGCGAAGCGCGCGGGCCCGATCAGTTAGCACCCCCCGTGCCATCGGCTCGTTAACTGTTCGGGCCCGCGCGCTTCGCTTGCGGTTCTGATGACTTTCAGGGCTTGACCGCACCATCAGTTCGGCCCGGTTGGCACCATCCTGCGAGTCCCGACCCGGTCAGCAGGTCAGCCGGTCAGTTGCAGTGCGCAGTGGGCAGTGCACAGTTATTCCGCATTCGGTATGTTTGCATCGCTTCAAGTTTTGTCGCACACTAAAAACAAATTTAACTGTAGCCTCCCGACAAGTTTCCCGATATACTCTGACAAGTTGCGAAAAAATTGGCAGTAAAGAGCTGGGATGGCCGCAATGAGGCGGGTGGAAGTCTTATGGAATATCCTTCACTCGTGTCGACTACCAGCGGGCCTTGTTTGGTCTGCAACCACGATACTCGGCAGGTCTGCCCCGTCTGCACGCGCTTTGTCTGTGCGCGTCACGCTCAGCGCCACCATGTGATTCATGGGCCACTGCTGACGGCTTTGACCTTCGAGCGCCACCTGGACGACCAGGAGCTCGGTGCGGTCACCGGTATAGTCGGTGCTTCTTCCTGAGTTTGTCGAACGCCCGAAGCTCCGGTTCCCAGCTTTTCAAGATCGCCTCGACGCTATCCCCCCGAACTAACGCTTCCCGGAGCTGCCCTGTACCGGCCAGGCGATCGAAGTGGCTTGCCAGGAATTGGAACTGGTCCGGGTGCTGGCGCATGATCAGCGAGCACAGGTGAAGCGCGGTTGCCAGCGGTTCGAAGTCGTCCCGGTCCAAGACGTGGACCTGGACACCCTGACAGACTTCTCCCTGGTGTTTCGAGAAGGAGGGCGTGAATGCCTGGGGCCTGAAATACACACCTTTCAGCCTCAGGTTGTTCAACGAACGGGCGAGTCGCTCGGAGTCCAGCCACGGCGCTCCGACCAGTTCAAATGGCTTTGTTGTCCCTCGGCCCTCGGACAGATTCGTTCCTTCGACAAGGCACAGTCCCGGATAAACGGTCGCCGTGTCTAACGTCGGGATGTTCGGTGAGGGGAGGACCCATTCGAGCTTGGTATCATCGTACCAGCGTGACCGCTTCCAGCCTTTGAGCGGGACGATCCTCAGATCGCAGCCTATACCTGCCTCGGCGTTCATCAGGGTTGCCAACTCGCCGATCGTCATTCCGTATCGAACCGGGATCTTGAAGATGCCCACAAATGATTCGTATCCCGGTTGCAGGATGGGCCCGTCGATCCGGCGGCCGGTAACCGGGTTCGGGCGGTCGAGTACGATGAAAGGCTTGTGGTTTTGGGCCGCGCTTTTCATGCTCTCGAACATCGTGGACAGGTAGGTGTAAAAACGCACCCCCACGTCCTGGATATCGAAAACGAGAACATCGACATTCTGGAGCATTTCCGGGGTTGGGCCTCGATTGTCTCCGTAGAGGCTGTAGACGGCGGCCGTGGTCACGACGGGGTCACCCGCCTGGGCGGCACCAGAGAGGCCGTGCTCCGGGGCAAACAGGGCTACCAGCTGGACCCCCGTCTGGGCCCGAAGCCGTTCAGCCGTCTGCTGTAAACGTGAGTCGACCCCGGTATTGTTTGTAATCAGGCCGACCCGCTTGCCTTTGATCCACTCGAAGTATTTCTTCTCGTAAAGCCGATCCGCGCCGATTTTGATCGCATTGCAGAAAAGGACCAAAACAAGCGTGAGAAAGACGGGGTGAACCGGCCAGCGACGACGGGACGTTTGCATAGCTGAACAGGATACAACCGATTGTCGATTTCGGGCTACCGATTGCGGATTGACAAGATTCTGAATCAGGCCCCGGGTAGGTTCGTAGTCCCGGCTTCAGCCGGTGGAGGGCGTGGCGGTCACCTGCGTCCGGGCAAGAATCGAGACGCGTCAGGGGTATGCCGCGCGCTTGAGAGGATTCGCCGGCTAAAGCCGGGGCTACGAACCTACCCGGGGGATCCGAAATCCGCAATCCGCAATCAGTACTCGGCGGGCAGCTGGCTCAGCTGTTCGAACGAGAAAACCGGGCCGTCCTTGCAGATGTAGTATTTGCCGACGTTGCAGCGGCCGCATTTGCCGAGCCCGCACTTCATGCGGTTCTCCAGCGTGGTGAACATCTCCCCTGCCTGGAAGCCGAGACGGGTCAGGACCGGCAGCGTCAATTTGATCATGATTGGCGGGCCGCACAAGAGGGCCACCGTATCCTCGCTCGGCGGGTTCAGCTTCTCGATGACGTGAGGGACAAAACCTACCTCGCCCGTCCAATCCGGAGTTTCACCGCCCGGGTCAACCGTGGTCACGACGCGGACGTCTCCGCGGTCCGTCCATTCCTTGAGTTCCCGCTTGTAGACGAGGTCTGCGACTGTACGGGCGCCGTAGACGATCGAGATGTCGCGAAAGCGGTCCCGCCAGTCGAGCGCGTTCCAAATGACGCAGCGAAGTGGCGGAAGAGCAATTCCGCCGGCGATGAAGAGCAGGTTCTTGCCTTCCCACTCATCGATCGGGAAGACATTGCCGTACGGGCCGCGAAAGCCGACCTGGTCGCCTTCTTGAAGCGCGGCCAGTGCGGTCGTGACTCGGCCGACCTGCCGGAAAGTGCACTCGATGTAACCTTTTCGGGTTGGTGAGGAGGCTATGCAGAACGTCGATTCACCTTCTCCGAAGACGGAGTACTCGCCGAACTGGCCAGCCCGAAAGCTGAAACCATCATTGACAGCCTGGTCCTCAAAAAGGAGCCGAAATGTCTTGATGCCCGGCGCCTCGTCAACGACTTGATCGATGCGCATCATGTAAGGTTCGTAGATGTTCTTGGAAGTCATCCCTGAATCTCCACGATCTGTTTCAAGCTTTCCTTGAGATTCACGTCGGCGGGACAAGCACGCGAGCACCGCCCGCATCCCACACAGCCGAGCACGTTGAGCCGTTCGGGCAGGTATGAGAACTTGTGCATGACTCTCTGGCGCCAGCGCGCAGCCTGGGTTTTGCGCGGATTGTGCCCGGAAGCGTGAAGCGTGAAGAGGCCGAAGGCACACGAATCCCAGCACCTCAGTCTTTTCCCGGACGACAGGTTTGCCTCGTCCTGCATGTCAAAACAAGTGCAGACGGGACAGACGTAGGCGCAGGTCCCGCAACCGAGGCATCGAAGCGACTGCTCACGCCAGATATGCTCCTGACTAAACAACGACGGGAGTTTCTGGGATATACCGGCAGCGTCAGGCTCCTTCCTAATCGATGGCAGACAAGACAGCTTGTCATCGGCTCCTGTGGCAGGGGTGAACAATTCAGAGGCGGCGGCGACTAGTGCTTCTCCCTTGGAGCTCAGGACTTCGACGAGGTACGCTGACTCGGAGACACTGGTGAGCAGGAGGTCGCTCCCGGTGGTGTCTCCCGGTCCCCCTCCGACGCTCGTGCAGAAGCAGTTGTCATCCGGCTGGGTACAAACGAAGCTGACGATCGTGGTGGCCGCGCGGCGGGACTCGTAGAAGTGGTCGTGATAATCCCAGCCGAAAACCGCATCGAGGGTACAAAGGCTGCGCGCGTCGCAAGGACGCATCCCGAAGAGCACCGTTTGTGGCGGATCTGATTCGAGCGGGTCGATTTCGACCTTCTGGCCGGTGAACCGGTACTTGAGTATGGTTTCGACAGCCGGAAAGAAGAGCTCCTTGGGAGACAGGGTGGTCTGGGTCGCGTGAAGGTCCAACTGATCCAGGGCCTGCACTTCCTTCCAGAGAACAGGGGTCTC
>Ga0105091_10001394_pt1 | contig 10530 bp, 7 predicted proteins | sample PPLLak1March2015_FD_87022 | JGI IMG/M metagenome (GOLD analysis project Ga0105091, IMG submission 87022) | Freshwater sediment microbial communities from Prairie Pothole Lake near Jamestown, North Dakota, USA - PPLs Lake P7 Core (1) Depth... | ecosystem: Environmental > Aquatic > Freshwater >... | reverse complement strand
GCTCCACCAATACCCGTATTGATTGGTTGAAAAGAGATAATACTTATCTTTAAATAAAACAATTACGGGATCGGCAGTTGCTCTGTGATTTCCATTTATTGTAAAATTAGGGATGGCATTATAAGCATAATCCATGTTTAAAGGATTGCAGTAGGTTTTCTGCTGAGGTAAGATTTTATGAGGCATAATTACCAGTATAAGACACAAAATAAAAATTATTTTCAATTCATTTCCCTTTGAACTTTCTTATACCTGCACTTGCACTTTCCGCCGGAGGCGGATCAGCCTTCGGCTGAGAACTTGAACTTACACTTGAACTTACACTTGAACTTGAACTTATTCTTATAATATATTTATATTTTTATCAAAGCCTTAATAACTCCGTCTTTATATTCACTCACTGTTCTGAAAGCTTCCCCGGTATCTTTTATATTATATTTATGCGTAATCATAAATTCCGGCTTTAACTTTCCTGATGCAATTAAGTCAATTACAGGCTGGATGCTTTGATTCTGTCTTCTAACATTTTGAATGGTTATTTCTTTCCTTCTTAACTTACTTATGTTAAAAGAAATATAATCAATTTCGGGAATGCCGACGATTAAAAGCAATCCTCCCGGTTTCAGCAAATCAACTGCATGGTCAAGCGCCTCCTGCTCGCCGCAGCATTCAATAACAACATCAAAATTTTCCGGAAATTTTTTATGAAATGCAGAAACTATATCTTCTTTATCAGGATTAGCTGTAAGAACAGCTCCGGCTTTTTTTGCAATTTCAAGCCGGTAATCCAACTTATCTGCTGCCGAAATTGTATTAAATCCCGATGCTTTTAAAATAGTCAAGACACCTAGTCCGATTGGACCTGCACCTAATATTGCAATTGTGCTTGCCGGATTTATTTTATCTAAAAATTTTACAGAATAGTAAGCAATTGAGAGAGGTTCGACAAGCGCAGCAAGTTCACTGTTAAAATCTGCCGGGACAGGAAAACAATTTTCTTCAGGCATAATTAAATATTCAGATAAGCAGCCGGATGCTTGTCCGGGGCAGCCTAAAAATTTCTGATTCAGACATGTATGCTCTCTTCCTTTCAGGCACTGCTCGCATTTATGACATGCAATAGAAGGTTCCACCGCAACGAGATCGCCGGGCTTAACTCTTTTAACACTCCCGCCCGTTTTTTCAACTACCGCCGAACATTCATGTCCGATTGTAAACGGAAAATCAATTATTTGATCACCGATTTTCCCTTCATTATAGTAGTGAAGATCGGAACCGCATACTCCGACGCTCTCAATCCTCAGCAGAACATCATTATTATTTAATAATTCAGGCTTTGGCGTATCAATCACCTGAAACTTTTTAATACCGGTTAATACAGCACTTTTCATAATTAAAAAATAATTGAATAAAAATTCGGAAACAAAGTTATAAAAATTCCAATGTACTAGTGCATTCGAATTTCAAATTTAATAGTTTTGATTTATTTTTCTAAAATGATATCCGGTTTGGCATGAAAACCGAAATACTTCTCATTTTTATTTTCTTCTTTCAGATTATAAAACCTCAAACCGGTTCTGAAAAATTAACAGATTTTGTAAATCCATTTATCGGTACTTCTAATTACGGAAATACTTTTCCCGGTGCTGTTGTTCCATGGGGAATGGTTTCCGTCAGTCCGCATAATTCACCCGGCTCGCCATCCGGTTATATCCATGGAGAAAAATATTTTTACGGGTTCGGGCATACTCATTTAAGCGGGACAGGCTGTGCAGATCTCGGCAGCATTATTTTCACTGCCGTAAAAACATTTGATCCGAGCTCTCCTGAAACGACATACAAAAATGAAACAGCCGAACCGGGTTATTACTCTTTATACCTGGATCAATTGAATATTAAAGCAGAAGCTGCTGCATCTGCCAGATGCGGGTTTACAAAGTTCTCCTCCGATTCCGCCGGTTCTTTAATTATTCTTTTTGATCTCGGAAGAAGTCTTGCCCTTACCGGCGGTGGATCAGTTAAGATTATTTCCGGATCAAAAATAGAAGGATATAATATCAGCGGCGGATTCTGCGGGGAAGCGAACAGGCAGACTACTTTCTTCTCAGCCGAGTTCAATAAACCTTTTGCTGATAAAAATATATGGATTGGAAAAAATTCAATAGCCGGCGATAGTGCTTCAATAAAAGATTCTTCCCTTGTATGTTTATTTAAATTTAACATTTCTCCGGATGACCCGGTGGTAATTAAAGTCGGTATTTCTTATACAGGAACAAAAAACGCAAGTCTTAATTTAGAAACTGAAATCCCCGGCTGGGATTTTAATCAAGTAAAGATCAATGCTTCCGGCCTTTGGGAAAAAAATTTATCCCGGATAAAAGTTGAAGGAGATAATAAAAACGATAAAATAAAATTTTATACTGCACTTTATCATATGCTTATTCATCCTAATATTATAAGCGATGTAAACGGAGATTATCCTTTAATGGGCAGAAAGGGAACAGGCAGTAATAAAGAGCGGGAACATTATTCGGTTTTTTCTTTATGGGATTCTTACAGGACTCTGCATCCTTTTTTAACATTGGTTTATCCGGAACGTCAATCTGAAATTATAAAAACCATGATTGACATGTATAAAGAAAACGGGTATTTGCCGAAATGGGAGCTCGCAGGAAATGAAACATATATGATGGTCGGCGACCCTGCTGCGCCTGTAATTGCCGACAGCTATATTAAAGGAATCAGGGATTTTGATATTGAAACTGCATACGGTGCCATGCTTAAACCGGCTTTAATAAATAAAAATGAAAAAGCTCCTCCAATCCGGGCCGGTTATCATGAATTCTTAAATTACAAATATATTCCTTTTGAACAGGACCGCAGTGAAGAATGGTGGGTTTGGGGACCGGTTTCAACTGCTTTGGAATACTGCTTTTCGGACTGGTCAATTGCACAGCTTTCAAAGTTCTTGAACAAAAAAGATTATTATCAAATTTTTAAAGACCGCTCAGAGTATTATAAAAACTTGTTTGATCCTTCCACTCTATTTATGCGTCCGAAACTAAAAAACGGCGGTTGGCTGAGTCCTTTCGATTCGACTTCAATTGAAGGATCGGGGGATTGGGCTTATTCAGGCGGACCAGGTTATGTTGAAGGGAATGCCTGGAATTATACCTGGTTTGTTCCTCATGATATTCCCGGACTGGTTGAGCTCTTCGGAAGCGATGAAAAATTTTCTGCAAAGCTCTTAAGAAGCTTTGAAGAGAAACATTTCACTATTAATAATGAACCGGATATAAATTATCCCTATTTGTTTACATTTATTAAAGGGAAAGAATATTTAACTAGAAAGCTGATTAAGGAAATAACGGACAAAAATTTCGGTGTTGTACCCGGAGGACTGCCGGGCAATGACGACTGCGGAACTATTTCAGCATGGTTTGTGTTTTCCGCATTGGGGTTTTACCCGGCTTGCCCTGCTTCCGATTCTTACCGGATAGGAATTCCGCTGTTCAAGAAAATTAATATTGAGCTGAATGATAAATATTATCAGGGAAAAGAATTAGTAATAATAAAATATTCAGAAGATCCGGAAAATATTTATTTAAATGATTTGAAGCAGAATAATTTTGAAATTAAGCATGAAGATATAATAAAGGGCGGAAGATTAATTTTCAGGTAATTCCGGCTCAATTCTTATTTTACATTGTCCATGGCTCTGCATGGATATCAAGTTCATCCGACCACTTGTAATGCAATGTTTCAATTTCTTTAATGACGCTTTTGGGAAGCGGTTTAATTTTATCTTTTGCAGAAAGAAATTCATTCAGATTTTCAATTTTAGCAGTAGATCCTACTGTTGCTTTTACCTGTGGAAAACTATAAGCAAACCTGACGCAGAATTCAGTCCAGCTTTTTATACCTGATTTTTCAAATACCGGGACAGCTTCGGCAGCACGTTTCTGCAGGTATTCTTTCCAGGCATATCCTGGCACATCCCGCAGTTTAAAAATATTTCCCCCCGATACGGTTCGCATTGCAATGATCGGTTCATTCCTGTCGATAATTTCATTCCAAAGTTCATTCGATGCAAAGCGCTGCAGCGGGTTTAAATAAAAAATGAATCCTTCAACAATTCCTTTGGTATAGCCGGCCCGAAGAGCTTTTAACGGTGCAGCAGAAGTCCATGGAAAAACCTCAACTACATAACCTTGTAAAAGTCCTTCATCCTTAAGCTGCTGAAAAACTTTATAGCAGTTACCTCCGTTTGCGAAATCCTCTGCGAGTTCTCCGCCCAGGCAGAGCTGTCCGAGCTGCATTCCGTTCAAGCCTAACGGCTTAAGGTTTTCTTCAGCTACGCCTCTAAGCTGATTAATATTTTCCCATCCGATTTTAATTATAAGTTTCGGAATCTTTTGGGGATCTTCTGCAAAGGCAGTTCCCAGGACTTCAAGAGCATCGCCGTATGCCCTGGATGTATGAAACCATACACCTGAATCCATTGCGGCGTGTGCTGTCTTCAGCCGCTCGCTTCTTGGAATTTTATCATCACCTAATCTTGTAGTACCATAAACAAAAGGAGTAATTCCATCTAACGCAGATTTCTTTTTTGACATGTTGCCCTTTAATTTTGCTGACTTTTATCAAATAGAGCTTTATTAAATTAGAAAGAATTTATCGAAAAGTAAAAATTAAGTTATTAAATGGTTTAATTTAAAACTCTGCGAACTTTGCGGACTCTTTGCGTCCTTTGCGAGAAGCCTTTTTAAACGCAAAGTTCGCAAAGCAAATGCAAAGATCGCAAAGCTAAATCCTGATTTCAGCTTTTGATTTATAATTAAATAATATAATTTTTGAAGTACAAACTTAACCCGGAAATCCGCCTTAATGAAATGCATCCATAAAATAATTCAGGGTGACAGCAGGAAGAAATTTCCTCTTAAAAAGGATTCAGTTGATCTCGTTGTCACTTCTCCTCCTTACCCGATGATTGAAATGTGGGATGGAACTTTTTCAAAGCAGAATGAAACTATTGGAGAAACTTTAAGGAAATGCAATGGGAATAAAGCATTTGAGCTGATGCATAAGGAGCTAGATAAAGTCTGGAAGAACATTGCCGGGGCAGTTAAAGAGGGAGGGATTGTCTGCATAAATATCGGGGATGCTGTAAGGAGCATCAAAGGGGAATTTAAACTTTATTCAAATCATTCAAGAATTATTTCAGCATTTTTAAATCTCGGTTTTACGGCACTTCCCGATATCCTTTGGAGAAAGCAGACTAATTCACCGAATAAATTTATGGGATCCGGGATGCTTCCTCCCGGCGCTTATGTTACTCTTGAGCACGAATATATTTTAATTTTCAGAAAAGGGAATAAAAAAAATTTTGACGGGGAAGAGAGCAGGCATAACCGGAATTCAAGCGCCTACTTCTGGGAAGAAAGAAATACCTGGTTCTCGGATGTTTGGGATTTTAAAGGCGCTTCCCAGAATATTTTAAACGGAGTAAGAGAAAGAAGCGGCTCATTTCCTTTTGAGCTCCCATACAGGCTGATAAATATGTTTTCCGTAAAGGGTAATACCGTATTAGATCCTTTTCTCGGCCTAGGCACTTCGGTTTTTGCTGCTGCCGCTTCAGGAAGAAACGGTATCGGCATAGAATGGGAAGAAGGGCTGATTGAGGGAATTTTAAAGGCTTTCGATAACAAACTAAAAAATGATTTGAATAATTTCTTAAACGGAAGAATTAAGAATCATCTTCTTTTTATTGAAGAGATTAAAAAGAAAAGAGGGGAAAACTATTTTAAGTACTTTAATAAGAATTATAATTTTCCTGTAATAACTCGTCAGGAGATGAATATATTTATAAATTATATTAAAAAGATAAGTAAAGAAGAGAATTGTATTATTACCGAATATTACATTGATGCTGCGGCCGTTTGATTATTTTCATAAGCATAGTTGAGAAATTTCATCAAAGATTATCCTAAATAATCTTTTAATCCTCTGGCTCTTTTTAAATTTTTTATTTTTCTAAGAGCTTTTTCTTTAATCTGTCTTATTCTTTCTCTCGTAAGATTAAATTTCTCCCCGATTTCTTCTAAAGTCACCTTTTGGTCAGTTCCAATTCCAAAGGAGAGTCTTATTACTTCGGCTTCTCTTTCATCAAGTGCCAGAAGAATGCTCTTCACTTCACTGACCAGTGATTCCTTCAATAATTCTCCATCGGGGGGCGGTTGTTCGTCGTTATGAATAACATCTATCAAAATATTTTTATTCTCAGTATTGGAGCTGGTCGGAGCATCCATGGATACCTGACGGCTTGCGATCTGAAGAGCATATGCCACATCATTTTCAGTAGTGCCGAGTAATTTTGCCAGCTCTTCGTTTGTAGGTGTTCTTTCGTATTCCTGCTCCAAATCTTTGTAAGCTTTGCTTAATTTCGTCAGGTCTCCGATACGGTTAAGAGGCAGACGCACGACCCTTGATTGGTCTGCGATTGCCGAGGTAATTCCCTGTCTAATCCACCATACCGCGTAAGATATAAACTTGAATCCGCGGGTTTCATCGAACCGCTTGGCAGCTTTTATCAGACCCATGTTTCCTTCATTTATTAGATCACTCAGCGAAAGTCCCTGGTTCTGGTACATCTTTGCGACCGATACAACAAATCTTAGATTGGCTAAGATTAATTTATTCCTAGCATGTTCATCGCCGTTCCTGATTTTGACCGCTAGCTCTATCTCCTCTTCAGGCGATAACAGCTTCATTTTTCCTATTTCAATAAAATACTGGTCTAATGATTTATTTTCACGATATGTAAATTGCTTGGCTAATTTCAAAATTTTACTCTTTTATTTGAATTAAAAAATGAACTACCCCTCCTTATGAATTTATAAACGAATTGAGAAGTAAAAACAATATAGCGAATAATTTCACATGAAAGAAGAATAACGATTTGTGACTTAAATATTTCCGGATATAAACACACAATTTTGAATTTTTTTTCATTTAATTTATATTTATGTTTTTAATAATAAATAGCTTAAAGAAACTCCAATTTCAGCTGCTTTAGAAATATTCTAAGCTATTATCCATCATTCCTGTCCTTTAATCCTTTTTTCTAATCAAATATCATTTTATAGGTTAAATTGAAATTCCTTTTGTTAAAATTTTGCTATAGTTTATTATTTAATTCGAAGGTTAAAAAATGAAAATAAATTTTTTTATGTGCTTTTTTATATTCCTGCTTGCTGCGCCCATTTTTTCACAGCAGAAATTTTATTTAAACCTGAATGACAGAAGCACCGATCTTTTTACTGTAACCCTCATTACGCAGCAGTTATCCCCTGAAAACAGAATTTATCAGTTCGCTTCAACTGCGCCCGGAACATATAATAAAATGAATATAGGCAGATTTGTTAAATCATTTAAAGCATTCGGCGGAGACGGAAAGGAAATCGAGGCAAAACAGCAATCCGTTAATCAATGGTCATTGAGCGATCCCGAGAAAGTAAAGAAAATAGTTTATCAAATTGATGATACCTGGGACTACCCGGCGGACAGCAGCTGGATTTACCCGATGTGCGGATCTGCGGTTGATACAAACTATGTCGTAATCAATGGTCAATGTGTTTTCGGATATTTTCACGGCATGCAGTCAGAACCGATTGAAGTAAAAATTGAATATCCGGATACATGGACCCTGGGAACTGCGCTTTCTATGAATGAAGACGGTTATTATGAAGCCGAAGATTATGATCAGATTGTAGATTCACCCATGCTGCTTGGAAAACTTACTAAGGCATCTGCGGAAATTTCCGGTGCGGATATAGAAATTTATACTTATTCTAAAACCGGGCTGCTTGAATCGGGAGATATCCTTACCTCGGTTGAAAATATTCTAAAAGCTGAAGATAAATTTACAAACGGACTGCCTGTAGATCATTATACTTTTCTCTTTCATTTTGAAAATCTGAGCGCCGGAGCCTGGGAGCATTCATACAGCTCCTTTTATGTATTCAGGGAAGATTCATTGGACAAGCTGAATAAACAGGGATTCAACGACTATATTGCACATGAGTTTTTCCATATCGTAACTCCGCTTAATATTCACAGTGAGCTGGTCGAGAAATTTAATTTTGAAAAACCGGTTATGTCAAAACATCTCTGGTTATATGAAGGAGTTACGGAATGGGCATCCCACATAATGCTCCTCAGGGATTCGCTGATGTCTATAGAAGATTATGAGCATATGCTTCAGCAAAAAATGAATCAATATCAAGGTTATAATAATAATATCAGTCTGACTTATCTTGGTGAGCATTCCGCGGAGATGTCCGATCAGTATCCGAATATTTACATGAAAGGAGCCCTGGCTGCAGGTCTCCTCGATATCCGTTTGCTAGAACTTTCAAATGGAAAGAAGGGATTAAGAGAAGTAATAAATGAACTTGCAGAAGTTTACGGACCTAATCGTTCTTTTAGTGAAAAAACTTTTTTCGATGATTTTATTGATATGACTTATCCTGATATAAAGGATTTCATTGAAAAATATATTGCCGGTACTGAGCCTCTTCCTATTAAAGAATATTACAATAAGATCGGGATTAATTATATGGAACAAGGCTCTTACGACAGCAGCAATGTCTCTCTCGGAATCCATGTTGGTTTTGATAAAGGCAGCTTTATTGTTGCGAAAGTTTCAGAAGATTCTCCGAATTATTCCATATTCAAGTCAGGAGATATAATTAACAAAGTGGAAGGTAAAGAGATTACACTAGAAAATATTCAGCAGCTGATTTCTGATGTCAGAAAGACAAAGAAAGTCGGCGATTCGTTGAAAATGACTATTATAAGAGACGGCAATCCTGTCGATCTAAATTTAGTTCTCACTGCAGCAAGACAAAAAAATATTTTTTCAGTTAATGAAAATGCAGCCGCGGCCCAGGTTGCTCTAAGAAATATCTGGCTTAGAAATTTATAAGAGGTTTCTATTATAAATCTCGTATAATCCTACTCGAAGAAGATGCGGTTCGATTAAGATTAAGAGTACGATTAAGATTAAGGCAAAACTCGTAATCGTAATCCTACTCGTAATCGTAATCCTACTCGTAATGCTTCCGTTGGAAAAGTAAGCCAGGCGTATGAAAAACTTGATTCAGGACACGGCAGAGGAAAGATTGTTTTAAAAATAGCAGAAAATTAATTAGAAGAAAAAATTTCATCTTGTCTCTGATTCTGTAATTATACAATTTTATTTATTCCGTTATCCTTTCGTAATAATTGAAATTTATCTTTTCACATCAAGAATAAAAAATTAATTGAGGTTAAACATGAAAAGCTTATTTGTTTTAGGATTTATGCTCCTGTTTTTATTCGGCTGCAGCGAGGCAAATTCATCGGATGTGAAGAAAGGGAAAGATCCGAAAAAGAATAATAAAATAACCAGCGTTTCCGGGAAAACAGAGACTGCTGTTTTTGCGGGCGGATGCTTCTGGTGCATGGAAGAGCCTTTTGAAAATGTTGACGGCGTTATTTCCGTAACTTCCGGTTTTTCCGGAGGCAAGGAAAAGAATCCTGCTTACAGCCAGGTTTCCAAGGGAGAAACCGGCCACCGCGAATCGGTGAAGATTGAATTTGATCCGGAAGTGTTAAGCTACTCCGAGCTGCTGGATATATACTGGAAAAATTTCGATCCGACTGATGCAGGAGGATCATTTCACGACAGAGGATTACAGTATCAATCGGCTGTATTTTATAACGGCGATATACAGAAGGAAATAGCTGAGGTTTCCAAAAATCAGTTGAATAAATCCGGAATATTTAATAAACCGGTAGCAACAAAGATTATTAAGCTTACAGCATTTTATCCGGCTGAAGAGTATCACCAGGATTATTACAAAAAGAATCCTGAAGATTACCATAAGTACAAAAAGGGATCAGGAAGGGAGGATTTTATTAAAAACACCTGGAGCTTTTCCGCCGCCGAAAAGTATAAAAAACCCTCTGATCCAATGCTGAAAGTACAGCTGACCGATCAGCAGTATTATGTTACGCAGAAAAACGGAACTGAGCGGGCATTCAGCAACGATTACTGGAATAATCATGATGAAGGAATTTATGTTGATGTAGTTTCGGGTGAACCATTATTCAGCTCAAGAGATAAATTTGATTCCGGTACCGGCTGGCCGAGCTTTACAAAACCGGTCGATTCTAGATTTATAATAAAGAAAATTGACGGTTCTTTAGGCATGGAGAGAGTCGAGGTGCGAAGCAAGTACGGTGATTCACATCTTGGGCATCTATTTTATGACGGACCTGAACCGACTCGGATTAGGTACTGCATGAATTCCGCTGCTTTAAGATTTGTCCCGCAAGATGAAATGAAAGCAGAAGGGTATGGAGACTATGTCTGGAAAGTTAAATAAGATATTGATCTCATAAACTCATCCTAATCCCTTTCTTAAAAAATGCAGGATGGTTCTCTTCTACCGGAAATAACAATCATTTAGTAAGGGCTGCTTTTTT
>Ga0105091_10001393_pt1 | contig 10531 bp, 7 predicted proteins | sample PPLLak1March2015_FD_87022 | JGI IMG/M metagenome (GOLD analysis project Ga0105091, IMG submission 87022) | Freshwater sediment microbial communities from Prairie Pothole Lake near Jamestown, North Dakota, USA - PPLs Lake P7 Core (1) Depth... | ecosystem: Environmental > Aquatic > Freshwater >... | reverse complement strand
TTACATCTGTTTATAGTCAAATCTGCTGTAGAATAATTTATATTCTGAGAACAATAGGATAACGGAGGATTGAAGACTTATTGATTCCTTCTTTTACAGAAAATTAATTTTTATCCTCATTAAGGATTAACCCCTTTTTCGTCCCTTTGGGCTATTTCTTTGCAGCAAGTTATTCGATAGTTTCTAAAAGGTTAATTGCCTCCGAAAAGCTGAATAGTAAACAACCATTCAAAAAATTGTTGCGCAAAAGGTTTTCCCTGCAGTTAACAAACAACAATAGAGAAATTGGTTCCGATCGATGCTTATTGTTTTGTAAATAATAACCATCTTGTTGATCGTTTTGATCAATCAATTTCGTCTCAACCTCATGAAAGGGACAAAAATGCAAATACGAATAGCTTTTGGGTCTATCATTATGATGTTTGTTCTGGCCCTTCCGTCAAATGCGGATGGAAAAGGCGAACTTCAAAAATACTTCAGCGACACAGCAAACAAAGTGAAATCGACAGAGAACGCATCCGAGAAACGTAAAATCCTCAGCGAATCATTTCAGAGTATGTCCGAGGCATTGGACAAGGTTCAAAATTCGGGAATGATTTCGAAAGTCGATCGCATCGGTATTAATCGCTTCAAAGCTACATTGCAAGAGAAAAGAGATGAGCTTGCAGGCAGCAACGGCTACGAGCGAGTGTCGGATAAGGATCTCAATGCTTTCTCTGATTACGTTGTGCAGGATATGGAACAGGCGGCAGAGATGGTAACCATCAGTCTTGTCGCTCTTCTCCTGATCATAATCCTGGTTGTGCTCATAGTATAATAGGCTTCCCTTGAACGAACATTCGGTTTTCAATTTGCGAAGCATGCAGTACCGATCGGTTAGGGGAACCCGGTGCTATATGGTTTTTATAAGCATTGGTTATGCGGCACTTACTGTGTTTCTATCTTCGTGCAGCGCCGGCCTCCCTGTTCAAGTAGAATCTCATAAGCCCGGGCATGTGCTTGCGACCAAGTACTCAATCGTATGCGTCATCCACGGTGATGGCGACTATATCTTTCATGATACCAGTGGTAATGAATACAAGGCAGATGACAAAGCACTTGCAGGAGCAAAAAGGATTGCACAGCAAAATCCATACGCCGAGGTGTTCATCTTTCACCAAAAACCAAGGAGGAATTTCTTGTTCTTTTTTCCTCTTCAAGACGGTGAATTTTACTATTACCGGAATGGACAGCTCATCGCAAATGAATTGTACTGGCGGGATCAGAAACAATCGCAATTAGATCCTGAAGCGGTATTGTATCACCGATTCCGCACGGAGAATCAGCTGGAGATGGTGAGTATATTCCTCTATTACGGTCATGAAATCCCCCAGTTTGGCGGTAAAGGCTACGATGCATCTTATCCGGATAGGGCGTTCACTGTTTATGATTTTACAATCGGGTTAAGAGACTTCACACATCATCCCAAAAGGTTTGATCTCCTGGTGCTCTCTACGTGTTTTGGCGGTACACCTTACACAATCGATGCTGTTGGATCGTTTGCACGAACCATCATCGCTTCGCCTGATAATCTTCATTTGTCTTACTTCGATCTCCATTTGCTGGAGCGATTGGACCTCAGTTTGCAGGATGGGGATGTACCTGCTTTTGCAAAAAGATTCGCTCATCAAGCATTTAAGCAGCTGACAAGAAACATCCAAACGGCAGTGAGCATTGCAGTGTACGATGCGGACCGGGTAAAAGAATTCTTGTACTCAGTTCGCAGGGTTTATAATTATACTTTGACAACCTTGAAAGGAGAGACGCAGGAGTTCTTGGCAACTATTGAGCACTGCGATTGCGCAGACCTTCCCGAATACGTACTGCCAACAATGAATAAGGGGGTAGATGTATTTTACCGACCTGCACGTTTTGGACGATCAAAGAATAAACAGAATCACTCAGGATGGGAATGCTTGAATGTGAAACCGCAAGAAGCAACTTTTTCAGACTATTGAGCTAATTCTAGAATGAGACGGTAAAACAACAGAAGTTAAAGCGGGCAGATTTTGGTAAACAAATAAATTATGAAAGGAAAAAACTATGTCATTGATTACATTAGTGATTATTTTGGTTGTTGTGGGGGTGGTTCTCTGGCTGATAAACAGCTACATCCCGATGCAGTCTACCATAAAGAAAATCCTGAATGTGGTAGTTATTCTTGTAGTAATTCTCTGGCTATTAAGCTCCTTCGGAATCATAGATAGACTCGATACGATTCGCATCGGAAGTTAATGATAATTTCGTGGCAGTATTTGCGAACAAAGCATTGAAGTGATAAGTCTATGATTCTTGCGGCAGTCCTTTTGCAGGAATTTTATTGGTTCGTGTTTATGGTTTTTATTGCTTAGATCCGGCACCATATTTTTCAGAGATAAGCTGGATTCAGTTCGGGCTGCGATGGGTAAACCGAATTGCCGGCATATTAATTATTATCTCCTGTGTTATTGCCATGGTGAGTCTGCTGTAAATATTTTTTTGCTCTTTTCAAGAAAATTTAATTGAGATAATAATGAGCGAATTCGATTTAAACCCCAACATACTTTTTATCATTCAGCAATAGAAAGAATTTTTGTGAAAGACTTAATGAGATTCTTATGGATTTGTGTTGCAATTGATTCATTAACAAAATACAATCTAAGTCAGATTATTTACTAACCAAAAGATGTAATCCCTTTTTCATCCATTTGGATTATTGTTTGTTATTCTGTTTCTAAATATCCTTATTAAGGATAAATCCATAGTTAAAGCATGAAGGTTAATAGTATTTACAAACATTAAACAATATTTATTTAACCTCAAATAAAGGATTTATGATCTGCGATTTTTAACAACTTGAAAGGAAAGGCTATGAAAAAGTTTTTTCTATACTTATTTCTTTCTGTACTCATTACTATTTTATCATTCCCTCAAACTAAAACTAAACACCATGCATTCTCAGGTACTATTATGATTGGTGTTGAAGCTGGAGCGACTCTTGGTTTTACAGATTATGATACACCTAAAGCGGAGGTTCTTGGAAGAGGAGTTTTAGAATATTTTTTCCCAACAACTTCTTCCGGTATTTTGGGATTAAAAGGATTTTATAGTGCCGGTTATGTGGCAGGAAAAGATGATGCAAAGAATCCTACAGAATTCCGTGCAACTGTAACCAGGATTGGGGGTGGTTTAAGTTATACCTTTTCGATAAAGGAATCAGTTTTCCCTTATATTTTTGCAGGCGCATCTTACGGATGGGTAAATCCCCGGGATAATAGTAAAATTGATTTACCATATGCAGGAAGATCATTTGAAATAACCGAAGTAAATTATCATGCTGAAACTGGCATAAGAATTCTCCTATCGGATGAAATTAATCTGAATATAAATGTCGGCGCTGAATTTAGTCCTGAGGATAATTGGGATGCATTGCCGCCGGACGGTGATAATGATTTTTTGATGCATGGATTAATCGGGTTTTCTTATTCCTTGTTTACAGAAGTTGATGCAGATAAAGATGGTATTCCCGATTCAAAAGATCAGTGCCCTGATACTCCGGAGGGTGTAAAAGTTGATAATTTCGGCTGTCCGGTTGACTCTGATAATGATGGAGTTCCTGATTATAAGGACAAATGCGCAAACACAAAAAGCGGTATGGAGGTGGATACTCTCGGCTGTGTAATTGATACTGACGGTGATGGAGTTCCCGATAATCTCGATAAATGCCCTAATACTCCTGCAGATTCAAGAGTAAATGAACTTGGATGTCCCGATAGTGATGTAGACGGAGTATTTGATAACGAAGATAAATGTACTGATACTCCTAAAGGCGCACCGGTTGATACTACGGGATGCCCTAAAGATTCTGACACAGACGGAGTTTTCGACTATTTAGATAAATGCCCCAATACTCCTGCCGGTACACAAGTAGATACGACTGGTTGTGCAAAGGCCGATACTGTTAAAAAGGAAATTACTTTAAGCGGCGACACTAATTTTGAATCTGGTAAAGCAAATTTGCTCCCCTCAGCTTACCCGGTGCTTGATCAATTAGCGCAGTCAATGAAAGATAATCCGGAAACCAGATGGAGAATTGAAGGACATACTGATTCAAAAGGATCCGAATCATATAACATGAAATTATCAGGCGAGAGAGCACAATCTATTGTAGATTATCTTGCTAATAAAGGGATTGAAAGAAGTAGACTTGAAATAGTGCCATTGGGTGAATCACAACCCATTACTTCTAACGATACACAGGAAGGCAGATCTATGAATAGGAGAGTTGAGATAAAATTGATAAAATAAAAATTCATTTCTAATCCGGAGACGCTTTTTATGGCGTCTCCGGGATTTTTTGAGTGAATAAAACAAAAAGACTAAAATTTGAAACAGTTTAATTCCAAATCTTTGCAGTTAAAAAAGCAGAAAAAAACATGAGTAAGGGTCAGAATAAAATAAATTCAAAGAAAATAATCCGGGAAAACCATTAGGGGGAAAAGTAAATCAAAAAATGAATTGGTGATATTGCCGATATATTTGTCGAAAAAGAATTAATCACTTTTTCATCCCTTTGCGCTATTGATTTAACTTTCTAATCTATGTATTATCCGGCAGTTCTAAACTATAGTAGAAAAGTAGAAAAACAATTAATAACAAAAGTGTTTTTGTTACTATGCAAATGATCGGAAAAAATGTTCAACGGAAAATGTATAAATGAGACAGGAAAAATATCGTCAATCGATAATAAGCATCTTTGGGGAGTAATTCTTGCAGGCGGGGAAGGGAATAGATTAAGGCATTTCGTCAAAAAACAATATGGTTACGACCGGCCTAAGCAATATTGCACTATTGTAGGCACACGCTCTCTTATCAGGCATACACTGGACCGGGCACTTATGCTCATTAAGCCCAACCAGCTGCTGACGGTTGTGAATACTCATCATGCCGAATATGTTGATGAGGAAATTGGGCATCAGCCGTTAAATACGATTATAATACAACCCTGTGCACGGGAAACAAGCGCGGGTATTCTCCTGCCGATGTTAAAAATTAATCATCGAGATGCGGAATCTATAGTTACAATATTTCCGGCTGATCACTTTATTAATGAAGAAGTCCGTTTTATGGATTATGTAAAGCAGGCCAATAAATTTGTTGAGGATTATCCTGATTTAATTGTAATGCTTGGCGTGCAGCCAAACCGGATTGAGAGCGGGTACGGATGGATAGAACAAGGCAATAGTATCTTATTTAACGGTACGAGGATAATTCACCGGGTCCGTAGATTTTGGGAAAAACCCGATACGGAAAAAACAGAAATATTGTGGTATAAAGGCTGTTTATGGAATACATTCGTTATGGTGGGCAGGAGTTCAACATTTATTAAGCATATAAAGGCATGTGTACCTGAAGTATTTAATGCCTTCCAAACGATTCATGCAGAGATTGGTACTTCTATTGAGAAGGAAACTATTGAAAAAATGTATCAGTTTATTCCCCTAATGAACTTTTCCAGCTCTGTTTTAGAAAAAATTCCCGACTGCTTGTGTGTTATGGAAGTCTCCGATGTATATTGGAGTGATTGGGGAGAAGAGCAGCGTATTAGAAACGATATTGAATACTTAGATTTAAAGTTGATCGATTCATCTTGTTTAACCAACGCTGAAATGCTTCCAACGAATTAATCCTTTTTTCATTCTTTTGAGCGATTTACTTTCTAATCACTTCTCCATAGAATGTATATGGCATTCTATTATAAAACAAAAGAGATTTCCGGATTTTGCGAATAAATAATAAAAAGGGAGGGTGGGGAATGGACTTAAAGAAAATCTTCATTTTAGAAGATGAGTTTATTATTGCTCTTGATATAAAATATATCCTGGTTAAGGCGGGTCTATATCTGCCTGTAATTATAAAAAATAAAAAGGATATACCTTGTCTAATATTAGATGAAAGACCCTGGTTAATAATAATGTCATTAAATGTTGATGAAAAAATATCTAAAGAGATATTTTTTATAGGTGAAAAATTTGAAATCCGGTTTATTCTGCTGTCTACTAATTACCAAAATGATTGTAATCAAAAAACAAATCAGGATTTTTACAAAGAGGTAATTTTTAAGCCCTTTTCTAGTGAAATACTTATTAAAAGCGTTGAAAAATTACTTCAGCCGCCTTCTCCTATATTTACAGAAGCCTGCATATCAGAAGCAAATTAATGTATAATCCCCGGCATAAATTATCAAGTTCCTGCCTGGATTTTTATAGCCAAGAATTAACTCACTTTTCATAACGCTTTTCATGATTGATTATAAAAAATTGATTGTATTCTTCATTGTGAAGAATCATACATTTGACAATATTGGTATTGTAGACTATTTTTATACAAACCTGGGAAAGGAGTAAAGTTATTTCCCTCAAAATTAAACCCATTTATTATTTGAATAGTTTTTAACTGCAGTTATTTTTTATTTGCAGTTCGTTATTAGGACCCAGCTATGAATAAAAAAATAAAACCCGGCACATTAAAAGAAAAGCAGCTGAATAATAATAAGAAGAATCCCCTGAGAGATATTTCCGACAATTCATTTTATGCAGTCGGTATTGGAGCTTCTGCAGGCGGTCTTGAAGCTCTGGAAGGATTTTTCCGGAATATGCCCGAAAACAGCGGCATGGCATTTATAGTTGTGTCGCATTTGGATCCTACCAGGATAAGCATTATGCCTGAGCTTCTTCAAAAATCAACCTCTATGAAACTTCTTCAGGCGAAAGACGGGATGTTAGTTAAGCCTAATCATGTGTACGTTGCTCCGCCAAACCGTGATTTGGGAATACTTCACGGAACCATACAACTAATTGAACCCTTTGAAGCACATGGATTCCGGCATCCGATTGATTTTTTTTTCAAATCCCTTTCTGAAGACTCAGGGGAGAAAGCCGTAAGTATTATCTTATCCGGTATGGGCTCTGACGGCAGTACGGGTCTGAAAGCAGTAAAAAGTGAACTGGGAATGGTAATGGTTCAGGATCCAAAGACAGCAAAGTACGACGGTATGCCGGTCAGTGCTGTATCAACCGGATTAGCTGATTACATTCTTCCCGTCGAAGAAATGCCGGTTCAATTAATAAAATATGCCTCGCAAAAAATTAAAGGTGTTTTATTAGATAAAGCAATAACTGAAGGTAAGTTTCCGAATGCATTTCAAAAAATCTTTATACTGCTTAGAACCCGTACCGGTCATGACTTTTCGCTTTACAAACAAAATACAATCTACCGCCGTGTTGAGAGAAGAATGGTTATCTCTCAATTGGACAATCTTTCAAATTATATACGGCTGCTCCAGGAAAGCCCCGAAGAAATTGAAAGCCTATTCAAAGAGCTATTAATCGGGGTAACAAATTTTTTTAGAGATCCCGAGTCTTTTGAGAAATTAAAGATAATGTTATCTGAAATTGTAAAAAGTAAACCGGATAACGGACAGATAAGAATCTGGGTTCCCGGCTGCTCCACAGGCGAAGAAGCATATTCTATTGCAATAATACTGCACGAGTGCCTGGAAGAAATTAAAAAACGTTTGAACATACAAATATTTGCTACAGATATTGATAGTGCTGCGATCGAAAAAGCCCGCATCGGCACATATTACGGAATTGCACAAGATTTGAGCACAGAAAGGCTTAACCGTTACTTTTCCGTTGATGGAAATCTTTTTCATATTAGAAAAGAAATCAGGGAAATGGTGGTTTTTGCACCGCAAAGTATTATAAAGGATCCTCCCTTTACTAAGCTTGATCTTATATCATGCCGTAATCTTTTAATATATATGGATTCTGCTTTGCAGAAAAAGATAATTCCTCTTTTTCATTACAGCCTTTTGCCCGACGGAATACTTTTCCTCGGATCTTCGGAAACCATAAGCGGCTATGTAGATTTGTTCTCAATTGCAGACAACAAATGGAAAATTTACAAAAGAAGGGCTTCCGTGTTGTCTTCTCAGCCTTTCATAGAATTTCCCGTATCACGCGCAATAAATAAACCCTTCGAGACTATTATGAAAAAGGCTGAAGTAAAAAACATTACTCAGCTGGCAGAAAAAGTTATTCTAAAATACTATGCCCCAAATTGTGTTATAATAACTGAAAAGGGTGAGATTACATATATTCATGGAAGAACCGGCAAATACCTTGAACTTATGAATGGCGAAGCAAAGATGAATATTTTTGAAATGGCTCGCGAGGGTTTACAGCAGGAGCTGCCGGCATTGGTAAGAAAAGCTTCAACACAAAAAAAATCATTAACTGTTGAGGGAATAAAAGTAAAATTTAACGGGCACTCGCAATTAATAAATCTTACCGTCAAGCCGATCAAAGAACCGGAAGCTATGAGCGGATCTTCCCTGATCATTTTTGAAGATATCCTCCCCGGCAAAAAAGAACCTGCTTCAAAAAAGACCCGTATTGAAAAGAAATCAGGAAATATTATTAAGGAACTTGAACGTGAGCTTAGTTCAACTAAAGAAAACCTGAAAACAATAATTGAAGAGCTCGAAGCTTCCAACGAGGAACTTAAATCCACCAATGAGGAATTTCAGTCCACAAACGAAGAGATTCAAAGTTCAAATGAAGAATTGGAAACCTCTAAAGAAGAAATGCAGTCGCTGAATGAGGAGTTGATTACGTTAAACACCGAGCTGATGAATAAGAATGATGAATTATCAGTCATTAATAGCGATATGAAGAACTTAGTTAATAGTATAAATATTCCTACCGTCTTCCTAGATAACGACCTTCGCATAAAAAGATTTACTTATAACATAACCAAGGCTGTTAATATTATAAAATCAGACATCGGAAGACCTATAAATCATATAGTCACAAACCTGAAATATGAAAATCTTGTTGAAGATTCAAAGGAAGTTTTAAGAACCCTTGTTTATAAGGAAATAGAACTTCAAACTAACGACGGCACATGGTATCAGATGAAGATACTGCCCTATCGCACGACTAACAATGTAATTGATGGGGTAGTAATTACATTTTCAGATATTCATAAGATAAAAACAGCCTCTGAAGAGATTAATAAGCTTAACCAGGAAATTCAGCTTGCACGGGAATATGCCGATAATATTATTCAAACCCTGCGGGAAGCAATTATTGTTCTTGATCCTGATTTGAAAGTCCTTTCAGCCAACCGGTCATTCTACAAAACATTTAATACAATCGCCGAAAATAGCATCGGTAAATTTATTTATGAGCTCGATGATAAGAAGTGGGATATACCTGAGCTTCGGGAACTCCTAGAGAAAATAATTCCTCAAAATAATTTCTTTGAAGATTTTGAGGTTGAATACGATTTTGCGGATACCGGCAGGAAAAGATTGTTTTTGAATGCCCGCCGGATGATATACCAGGGACAGAAAGAAACCAAACTTATTCTTCTTGCAATCCAGCCGCAGGATTCACAATAAGAGGGAAACAGAGGATGAAAAGCAACAAAAAAGAATCGATAAAAATTTCTAAATCAAATAAGAAGAATAAATTCATACCTAAAAAGCCATCTAAAAATAATATTGAAGATGTGCAAAAATTGGTTGAGCTATTACAGATTCATCAAGTAGAACTGGAACATCAAAACCAAGAACTTAGAATTACTCAGGGAGAACTGGAATTATCCAGGAATAAATATGTAAACCTCTTTGATTTTTCGCCCATACCATATTTTACGCTTGATTTAAATGGTACAATCCAGGAAGTAAATTTAAATGCAGCTAAAATGCTGGGGATTGAACGGAATAAATTAATCGGCAATGATATTATTACTTACATTTCATCGGATGATCGGGGAATATTCCATTCTTTTATTAAAACTGTTTTTAATTCTTCCGTAAAACAGTCTATTGAATTAACAGTGATCGATAAATATAAACGGCTGTTCGCAGTTTTACTTGAAGGTATTCAATTACAAGATTCAATTGAATCTAATCAAAAATGCCAGATAGCAGTAATCGATTTGACTGAGCGAAAAAAAGCTGAGGATTCCATCAATAGATACTCAGAAGAGCTAAAAAAGCTGAATAATACAAAGGATAAATTATTTTCCATTATTGCACATGATTTAAGAAACTATCTACAGGTTTTGCTGAGTTCTTCAAGGTTACTTTCTACGGAAATTGAAAACTTATCTCATGAAGAGATTATATACCTCAGCAGGGAATCAAATACTATTGTGAATGATCTTTTTAAACTTCTGGAGAATTTACTTTTCTGGTCGATGCTGCAAAGGGATATGATTAAGCACAATCCGAAGAATCTAAATCTTTATTTTGCGGCAAATAAAATAATTGAAAGCTCAAAGCCGGCTGCTTCAAATAAAAATATTTCCATATCAAACAATCTTGATGAAAAAGCTTATGTTTATGCAGATGATGATATGCTTCAAAGGATTATTCAAAATCTTATCGCAAATGCAATCAAGTTCACGCATTCAGGCGGTCAGGTGATTATTTCATCGA
>Ga0105091_10001392_pt1 | contig 10533 bp, 8 predicted proteins | sample PPLLak1March2015_FD_87022 | JGI IMG/M metagenome (GOLD analysis project Ga0105091, IMG submission 87022) | Freshwater sediment microbial communities from Prairie Pothole Lake near Jamestown, North Dakota, USA - PPLs Lake P7 Core (1) Depth... | ecosystem: Environmental > Aquatic > Freshwater >... | reverse complement strand
GCCGCAGCGGCGGTTGAGTGACGCCCGGTTTCCGCGCGGCGGTTGAGTGACTCGCCGTTTTGTGGCGAGTTGTATCGAAACCCCGCCGAGCCTCTGGAGCACGGCAGTTGCGTGGGCTTCGCAATCAAGGTGCTCCAGAGGCCCGGCGGGGTTTCGATACAACTCGCCACAAAACGGCGAGTCACTCAACCGCCGCGCGGAAACCGGGCGTCACTCAACCGCCGCTGCGGCCGTGCCCCGGCACCCTGTCACCTTGTCACCTTGTCACCTTGTCACCCTGTCACCTTGTCAGGTTTTAAACATGTTCAGATTCGCTGATCAATACTGGCTTTACGCGCTGGCACTCGTGCCGGTGCTGGCCGGTTTCTTTGCCTGGACTTTTCGGCAGAAGCGCAAAGCTCTGGCGCGCTTTGGAAACCCGATGCTGCTGGAGAGGCTGTCGCGATCGACCAGCCGTCGTCGCCAGGTCGCGAAGGCTGCGATGCTCGTAGCCGCAGTCTTGGTCTTGCTGGTGGCGCTCGCTCGTCCGCAACTGGGCACCAAGCTCCGAAGCGTCACGCGCGAAGGTCAGGACGTCGTGATTGCTCTTGATGTTTCCCGCTCGATGCTCGCCGAGGATATCCAACCGAGTCGGCTCGAGAAGGCCAAGCACGAGATTGCTTCTTTGATTGATCGGCTCGGTGGCGACCGCATCGGGCTGGTGGCATTCGCCGGGCGCGCTTTTGTCCAGTGTCCCCTGACGCTCGACTACGGCGCAGCGAGGATGTTTCTCGATTTCATGGGGCCGGACCTGGTTCCGGTCCCCGGCACAGCGCTCGCCGAGGCTGTTCGGAAATCGACCGATGCGTTCGTCGAAAAGGAACGCAAGCACAAGGTGCTTATCCTCATCACAGACGGCGAGGACCACGAGGGCGAGCCGGTGGAAGCTGCCAAGGAGGCGGCCAAAGAAGGAGTAGTGATCTACACCGTAGGAATCGGCTCGCCGCAGGGCGTACCGATTCCCGAGCTTGACCCTTCGGGCTACCGGACCGGGTTCAAGAAGGACCGAAACGGCCAGGTCGTCATGACGAAACTCGACGACGTCACGCTCGAAAAGATCGCCTTGGAGACCGGCGGAAAGTACTATCGAGCTTCGACCGGGGAAGCCGAGCTCAAACAGATTGCGGACGAGATCTCAAAAATGGACAAGAAAGGGCTGGCCTCCCAGCAATTCGTTCAGTTCGAGGATCGTTTCCAGCTCCTGATCGGACTGGCCCTGATGCTGCTGCTTATCGAAGCCGCGCTTTCCGACCGAAGGCGCTTGAAGAAAGAGTGGAGAGGACGGTTTGAATAGAGTGAAAGGGGCAAACTGGTTTCAACAGAGCCGCAAGCGTAGCGTTTTTTGCGGAGCGCGTCGGGTTCGAGCCGCGATCTCCCTTTTCGCCCATGGCTGGGTGCTGGCAGTTCGAACCCGACGCGCTCCGCAAAAAACGCTACGCTTGCGGCTCTGTTGGGTCTTGATCATCCTCCTTTTCGCCCCAGCGTTCGCCGCCAATGGCCGCTCCAAGGTCGCGGACGGAAACAAACTCTATCGCCAGGGCAAGTACGATGCGGCTGCGAACCGATACCGGGACGCACTGCTCGATGATCCCGCATCACCCCGCATTCAGTTCGACATGGGCAACGCCCTGTACAAGAAAAAGGACTATCAGAAGGCCCTGGACGCCTATCAGAAAGCGCTCGGGACCGATGATCTCGTGCTGCAATCCCAGGTCTACTACAACATGGGCAACTCTCTCTACCGGTCTCAAAAACTGCCGGAAGCCATCTCCGCCTACGAGAGAGCGCTGAAACTGAACCCGAAAGATCAGGACGCCAAGTACAACCTCGAGTACGTTCGAAACAAGCTGAAGCAGAACGCCCAACCGCAAAACCAGCAGCAGAACCAGAATCAGCAGAAGCAAGATCAGCAAAAACAGCAACAGCAGAAGCAGGACCAGCAGAACCAGCAGAAGCGGGATCAACAGGATCAGAAGCAGCAGGCTGAACAACAACAGGCCGGCAAGAAGCAGGAGAAGAGGCCGGAGATGAGCAAGGAAGATGCTGCCCGCCTCCTCGATGCCTTGAAAGAAAACCAGAAGGATCTTAAGAAACAGGAGGTCCAGGCAGGCGGCCGTGTCCAGGTCGAGAAGGATTGGTGAAGCTATGCGCGGGCGATTGCTGAAGACACTCCTGATTTGCGCATGCGCCGCCTCGGCGGCCACGCCCCCGGCTCGCGCCGCGGATCTCGAGGTGCGCGCGACAGTGGACCGGAACGTGGTAGGCCTGAACGAGCAGTTTACGCTCTCGGTTGAGCTTTCGGGGAGCGGCGCCTCTTCCGTTCAGAAAGCGGATTTGCCGCCGATGACCACTTTTTCGGCCTACCTGTTCGCGTCGACTTCGCAGGCCATTTCCTTCGTTAACGGCCGGATCTCCTCAAACAAGACGCTTTCTTACACCTTCCAGGCAACCGCGGTCGGCACTTTCAAGATCGGGCCGGTCAAAGTCGTCCACGAAGGCAAGACGTACCAGACCCAGCCGATCGATATTGACATCCGGCAAACCGCGCCGTCCCCGCCGTCTGGGCGTTTCGCACTGCGGCAGCAGGGAGACGATATTGACCAGGCGTCGCTCCAGGAGAACCTGTTCCTGCGCGCGGTTCCATCTAAAACGCGCGCGTATGCGAACGAGCCGATCATGCTCACCTACAAGCTTTATACGCGGGTGGCCCTCGGCAACGTCCGCTTTGTGACGGTGCCGGCAACGACCGGCTTCTGGATCGAAGAACTGCAGATGAAAGAGACGCCATCGAGCGTCGAGGTCGTCAACGGGCGGGAGTACCAGGTTTACACCGTGCGGAAGCTCGGGCTCTTTCCTGTACAGTCGGGCTCGAAAACTATTGATCCGCTGGCTTTGTCTGGTGACGTTCGTGTCAGGAGGCGAAGCCGGGACCCCTTCGACAGTTTTTTCGACGACCCTTTTTTTGCCCCTACCAGGACCGTCAGTATTCGATCGGAGCCGGTTCGGATCGAGGTCCTGCCCCTTCCGTCCGACGGCAAGCCGGACGGTTTTTCAGGCGCGGTAGGACAATTCCGTCTGAGCGGCAGCGTGGACAAAAAGCAGGTCCATACCAACGAAGCGGTGACCTTCAAGCTGACCCTGGAAGGAGAGGGGAACGTCCGTACTCTGCCGGAGCCAACGACCGCATTCTCCTCGGACTTCGAAAAGTACCCGCCGAAGCACAATGAGCAGATTGACCTGCAAGGGGGGACGGTGCGCGGGCGAAGGGTTTACGAATACGTGCTGGTGCCGCGCGTAGCCGGCAGGCAGGTCATCAAGCCGGTGTCGTTTAGTTACTTTGATCCACAGGCCGGTAAGTACCGCACGCTGCAGACCGAGGAATTCGCGATCGACGTCGCCAAGGGGAATGACGCGGTTGCGTTCGTCCCGAGCGGGTTCTCGAAGGAGGAAGTGCGGCTGATCGGCCAGGATATCCGCTACATTAAGACCCAGACGCCCGGGTTCCGGAGGATCGGTGAGGGATTGCACGATTCCGCCGCTTTCTGGCTCGTGCTCGTAACTCCGCTGGTGGCGCTCGCCGGCGCGATCGCGCAACGGCGCCATTGGGACCGCCTGCAGGGCGACTACGCCTATGCCCGGCTCAGGCGCGCCGACCGCGCTGCTCGCAAGCGCCTGGCGGCCGCCCGCGCGGTCATGACCGTGGATCGGGAGAAGGAATTCTACGCGGAAGTCAGCAAGGCGCTAATCGGGTTTCTGGGTGACAAGCTGAATATTGCGGAAGCGGGCATGATCAGTGACGAGGTGCAGTCGGCCCTCCGAGAGCGGGGACTTGAGCAGGAAGTGATCGACGAATATTTCGCCTGCCTGCAAGTCTGCGACTTAAAGCGCTTCTCGCCGACCAGCGCCACGATTGAGGAGATGCGCGGCTTTCTGGACCGAGCTGAAAGGGCAATGGGGAAGCTGAAGTTTTGAGGGAGGAAGCGTCTTTGGAGTGCGGCGGCAGAGGGAGGCCGATGCTTTACCAGGCCTACCGGCGACGCCGCTTTGGTATGAGCACGATCGCGACCGAACGTATGCGAGAAATGGCCAACTTCTGCTCATACCAAAGCGGCGTCGCCGGTAGGCCTGGTAAAGCATCGGCCTCCCTCTGCCGCCGCACTCCAAAAAGGCGGTTCGGAGGCGATCGATTCTATGAATGAATGGAAGGCATTGCGAGGATTGGTGATCATCGCCCTCCTCACGACCGCACTCTTCGCCGGTCCCGCTGACGATTTGTTCAACGACGGGAATCGACTCTATGAGGCCGGTCAGTACCAGGCGGCGCTCGACAAATATTCCCAGATCGCCAGACTCGGCCAGGAGAGTAGCGCTCTGTATTTCAACATGGGCAACTGCTACTACAAGATGCAGGATCTCGGAAGGGCTATCCTCTTCTACGAACGGGCCCTGCGTCTAAGCCCCGGCGACGAGGACATACAGACCAATCTCGGCATCGCCCAACTGGCTACTCCCGACAAGATCGAGCGCCAGCCCGATTTCATCCTCACGCGGCTGGTTCGCGCTTACTGCCGTCTGCTCCCCCGGAATGTGCAAATCGGACTCGTGATCGGACTGTACCTGGGCCTGATGGCGGGTGTGATCCTGTGGGTCCTGACGCGAGGCCGGGTGATCGGGATCTGGGCGGGACGCGCGAGCGTGGTTCTTGCGGTCCTATTGCTTCTGGCGGGCGCCTCTCTTGCTGGCCGCTGGTCCGAAGAGCGAAATCGCCGTGAAGCGGTCATCCTGGCAACCAAGGTGGACGTGATGAGCGCCCCGGGCGCGCAAGCCGTCGAGGTTTTCGCTCTGCACGCCGGCGCCAAGGTCACGCTTGACCGCAGCTCCGGCGACTGGGTGGAAATCATCCTTCCCGACCGCAAATCCGGCTGGGTGAAACGCCAGGCGCTGGAAGCCATCTAGAAGGCACGGACTCCTATGGACTCAGTGGACCTGGTGGACTAGGTGGACAGGCACAGATCCACCTGTCCACCTAGTCCACGAGGTCCACTGAGTCCATAGGAGCGTTGCTGCAGGCCCGTATCTTAGGCGAAAATAGCGTGCTCGGTTTAAGGGGGAGGTGGATGATCCGTAGATTTCTTACCATTGTCGTCGCTGCTGTAACGATCGTGCCGGCCGCTGGCCAGAACGAAAAACAGGCCGCCTCAAACCCCTTCGGACGGCTCTATCCGCCCCGCATCTACAACACGATCGAGCTGACGGGCCCTCCGCCGGTGATTGACGGCCGCCTGGACGACGCGGCCTGGAAACAAGGCGAGTGGGCCGGAGACTACATCCAGCAAATGCCGACGGAGGGGGCCAAGCCGTCCCAGCCGACGGAGATCAAGATCTTGTATGACGCGAAGAACGTCTACATCGCCATCCGAGCGCATGATGATCCGAAACTTATCCACCGATACGGCACGAGGCGGGACAAAGTCGAGGATTCAGGGGACATCGTCGGTGTTTGCTTCGACAGTTACAACGACAAGCGAACGGGCTTCGAATTCGACCTTTCGGCGGGTGGCGGCAAGACGGACCTGATTCTAACGAACGAGAACTGGGACACGACTTGGGACGCGGTCTGGTACGGGAAAACGGCCTTGGAGGAGGACGCCTGGACGGCTGAATTCCAGGTCCCGTTGAACCAGCTGCGCTACGGGGCGCAGGATGAGCAGGTATGGGGCCTTCACGCCTGGCGCTGGATCGACCGGAACCAGGAAGAGGACCAGTGGAACCTCATCCCGAGGCAGAGCACGGGCCGAATGTACAACCTGGGAGAGTTGCACGGGATTCGCGGTCTGAAACGGATGCGGCACATCGAGCTTCTGCCTCATGTTGTCTCAAAACTCACTTCGGACCCGAAGGTCCAGGGCGACCCTTACCATGAAGGAGTGCAAGGCGCGGCGTCCGTTGGCCTCGACGCCAAGATTGGAGTCACTTCGAATTTCACCCTGGACGCTACCGTGAACCCGGACTTCGGCCAGGTTGAAGCCGATCCCTCGGTCATGAACCTGACCACCTACGAAACGTTCTACACGGAGAAGCGACCTTTCTTTTTGGAAGGGAAGAACATCATGAAATTTGACCTCGGCGGCGACGGCGGTGGGGATATGCTGTTCTACTCGCGCCGAATCGGCGGCAGCCCCGCCTATTCCCCGGCGCTCGGCGACGGCGAATTCATGAGATTCCCGGAGGCGACATCGATCCTCGATGCGGTCAAGATAACCGGCAAGACGAATGGCGGACTGTCACTCGGGATCTTGCAGAGCATGACGTCCAGCGAGACTGCCGAGATCAGCCGGCAAGGAATCGAAAGTCGGACACCGGTGCAACCCTATTCCAACTACTTCCTCTCCGTCATCGGTAAAGACTGGGACAAAGGGAACACCAGTCTGGGCGGAATGTTCACGTCCACGCATCGGTGGATCTCGGATTCGGAGCTCGGCTTCCTGCCGACCGACGCCCTCACGGGAGGCGTGGATTTTGCCCGGTACTTCAATAATCGGACCTACGTGTTGCAGGGCAAAGCAATCTTCAGCCAGGTGACCGGGTCGACGGAGGCCATCAGCGATCTGCAGGCCAACGCGGTTCACTACTATCAAAGGCCCGACGCCGCGCACCTGGAGCTGAATCCGAACGCGACCAGCCTTTCCGGTCATGGCGGCCAACTCCTTTTTGGAAAGACCGAAAAGGGCCGATGGCACTTTTCCAACACATTCGGCTGGAAGTCGCCGGGGCTGGACCTGAACGACATCGGGTATCTCCGCCAGGCTGATTTGTTGAACAACCAGGTGGCCGTGGGCTACCAGGAATCGGAGCCGAAGAGCCTGTTCCGCAGCTTCGGGTTCGAGCTGCATCGAGTCGACACCTGGGATTTTGGCGGCCTCAAGACGGAGGGGACGACCGGTTTCGCCGGCCACGGGACGTTCAGCAACAAGTGGCAGGCACATGGTGCCATGCATCTCGTTGGGACGGATGTCGGCACGCGACTTTTGCGCGGCGGTCCGGCCGTCGCTCGGGACCGCTTCTTCTGCTGGAACTTGGGCGGGAGTACCGACCCGTCCCGGCGGGTTGCCTTCCAGGCGGGTGTTCACAGGCACATGTTCGCGGAACGAAAGTCGAGTCTCTCGGAGTTTTTCCCGGGCCTTACTCTACGGCTCTCGGACGCGCTGATCGTTTTGAGCGAGCTCCAGTATTCGCACAACATCAACGACCTGGAATACGTCGCAACGCCTTCGGCAGCAGGGTCGAACCTCTACATCCTGGGGCGAATCGACCAGAAGACGCTCGGCACTACTTTCCGGGTCAACCTTACCCTCAGTCCGGACTTGTCAATTCAGTACTACGGCAGTCCCTTCGTGTCGACCGGGAGGTACTCCGACTTCAAGCGAACGACAGCTCCGCTGGCCGAAAAGTACACGGATCGATTCCGGGGGCTCCTCGGCGCGGAAATCGTTTACCGGCCGGAGACGAACGTTTTCGACGTGAGCGAAGCGGGAGTGCAGTACTCGTTTGGCCGGCCGGACTTCAGTTTCCGCCAGTTCAGGTCCAATCTGGTCCTGCGCTGGGAACCCAAGCCCGGCTCGTCCCTCTACGTAGTTTGGTCGCAAGGCCGGACCAGCGAATCGAGCGCCTGGCAGGGCTCCCTGTCCGACAACTACAGTGCGCTGTGGAACGCCCCCAGTCAGAATGTCTTCCTGGTCAAGCTGAGCTATTGGCTGCCGTGGGAGTGAGAAAGAAAAGGATGAAGGATGAGGGATGAAGGATGAAGTGCTGCGCCGAGAGGCGGTGCTTTTCCTTCATCCTTCATCCTTCATCCTTTTCTTTAGTGCTGATGTTCGTTAGCCGACATCGTTTCGCCCTCGTGCATGTGCCCGCCCGCCGGGCGTTTCGCCGCCGCATAGAGTTGCTCGACGTAGTGAATGTATTCGACGTAGGCCTTCACGAATGCGCGTCCCGCTTCGATGTCTTCCTTTGAGTAGTTGCTCTTCTCCACGGCTTCGTGGAAGCGCGTGTGGAGACCTTGGCGTACCTCGCTCGTGAGGAGCTGGAGTAACGCTGCCGGCGACCGCGTTTCGATTGCCTTATCCCCTGCCGGAATGGCCGGCCCGAGATCCCGACCGGCCGGCTTCAGGCCGGTGTAAGGCGCCCCCTCCCCGGCCCGATGCACGCGGACCAAGGTTTCGAAGAAATACATGTCAGCCAGGTCCTGCGCCTGCTTATTGAGCTTGCGAACCGCCAGAGTCTTTTCGAATGCCGCCTTGATTTCGGTTTCATCGGCCTTCTGCACCCACATGAGGACGAGGTTCACGTTGCCCGTATCAAGTGCCTTTCGCGCCGCTGCAACGACGGGCCCGTCCAGTCCGTCGCAGTGGGCGAAAGCCAACGGGGACCAAAAAATGAGGGTTAAAAAGGCGGCAAGCATTAAGTGGACGGTTTTTGTCTTTTCCATCGAGATCTCCCTTTGACGCAGTTTCCTTCGGTCACTAGACTGCCTTTCACTTCATCGCCAAAGGGCTGTGAATGTCAACACCACCCACACCCTCGTTGCGCCTGTCACAAACTGCAAACGACCGGGGTTTATTACAAAGATGGCGGAAGAGAACATCATTGAGACGACCGGATTGACCAGACGCTTTGGAGGGCTGACGGCGGTTGCCAATCTGACTTTGCAGGTGCCGGCGGGAAGCGTTTACGGTTTTCTGGGGCCGAACGGAGCAGGCAAGACCACGACAATCCGCATGTTACTGGGCTTGATCCGCCCGGATGCCGGACAAGTCCGCTTATTCGGGCAAACCCTGGGCCTCGGCCCGCGTAAGGCATTAAGCCGAGTGGGCGCCCTGGTCGAAACACCTTCGATCTATCCGCACCTGACCGGGCGCGAGAATCTGGAAGTAACCCGCCGCCTTCTCCGAGTCCCTGCTGCCCGTATCGACCGCGCACTGGAGATCGTCGGGCTCGAGAACGCCGCCGGGCGCCGCGCGGGCGAGTATTCCCAAGGGATGCGCCAAAGACTGGGATTGGCTTTGGCACTGCTCGCGGACGTCGAACTTCTGATCCTCGACGAACCAACGAACGGCTTGGATCCGGCAGGGATCCGGGAAATTCGGGACTTGATTCGAAGGCTATCGAGCGAGTTTCGCATGACGGTGTTCCTCAGCAGCCATCTGCTCAGCGAGGTCGAACAGGTCGCAACCCGCCTCGGAATTGTCAACCACGGACGGTTGCTCTTCCAGGGCCGGCCCGACGAGCTGAAAGCGAGGCTGAATCGCTACCTGACCTTGGCGGCCGAACCGCGCGTGCGCGCCGAGCGCCTGCTTGCCGAGGCTGGATGGCGGTTGCTCCCGACCGACAACGGGCATCTGAAAGTCGCGGCGGGCTGCCCTGCAGACGCCGCAAAGCTGAACGCGCAACTCATTCAGGCCGGCATCCAGGTCTCCCACCTTTGCCTCGAGCAACCGTCGCTGGAGGAGTTGTTCCTGGACGTTACGCAAGGAGTTTGAAATGACGGGCTTTCTTCGTGATCTGGGCGCTGCCCTGTCGGCTGAAACACTGAAGACCAAACGAACACTCGCGTTGCGCCTGGCCTTCGTGGCTCCGCTCCTCGTCGTTTTCCTGGAGTTTCTTATTTTCTGGCAGCATGGAGCCAAAGCAGGCCGCTCCGGCCGCGGTATCTGGGTGTCGTTCATGCAAAACAGTCTGGTGCTGTGGCAACTGTTGATGGTTCCGCTCTTCGTCACCCTGCAGACCGCGCTCTTGGCCGGCTTGGAGCACTCCAACAAGAATTGGAAACACTTGTTTGCCCTGCCGGTCTCTCGCCAGGCGATCTATAGTGCGAAACAACTCGTGGCGCTTGCGCTGATTGGCATCAGCACGCACGTCCTCTGGGTGGCGGTGATCGCCGCCGGCCTCGTCCTTCGACTCTTGATGCCCGGCATCGGGTTTGAGGCGCCGGTGCCGGCGTGGCGCATCCTCCAGTTCGCGCTGCTGTCGTACGTTTGTTCCTGGCTGATCATCGCGATCCACACTTGGGTTGCCATGCGTTCGTCCAGTTTCGTCATGGCCATGGGTGTCGGGGTTGCGGTCACGATTGTCGCGGTCATCGCCTTGCAGTCCGAATACAATGTTTACTATCCCTGGACGCTTCCTGCGGTTGTCACGCGGGGCGCGATCGTGGGCGGGCAGCTCAACTACCTTGCCCTCGGTTGCGGCGCCTTGGGCGGCATCGCATTGGCGATCCTCGCGGGTTTGGAATTCTCGAGACGAGATGTCATCTAGCAGGCTGGAGTCGCGTCAAAAAAATCGAGCCCGATTTTTTTGGAGTGCGGCGGCAGAGGCTGCACTTTATACACATCTCGGGACCGCCGCCGGATACAGAGAGCCGCGCACGGAGCGAACGGGCTTCAGCCCGGAGCGCAGTAAGCGGGGCACCCAGTGAACCCCTGGAGTCGGTAGTTT
>Ga0105091_10001391_pt1 | contig 10541 bp, 3 predicted proteins | sample PPLLak1March2015_FD_87022 | JGI IMG/M metagenome (GOLD analysis project Ga0105091, IMG submission 87022) | Freshwater sediment microbial communities from Prairie Pothole Lake near Jamestown, North Dakota, USA - PPLs Lake P7 Core (1) Depth... | ecosystem: Environmental > Aquatic > Freshwater >... | reverse complement strand
CACTGCGGCTGGAAATAAATACAACCGGAACAACACCCTGGCAAGCTTCCGGCAGCCCCAGCATCGCCTGTGGCCCGGCCAGATTTCCCTCCGGAAAAGTGACATCCATGATGATGAGCAAGGGCGCTTTTTCCTCAACGGTAGCATAGAGCAATGCAGTGTCGTGCAGCACCTTCACCTCATAACCAAAATGGTTGAGTTGAAATTGCAGATTGCGTGCATGATCAATATCATCTTCCACCAGCAGGATATATTTGCTGTTATTACCGGCTAGCACAGCGTCGCTGACGGGTGCGAGCTCGAGCTTTGCGCTTGCCGGGTTGAGGGCGGTAGTCTCAGCATCCGTTTGCCGTGCTGCCTGTTTCACGGCGTCCCACTGCACTTTCAGCGTATTCACGATATTGTCCGGCAAGCGGGTTGAAGCTGGAACAAGCGTCTTGATCGTTTCTTCGAGTACCCGTGCAGCGGCGCTCAGCGCCGTCATTCCAAATGTCGCTCCCGAACCTGTCAGGCTATGCACCATTCGATGCAGCGTGCCCAGCCTTTCTGCGTCCGGTGTTTCAGCAAGCCGCAGTGACTCCAACTGCATGCTGATTTCAGCCAGCCTTGCCGGAAGTTCTTTGCGAAACTTTTCCCGCAATAATTGCAGCGCATTATTGATGTCAGAAGTTGCACTCATCACCTGCTCCAATTCAATCTACACCGGGGTATACCGGGCACGTAATTCAGCATCCGGCTTGAATGTATAACATATTGACTATATTGAATATTATACAACAACCCTGTCCCATATCTGCTGCACGCTGGCAGCCAGCGTCATCGGGTCAAATGGCTTGGGAATGACATCCACTGCGCCCAGATTTTTGTACTGCAGCAACTCCTGCGGCTGCACTTTGGCGGTCATGAAGATCACGGGAATGCGGGACAACTGCGGCATTTCGCGCAAAGCTGCCAGTGTCGTGGGACCGTCCATAGCGGGCATCATCACATCCAGCAAAATCAAATCAGGCGCAAAAGCCGCCACACTTTCCAGCGCCTCCTTCCCCGAGCTGCAGACCTTCACCTCAAAGCCGCCTATGACTTCCAGCGCCAGCTTTGCAACCGCCTGTATATCCGGCTCGTCTTCCACGTACATGATGCGTTTTAATTCGGCCAAGGGTTTCTCCTTTTTGTTGATCATCATACTGCGCTCCCCCACCCTAACCCTCCCCCGGTGGGAGAGGGGACAAAAAACATCAATGCGGTTTAAGGAAAATACAAGTATTCTCGTACTTAAATTTCATCCGCCAAAACCATTCCCTCCCCCCCGGGGGAGGGTTAGCACCCGCAAGGAGTAGGCCGTGGCTGTAATACCGCTGAAGCGGCAACAGACACGCTCGGTGGGGGAGCACACATGGTAAATTTCACCATCAAGTCAAACAAGTACCATCCAATACTCATCGTAAATCAAGATAACCTTATCAATATTCACCCTCTCTACTGTTTTCTCCCACCTCTCCCAAAAGAGTGAGAGCTAACTGCTGTGCTTTACAACTATTTATCACTCTTGTTTTCAAGCAATTTCTTGATTGTGTCCAGCAACTCCCGGTTGGAAGTGTGCGACTTTATCAGCACGGATGCAACCTGGCTTGCCTCAGACCGTGACACATTCCTGCCGGAAAATATCATCACAGGCGTTTTCTGCCCCAATTTTTTTAGCTGCGCAATAACATCCATACCGGGGCCGTCGGGCAAGCCCAAATCCAGCACAATCAGATCATAGCGCTCCAGGCGCAGCTTTTCCGTCGCTTCCTGCAGGGTGTCGGCATGGTCAAAATCGGCCACGCCACCACCGATGGAACGCAACACCTGCCTGACATCCGGGTCATCTTCCACATGCAACACGCGCGGCCTGGCTATCCTGTCATGATCAAACACCACATCGCTCAGCTGTGCCAGCAATAGCTGGCGATCGATCGGCTTGTCATGCCAGCCGACCAGCACATAGCCTGCGTTTAATTTATCGCGCCCCTCAACCCCATAGGCTGAAACCACTACGATCGGAAGTCTCGCGGTAGCCTCTTGCGCGCGCAATTCACGGATCAGTGAAATGCCATCCTGTCCGGGCAAGCCGATATCCAGCGTCATTGCATCAAAATGGGTCGAGCCGAGCAGCACCTTGGCTTGCACGGCATCATGCGCGATCTCGGTACTGCACCCCCCCTCGGTCAGCATCATGCTCAACAATAGCGCGATATCGTGATCATCCTCGCAAATCAGCACGCGCATCGGCTTGCCTTGTGCGATATCCTGGCTGCGCGCCGGCAGCGGAACGGCTGCTGCAACGGCATCCGTAATGACAGGCAGTTCAAAATAGAACGCTGTCCCCGTCCCTGCTTCGGACTCAAATCCGATCACGCCCTCCATTTTTTCAACAATCGCCTTGCTGATACTGAGTCCCAGGCCGGTGCCGCCCTTCTGGCGCGTATCGGACGAATCAGCCTGCGAGAACTTCTGGAATATATGGCTGCGGAATGTTTCCGGTATACCCGCCCCCTTGTCGATCACCATCACCCTGACCCCCTGTTTCCCCGGACGAACCGCAATCTCCACCTGACCCTGTGCCGGTGAAAACTTGGCGGCATTGGAGAGCAGGTTGGCCATCACCTGCATCAGGCGGTCATGATCCACGTTAACCTCCACACCAGGCATCGCTGAGGTAATCTTGTAGCTCACACCATAGGTCTCGCCATATGCGTGGTTAGCCTCAATTGACTGCTCTATGATCGGCATCAATTCCTGGCGTTTCAGCTCCAGCACCATCTTGCCGGACTCAATTTTTTCAATGTCCAGTATGTCATTAATCAGCCGCACCAGTCGTTCGCTGTTTTTATAGGCAATATCCACCAGGGTTTTTGCCTGTGCCGATATTTCACCGGCAACGCCACCCGCCACCAGACCGAGCGAGCCGCGAATCGAGGTAAGCGGTGTGCGCAACTCATGGCTGACGGTGGAGACAAATTCATTTTTCATGCGGTCAATTTTTTTGCGTTCAGAGATGTCAGAGGCAATTCCCAGAAAGCCGGTGATTGCATTATTTTCGGCACGTTGCGCCGTCACAGATAGCAGCACCGGCAGCCGACTGCCGTCCCTGCGCACATAGGTCCATTCATTTTCATCAATGGTCCCCAGGCGTGATTTGGCAACAAACACCTCAAACCCCGGCTCGATATTTTTACCCAGCTCGGCAGATATTATCTTTGCCCGGGCAACCACCTCCTCCGGCAAATGGAAAATGCCGGGCGTTGATTTCCCGATCAACTCCTCTGCTTTATAACCGAGCATCCGCTCGGCTGCGGGATTGAAGGACATAATCGTGCCATCCACAGCGGTAGAAATAATTGCATAACTTGCGCTTTCCAGAATGGCGTGTTGCAGGACCATGGTTTCACGCAACGCATCCTCCGCACGTTTCCGCTCGGTCAAATCATGCACCATGCCGGTAAATTTGCGCTGGTTACCAATATTCATTTCCCCCACCGACAAGTCCATCGGAAATGTCGTGCCGTCCTTGCGCAAACCGGTTACCTCGCGGCCTATACCGATAATCCTGGCCTCACTGGTTTGCAGATAACGATCGAGATATCCGTCGTGCCGGCTGTGATAAGGCTCGGGCATCAGCATCTTGATATTATTGCCGACCATCTCCGACGCCGTGTAGCCAAACAGGCGCTGGGCTGCCGTATTGCAGGACTCAATGATGCCGCGTTCGCTGATGACAATAATGCCATCGATGACCGTATCCACAACGGAACGGAATCGCGCCTCACTCTCCCTGACACTGGCAGTCATGATTGCAGCCAGTTCAAATGCGCGGGCCCGCGTGCGCAGCAGCGACCACAACAGCAGTGCCAGCGTTACAGTAATCAAAAGGCCTGAAACGGCTACGATAAGCGGCGGCTTCGGGTCCAGTTCAGCTTCAAAAGCGGGCAACGAATCCAGACGCAAGGTCCACACATGGCCATTGATATCAATTTCTCTGGTGTCGGAAAAAAGTGCTGCACGGCCAGCGACGGCCTTGTCGCTTTTGTACATTTCACTGTCATCTTCAATGCCCATGCCATCATAAATATGCAGGGCGACATTCGGCACTGATTTTCCCAGCACGCCCTGCATCAGGTCATTCATGCGAAAGGGGCTGTAAACATAGCCCAACAAAGCCGCTTTGCGCTGTGCCACATTTTCTGCAGCACCAGCACGGTAAACCGGCAAGTACATCAAAAATCCATACTGCACATTTTCATGGGTTTCCTGCACCAGCTTTACTTTGGCCGAAATAGCGGTATTACCGGTGTCGCGTGCTTTTTCCATGGCAACCCGGCGCGCCGCCTCGGAAAACATATCAAAACCAAACGCGCGTTTATTGCGCGCATCAAACGGTTCCAGATAAATAATGCTGGTGTATTCGTCACGCTCACCTGCCGGCCTGACCACATAATCGGGGAAGCCTTCACGGCGAATCTGTGCCACATGCCCGGCCAGTTCAGACGGCTTGAGCAATTTTGAAAATCCCAGACCCTGAATGCCTGGATAGCTTTCATTCAGGCGCAAACTGCTGACATAGTCATGCCACTCTTTTCTGCTGACCCTGTTTGACGCAACAAACAAGCCGACCCCGCCGCGTAAAACCTGCTCGTAAGCCCGCATACGCTCTTGCACTGCAGATTTAATCTGGATCACCCTGCTTTGGAAACGCTCGTTGCCAATACTCTGTGTTTCCAGGCTGACATAACGCCACGCAAAAAAGGTGGCAGACAGGCCTGCAATAACCAGCAGAGTGACAATCAGCTTCGCATAAAAGTAATTATTTATTTTTATCAACAGTGCGGCCCTTTATTTGACGATTTTTTTCAATGTCTCATGAGTCAAATACATAAAAAGCACCCCTCACCCCAGCCCTCTCCCCACAAGTGGGGAGAGGGAGGAGCGTAGCGGAGGGTGAGGGGTGGCTTTTCTATTTCAAACTTCAAAATAAAACAATGTAGAAATCATGCAATTTTTTCGTTAAAACGAAACCACCGCTTTACTCCACCCCAACGAAGCATCACCAAAGCCCATTATAACCATCAAAGTTTCACGATTAACCATAATCTTAGGGATGTATTTACAGCCAAATTCATACTGCAAAATATGCCATAATTTAACCCATTTCACAGCTTTGCCGGGACGCTTGCATTATGACATCTTCAGTATCTGACACCCTGGCCAAACTGCGCAGCCAGTACGCCGAACAACTTCCCGAGAAGCTGGACACACTTCGTGCACATTACCAACTCATCGACCCCGCAGCCTGGCAGCCGGTCGAAGCAGAGGTTTTGCACCGCCTGCTGCATGGCATCACCGGCTCCGCCGGCACCTTCGGCATGCCGTCAATATCCGAGGCCGCGCGCACGCTTGAGAACAGGCTGTCGGCCATACTCAAAAAAAAATCCGCCCCCACAACCGCAGAGTGGCAGGACTTTGGCGCTGAAATCAAGCGCCTCGATCAACACGCGCGCCTCCGCCTTGAATCCAATTCGCCCAGCCTTAAACAGCCATCATCTTCGTCCCGCCTTAATCATGATCCACTGATCCATCTGGTTGAAGATGACCTGGATCAGGCGGCACATTTAAGCCAGGCATTGCAGGACGACGGTTACCGGGTGCTGGTTTTTACCACAACCGACGAATTTCGCGCCGTATTCGCCAGCAAGGATGCGGAGCGTCCTGACGCGGTGATAATGGACATGATCTTTGCGGAAGGCAACGATGCCGGTGCCGAGCTTATCGCGGAGCTCCAAGCCAAACACGGGCGTTGCCCGCCGGTCATTTTTTCTTCGGTACGCGATGACCTGCCCGCCCGCCTCGCCGCCTTTCGCGCCGGAGCCAGCCGCTATCTGGTGAAACCGGTAAATATCGGCCAGCTGACAGGCCTGCTGGACGAACTGACCGGCCGCCAGCCGCCGCAACCCTACCGCGTGTTAATGGTGGACGATGAACCGCTGCTACTGGAGGCACAGGCAGAGATATTGCGCGGGGCCGGCATGGAAGTGCACACCCTGTCGCAGCCCTTGCTCCTCATGGAGATGTTAAATATCTTCACCCCGGACGTTGCTGTCCTCGATGTCTACATGGCAGATGCCAGCGGACCCGAGCTGGCTGCTGTTCTGCGCGAACGCGACGACCAGTTGCATCTGCCCATCATATTTCTCTCCGCCGAAACCGACATAACCCAGCAACTGCTGGCGCTCACTTTGGGTGGCGATGATTTTCTGGTCAAGCCGGTGCAGCCCGATCACCTGATAGAGGCCGTTACCTCAAGGGCGCGACGGGCAAGGCAAAACTTCTCCATCCGCCAGCGTCTTGAAACCAATCTCTACGAACGCGAGCGTGAACACCTGGCGCTGAACCAGCACGCCATCGTCAGCATTGCCGACCGCGCCGGCAGCATCATCTACGTCAATGAAAAATTCAGCGAGATCAGCGGTTACGCGCACGACGAACTGATAGGGCAAAACCATCGCCTGCTCAAATCAGCTGAACACCCGCCCGAATTTTACGCCGACCTGTGGCACACCATCGCAGGTGGCAAAGTCTGGCAGGGCGAAATCTGCAACCGGCGCAAGGATGGCAGCCTGTACTGGGTAGCATCCACCATCACGCCGTTCCTGGATGCAGATGGCAAACCCTACCAGTATGTATCGATCCGCACCGACATCTCAAAACCCAAGCAGAATGAGCTGCGTCTGCATCTGCAGTCGCGCGCGATGGAAGCGAGCATTAACGGTATCAGCATCGCCGACGCCCGTGCCACCGATATGCCGCTGATCTATGTCAACCCCGCTTTTGAACGCATCACCGGCTATGCTGCCGCCGAGGTATTGGGAAAAAATTGCCGCTTTCTGCAGGGTGATGATCGCGCCCAGCACGACTTGCAAGAAATTCGTGACGCCTTCCGCGAGCAGCGTGCCGGTACTGCGCTGCTGCGAAATTTCCGTAAATCCGGTGAGCTGTTCTGGAACGAACTGACGGTGGCACCCGTACGCAATACTGAAGGAGAGGTTACGCACTACATCGGCGTCAGCAACGATATTTCCCCGCGCAAGCTTGCGGAACAAGAAGCCGAGGCCAGCAAGGAGCGGCTGCGCCGTGGCCAGCTTTACGCCAATATCGGCACCTGGGACTGGAACATCCAGAGCGGCGAACTATTCTGGACCGAGCGCATTGCGCCGCTGTTTGGACACCATACAGGAGAACTGGAAACAACCTACGACAACTTTGTCGCAGCCATCCACCCCGATGACCGCCAGGCGGTAATCGACGCCGTGAACGCCTGCGTCGAACACGATACGCCCTACAATATTGAACACCGCGTGGTATGGCCTGATGGCACCGTGCGCTGGCTGCAAGAACGCGGCGGTGTAAAGCGCGAGCCCGCCGGCAAAGCCGTGCAAATGCTGGGCGTGGTGCAGGATATCGACGACCGCAAACGCGCCGAGCTGGCACTGGCCGAACGCGAACTGCAGCTGCGCGAGGCGCAAAAATTGGCGCGCATAGGCAACTGGTCAGCCAACATTACGACCGGCGAACTGAGCTGGTCGGACGAAATTTACCGCATCTTCGGCCATGAGCCCGGCAGTTTTGCACCCAACATCAATGCATTTCATGCAGCGATACACCCCGACGATCACGAGCTGGTTGCGGAAAGTGAAAGGCGCGCGCAAAAAACCGGCATCCATGACGTGGTTCACCGCATCGTGCGGCCCGACGGGGTGGTGCGCCATGTGCATGAACTGGCGCAGGCCGAAAACGATGCGACAGGCAAGCTACTGCGCATGACAGGCACCGTGCAGGACATCACCGAGCAAGTGGAAGTTGAACAGGCCCTGATCACCGCCCGCAATGAAGCCGACCGCGCCAACATGAGCAAGTCCGAGTTCCTTTCCAGCATGAGCCACGAGCTGCGCACGCCGATGAATGCCATCCTCGGCTTCGGCCAGCTGATGGACTATGACGACAGCTTGCCAGATGAACAAAAGGACAACATCAAAGAAATTCTCAAGGCGGGTTATCACCTGCTGGACCTCATCAACGAGGTGCTTGATTTGTCCAAGGTAGAGTCCGGCAATATCGACCTTTCACTTGAGCCGGTCGAGGTATGCCCCATCATCGAGGAATGCCTGTCCCTGATCAAGACACTGGCCGACAAGCGCGATATCAAGATCAGCCGTAGCGGGCTGAAGGGTACGGCAGTGCGTGCCGACCGCATGCGGCTCAGACAAGTACTGCTAAACCTGCTTTCCAACGCCATAAAATACAACCGTGAAGGCGGCAGCATCATGCTCGAAGTGCTGACCGAGGGCTGCGACCGCCTGCGCATCAACGTGAGCGACACCGGCTTTGGTATACCTGCCAAACGTCTGTCCGAAGTATTTTTACCCTTCAACCGCCTCGATGCCGAGAACAGCAATATTGAAGGCACCGGCATCGGCCTGACGATCACCCGACGCATTGTCGAAATGATGGGCGGCAGCGTGGATGTAACAAGCGAAGTCGGTGCAGGCAGCACCTTCTGGATCGAATTGCCGCTCGAATTTCTTGCGGCGTCCACACCGCGCGTGGATGACGCCGCAGACAGTGACGGCAAACCTGCACAGCAGTTTGAAGGAGTGCAGCATACAGTGCTCTACATCGAGGACAACCCTTCCAACCTGAGGCTGGTTTCACAAATCCTCGGACGGCGCAAACATATCCACCTGCTCACCGCGCACACACCTGAGCTGGGCATTGAGCTGGCAATGTCACGCCATCCCGAGCTGATCTTGCTCGACATCAATATGCCGGGCATGGATGGTTATGAGGTGCTGAGCGTGCTCAAAACAGAGGCCAGCCTGACAGCAATTCCGGTCGTCGCCGTTACCGCCAATGCTATGCCGCGCGATATCGAGCGGGGCATAGCGGCAGGCTTTAGCGAGTATTTGACCAAACCGATTGATGTGGTTAAATTCCATGCGCTACTGGATAAGTTGCTCGTTACGGATAAGGCAGAGGGAGCATAGATATGGTGACGGGGCGCAATTTATTATCCCACCCCTCCGCTGCGCTCTCCCTCTCCCTCCGCTTCGCTCCTCCCTCTCCCGCAGGGCGGGAGAGGGGCTGGGGGAGAGGGTGGGCTACAACTCTACGAAGAAACTTGGCACCCAAAACCAGCACGATATAAACGAGGTAATAATGTCTAAAGATTCCGTCAAACTTGGGCTGATGCCTCCCCTCACCGGGCTGGTGGGCATCTACGGCACGGAAATTGTCCGCGCCGGGCAGATTGCCTGCGACGAAATAAATGAAAATGGCGGCGTACTGGGCAGACCGCTGGAATTGATTATCGAAGACGATGGCAGCCTGCCTGAAAGCGCGGTGGCCGCCGCCGGGAAACTGGTGGAGCAGCATCGCTGTGTCGCCCTCATCGGCAATCTGTTGTCCAATTCGCGTATCGCCGTCGCCTATCGTGTGGCGGAGCCGCGCAAGATTCCCTATCTGAATTTCTCCTTTTACGAGGGCAGTATTCTCAGCCGCTATTTTTTCCATTTTGCCGCCCTGCCCAACCAGCAGATCGAGCGCATGATTCCCTACATGCGGAAAAAATACGGTTCGAAAATGTTTTTTGCCGGCAATAATTACGAATGGCCGCGCGGCTCCATCGATGCAGCCAAGCGCGCCCTGTTGCGTGCCGGTGGGATAGTGGCTGGTGAGGAATATTGCCCTATCGGCACACCAGCAGAAGCTATCGAGCGCCTGCTCGACCAGCTCGAAGCGGCGGCGCCCGATGTGTTCGTGCCCTATTTTGCCGGTGCCGACCAGGTAAATTTGCTGACACGCTTTACCGAACGCGGGCTGAAGTCGCGCATGGCGGTGGTGATGGGGCATTACGATGAAATGATGGCAAGCATCCTGCCGCCGGAAGTGCGCGAGGGATTCTTTTCCAGCAACACTTATTTCATGACGGTCGACAGCGCAGAAAACCATAGCTACCTGGCGCGTCTGGCCAGACTGCCGGGTGTAAGCGGTATCTGGCCAAAAGGAAACGGCATCCTCACCAACTTTGGCGAGGGCACCTATCTGTGCGTCAAGGCCTTTGCTCAGGCGGCCAACGCGGCCGGGAGTCTTGACCCCGAGGCACTGGTCGATGTGCTGAAGACGATCAGCGTAACCGGCCCGCAGGGTCAGGTGCGCATGGACCCGGTGACCCAGCATGCACGGGTAAACACCTATCTGTCGCGCTGCCAGAACAGTGGCGAGTTTGCCATAGTCGAGCGCTTTGGCGCGATCGAGCCGCAGTTGCCGGAGCGCTACAATCATCAGCGCATCAGCCATCAGGCCACGCTGGAAGATGATATCCGCCTGCAAGCACGTATGCTGGAACAGATGACCGAGGCGGTGTTTCTGGTGAATGCAAGCGATGAAACCATCGTCTACGCCAACGCCGGTGCAGACCGGATGCTGGGTTACAACAAGGGCGAGCAGAT
>Ga0105091_10001389_pt1 | contig 10544 bp, 4 predicted proteins | sample PPLLak1March2015_FD_87022 | JGI IMG/M metagenome (GOLD analysis project Ga0105091, IMG submission 87022) | Freshwater sediment microbial communities from Prairie Pothole Lake near Jamestown, North Dakota, USA - PPLs Lake P7 Core (1) Depth... | ecosystem: Environmental > Aquatic > Freshwater >... | reverse complement strand
CGTGGTAGATACCCGGATTTGGGGGTGCGAGCGTGCGTACGCACGCTCGCACCCCCAAATCCGGCCCCCTTTCACACCGCCAAAGCGCGGCGGGGCCTACGGCGGCAAATCCTGGAGAACCTTTTTTTCAGACAAGTAGTATATGTGCGGAATGTGGGATAATCTTACCCTATGGCGGCTACCTATTACGAAATTCGCCTGTGCCATAACTGCGGACTGCGCTACCCGTTGACCGAAGGCCATCCCTTCGGCGTTCGCTGCCCGTCCTGTTTGGGGGAGACGGAGTGTGTGCGGCGCGAGCAGCTTGCGCGCGAAGCTCCCCGCGAAGGGGACAAGCTGTTGGAGGATATCAAGCTCCATGTTCTGCTGGACAATGTCCGCTCGGCCTGGAATGTGGGATCGATTTTAAGGACATCAGATGGATTTGGGTTCGAACATGTCTATTTGTGCGGTATCACCCCTACGCCTGGGCAGGCAGAGGTGCGCAAGACGGCGCTGGGAGCAGAAGAATTCGTCACCTGGTCGGCCCATCGCAATGGAGTGGAAAAAATTCGCCAGTTACGTGAGGCCGGCTGGCAGATTTTAGTATTGGAGAAAGTTAAGGAATCGCTTCCAATTCAAGCGGTTACAGATTGGTTGAGACAAGCACCCAGTGTGCTGGTCATGGGGAATGAAGTGACAGGAGTAGATCCGGATATCGTAACGCTGTCAGACCGGGTGGGCCATATCCCAATGCATGGACAAAAACGGTCCTTCAACGTAGCCGTAGCTTTTGCTGCGGCAGCAGCAATTATTTACAACGAACTGATCGACGATCCATGGTGGACCTTTGACACGAACGAAAGGTGAAATCAGATCTTGCTGACCGCAAAAACCCTAACCGACTGTTTTTTTCCTTTGAAAGTTACTTCACCCATAGCTTCGACCCGGATTTGATCGGGCAATCCTTCGCGTGTGAATTTATCAATCAGAATCGGTTTCCCTGTCTGTTTGGTGTAGTCTTCGATACGGGCGGCAAGATTGACTGTATCACCGATGCACGTATACGTTGCTCGTTGCTGTGTTCCCGTGTAACCAGCGACCATTTTCCCTGAAGCAATCCCGACCCCGATCTTGATCTGAGATTTGCCTTCTAAAGTCTGTTGCTGGTTGAAAGACTCGATCAGGTCGACCATTTCCAGGGCGGCGCGTACGGCACGCTCCGCATGGTCCTCTTGCGCTGTCGGCGCGCCAAAAATAGCCATTATTCCATCGCCTAACATCTGGTTGACCATACCACCGTTGCCCGTGATCGCCTCGAACATCAGAGCGTAATATTTGTTCAACAAATCAATGGTATCCGCGGGGTCCTGCGATTCGGCCAGGGTGGTAAAGGAACGAATATCCGTGAACAATGCCGAACCGTTGATGTACTTGCCGCCCAACGAAAACCCGGAGCGCAAGAGTTCCTCGGCCACTTCCTCCGTGGCAAAGGTGCGAAACAGCTTACGCTGTTCATCCCGCAGACGTTTTTTCTCCAGGCTGGCGTTGATGCGCGCCCGCAACAGGACAGGATTGACGGGCTTGTTCAAGTAATCCTCAGCGCCCAGCTCGATGCACTTGACGACGCTATCCAGCTCATCCATAGAAGAGGTCATAATGATGGGAACATTGCGCAGGTCGGTATCGTTCAAACAGGCTTCCAGCACCTGATAGCCGTCCATTTCCGGCATTTCGATATCCAGCAGAACCAGATCGAACGGCTGGGTCCGAAGCTTTTCCAGCCCATCTTTTCCGTTCTCTGCCGTCTCCACCCGGTGACCTTCCTGCTCAAGGCTGCGCGCCAACAAGATGCGATTGACCCGGTTGTCGTCTACAACAAGCAGGCGACCAGGTCCGTGCGCCGGCTTCATATGCGCAACTCCTCTAATTCATCCGCGACTTCGCCATACGCATCTTCCAGGTCTTCAAGCTTGGTCCCAATATCGAGGTTGTTCTCTCGCGCCATGAACTCCAACTCTTTCGCGAGCATGGCAAGTTCTTTCGCACCGAAGGTATTTGCATTGGATTTCAACGAATGGGCATTACGGCGAAAGGACTCAACGTCTTTCATCGCGAGTGCAGAATGCATGTTCTGTATCATGTTTGGGGCATCATCAAGGAAGGCATCAATTAATTCGTTGATGAAGTCTTCACCGGACAATTGTATGAGCTCGTCAAAGGTCATTTTGTCAATTACGGGCATGAAAATGTACCTTTAATTCTTTCTCTCCGCTCTCAATAAAGCTTCCACCAACTCATTGACACGGATTGGCTTGCTGATGTAATCGTTCATACCGGCCGCTATGCACATTTCACGATCGCCTTCCATAGCATTGGCAGTCATAGCAATGATGTGTGGCTGTGTCGTCTCTGTCAGGTTGCGGATACTACGCGTAGCATCCAGACCATCCATCTCGGGCATTTGAACGTCCATTAAAACCACGTCGTATTTTTGCCGTTCGATGGACTCAACTGCCTCAATTCCGTTCGATGCAACATCAGCCCGGTATCCCATTTGTTCGAGAATTCGTAATGCCAGCTTCTGATTGACCTGGTTATCCTCTGCGAGCAGGATGCGCAGAGGATGTTCTTTTGCCATCTCCCTGTCCATGGCGGCTTTGACGGGCTGGGGTTTGGGTACGACAAGGTTTCTGGCGAAGATGGCAGCTAGGGCGTCGTAGAGAGCCGAAGGTTTGAGGGGTTTGGTCAAATAAGCGGAGAAGCTTAAATCGTCTGCACCAAGTTCGCGTCGTCCCAATGACGTCAGCAAAATAACGGGCAGCGCTTTTTCATCTTGTTGTTTACGGATTTCGCGCGTAAGCATTAGGCCATCAAGCTCGGGCATATGCATGTCTGTGATAAGGAGGTCGAAAGATTCGCCCTGCCGGATCCATCGCAAAGCTTCATGGGGATGTGCCGTTTCCTTCGCAAGCATACCCCATTTTTCGGTTTGAATTTTGAGAATGCGACGGTTGGTAGCATTGTCATCCACAACGAGGACACGTTTACCTTGCAAGGCATGTTGAATACCTTTTACATCACGGGCGGTTTTACGTTCAGTCACTTCGGCAATTTCTGCCTGGATGGTAAATATAAATTTAGAACCTTCCCCGAGGCCCTTGCTTTCAGCGTGCATTTCGCCGCCCATCATTTCCACGAGACGCTTGCTGATGGCAAGCCCAAGGCCGGTGCCGCCGAATTTGCGCGTGGTGGATGAGTCCGCCTGTGAGAAAGATTGGAACAAACGCCTCATATGGTCCTCTGAAATGCCGATGCCTGTATCGCGGACAGCAAATTCAAGGATGAAGGATGAAGGAGTCATCCTTTTGCCTTCAGCCTTTACCGTAAGAACCACTTCCCCTTGCTCCGTAAACTTGATGGCGTTACTGAGCAGGTTGATAAGGATTTGTCGCAATCTTGTCACGTCGCTCTTAATTCCGGCCGGCACATCGTCATCCATAATGTAGGCAATGTCGAGTCCTTTTTCAATAGCGCGGCTAGCCGTCAGATCCAGCGCCGACTCGATACATTCGCGCAGGTCAAAAGGCTGGTAGTCCACCTCCATCTTACCCGCTTCGATCTTGCTAAAGTCCAGGATGTCGTTGATGATGGCAAGCAAGGCATCGCCCGAGTTGCGAATCGTTTCGGCATAGTCACGTTGTTCTTTGTTTAGTGGCGTATCCATGAGCAAGCCGCTCATACCAATGACTGCGTTCATCGGCGTGCGGATCTCGTGGCTCATGGTAGCAAGGAAGGAACTCTTAGCTTCATTGGCTTGTTCTGCCGCGGCGCGGGCTTCCTGCGCTTCACTGAAGAGCCGCTGGGTTTCATCAAAGAGACGCGCATTTTCGAGCGCGACGCTCATCGAGTTGGCGAGAGTCTGGAGCAGGCGAAGGTCTGAGTCATTATAAGCATGCTCCTTTTGGAGATTTGAAATGCCAACCATGCCTTTAACAGTTTTTCCGATTAGCAATGGAACATACATGCCTGACTGATGTTTGTTTCCACCTGATAGTAGCTTAGATCCTCCCAATGATACATATTCTTCATTCGTCCCAAACTTTATCGGTTGTGCAGTATTTATGATTAGTTTTGAGATGCCAGAAAAGGGCGCTGAATCAACAGCGAATCGTTCTCCAAGGAAGCAATATGGGGTTTGTGCCGTCTCTGTTTCATGGTCGAAGACAAAAATCGCAGTTCCTTGTGCGTGGAAAATCTCCCTGATTTTGTCACCAACCAAATCATATATTGTCTGAACGTCCAGTTTAGATGCCAGCCCCTCCTGTACGCTGTTGATGATGGCAAGTTCGGCAGCGCGTTGTTCAGTTTCATTAAGCAGGCGCTGCGTTTCGGTAAAGAGTCGTACGTTCTCTATAGCGATTACAGCCTGGCTGGCGAAAGTCTCTATCAGGGCAACCTGCTTTTCATTCAGGAGATTTGGCTCGAGGCGGCGGATGGTGATCGCGCCTATTGCCTTGCCTTCGCGCAACAACGGGACGCTGCATATCATCCGGTAGCCATATTTATGCGCCCACCTATCCCCTTCGGGATATTCCGATTCCTCTCCCAGTCTTTTGTGGAGCGCTTGAAGAGTTTGTCCTTCCACAATCGCTCGGCCAGCCACCGAATCTTGATTTAGCGGAATTCCTTCCCCAACAGGAAACATTGGGATGCTCCCAAAATGCGCGAGGACGCGTAATAGGCCATTATCTTTTATGTCGATAAGCGCATCATCCGACCCCGAAAGTCGGGCAGCGTTTTGTGCAATGACATCCAACACTGGGCGGATTTCCGTTGGTGAACTAGCAATGGCCTGCAAAATTTCGCTGGTAGCAGTTTGTTGTTCCAGGGTCTCTGTGGTTTCAGCAAATAACTGAGCGTTCTGCACTGCAATCACTGCCTGCCGTGAGAGACCATTCAAGAACTCCAATTCAGCTTCAATGAACTCAGTGCCTTTCCCAGTGCGCCAGACAGCCATCAAGCCTTTCAATCCATCGCTTGCAAGTAAAGGAACTGCCAGGAGGTGTTCATCAGGAGCGATGTGCGTGCCTGCAATCGTGATTGCGCGCGGATCGTTGATGACATTGTTTACAATCTCGCCGGACCTATTTTGAGCAATGTTTCCTAAAATCCCTGTACCGAGTTTGATCGTGTCATTACGGACATTCTCTGCCTCCACGCCTACCGCCGCGATCGCGCGGAATGTACTCCCATCCTCCTCCGGGAGGAATAGGGCGCTTAAATTACCATAGAGCAAGTCCTTCGCGTGTATGGCGATGCTTTCCAAGACCGTCCCTGCATCGAGACTGGCTGAAATCTCGCGTCCCACATCCACCAACGCAGACATCTCACGCGCCTGCCTTTGCGTTTCGAGATACAACCGTGCGCTCTCAATCGCGATAGCGGTTTGACGCGCGACGCTCACCAGGAAGTCCAGATCGGCTTGTGTAAACAACCCGTCCGGATGGCTGCGCCAGACCATGATCCCGCCGATGGTCTCACCACGCGATACGAGCGGAGCGCCCATCAGGCATTCTGTTTCTTCACCTTCCTGCGGAGTGCCCGGGATATGAGCTACTCGTGGATTGTTGAGTGGGTCATTGATGAATTCCGCCACGCCGCTTTGGAGGATGTGCCCGACCAGACCTATGCCAGGCGTAACTTCGAACTCCATCATCTGTTTTACATATCTGCCGAGCGCAACCGAAGTCTTGAAAGTTTGGCTGTCCGGTTCACGTAAGACGATAGCGATATCGCGCACGTGCAAGATGTCCTTTGCATGAGCTGCAATTCGTTCGAGGACAGGCGTCAGTTCACGCGAGGCGGCGATGTCGTTTCCGATCTCTGCCAGTATTGTCATCTCGCGCGCGCGGCGCTGTGTCTCGGCGTGAAGTCGGGCAGATTGTATTGCCGCTCCTGCATTGGCGGCGATGGTCATCAACAGGCGCAGGTCATCGTCATCGAAGGTGCCCTCCTCAGTTGTGCTTTGCACGCTCAGCACACCTATAGTTCCCTTTCCTGCCTTGATTGGCACGCCCAGATAAGAAAGCGACTCTTTACCCACAAGCGCCGTGCCCAATTGCACACGATGTTCCTGGATATCCTTATTGATGAGCAATGGCTCACCCGTCTGGATGATCCTACTTGTCAGACCTTCGCCTAATCTTAGCGTATCGAATGATTCTCCGATTTGATACGGGAAGTGGATGAGATCCGTCTGCGCGTCGAGCAACGCCACGTAGACGATATCCGCTGTGAAGATTTCCCGCATCTGACTCCCGATGAGCTGAATCATTGAATCCAGCTCCGTTTCTGCCACGAGAGCCTGACTCACCGTACTAATAGCAGAAAGTTCCTGGGCGCGTTGTTCAGTCTCTTTAAGCAAGCGAGCTGTCTCTTGGAACAGGCGAACATTCTCGATTGCAATGGCGGCTTGATCAGCAAAAATCTTAAGAAGAGTGATCTGTTTATCTGTGAAGGGATCAACTTCCTGACGACGCAATATGATGGCACCGATCACGCGCCCTTCCCGCAGCAGAGGTGTGACGAGAAGCGTGCGTTGCAAACTTTGTTCGTGAAATTCCTTGCTGCGTGTGTATTCACCCTCGCCAGTAGACATCACATCGTGGACATGCAGGGTTTTACCTTCCAAGAGCGCATGACCTGTAACTGAACCTTTATCTAATGGCACACCAGGATCCAAATTCCCTTGTGGTATGGGAACAGGACCCCAATGGGAAACGATCCGGTATCGATCGCCCTCTACTCGAACAATCGCTGCGTCATAAGAATTACATAATCTTGCAGCTTTCTCCGCGACTGCTTTAAGAACAGGCTGTACATCTGTAGGATTCCCTGCAATGACCGATAAAATTTCACTTGTCGCAGTTTGATGTTCGAGGGCTTCACTGATTTCCCGGTTCCGTTTTTGCACTTCTTCAAAGAGACGCGCGTTCTCGAGGGCAACGCTCATCGAATTGGCGAGGGTTGACAAGAGACGAACATCTGAATCTCCAAAGGCTTCTTCAGCCTCCATGTTCTGGAGACTAATATAGCCAAAGACCTTTTGATCACGGGTCAAAGGCGCTGCTAGAAATGATTTCGGCAAATCACCTTGATAAGGAACAACATCAGGAAATCTTGATTTTGTGATCTCTACCAGATCTTTCGTAACCATATATGGTTTACCGCTATTGATAAAAAATCGATCAAAACTATTCATCGGGCGGCTGCCTACAGGATAGCGTTGCCCATTCTCAATATTGTAATGATAAATCTTCTGGTTCTTTTCAAGGTCAAACGAATTTATCGTTACGATTTGTACATTAAAGGTATCTCGTATCTTATCGCCGATCAGATCATAGATGGCTTGAATATCAAGCTGGGCGGCTAATCCCTCCTGCACACTGTTGATGATCGCAAGTTCAGCAGCTCGTATTTCGGTCTCTTTGAGTAAACGCTGGGTCTCGTCGAAGAGACGGGCGTTTTCGAGAGCGACACCCATGCTTGAAGCAAGCGTGCTTAATAACCGCACATCCGAATCACCAAAAGCATTTTGTTGGTAATCTTGCACGCTGACCACACCCGCGACGAAATCTCCGATAGCAATTGGTACACCCAGGTAGGATTGTGATTCTTCACCTTCATCATATAGTCCACCCCAGTCAAGTTGTTCCCGCATAGTATTTGCAATTAATGGCTGGTTTGAAAGGATCACTTTGGATGTGATACCCTCTCCAAGTGTTAGGTTGGATTGATTAAGCCGCTTACCGCGATCCAAGAAATAAGGAAATTCAATTATATTAATGTGATCTGGCTTACGGATGGCAATATAGACCACTTCGGTATGGAAGATGTCGCGCACTTTATCGCCTACCAAGTTATAAATGGCTTCCATATCTAATTTGGAAGCAAGCCCTTGTTGGACTGCATTGATAATAGCAAGTTCGGCGGCGCGTTGTTCCGTCTCTTTGAGCAGGCGTTGAGTTTCGTCGAAGAGACGGGCGTTTTCGAGCGCAACACTCATCGAGTTGGCAAGAGTCTGGAGTAAACGCAAATCATCTGCATTGAAGGCATTCTGCTTGTAGCTCTGTACCGAAACTGCGCCAATCACCTTTTCGCCAGCTAAAATTGGCACACCCATAAAAGTTTCATTTTTATCTGTATCCTCCCCCTCCCTTGGGATTTCTCGCGAGCCAAGTTTCTCGCGTTCAGCTTTTGTTCCGGTTAACAAGGGCTTGTGCGAATCAACCAACAGGGCAGTCAGGCTTGGCCTTGTCGTAGGACCATCCTGTAATATGATGCGCTCACCGCGATCAACATAATAAATATTGAACGACCAATCTCGCTCACTGTCATACATACCAACACTTACAGTATCCGCCCTAAAAATTTCGCCAACTTTTTCCCCAACTAAGTCAACGATTTCCTGAAAATCAAGTTTCCTTGCCAGCCCTACCTGTACACTGTTGATGACCGACAGTTCGGCATTGCGCTGTTGGGTGTCTTTAAGTAGGCGTTGAGTCTCATCGAAAAGACGCACATTTTCAATCGCGATCACAGCCTGGTCGGCAAAAGTTTTGATCAATTCGATCTGTTCATCGGTAAACGGCTGTACCTCTTCGCGGCGGATGGCAATGCCACCGATTGGTTCTCCATCACGGAGCAGTGGGGTTGCCAGCGCCGTACGGTATCCCCAGCGACGCTGCAGGGAGACGCTCACCGGGTACTCGGTCTCATCCAGCTCCACTTGTGCATCATGGATATGAACGATCTGCCGATCAATGATCGCCCGTCCAATCACTGAACCACGGTTAAGCGGTAGTGATTCGCCAGCATCCAGCCCCGGAATCGGACCACGGTGAGTCCATTCTTTAATTTCCTTCCCCTCCACACGGTAAATATGAGCATCGTTTGCGTCGCAGACCTTCGCAACATTATCGGCGATGATCTCCAACAGCGATCTAAGGTCCGGTTGAAAACCACTCATGGCGCGGAGCACTTCGCTCGTGGCAGTCTGTTGTTTAAGTGCTTCGCTGATCTGCAAGTTACGTTTTTGCACCTCATCAAAAAGACGCGCGTTTTCGAGGGCGGTTCCCAACGAGGCGGCGATGGTGGTCAGCAGGCGCAGTTCGGATTCGCCGAAGGCGTTCTCGCGCTCATGATCTTCGAGACTCAGTACACCAAAGGTACGGCTGCTACTAACAATTGGTGCCATAGCTATACATTTGCTCAGGTCACCAATGATTGGATAAAAATTGTTTTTATCGGATAATAAGTTATCCACCCTTAATGTTTGCGACTTAAATACTTCTTCTATAGGGGTATCGCTGAGGTTTTGTGCGGGAATGACGAGACGTTTACCATGTTCGTAAGCATATAGAAAGTGAAACAGATTAACTTGTTCGTCGTACCAGACAATACTAATGTCAAGAGTATGGAACACTTCACGCAATTTATCGCCGACCAAATCCACAATGTCTTGGAAGTCCAATTCGGATGCGAGTCCCTGCTGGATGGAGTTGATGATTTGCAACTCGGTATTTCTCTGGCGTGTCTCTTCGATGGCGCGCGCACGAGTCAATGCGGTGGAGATATGTTGGGCTACAAATTCAAGCACCTTGACATCATCAATTTGGTAGCCAATTTCGTCGATGTAGCTCTGGACCATGATTGCACCGATCGTTTTATTGCCAACACGCAATGGAACCGCAATACCATTCGATGGTGTCCCTACAGTCTGTGCCTCTCCACGTGATACGGCATTTGCCCAACTCCCGTCCACAACTGCAAGGGTCTTTCCATGGCGAATTACCCACCCTGTAGTGCCTTGATGATCAGCCAGCAACGTGGGTTGCGGTGGCTCCAGATCAACGGTATCAACGTTATAGGGCCAGGTAACCAGATCGTTCGCCTCATCATATAGTGCAATAAAGAAATTCTCCGCATACATCAATTTCCCCACAATCTTGTGCAATTTTTTATAGAATGACTGCATATCCTTTACGGCACTGGCCGCATCCGCAATCTCATACAACGCCTTCTGGATTTTTAGCTGCCGTTTCATGTCTTCTTCGACAGGCGCCGAATTGATTCTTGCAACTTTCCGGGTTCTGGCCTGCTCCAAATAGCCCTGTTCGCTAGCAGGCTCAAGGCTTTTTCCCCCTTCTGATTTTTTAACAACATTTTCTATGGTCAATTTCTTTTTCGCCATTCCCACACTCCGGGAAACACTTAACACATCAAGCTTGAAATATCAGTCAGGTTTAGTTGACATTTTAGGTGATTATAGTCTACATTTTATCAAAACAAATTTAGTTCTCCAGTATTTGCCGTGAAAGGGGCCGGATTTGGGGGTGTGAGCGTGCGTACGCACGCTCACACCCCCAAATCCGGGTATCTACCACGGAAATTCCCAAAGAGCCACAAATTCCCCTTAATAGGCTAGTACATTGCTTTCAACAAGCGTAACTGTTAACGAAGTCGGTCAGCGACCAGGACGATGGGATGTTGCGCCTTGACAT
>Ga0105091_10001388_pt1 | contig 10544 bp, 10 predicted proteins | sample PPLLak1March2015_FD_87022 | JGI IMG/M metagenome (GOLD analysis project Ga0105091, IMG submission 87022) | Freshwater sediment microbial communities from Prairie Pothole Lake near Jamestown, North Dakota, USA - PPLs Lake P7 Core (1) Depth... | ecosystem: Environmental > Aquatic > Freshwater >... | reverse complement strand
CGTTGGGGCTGAAGTCTCGAAGGCGCTCAATCCGGGGCAGCAGATCATCAAGATCGTCAACGAAGAATTGATTGGCACTCTGGGAGAGCCCGAGCCGCTTAACCTCACCGGGCCCAAGCCGCGCGTTTTGATGCTGGTCGGTTTACAGGGCTCGGGTAAGACCACTGCTGCCGGCAAACTGGCACGCCTGCTGCGCTCCAAAGGCGAACGCGTCATGTTGGTGGCCGGCGACCCGTACCGCCCGGCGGCTGTCCAGCAGTTGCAGCAGTTGGGGGAGCGCTTGGACGTCCCCGTGGAAGCTGCCACAGGGGTCAAGCCCCCCGATTTGGCGGCACGTGCCTTTGACAAAGCCCAGAAGGGCGGGTTCAGCGTCATGATCGTGGACACAGCCGGACGGTCCCAGCTCGATGCGGAGCTGATGGGTGAGTTAAAGGCCATTCGCGCGAAAGTCGCTCCGGTTGAAACATTGCTGGTTGTCGATGCCATGATCGGTCAGGAAGCGCTCAACGTTGCCCAGGGTTTTCGTGATTCAGTCACGCTGACCGGCCTGATCCTGTCAAAAATGGACGGCGATGCGCGCGGCGGCGCGGCCATTTCCATCCGCTCGGTGACCGGTGTTCCCATCAAATTCCTGGGGACCGGCGAAAAGCTGGATGCGCTCGAATCCTACGACCCCGGGAGGCTCTCGTCTCGTATCCTGGGCATGGGCGACGTGATCGGGCTGATCGAAAAAGCCGAAGCTGCGTTTGACCAACAGACTGCTCAAAAGACCGCCGAGCGCATGATGAAGGGACAGTTCACCTTCGAAGACTGGCTCGAGCAGATGAAGCAAATGAAGAAGATGGGGCCGCTCGGCCAGATGATGGACATGCTCCCCGGGCAACTGGGGCAGGCTGCCCGTCAGGCTGACCCGAAAGAGGTCGAAAGCCAGTTGAAGCGCAGCGAAGCCATCATCAATTCAATGACAGTCAAAGAGCGTCGCAATCCGGATATCTTGAACGCCTCCCGCCGTCGCAGGATCGCGGCAGGTTCCGGCGCGGAGGTGCAGGATGTCAACCGGCTGGTCAAGCAATACCGCGAGTTACAAAAAGTGATGAAGATGGTGAAGAAAACGGGGGCGAAGGGGTTAGGGAGGTTGTTTGGGTAGACTTGAATAGCTTTTACCCCATTTTTCTATACGCCAAGATCAATCTCTCCAGAACGAAAGGAATGCTGCAAGGATACCCCAGCAAGCGCATATTGCTGTCACGGCAATTCCAACAATAATTAGTATAAACTTTCTTGTTTCTTCTCGGCCTGGATCTCGCAATTTTATCCCCAGGCTTAAACCAACTATGATAAAGAACAATAAGCCCAAAAGCCTGTATCCAAAAGAATCACCGATGATAATGGGGGTCAAAATAATAAAGTGGATGACCCTAAAGAAAAAGTTATCGTAAGAAACAAAGGGTAAATGTGGCGGAAATAATATTGAGTATATGGCAACTCTAACCCAAATGGAATAAACAACTCCTCCTAGAACACCTGTCCAGATGTATAAGGGAAATTTTTCAAAAACACTTTTTATGGTTTTCATCAAAATCATCTAAACAAGTTGTAATCAAAGTGCGGGGCAGTGATCTGTGCTTCGTCTATGCTCGCGAGCATTTCCTCCTAACGATCAAATTGCACTCTCAATGTTGTCAGGAGATGGTCTTTCATGTTCATCGACGTTCGGTCAAAAACCGCTCGACTTCCACGCGAACGAGTTCTAGGTCATTTTCGGGATCGCCGTTCAGCATGGATGAAGTCACACTTCCATCTGCGCCGTGAAAATGGTGTGGAGAATTCAACAAGTTGGAATGATGCGGCGCATTGTCCCAGCCTAGTATGCGACTCTCGCCTTGCGACAGCGTATAAGAATATTTCCCATTGTTTACATTGAAGAAAATGTCGAGAGCATATCCACCCTTTAGTTGAACCCGCCACTTGGTCATCAGGTTATGCACCGAGACCACAAGCGGGCAGGTTGTTATGAAGTGGTTTAATGCGGATTCGAGCGTAGCAGCCATTCCAACACCCGCTTCATCAGGTTTGCCTGTTTTAGCTCATCGAGAGCATTGCGCCACTCGATGGAATCCTCCCAATCAGGGTGTTCTTGTCCCTGTCCTTGTGCGAGGCGGGCTTCGAAACTCTCCAACGAAACATTGTATTGGGCCTCGAACCGGCGGACGATGGTTTGTAAGACTGATTCCCGGCGGGTCAAATCGTCGCGCAGGCGCGTCAGCGCGTTGCGAGAGATATTTTTGGGGAAGGGGGTGAACGCTTGCATGTGGCGATTATAGCATCTTTCATTAGTTATCTGGTAAAATATGCCCTTGCGACAATCGGCCTTGCGAGGCGTGCATCCTTTCGCACACCCCCCTCTCCTCCCAAGGATGGTCGTAACTTAAATAGACAATTAGATTTGTTTGAAGGAGAACGTTTTCAATGGTTCGTATTCGATTACGCCGCATCGGTCTGAAGGGACAGCCTTCCTACCGCATCGTTGCCGCGGATAAGGAAAGCCCGCGTGATGGCCGCTTTCTTGAGATTCTTGGCTTCTACAACCCCCGTACGGATCCAGCTACCGTGACAGTTAAGGAAGACCGCGTATTCCATTGGATGAAGAACGGCGCCAGGCCGACCGAGTCCGTGGAACAGGTTTTCAAGTCTGCCGGCACGCTGGATCGTTGGGAGCGCTTCAAAAAGGGTGAGGATGTCGAAGCCCTGGTGAAAGAAGCCACAGAAGCAGAGGCCGGTCGCAACACCACGGCTAAAACCCGCCGCGATTAATCCAACAAAGGGCGCAAGGTGTGCGGACAATCGCGCCTTTGCGCCTGTATTTTTTTGAATGGAGACGCCATGAAGGCTCTCATCGAATATATTGCAAAATCTCTGGTAGAACACCCCGAACAGGTGGAAGTACGCGAAACCCAGACTGGCAATCGCGTACATCTTGAGCTCAGTGTGTCCAAGGATGATATGGGCCGCGTCATCGGCAAGAACGGGCGAGTGGCCAACTCCATCCGCACGTTGTTGCGGGTAGCTGCCGAGCGTGATGGTAAGCAAGCCACGCTCGATGTTACGGAACCCTGATGGCCTCGAAGAAAACAAAGGCCACGGTTGAACCAGGCTCGCCGACCGTTGGCGAGCCTGAATATTTAGTCGTTGGATTTTTACGCCGCGCGCATGGTGTCAAGGGCGAGATGCTCATGGATGTGCACACCGATTTCCCGGAGCGTTTGAAGACAGGCAAGACCGTTTTCGTGGGAGACGATTACCAACCGAAGGTGATTGCCAGCCTTCGTCCGCATGCGGCCGGGATGTTGGTGCGCCTTCGTGGGGTCAAGTCCCCTGAAGATGCCGGGCAATATCGTAATGCCTGGGTTTATGTCCCAACCGCCAACCGGCCTGCATTACCAGAAGGCGAATACTATCACCACCAGCTGCTTGGCTTGAACGTTGTCACTGACGAAGGCCATGACCTGGGGGTCCTGGTAGACATCCTGGAAACGGGCGCAAACGACGTTTACGTAGTGCGCGCTGCGGACGGGAGTGAAACGCTGCTCCCGGCGATTTCCCCGGTCATCTTGGAGGTCAGGCTTGCTGACCATCAAATGCGCGTGCATCTGCTAGACGGTTTAATCTAAGTTTCATTTGGGGGCATTTCCGCTAATGGACGACAAACGTTATTGGATCGGTTTCACTCTGGTAAAAGGCATTGGCGCAGTACGTTTCCAGCGACTGTTGGAACGCTTTGGCGATGCGGAATCCGCGTGGGGGGCAGCTCCGGCTGATTTGGCGGGGGCAGGCCTGGGCTTGAAAATGATCGAGCGCCTGGTGGCTGTCCGCAAGAAGGTAGATTTGTCCCTCATCTGGGATCAGATCCAATCTAAGGGCATCCAGGTGCTTACGTGGTTGGACGAAGCCTATCCCCAACGCCTGAAGGAGATCGAACAACCGCCGCCTGTACTGTATTTACGCGGCGATCTGTCCCCCGAAGATAGCTGGGCAGTTGCTATCGTTGGGACGCGCCGGGTAACACCCTATGGCCGCCAAGTGACTGAGGAGACTGCCTCCTTTTTGGCTGCCAATGGCATCACGATTGTCAGTGGCCTGGCGCGCGGGGTGGATGCGATTGCGCATAACGCGGCGCTGAGAGCTGGCGGGCGCACACTGGCTGTGCTGGGTTCGGGCGTCGACCGGATCTATCCGCCCGAGAATCGCGCCATGGCTGAGCAGATTATCGAGCATGGTGCGGTATTGAGCGATTACGTTCCCGGCACGCCACCCGAATCTTCCAACTTCCCGCCCCGTAACCGCATTATCTCCGGCCTGTCGATCGCGGTGGTTGTGGTCGAAGCCGGCGAGACCAGCGGGGCGTTGATCACAGCAGAATTTGCGGCCGAACAGGGACGCGAGATTTTTGCAGTGCCAGGTAATATCCTTGCACCACAGAGCAAGGGGACAAATAAGCTGATCCAACAGGGGGCGCTTCCACTTCTAAGCGCCAACGATATAATGCAAATACTCAACTTGACCCGTGTGGGCCAACACAAAGCTGCCCGTAAAGCGTTACCCGCTGATGATGTCGAAGCAAAGCTGCTTAAAACCATCGGCGAAGAACCGTTGCACGTGGACGAAATCCGAAATCAAACCGGATTGCCTGTTGAAAAAGTTTCCGCTACCCTTGTAATGATGGAACTTAAGGGTATGGTACGTCAGGTGGGTAACATGCACTATGTAGCAGTGCGTGAGGTACAATCTGATTATACGGTGAAGGATGAATAATTTAGAGCATACCTATGCAGTGATCATGGCTGGCGGTGGTGGTACACGCTTGTGGCCTGTTTCGAGAAAAAAACGTCCCAAACAGTTGCTGCCGCTTCTGGACGACAAAACACTTTTCCAGGGTACGGTAGGTCGGCTGGAGAAATTGTTTCCACCAGAGCGAATTTTGGTCGTGACCGTTGCTGAGCAGGCGCGCATTATGCAGGAACAGGCTCCGGAGTTACCACTAAAGAATTATTTGATTGAGCCTGCTCCGAAAGGGACGGCATCTGTTGTGGGCCTGGCAGCCGCCGTTTTAAGACAACGCGATCCGGATGCGATGATGGCGGTCTTGCCGTCTGACCATTTCATCCGTAACCGTGATTTGTTCCACTACCTGCTACGCGCTGCCCTCGATGTCGCCAAAACAGGATATTTAGTGACGCTCGGCATCACGCCAACCTATCCTTCTACAGCGTATGGTTACATCCAGCAAGGTGATGTATTGAACGGGGAGTTTAAGTATCCTGTCTATGCAGTCAAGCGATTCATAGAAAAGCCAGACGAGAAAAAAGCACAGGAGTTCCTGCGTAAAGGAGATCATTCCTGGAATAGCGGCATGTTCATCTGGCGGGTTGAGGATATTTTGAATGAAATCGATAAACAAATGCCTCAATTGAGTGAAGTGGTTACAAAAATATCTGCTGCGTGGGGTACATCACAGCAGGACGAAATGCTGGATACACTTTGGTATGATTTGAAGAGTGTAACAGTTGATTATGGTGTCATGGAAAATGCAGAACTTGTAGCTGTGCTTCCGGCAGGTGGACTGGGTTGGAGCGATGTAGGTTCCTGGAATTCTCTTTTAGAGGTTCTTATGCCAGACATGAACGGGAACATTGCGCAGAATGCACATCACCTTGCGATCGATACGCACAATTCTCTTGTTTATAGTAATGATAATCAGCGCCTCGTCGTCACTATTGGAGTAGATGACATGGTCCTGGTTGACGTAGGTGATGTCTTGCTGGTTTGTAAATCTGACCAGTCACAAAAAGTGCGCGATGTGGTTGAACATTTAAAAAAGCATCGCCAGGATAAATATTTGTAATACGCCGTGTAAAAGGGTGTTTCTAGGAGCGTTTATGGAAGCTTACTGCATGAAGTGCAAAACCAAACGAGAAATACAAAACCCGGAAGCAACATTTAATGCCAAAGCTTCACCTGTAACGATTGGCACGTGCCCGGTTTGCGGGACGAAGCTATATCGCATGGGAAGGACCCCCGCACACGAGGGACTCACACCACCTGAGCCCCAAAGCAATCGCAAGGGAAAACTGGTCATCGTCGAGTCACCGGCTAAGGCAAAGACAGTGGGACGTTTCCTGGGAAAAGGGTACACCGTCCGTGCTTCGGTGGGGCACGTGCGCGATTTGTTGCGGTCGCAATTATCGGTAGATGTGGACAACCAATTCGCGCCCAAATACCGTGTGCCGAATGAAAAGAAAGAAGTGGTGAAGGAACTTAAAGGCCTGGCGAAGAAAGCCGAAGAAGTGTACCTGGCGACAGACCCGGACCGCGAAGGGGAGGCAATTGCCTGGCACCTGATGGAAGCGGCCCAGATCGAGCCAAAATTGGCCAAGCGTGTTGTCTTTCACGAGATCACCGAACCGGCTATCACCGAAGCGTTTGCCCATCCGCGCAACATCAACACGGACCTGGTCAACGCCCAGCAGGCGCGCCGCATCCTGGACCGACTGGTCGGATATAGTATCAGCCCTATTTTGTGGGAGAAGGTGCGCAGTCGCCTCTCGGCTGGTCGCGTTCAATCGGTGGCGCTCAGGTTGATCGTCGAGAGAGAACGCGAGATCGAGGTTTTTGTCCCGGTGGAATACTGGACGATCGGCGCCGAATTGAAGCCGGAAGGGTTGCAGTCCACATTCATCACAAAACTGGCCAAGATAGACGGAGAAGACCCGGAATTACCCAGCGAAGAGGTGGTCAAGCCCATCCTTGTTGATATGGAAACGGCGGCTTATGCGATCACAAAGGTAAAACGCGGTGAGCGCAGGCGCAAGCCAGCTGCTCCGTTCATCACCTCAACGTTGCAGCAGGAAGCCTCTCGCAAATTGGGCTTTACAGCCAAGCGCACGATGGGCCTGGCTCAGGGCCTGTATGAAGGCCAGGATGTTGGCGAAGGCGGTACGACAGGTTTAATTACATACATGCGTACCGACTCGACCAATGTTGCGCAGGCGGCGCAAAAAGAGGCGCGTGCTTATGTAATGAGCAAATACGGTGCGGATTTTTTGCCGCAGGAGGCGCCGCAATATAAAACCAAGTCAAAAGGCGCGCAGGAAGCCCATGAAGCCGTCCGCCCGACCTCCGTGATGCGTGATCCAGATAAAGTCAAAGCGTATCTTGAACCAGCCATGTTCAGACTGTATCAATTGATCTGGCAGCGGTTTGTAGCTTCGCAAATGGAGGCAGCGGTATATGACACTTTACAGGTCGAAGTGACCGGTAATACCAGCGCACATGAATACCTTTTGCGGGCATCCGGTTCGGCGGTCAAATTCCCCGGTTTTCTGGTTGTGTATGAAGAAACGTTGAGTGAAGAAGCCAAACGGACTGAGGAAGAAAATGTACGTATTCCGGCAGGCGTGGAAGAAGGCCAGAAACAGGAATTGATCCGCCTGATCCCCGAACAACATTTCACCCAGCCGCCGCCGCGCTACTCGGAAGCCTCGCTGGTGCAAACGTTGGAAGAGAATGGCATAGGACGTCCATCCACGTATGCGCCTACGCTTTCGACGATCCAGGCGCGTGGATATGTCGTGCGAGAGGACAAGCGCCTGTTACCCACCGAGACAGGCATCCTGGTCAATGACCTGATGATGCAGTATTTCCCTGAGATCATTGACTACAATTTCACCGCGCGTATGGAAGAAGACCTGGATAAAATTTCCACTGGCGAAGCTGAGTGGGTCCAGGTCATGGATGAATTCTACGGTCCGTTTTCGAAGAAGGTTGAAAAAGCGCAGGAAGATATGCCGGTGGTCAAATCCGGGCCGGAACCGATTGGGCGGGACTGCCCTGAGTGCGGCAAGGAGCTGGTCATTCGTTACGGGCGTTACGGCAAATTCATTTCATGTAGCGGTTTTCCCGATTGCCGCTATACCGAACCCTGGCTGGAAAAGATCGGCGTCACTTGTCCGCAGGATGGTGGAGATATTGTCGAGCGCAAGACGCGCAAGGGCCGTATTTTCTATGGTTGTAACAATTATCCGGAATGTGATTTCACTTCGTGGAAGCGGCCGATCGAGCAGCCTTGTCCAAAATGCCAGGGCTTGCTGGTAATCGCCAATAAGCGCGAAGTGCAGTGCATCAAGTGTGAAGAGGTATTTTTGCAGGAAGATGTGATCCCAGAAACATCTGGAAGTTAGAGCGGTTTGGTATATAATATTAAGAAATAACCGTCTACACGATACATGAAGGGATTTGGTATGGATGGATTACTCCAAGTACTCGCAGTCTACCTTAAACGACCGGTGGTTGCTGCCACTCTAGGCGCGATTGTTGGCCTGATCATTGGCTTGATTTTTGGGTGGGGAATCTGGCCGGTGCAGTGGACAAACGCCACGCCTGAAGTCTTGCGGACCGACTTGCAGGCGGACTATATGCGCATGGCGATCGATTCATTCCGCGTGAATGCCAATCAAGCTCAGGCAGTACAGCGTTGGGATAATCTTGGAGCAAGCGCGGCTGGAGCGTTTTTTGAACTTCAGCAAGACCCGCAAGGCCTGGACCCTGTGTCAATTTCGAACTACCAGCAAGTGGTTACAGCGGCAAGAGGCCCGATCCAACCAGGCTCGGCTTCTGCGGCGGGAGAACAGCCAACATCTACGAGTATGATCGTGATCAGCGTGGCTGGCCTTTTAATCCTAGCGGTGGTTGTCTTTGGCGCGTTCTACGTGCTCCGCAACGTTTTGAGGATGAAGCCACGTGGTGAACCTTCTGCAGCCATGCAAGCTGCCGAGGTGACGCGCCAGGCTGAACGCACGGACTTCCAGTCGCTGGGTTTGGCCCCCCCGGTCACCCAGACCATGACCACTTACGTCATAGGTGATGATCTATACGACGAATCCTTCAGCATCGATACGCAGGGCGGCGATTTCCTGGGCGAATATGGCGTGGGCATCTCCGAAACGATTGGCGTTGGCGACCCTAAAAAGGTGACGGCATTGGAGGTCTGGTTGTTCGATAAGAACGATATCAAGACTGCCACCAAAGTATTGATGAGTGCCCACGCTTTCAATGATGCGAACCTGCGCTCACGCCTGGAAGCCAAGGGCGAACTGGTCATGCTGGAGCCGCAGGCACAGATCATTCTCGAAACCGCCACGCTTCAGTTGCTTGTTACCGTCAATGACCTGGAATATGGCGTTGGCGCATTACCGGAAGAAAGTTATTTTGAACGGGTGACATTGGAGCTGGCCGTCTGGCCAAAAGAAGGATAAAAACGATAAAGGCTGGGTTCGACACCCAGCCTTTTCTTTTCCGCGCTTCTTGCGGGACTTTATTCTATCTTCACGATCTTGAACTTGATCACGCCCCCCGGCGTTTCCGCTTCGACCGTATCCCCGGCTTTGTGGTCTATCAGGGCTTTGCCAATGGGGGATTCGTGGGAGATCATCCCCTTGGACGGATCTGCTTCCGCAGGCCCAACCAGGTGATATGTTTCTTCGGGAAAGTCCTCTTCCTGGATGGTAACACGTGATCCGAGCGAGACAACATCTTTGCTACCATTTTCTTCGATGATGATTGCATTGCTAAGCAGGTATTCCAGTTCCTGGATGCGGCCTTCGAGAAAGCCCTGGTCTTCTTTGGCCTTATGGTAATCCGCATTTTCAGAAAGATCACCCATCTGGATGGCCGAGCGTAACCTGGCAGCCAACTCATCGCGCCTGGGACCGCTCAACTCCTTGAGTTCCGCCTGCAAGCGTGCTGCGCCATCGGTGGTGAGATAGGTTGGTTCTTTCATGATCATTTCCTTTCCTGCTATTGATTTCCAAAGTGTTAATCAAACTAAAGCAAGACCCGGTTATTGTTCACCGGGTCTCGATAGATAGACAAAACGACCCGGTTATGGTTTTTCGAAGGGATTAAAGAGCTTCTGGTGCTCTTCGATAGCATAACGATCTGTCATACCGGCAATATAATCACAGATCGTGCGTTCCAGGCCGCGTTGGTTGGTAAAGGTCTGGAACTGTCCCGGTAAAGTGGACGGTTCATTTCGATAGGCATTGAAAATTTCTTCTACGAGTCGTTCCGCTTTGAATTGCATACGCACTACCCTGTAATGCCGGTACATCTTATTGTACAGAAAATCCTTCAACTCTCGGTTTCGACGCCTCATTTCCTCGCTAAAGCCAATTACATTATAAGATAATTTTTGAATATCCGACGGTGACTGCGCACCGCTTTCTTTTATTCGTGTATCAGTGGCTGTGATCAGGTCCGTGACTTCCATGCCGATCAGTTGGCGGATCAACTTGTGGCGGGCAACCTCTTCCATTTCAGGACCGCGCCATTTGATCTGGTCGGTCAGGATTTCCCACAGAGAAACCCCTTCCAGCATACGCGTTGTCAGCATCCCGGAGCGCAGACCGTCGTCCAGGTCGTGGGCGGTGTAGGCCAATTCGTCTGCCACGTTGGCGATCTGCGTTTCCAGGTTGCCGCGCAGGTCGGGG
>Ga0105091_10001387_pt1 | contig 10544 bp, 7 predicted proteins | sample PPLLak1March2015_FD_87022 | JGI IMG/M metagenome (GOLD analysis project Ga0105091, IMG submission 87022) | Freshwater sediment microbial communities from Prairie Pothole Lake near Jamestown, North Dakota, USA - PPLs Lake P7 Core (1) Depth... | ecosystem: Environmental > Aquatic > Freshwater >... | reverse complement strand
TCCCCCAGTGATTACTTAACCAATAAAACAATTATTAGATTAAAGGTATTTATAATTTGACTGTCAAAGTAAGTCCCTCTCTCATAAATGGGCAACTTTTTTAATTGAAATCTTCCCTTTTAAAAATACAGGTAAGTATTCCAAGTTCTTCCTGCTTATCCCAATTAAAACGCAGCGAGTTCTGTGCTCAAACGACAAAAGGTAATTAAGCAGAGGCAATAGGATAAATATGCAAATCCAAAACTTCACGAAAATAGAATATTTATTTCACCCTGAAAAATAGGAAGATCGGGTTTAGATTAAGTAGGGGAAAAAGGAGGGAAGAAAGAGAAAAAGAGAGGTAAGAAGAGAAAAAGAGAGGTAAGAAGAGAAAAAGAGAGATAAGAAGAGAAAAAGAAAGGTAAGAAAAGAAAAATAGATAGAGAAAAGGAAAATAGATAGAGAAAAGAAAGAAAAGAGAAGAAGAAATGGAGAAAGGTAAAGAAAGAAAAATTCAAAGATACTACAACAGGAAGTCTTATGGAATAATCTCTCTGGCCTCGATATAATATCTCTTCTCATTTTCCTTTCCAAGGGAAAACGATTTTCTCGGAAGCACACCCTTCTTTTTTATGAGGGAAAAGAATTCGTTCTTCTTTAACAGAGGAAGAAAGAAACCAGTATTGCCCTGTTCTTTTCCAAGTTTTTCTACGACTTCGGGATCATGCTCATATTCGATTGAATAATTGTCAATGATCTCATCAAGGGTTTCGACCTCAAGGTCGTGTGCAGGATTGTCAAAAACCAGCACACCGCAGCTATCTTTTGTAACAAACCCAATTGCGTGTCCTGTAGCCGTAAAATCGATATTTGAAGGATAGGCCCGAATCACTTCAATCCTGGCATTGAACTTTTTGAGCAACTCTCCCGGGTCGATCCCGCTTACAACCCGGTGAATTGGCTCAAAGGAAAGCCCAGGATCGTGAAGGTTTACAAGTTCGACCATTGCATACCTTGCAGGATGATCGGCATGTACGGTCCCTTTAATTTTTTCCCAGAAACTTTTTGCGGCAGCAAGGCTGTGGTTTCCATCGCCAACAAGAAGGGTTCCCAGGTCCAGGATTTTATCCGAAAGTTCTTTAATTATCTTTTCACTACTGATCCTGTAACCCGTGATATGGCCGCCATTTTCCATCAGATCAAAATCATAAACCTTGTTGTCCTCACAAACTAAGTTATCCGGGTTTCTGGGGATAACCGAAAAATCAGGATCATCGTATAACACCAGAATATGTGAAAGCTCCAGTTCCGCATTTTCCCTTATCCTGACCCTTGCGGGAAGCCTTTCTTTAATAGTGCCTTCCGTTGGTTTGATAAACGAATCCGACCCGTTGAACTGGTATTCTTCCAGGTCGACTGCAACAACAAGCCCGGTTCTTTCCTTGCCTGAAACCGAACGTCTTACAAGAATAAAGCACGGGCCGTGGTCAACAAGAATTTTTTTGTAGTCACTTAGAGTTTTGTGAATCTTATTTACTCTATTTTCATCTAAAGGAAGATATATTTCTGGATAGATAAGATTAAAAGTAGAAGGGGCATCTCCAACAAATTCTTCAACTCTTTTCCAGTATTCCAGATCCTGAGTATGCTGATCACAGGCAATTACTGCCCACTTTTCCCAATTATCCTTTGGAAGAAGAATGCGAGGAACATGTAAAACCATGCTAAGTAAAAAAAGAGAGAGAATATAAAGATTTCTAAACTCCTTTTCTGAGTGTATAAGTTAAAAAATAAGATTATCTTACTACATTATATCCGGCACTTTTCCATGCAGTCATGCTACCAAGGACATTATATACGTTATTATAGCCGTGCTTTTTCAAAATGGAAGCAGCTATACTGGAACGCCGGGAACTATCGCAATAAACGATTATCGGAGCCTCTTTCGGAACTTTATCCAGGTTTTTCTCAAGCTCGCCAACGTATATATGCTTAGCTCCTTCAATATGTCCTCCGTCCCATTCTTTTTTCTTCCTCACATCCAGAAGGGTCATTTCCTCGTTTTTCTCCAGTCTAGTCTTCAGATCCTGGACGGATATGAAATTAAATCCGTCTACGGATAAAGCTTTCATGTACCAGGCTGCAATTCCGCCGTTTAAAAAACCTGCTATATTGTCATAACCCAGGCGCACCAGATACCTTACAGCAGTTTCGAGCTGCTCTTTTTCTTCCAGCACAAGAAGTATGGGCTTATCATAGGGAAGCACCCACCCGGCAAAGGAAGGGACTCCTCCGAGCCAGATGCTATAGCTATCTTTTATATGCGCCCCTCCAAAAGAATGGGGCATGCGCGTATCCAGAACCACTGCCCCCTTTTCTATTTCTGCCCTGAACTCCCCGGGTGAAAGCAGCTTCGGAACGGGCAGACCCTGCAGCAGAGGAGGTCCCTGCCGGTTACACTGCTCCATTTTCTTGAAGTAAGGAGGATATTCAAGCTGTTCTTCAAGTTTGAACTTAATGAACTCTTCCCTGTCGGTCTTCTGCAGAGCAGGATTCTGGAGGCGTTCAAGTCCGAGAGTACTGTAGTCCCGTTTGGCGATAGCACCCCCGCAAACCGAGCCAGCGCCATGTGCAGGACATAGTATTACTCCGTCTCCGAGGGGAAGGATTTTATTAAAAATGCTGTCGTACAGGTTTGCTGCCAGCCTTGGAGCTTCCTCAGGGCCATAGAGATCGGTTCTTCCTGCATCGCCTATGAAGAGGGCATCTCCTGTAAAAACCATTACTGGTTCTTTTCCTGTATCGCGGTCTGTCAGGGTGTAGGACATACTCTCGTCGGTATGGCCCGGAGTATGTAAAGCAGTCAGTCTCATTGAACCAAAATCGAATCCCTGACCTTCACTTAAATAGTTTCCGTACTGGAAATCTACACCCTGACCGTGATAAATCTCTGCATCAGTAAGTTTTTTCAGTTCCAGGGAACCGATCAAATAGTCCTCATTTCTGTGGGTTTCAAAGATATATTTTATATTCATACCCTCTCGTCTGGCAAGATCGACATAGACCTGACAGTCCCTGCGAGGGTCGATGACTATTGCTTCGTCTTTCGAGCCAATGAAATAAGAAAGATGAGCCAGACCTTCCGATTTAATGCGTTCGAATTTCAAATCAAACTCCCCTTCAGCTATACTCTATGCTTTATATGATAACTTTCTGCCTGTTGCAAATTTCTCTCTAACTATGTATATAACCGCATACCTCATATTTTTTATGAAAAATCGCACCTTCCAGATAGCGATTCAGAAAGTGGAAATACAATAGTAAAAGAAGTAAGGTTATAGCAATAAAAGAAAGTAGATTATATTAGCATATTAGTAAAAAATTAGTAAAAGAAGAAATGAAAAAATTAAAGAGCCGAGACAGAACTCTGGAATAAATGAAGACCAATCCTGTCAGCTTCTTATAACTTTTTCATAGCAACTTTCATTTCGGTTTTTTTTCTGAATCCCCGACAGTTATTGAGTAGTCAAAACTGTTTGTATTCTTTGGAAGAATTGTAAGTTCCCAGGCTCCGATTGCTCCGGGTACTTTATAGGTTTCGATATATTGCGTGTTGTAGCTCTGATAGCCTGAGCCGTCTTCCAGCGCCCAGATTGGGAAGCTGTTGCCCTGAGCGTATACTGTGCCGCTTTCAGTAGCTTTTACAAGGGTCAGATTAACAGGGCTGGAATCGCATTTCAGGTTCATTTCAAAAGCTGGCATTTCCTTTTCAGGGGAGATACGTGGCGCATCCGGGTCATAAATTACAGTTGAAACTTCAATCGTTATCGGGTCGGCGTTCACCGTCTTAAAGGTTTTTACGTAAGGAACAGAAGGCTGTTTATCAACCGTAAAGCTCAGGGTTATTTGCGGGACGGATCCGTCATTCTCTTTCCCATCGGCATTCATTTCTATGAAAGCGTTATAGCTTCCACTCGCATTTTTCGGAACAGGGACGCGGATGGTCATATCATCGATTTCCCCGGCTTTTATGGTTGAAGGTGCAGAAATTTCTATTATATCATCACTAAAAGCAGGCTGGTTAGAATACTCGTCATAATTTACTATTTTGGGATCTATAGTAACATCTTTGCCTGCCACATTTTTGATCTTTATCCCATATACATATTCTTTTTCAGGTTCAATGGTATCAGAAATATAACTCGTCTGAAGCTCAAGTTTCGGACGGACAGGCACTGAGATCCCAAGGTTCATTACATTAACATACTGGGGATCTATATCTTCTTGAATATATACAGGATCAGAGTATACAGGATAAATGTCATCTGTAAAAACTATCTGGGTCTGATATTCCCCGCTTTCCGCATCCTCAGGAACACTCACTTCAATGGCAAAGTCCTGCTTTACACCAGGGCTTACGGTCACGTTTGCCGGGGAAATCTTAATCCAGCTTTCGTCTAAATTATAATAACCGTAAGGTGAAGCCACAACTTTCGGGGTTATGTCGAGTGTTTCACTGCCATCGTTCCTGAAACTGACAGTAAAAGTTTCACTGTCTCCCGGCATGAGATACACGTAATAATAGCTTGGGTCTATAAAGTGTACAGTGTAATCCTCATCAACTATTTCCGGTCCAGGAATTGTACAATTTTCATAAGTTTCGTTTTCATAAAGTATACTTCCGCTAAGCTCTTCGGGCTGAGCAAATGCAACCGGTATCAATACCAGGCAAAGCAATACACTTAAAAACTGGGATACTGACTTCAATGCTGTACTTTTACTCATATTTCTGGCTCCTTTCTTCTAGTAAGGAATTATAATCTTCTAATCGACACACACAGGATCTCCAAACCCCTGCCAGATTAGCAGTGTAAGGTCTTTGCTTGAATGAACTATAATTTTACACAGGTAGCAAGGGATGGATATTTTTTATAATGTGTATAAGTTCATTATATGTCCCTCTATAAAATACTTATGAGGTCTACAATGTTTCTGGAACTTGCAGTAAAGTTCACAAATTCGCACTGAGAACTCGACCTTTAAGTAGAAGCCGTTTGTTAAAATTATATATGATAAGAGAAAAAATGTTACAAGTAAATAAATTAAAAAGTATTTGATTCAATAATCTTAAAAAGTACTATGAAAATAAATAGAGTATGATTGGACAATAAAATTATCGTTAGAAGACCTAATATCTCTAATTCAGAGAGCTTTTGCTGCCCTATCACAGCCTGTATTATTAGCAAATCATTTAGCAAATCTCTGGGTCTATTTACAAATTCTCGGAATCTAAAATTAGAAAAATAAGTTTAGGAATTGTCTCTAGGAAACCTTTAAGTATTTTCAAGAAGTATCGCAGTATATAAATGGTTTCCTTAAGTACAAACTATTTATTAAATAGAGAAAGGTCCATATACAATGGTTATTTCTCTGAATTAGGGAACTATCCTTATATAAAATACTTATATATTGCACAATATTTTATAATATTATCCTCTCTCAAGGACACTTCTTTTTTGCAAGGGTATACACTTTCGGATACTGTGCACCTGCTTTCTCGTACTCAGGAAAATAAGCCTGTGCCTGCTCTTTTCAGGATGATTTTCGGGAATTTTCTCTCTTTTTTTCCAGAAGTGCCCATAATTTTTCACACTCACTGGCTGTCAGCCCGATCTGCTTGATCAGGTATTCTTCCGTTTTCTGGTTCCTTACCGTATCTTTTATCAGATGGCTTATCGTATCCCTGTGGTGCCCTGTTATCCGTTCAATACTTCGTATCCCATTTTTTTCGAGAAAAAGCCGGTATATCAGCCTGATCTCATCTCCAGACAGATGTTTGCGATAAACAGCGGTACCTATCGTATCCATGAAAAACTTTCTGCAGTGTTTACAATAGTATCTCTGGTGTCCGGTCTTATACTTTCCCCGCTTTATGATAGCTTTCCCTTCTGCCCTGAGATAGTACTCACATTTGGGGTTTGGGCACAGAGTCTCATTTAGGCTTTTAACTGACATAATATAATCAATAAGTTGTAACTTCACTAATATATTTATTTTGCTCGGTTCGGCTTCAGACAATCTGTTCCAGACAGATCATTAAGAATAAAGACAATCGTTATTTAAAACTGGTTATAAGATTAACACATATAATTATACAAATAATATCGCATCATATTTATTATTTGTGAGAATTGAATGAAAGAAAAGGTAAGGCCCTTCCCCCTGACAGGCAATTTGATCCAGCAAGTTTAACTCCGCAAGAGCGCTCGAAACCATCAGGAGGGACCTTTCCCCTCATCAGCCCGGAGAAAAGAAAATATAAATTAATAAACTCAGTGACAAAATATAAATTTAAAAAGGTCACTGTTCAAATTTGATTATTACCTTTGTAAAGCCGTCTGCGCGTTGAGAAAATTCCCTGTATGCGGCAGGCGCCTCATCGATGGAGATCCTGTGACTTACTATAAAGCCTGGCTTTGCCACGCCTGCAATTATCATATCCCTGAGCATTATAATGGTCTTCTTCACCGGGGTCTGGCCTGTTCCGACGGTTAAGCCTTTTTCCCACAGCTGTCCAAAGGGCAGGAGGTATTCTCCCTTTTTTGCGTGCTCGTTAACTCCCCTTGGATCATCCGCCGTATAAACCCCTACAATTCCAAGATGACCTGTGGGATTGACTAACCTTACCAGGTCACTTATCACCTGGGTCGGGTTTTCTTTTGAAGGATCATCCCTATCTCTTGCCTGATAGCCGACTGCATCTATACCAGACATCACGCCCTTCATTTTTTCTTCCCCTGGCAGGAGTGACTGCACAATTGCCGGGTTCATGGCCCTCATCACCTCGATCATGGTTACAGGATCACTCCTGGTAACTTCAATAGGAACACCTGCACGCTCAGCCAGGTTTTGTACGCCGGAGACGATTCCCTGTATTTTCTTTTCTCCTGGCAGCAGCGTATCCACAGCTGAGTGCTGAGACCTTAATGCCTCGATCTGGGCTACCGGGTCGCTCATGGTAAAATCAATAGGAATAGCCCCTATACTCCTTGCCAATTCCAGTCTTTCCGGAATATAATCAACCACAAATACCTGGCCTGCTCCCTGCAATAATGCAGAATAAGCTGAAAGCAAACCTACCGGGCCTGCACCGAAAACTGCTACAGGTAGTCCAGGCATTACCATGGCCAGCATCGTGCCGAAGAAGCCGGTGGGAAAGACATCAGCCAGCATGACAAAATCGTCCTCCCATTGATCTCCGGGCGATCCCGGAAGTTTAGTGCAGTTAAAATCGGCAAAAGGTACTCGGAGCAACTCGGCCTGAGCCCCTTTATACGGCCCCATCTTGGCATACCCGAAAGCTCCACCCGCCATCTCGGGATTGACGGTCAGGCAGGCACTGGGGAAGCCCCGGATACAATTCATACAGTGCCCACAGGCGACATTGAAGGTAACGACCACTCGATCTCCTTTTTTAAAAGAAGTCACGGCGTCTCCAATCTCTTCTATAACCCCAACAGGCTCATGTCCAAGGACTTTACCCGGTTTTTCAACTGTCCTTCCCTGATACATATGAAGGTCGCTTCCGCAAATGGCACTCGAGGTAAGCCTGATTATAGCATCTCTGGGATGTTCCAGCTTTGGATCGTCTACCTCTTCCACAGCAACCTTATTCGGTCCTTTGTAAACAATAGCTCTCATAATACCACCCCACAAGCCAATGAAGTTTCTCTGCCTACTTTTTATAACCGAATTTTTATAACCTGTTTATTTATAATAGTACTTAAAGTGCAGAGGAGCCTCTATTAGAATAAGTTCATAATGGCTATTTTATAATAGCTACTTTTATAAAAACTACTTGAATCTATATATTTGTTACAGAATTTTATCTAAGGGTTTCAAATTATATCCAGCGTTTTCTATTGAAACCGGGAATTGCTTCAGGAACTGCATTACATGAAGCAAAAAGTCAGAAGTAGTAAGCCTTTTACCCTAACAGTCGCGATCCGGAAGGTTAAGGCGGGGGAAAACTGATTTCAAGAAGGTAAGGTTTTAAAAAGGGTCAGGTTTAAGGCAAGGAGGTTAAGGGAAAAGAGAGTTTTCCGTTTTTACTCGCCAAAAAGCTCTGACAAATTCTTTACTATCTTTATATACGGATATTGTGAAAACTCGGTTTCTTTTGTTGTTCCTGTAGTCACTGCCGCAAAGTCAACATTTGCTGCTAAGGCTGTTTTGGCATCTATCAGACTATCTCCAATATACAGCACATTATTCAGCTGTTCGTTAAGGCTGTCAATTGCAAGCAATAATCCTTCCGGAGACGGTTTGGGTACTTTAACATCCTCTCCCCCAACGATAACATCTATTAAGTCCAGGAAGCCATACATGTTTAAGGTCTCAACTATTCTAAAATGGTATTTTGTGGTTACGATGCCTGTATTGAGCCCATTCCTTTTTAATCGCTGTAATGTGTTTACTGTATCGGCATATAACACGGTATCTTTAGACATTACTTCATTGGCTTTTTCCCGGAAAAAACTTAAAAAACGATTGATCAAAACTTCGTTTTTATTGTTTGTCAGATGGATAAATGCTTTATCGAGCGGTAATCCGACAGTCTTTTTTATGCTTTCACGGTCACATTCGGGAATATCCAGCCTGTTGAAGGCGTAGTTGAAACTTGATACAATACCATTCGTTGCATCGGCCAGGGTGTAGTCAAAATCAAAAATAATAGTACTATACTTCATCTCTTTCGTCCTGAGTCCTGCTCTATTGACATAGAATCCTGGCATACAGTCCTGCTGTACTGACATAATATCTTTTCGTCCGAAAATGAAGCTTTTTTACTTATTCTTTACATTCGGATGCTTAAAATTTTCGGAAGGCACATAATATACAGTAACTGAAGGGCCTACAATATACAATAGATATTATTCTTGAAGGCACTTGCGAAAGGTGGCTTTATCATAGCTTTTCAGTACAAAAATAAAAATTCATATACACGATGACTTAACTGGATTTCGTGAAACGGTTTCATGAGTTGATTCCAGAATTCGGAATTTCTGGCTGACATTTCCTGAATATGTGCCTTTTGCGCTGTGCAGGATAAGAGTACCTGACAGAGATTTGACAATTATTCCAGGTAAGGATCTACTATCCAGTATAAGAAGTTTATAAGCAGCAGTGAAAGCTTTATCCGGGGGCCTGGAATTTTCCAATCAAAATTTCCAGTAGCATTTTTGGCGTCTAAACTCATGTCTAAAAATTGAATGTAAACCCGAAATAAGTGATCTGGTTCAGAGAATCAAATCAAAAGAAATATACACTTTAAGAAGTAACACAGGACAAGCATAGCCTTGAGAAACGTATAAATAATCTGTATATGATATGAAGAGAATTTACCAGTAACTGCAAGCAATACCGGTAATTACAGCAATACCAGTAATTACAATAATTATGCTATTTAAAAAAATAATGTGGATGCGTAATGAGCAATAATCTGCCGAGGGGAAGTTAATTGATAAACCAACCGTATAAAAACTGGATGAAATTAGGTGAAAGTTTGGAGAGTAGACGGCCATTTGACAGATTAAAAAAGACGCTGGCTATTTTGCTGATAGTTTTTTCCATAATGACTTTGACATTAGCAGCAGCAAATTTATGGGGCATGAAAACCCCCGGCTACCAGCAGGGCTACGAAGATGGCTACCGAGCCAGCTACCAGGCCGCTTTCGATGGCGAGTATTATAATGTCAAAGCCGGCCTGGTTGAAAACCGAAGCTACAATGGCGGCTACACACACGGCTATGATGAAGGGTACCCAGACGGTCAATTAGACCGGGAGATCAGCCAGGCACGTGCAGCCAGTCCGGAGCATGAACTTAGCCAGGTTTCTGAAACCAGCCAGAATAACGTAACCAGTCAGAGTAGCGAAACTAACCAGGATCGTGAAACCAGCCAGAGTAACATAACCAGCCAGAATAACATAACCAGCCGAAACAGTAAAACCATCCAGGGCCGCGAAATCAGCTTCAAGAGCGAAAATTAAGGTCATTGGCATTGTAAAATCCAAAAATAAATAGCTCTCCACCTTCTTTCCCGGATTTTGCCTCAATTATGCCTCTTACAAACCATGCAGCAATACCGAAAGCTGAGACGCTTTTCAGAAACTGCAAGAATTATTAATCATTTACTGATTTATTTTTGTGCCTGTAAAAACAGGAGAAAACTCAGCCACTGGAAAAGAGATTGTGGAATGGTTGATCTTACCGAAATGGTCTTAGAAGGGCTTACAGAATCAAAAATAGTAAACGGGACAGTTGCCATCTTTTGCATTGAGTCAACCGGAACGATATGAACAATGGAGTTTGAGCCGGATGTTTCAAAAGACTCTTCCGAAACCCTCGACAAGTTAATCCCTCGGGATGAGGATTATCACCAGTGACTGCTCCCCTCATTAAAATGAGGGGCATCTATCGGTTTTACGAACAGACTGCAATCCCAGTCTGAGAATATTAATAGAAGCATTAAGATCACGGTCAATAGATAGACCACAGAAATGA